>Ga0187887_10001773_pt1 | contig 18116 bp, 22 predicted proteins | sample June2016WEW_7_10_FD_132977 | JGI IMG/M metagenome (GOLD analysis project Ga0187887, IMG submission 132977) | Peatland microbial communities from SPRUCE experiment site at the Marcell Experimental Forest, Minnesota, USA - June2016WEW_7_10 | ecosystem: Environmental > Terrestrial > Soil >...
CATCGCGCGGTGGCCCGGGCCGGTTCTGGCCCGGGCCACCCGTCTGTCCGGGCTGCGTCTGTCCGGGCTGCGTCTGTCCGGGCTGCGTCTGTCCGGGCTCCGTCTGTCCGTGCTCTGCTTGTCCGTGCTCTGCTTGTCCGGACCTCCGCGCTGGCGGGCCCGCCGGGTCGCAGGCGGTAACGGCGTACTCGGGCGATTAATCAGCTGCCACACATCCGGCCGCCTCGGATAATCGGCCGCATGACGTTGACCCACTGGCCGCTGTCCGGCTTGCGGCTGCGCACGCCCCGGCTCGAGCTGCGCCTGCCTACGCTCGCTGAATTGGACGAGCTGGCCGGCCTGGCCGCCGAGGGGATCCACCCGCCAGAGGTCCAGCCGTTCGGGGTCGCCTGGACCGACGTGCCGCCCGGTGAGCGGGCCCGCAGCGTCATCCAGTTCCAGCTGTCCCAGTGGGGCGCGTGGTCCCCGGCGGACTGGTCGCTCAACCTGGTCGCCGACCTCGGCGGGGTGATCGCCGGCACGCAGGGAGTGTCCGGGCGGGACTTCGCAGTGCTCCGCGAGGTGAGCACCGGATCCTGGCTGGGTCAGCGCTACCAGGGGCAGGGCCTCGGCACCGAGATGCGCGCCGCCGTGCTGCACCTGGCGTTCGCCGGCCTGGGCGCCGAGTTCGCCACGTCCAGCGCGTTCACCGACAACGCGTCCTCGCTGGGCGTGTCCCGCAAGCTGGGCTACCTCCCCGACGGGATCCAGCGGCAGGTCATCCGGGGCCGCCCGGCCCTGCTCCAGCTGTTGCGCATGGACCGGGCCGGCTGGGAGGCCCGCCAGCGTGTCCCGGTGGAGATCACCGGGCTGGCCTCCTGTCTCCCCAGCTTCGGCCTCCACCCGGCCTGACCTGTCGGCTTGTCCGGCCTCCCGGAGCCTCAACCCTGGCCGCTCCCGTCCGGCCGGGGGGTGAGGCCGCAGTCCCTCCCGTCCCTCTCACCCCTCCGGTCACACCAGCCTTGTCCCCCCGGGATCCTTGGCCTCGTGATCAGACGATTGGTGTCGCAGGGGCGACACCAATCGTCTGATCACGAACCGGGAGCTGGGAGCAGTGAGGCGGATGGTGTTGGTGCTGTGAATGTGACTGAGGGGGGCGGTCGCTGGCCGGGTCGGTGCGGATCGGGCCAGTTCGGCGCGGATCAGGCTGGTCTGGCGCGGATCAGGCTGGTCTACCTGCCACCCTCCGCCAGTATCTGCGGTACTTCGGCGGCCGTCCGGCCACTACGTCGCGGCCGAGGGCCCGGAGGCGTCAAAGGCGGCGGGAGCTTTCGACACGCTCCGCGGCGCTCTCGGCCTGGCCGGACCAGGCACGGCCGGTGATCCGGTACGGCCGGCCATTCGCCCATCATCTGTTCGCGGCGCCCGTGGACCGGCAGAAGGTGGACCGGCAGAAGGTGGACCGGGAGAAGACGGAGCTGGCGTGGCGCACTTGGCTCGACGGCCTCTACGGGTAAGCATGGGACGGTGCCTGAGCCGGCCATACAGTACGTCCGTTTCCGGAGCCGGTACCCGGACAGAGACGGGTTCCACGTCGGCGTCTTCGGCCTGGTCAACGTGCTGGGCCGGCACGGGATGCTGACCCCGGCCGAGGAGATGTTCCGCCGCGAGAACAACGCCTGGTACGACGCCGCCTACGCCGACCCGTGCACGACCGACCCTGCCGTTTACGACACGCAGCTCAACCCGGCGGCGGCCTCCTGGTTCAAGCCGACCGCGACCACCCTGCTGCGCAGGATCGACGGGTACCTGGCCATCCTGTCCGCGCACGCCGTGGCCTGGCAGCAGGTCACCTCGCCCGCCCCCGGCCGGGTGGTCTACGAAGACGGGTTCCACGTGGTGGCGGTACCCCGCGCCGGGTGCTCGCTGCGAGTCGTCAAGAGCGGACCCTGACGCGCGCCCTCGCCGATCCTGCCGGCCGGGCGCCCGCCCAGGCTGGTCACAAGCTTTTCCGCAACGGCAGCGGCCGGTCACTCGGCCCGCTCCGCGTTGGCGTGCGGCCGGTCGTCACGCCCGGTTTGCCTCGGCGCGCGGCGGGCGGGGCGTATTGGTCAAGCGGCCGTCGCTCCCGCCCTCGCCGGCTGCCGGGTCCGCGGTGCGGCTGGCGCGGCGGGCCGGAACAGTTCGAGGCTGATCGGGATGAGCGAGACCCATGTTGGCGCCGCAACTTCCCATAACGGCGGGCCGCAGTGCGGCCGGATATCCACGATCTGGCTAAGGAACGCATAGCAGCGCTCGCGCCCGGCGTGCCGGCGGCCAGAACCCCGGTTCGGAGCGCTAAATTGCCGGGGTTCGGGGTGTCAGGCGACCCGGGGTCGGGACGGAAGGTGACCCGCCTGACGGCGCGAGGTGTACGGCAGGTGACCGTCCCTTGGCCGCATTTCGGCTGACCGCTTCCGCCAGAGTGCATGGACGGCGGGTCGCGGGCGTGCCACACTTCGGGGACGGTTGTTGAGTCAGCCGCGGCACGGGCTGGCTGTCTGCGGGTCCAGATCCCGGGAAGAGCGGCCTATCGATCCCGGAGGGGGGCCGAACATGGCTGGTGAAGATCGCTCGAGCGTTTCCCTCGCGAATCCGGCCGTGCAGTCCTGCTGGTTGTGCGGGACGAGGTTGCCGGCCCGCGAGATGGTGGCCGACGGCGGCACGGCATGCGCCGACCTGCGCTGGTACTGCGCAGACACCCGGCGGTGCACGGAACGCTGGACTTCGCGCTGGTCGACAGGGGTAGGCGGCCACGGCCGAACGGGCAACGGACACGCTGGTAACGGCCAGGCGGCTCAGGGGCTCGGGAGTCAGGGACACAGTGCCGTCCAGGGCCAGGGATCCAGTGGGCTCCCCGTCCGGGGCCGCGGCGGAGTGGTGCCGGACCCGAGGGGCAGGCAGCTGACCGGCTTATCCGACTACTGAGCCTCCTCACGCGGGCCCGCCCCCGCGCGGACTGGCGATCCAGCCTCGCGCACCCGGCCCGGCCTCGCGCACCGGGCCCGGCTCAGCCGCCAGCCATGGCCCCCACGATCAGGTACGGCTCCGCCCCGGTGGTGACCGCTTCCGGCAGCGGGTCGTCGGGTGCCTCGTGCGACAGGTCTTCCTGGCAGGCGAAGAACCGGACCATCGCCCGGCGTCGGCCGTTGCCGCGGTCGCGGATGGTGCCGCGCAGCACAGGGTAGCTGGCCTCCAGCGCATCGAGCACGGAGCGCTGCGTGACCGGGCCGGTGACGTCGAGTTTCACCTCGCCGCCGACGCGTGCCAGCGTGCGCAGATGCGCAGGCAGCACCACGCGGATCATGGCAGTGTCTGCACTTCCACGGAGAGCACGGCGGGGAGGTCCCGGACGATCGGCGCCCAGGTGTCGCCCGCGTCGGCGGACGCGTAGACCTGCCCGCCGGTCGTGCCGAAATACACGCCGCAGGAGTCGAGGGAGTCGACGGCCATCGCGTCGCGCAGCACGTTCACGTAACAGTGCTCCTGTGGCAGCCCCCGGGTCAGTGGTTCCCACTCGTCCCCGCCGGTCCGGCTGCGGTACACGCGCAGCTTGCCCTCGGGCGGGAAGTGATGGGAGTCGCTGGTGATGGGAACCACGTAGACGGTGTCGGGCTCGTGCGCGTGCACGTCGATGGGGAAGCCGAAGTCGGTGGGAAGGTTCCCGCTCACCTCATGCCACGAATCGCCGCCGTCGTCGCTGCGCATGACGTCCCAGTGCTTCTGCATGTACAGCACGGAAGGGCGCGCGGGGTGCATGGCCAGCCGGTGCACGCAGTGCCCGACCTCGGCGTGCGGATCCGGGATGCCCTCGGAACGCAGTCCCTGGTTCACCGGCCGCCACGTCTGGCCCGCGTCGTCGGACCGGAATGCGCCCGCCGCCGAGATCGCCGTGAACATCCGCCCCGGTGCCGACGCATCCAGGATGATCGTGTGCAGGCACATGCCGCCCGCCCCGGGCTGCCAGGATGGCCCCGTCTGGTGGCCTCGCAGCCCGGGCAGTTCCTGCCACTGCTGGCCGCCGTCGGTGGACCGGAACAGGCCGGCGTCCTCCACCCCGGCGTAGACCGTGTCCGGGTCGTCGAGCGACGGCTCGAGGTGCCAGACCCGCGCGAACTCCCAGGGGTGCGGTGTCCCGTCGTACCACTGATGAGTCCCGGCGGGACCGGCGTAGCTGAACTCGCTGCCGGCCGGGAACCAGGTCTGGCCTCCGTCGTCGGATCGCTGGATGATCTGCCCGAACCACCCGCTCGACTGGGACGCGAACACCCGGTCCGGGTCAGCGGGGGACCCCTTGACGTGGTAGATCTCCCATCCTGGGAAATGCGGTCCGCTGACCGCCCAGTCCTCCCGCTTCCCGTCCGAGGTCAGGACGAAGGCGCCTTTCCGGGTCCCGGCCAGTACCCTTACGCTGCTCACGCGGTTCTCCCTTCGTGCCCGGTCAGGCGATCGTGACCTGCGGGTTCTGTCCCGGCAGGGTACTGGCCTGGCGCGCGCTGTATTGGAACTATCACGGCACTGGAACTATCACGGCCGTCCGACACTTCAGACGGCCGACGGGCGGGAGATTAACCGGCCGGGGCGCGGCCGGTTAGTGGCCACGTCCCGGCGCGCACCCGCTGGCGCAGGGCGGTGCTGCCCCGGGTTGCCCGGCGCAATTAGCCGGTCAACGCCGGATGCCCAGGTCAGCCGGTCGCTAGCGTGACCGGGTGCTGGGGACCGGCTGGACAGAGGCCGTCGCGGTGGCGGCGGCCTTCCTCATCGCGGTGCTCGCGACGCCCGCCGGTGTCTCTGGCGCGGTGCTGCTGCTGCCGTTCCAGGTCAGCGTCCTGGGCACGCCGAGTCCCGCCGTCACCCCGACCAACCTGCTGTACAACGTGGTCGCCACCCCGGGGGCGCTGTACCGCTACTGGCGGCAGGGACAGGCCGGCGGGACCCTGGCCTGGCTTCTCATCGCCGGGACGCTGCCCGGAGTGGTGGCCGGATCGGTCATCCGGGTCGAGTTGCTGCCCAGCCCGCAGGTCTTCGACCTCGTCGTCGCCGCGGTCCTGCTCCCGCTCGGGTCGTGGCTGGCCCTGACCCGGCCCGCGGGCGGGGCCAGTCCGGCGGGCGGGGCCAGTCCGGCGGGCGGGGCCAGTCCGGCGGGCGGGGAGGCGGTCGCCGGTGCTCCACCGGCGCACGCCGGGCACCCGCTCCCGCGCCCCGGGCAGCCACGTCTGCGAGTCGCGCGCCAGATCCCGCGGCCGGTGCTGATCCTCCTGGCCGCGGCGGTGGGCTGCGTGGGCGGGATCTACGGCATCGGCGGCGGCTCGGTCCTCGCCCCGGTGCTGATCGGGACGGGGCGGCCGCCGTCGGAGGTGGCGCCCGCCGCGCTGGCCTCGACGTTCGTCACCTCGGTCGCGGGCGTCGCGACGTTCACCCTGCTGTCCCTGCACCAGCAGGGGCCGGTCGCCCCGGACTGGTCCACGGGCCTCGCGCTCGGGGTCGGCGGCCTCGCGGGCGCCTACACCGGTGCGCGGATCCAGTCCCGGCTCCCCGACTGGGCGATCCGGCGGCTGGTCGGGATCCTGGTCGTCGCGATCGCGTGCCGCTATCTATGGTCCGGCCTGGCCTGACGCTCGTCTGCTAACTAGGCCACGACCCGACACGGGAAAACCTCTATCCTCCCGGCGCGACGGTGTACGGGGCCGGTGTCGACGTGGGGCTGGGGCCGAGTGCCTGGACCACGCGACCCGGGCCGCTGACCAGTCCGGGGACTAGGCCAGCAGGTCAGTCAGGGTGCCGCGCACGTCCTTACCTCCCGGCGTGCCGGGAACCAGGGTGCCGTGATCGTCTGGATCCCGGTGGAAGACGTGCAGCCGTCCCTCGTGGCGGGCCAGGACCAGGTCGGTGCTATCGCCGGCGATCTCCGCCGATCCGTCCGAGGTGTACGGGGTGACGGTGACCAGCGCGGACCGCTCCGACGCGGCGAGCACCCGGTCGATGTCGCCGTCCTCGGTGCTGGCTTCCGCCCGGGGCCCGCGCGGAAGCAGGGCGTCGAGCAGGCCGAGGGCCTCGTCGAAGGTGTACAGCCCGAGCTCGTGGATGCCGAGCGCGTCGATGCGGATCACCAGGCAGATCCGCTCGGGCTGCGGGAGCAGCAGGATCCGCCACGGCTCGCCCGGTTCCGTGCCGGCGGCCCGGGCGTCCAGGACCATCCGGGCCCGCTGCTGGAACGCCACCGCGATGCCCAGGTCCCCGCGCACCTGGACCTGTTCCCCGGGCGGGCCGGCCACGAGGAGCTGGCGGGCCGCGAGTGAGCGGACTGCCTCGGCCAGCACCTCGTCCGACGGCCGTGCCTCCAGGAAGTCCACGATCGCGTCGACCGCGGTGAGCTCGGCGATGGTGTACGCGCCGAGCAGCACCGGCCCGGTGCCGACCAGGTTCACGACCGAGGTGACGAGCCCTTCCGGGATCGACGCCTCACCCGGGACCTTGGTGCCTGCCTCAGTCATGATGCCCCCGCTTCCGCCCAGAGCGCCCCGGCCGGCGGCTGCTCGCGGCGCTGGCTCAAGATCGCGGCCGCAGCCCGGGACGGCGTCTCGGTCACCCACACGTCGGAATTGCCGAACAGGCCCCGCCCGGCCCGGCCCGGGAGGGCCTGGCCCAGCTCGTTCGCCGGATCCGGCCGGTCCGGCGGCGGGAACCGGGCCGCGAGATCCTGCGACGCCGCCGTAACATCGTCGTCCTCCTCGATCCGGCGCAGCGCCAGGGCCATCGACTCCGCCACCGGCGGGGCCAGCGACGTGGGGAGGGCCAGGTCTGGTGACAGGTACATCGGCCGCCGCTCGGTCAGCCGGGACAGGCCCCAGGGGCCGACGTTGCTGCGGGTCACCCGGTACACCACGTAGTCCATGAGGTGCCGCAGGTCGGTCAGGCTGGGCATCTTGCGCTGGCCGAACGCGGCTGGTGTCTTCTCCAGCTGCACCCAGGTGCCCCGGGCCGTCCGGCCGTGCAGTTTCTCCCGGACCACCTGCCCCCGCATCCCGATGTCTGGGTAGCGGGCCTTGTCGATGTCCTTGTGGTGGCTGGACACGCGCAGGTGGCTGACCTTGGCGAACCGCCAGTCCTCGTACAGTTGCGGGTCATCGACTAGGACGTGGCCGCCGCACAGCACGTCGTGCAGCTGGGGGACCTGCAGGCCGTGCCGCTCCAGGTCGGCGATGATCGCCGCTTCCTCCGGGCTGAGCTGCGCCGCCGCGGCCAGCAGGCCCTTGCGGTAGGCGCCGGCCCGGGCGGTGATCGCGATCATCAGCCGGACCCGGTCCCGGACCTCCTCGGTCCGCTGGGGGGTCAGCGGCTTCACGTCCGTCGCGGCGTGCCGCCTGCCGCTGTGCCGCCCGCCGCTGTGCCGCCCGGCGTGCCTGGTGGCGGAGAGCATGTGCCGTTTGTGCTCCACAATTACTAGTAGAACATAGGGCTCACCAGCGCGTAAATGTGCCTCCGGGCATCACGAGTTTCCGCGGCCACGACGTCGGCACCGTCAGGAATTCCCAGCTCAGGAGGGCCGCGGTGACCCCGGAGATTGCGCCGGTACGTTTTAGTGAAAAAGAAGGATAATAGCGGTTTAGATTATTCGTCTGGACGGTTCGGCGGTGGGCCTGCCGGGCTCGCGCCTTCGGGGGTACCTGATGCCGGCGTCCAGGCGCCGGCCTGGCCACGAAGGCGGGAACGTGCATCGGCCGCCACCCGGCCTTGTCTGGGCGCCGCGGATGCCCAGCAGCGACGCCATCCGGGTGTCCGGCGCCCCGGTGCGGATCAGTCCCGGCAGGATGGCGACGAGGCGCCGTCCGGGCCTGCCGCCGGACTCCCGGCCGACCCGAGGTTGATACCGGTAGTTCAACGGTATATAACGCTTGCATGGCCCAACGTGCGATGCAGGAAGCGACCTTCCTGATCCTTACCGCGCTGGCGACGGGCAGCCAGCATGGTTACGGGATCATCACCGATGTCAGCCAGATCTCGGGCGGCCGGGTCCGGCTGCGCGCCGGGACTCTCTACACGGCGCTGGACCGCCTCCGCACCGACGAGCTGATCGCGGTGGACCGCGAAGAGATCGTGGACAACCGGCTGCGCCGCTACTACCGGCTCACCCCCGAGGGCTCGGAGAAGCTGGCCGCCGAGGCCGCCCGGCTGCAGGCCAACGCGGGGGCGGCCCTGGCCCGGCTGAATCTGGCCCGGCCGGATCTGGCGGGGGGCACGACATGACTGATTCCCCGGGCCTGGAGCAAGGTTACCGGCGGTTGCTGGGCTGGTATCCGCGGGCGTTCCGGCGTGAGCATGAGGACGAGATACTCGCGGTGCTGATGGCGAGCGCTCCGGAGGGCCAGCGGCGGCCCCGGCCGGCGGAGTCCGCCAACCTGCTGTGGAGCGCGCTGAAGATGCGCCTGCGGGGCCCGGGGCCTGCCTCGCAGAGCTGGCCGTGGAGCGATTCGCTGGCGCTGTTCAGCCTGGTGGCACCGCTGTTCCTGCTGCTGGTGGACGCGCTGCAGGTGGCGCTGCCCTACCGTCTGCCGAAGGTCACCGGGTTCCCCCTGGTCGCGCAGGCGCTGGCCAGGCATCCCGAGATCGGCGGGCTGTCCTTGCTGACCGTGCCCCTGTTCGACGTCACGGTCGGCTGCGGGGTGATCGTCGCGGTTCTCGTCCTGCTGGGGCTGAGGTGGATTCCCCTGGCCGTGATGGCCGCCTCGGTCGTCTACTGGGTCGCGGTGGGCCAGTCGATTCCCTGGATCCCTTACCCGTTGCAGTTGCTGACCACGGGCGTCTACCTCCTGGGGACGGCCGCCCTCATCGCCTCACCGGGACCGCGGCGCGGGCGTCAGCTCGTGAACTGGCGCTACGGGGTGGTTCTGCTCGTGGTTGCCGCGGCCGTTCAGGTGTCCACCCTCATGTACGACGCGATGAGGCCTCCCTGGGTTTTCCTGGCCCCGTCGACGGGAAGGATGGCGGTTTACCTGGCTGGCAGCGTGGTGCTCACGGTGGCCGCGGTGGTCCTGACGGTGGTCTGGAAGCTGAACCGCTATTTCCTGCTTCTTCTCGCGGTTACGTTCTATCCCTACGCGCTGCAGCTGGCCTTCACCTCGACCGGCGGCAGCACCGATCTGCTCGGCAACCCCACGCCGGCCCATCTCGCCGCGCTCTTTCTCCCGCCCGTCCTGTTCGCGTGCGGGACCGTGCTCGCTGCCGTCGCGCCCCGCCCGTCCCGCCTTCTGCCATCCTGATACGTGCCGGCGCCGGATCAGATGACGGGGCTCCAGCGTCCGATGAAGACCACGTCACGCGAGCGGCCACACCGGAGCGGGTATTCGGGCCGTGGCGGCCGTGTGCTGTGCGGGCCGCGCCGGGTAAGCCTGCGGGTTAGGCCGGTGGGACGCCGATCAGGGCCCCCAGGCTGGCCAGGGCCTGCGTTCGGGCGTGGTAGTACACCCACACGCCGCGCTTGTCCCGGTCCACGAGTCCGGCCTCGTACAGCACCTTCATGTGGTGGCTGATCGTCGGCTGGGACAGGTCGAACGCCGCGTTCAGGTCGCAGATGCAGGCCTCGCCCCCCTCGTGCGAGGCAACCAGCGACATGAGCCGCAGGCGCACCGGGTCGGCCAGGGCCTTGAGCAGGGGCGCGACCTGCCGGGCCTGCTCGATCGACAGCGGCTGCGAGGTGAGCGGCGAGCAGCAGGCCGCAGTCTCCGCCGGGCTGATGACGGTCAGAGAATTAGACACCCATCTATGTTGACGGCTGCCGGTGTGCCGTGGCAAGCTCGCGGCACGTCGGACATAGATAATCATCAATGTCTTATGGGAGGTTGCCTTGTCCCGTCTCCAGCTCGCCCTCAACGTCGATGACCTCGACGAGGCCGTCGCGTTCTACGCCACGCTGTTCGGCATCGAGCCCGCCAAGCGCAGGCCCGGATACGCCAACTTCGCCATCGCAGAGCCACCGCTCAAGCTGGTCCTGCTGGAACACCCCGGCCAGGGCGGCGGTCTCAACCACCTCGGGGTGGAGCTCGCCGACACCGAGGCGGTCGATGCCGAGCACGTCCGGCTCACCGCGGCCGGACTCGCGCCCGTGGACGAGCGCGACACCACCTGCTGCTACGCCCGGCAGGACAAGTTCTGGGTCCAAGGCGCACCCAGCGGCGAGCGGTGGGAGATCTACACGGTCCTCGAAGACAGCCCGGCCTTCTGGGGCGAGGGCGGCGGCCAGGGCTGGCAGGCAGTCGACGCCACGCTGAACGCCACGCTGAACGCCACGCTGAACGCCGCCCCTGGTGCGGCCGTCCCGGCCGCCGGGCGGCCGTCACAGTGCTGCGGCGCCCAGCAGGAGAACGACGGACCGCAGGCCGGTGCCTGTTGCGCGTGAATACGTGGGCACCGTGACTCAGATGGCACCGTGACTCAGATGGCATCGTGACCCAGATGGCACTGTGGCGGCGGCTGCTCGCCGAATTGCTCGGCAGCATGTTCCTGGCGGCCGTGGTGATCGGTTCCGGCACCGCCGCCCAGCGCCTGTCACCAGGGCAGACCGGGCTCGAGCTGCTGGAGAACGCCGCCGCTACGGCGGCCGGGCTGTTCGCCATCATCCTGATGTTCGGGCCCGTGTCCGGCGGCCACTTCAACCCGGTGATCTCATTCGCCGACGCCTCGTTCGGCGGGCTGAGGTGGCGTGAGGCGGCGGCTTATCTCCCGGCACAGGTGGCCGGCTGCGTCGCTGGCGCCGTGATCGCCAACCTGATGTTCGCCCGCGCCGCGGTGAGCATGTCGGCGAAAGACCGCGGCTCGCCGGCCCATTTCCTGTCCGAGGTGGTCGCGACCCTCGGTCTGGTCCTGGTGATCTTCGCGCTGGCCCGGTCCGGGCGCAGCCGCGCCGCCCCGGCGGCGGTGGGTGCGTACATCGGCGCGGGGTACTTCTTCACGTCGTCGACCAGCTTCGCCAACCCGGCTATCACGGTCGGCCGTATGTTCTCGGACACGTTCGCCGGGATCGCCCCGGCATCCGTGCCGGGCTTCGTCGCGGCTCAGATCATCGGCGGCGGGCTGGCCGTCCTGATCATCCGCATCCTCTACCCGGCCATCACCGCGGCCCAGGCCGCCGACATCATCGTTCCCCATCACCAGGGCGAGGCCGCGGAGCCCCCGTCCCGTGCCCGGGACGGCATCCGGCCTGCTGCTGAGGCGCCCAGCGAAAGGCATATGTGATGCTCCCCAGCGTGTTGTTCGTCTGCGTCCACAATGCGGGCCGCTCCCAGATGGCCGCCGCCCTGCTCGATCGCGAGGCACAAGGGCGGGTCCAGGTGACCTCCGCCGGGTCCCAGCCCGCCGCCGAGCTGAACCCCGCCGTGGTGGCGGCTATGGCGGAGATCGGGCTCGACCTCGCCGGCGCGTTCCCCAAGCCCCTAACCGGGGACCACGTCAAGGCCGCCGACGTCGTCATCACGATGGGCTGCGGCGACGCCTGCCCGTTCTACCCGGGCAAGCGCTACCTCGACTGGGACCTGCCCGACCCGGCGGGCCTGGGGCTCGAGGGGGTCCGCCCCATCCGTGACGACATCCACCAGCGCGTGCGGCGCCTGCTCAGCGAGCTCGGCTCGTCCGCCTGACGCTGCGGCTGCGGGTGATTCGCATTCGCGTCGGGGTGGCTGTTGTTGACATGCTGCAATCGGATATTGCAGGCATCCTGGGTGGCATGACTGATCCGCAGCCGGGTCCCGGTCGCGATGGCCATGTTCACGAGCCGGCCCACGTTCACGAGCCCGCCCACGTTCACGCGACCGTGCAAGGGCACGGCCTCGGGCCCGAGCAACGGCCCGGGCAAGGATCCGGCCACAGCCACGCGCACGACCAGGGGTCCGGGCATCCTCCGGCCCACGGGTCAGGACGGCTGGGACGGCTCCGGCACCTGGTCCGGCCGCATTCGCATGAGGCGGCGGACCAGGTGGATGCGGCCATGGAGGCCAGCGCGGAGGGCATGAGGGCGCTGTGGATCTCGCTGGCGGTCCTGGCCGGCACGGCGCTGATCCAGGCGGCCGTCGTGGCCGTCTCCGGATCGGTGGCGCTGCTGGGGGAAACTCTCCACAATGCGGCGGACGCGCTGACCGCCGTACCGCTGGGCGTCGCGTTCCTGGTCGGACGGCGGCTGCCGAATCGCCGCTACACCTACGGGTACGGCCGCGCGGAGGACCTGGCCGGGGTGGTAATCGTCCTGGTCATCGCCGCGTCCTCCGCGCTGGCGGCGTATGAGGGGCTCACCCGGCTGGCGCACCCCCAGCCGGTCTCCAACCTGGCCGCGGTGGCGGTCGCGGCGCTGATCGGGTTCACCGGCAACGAGCTGGTCGCCCGGTACCGGATCCGGGTGGGCCGGAGGATCGGCTCGGCCGCCCTGGTCGCGGACGGCCTGCACGCCCGCACGGACGGCTTCACGTCCCTGGCGGTCCTGCTGGGAGCGGGGGGGGTGGCGATCGGCTGGGATTGGGCCGATCCGGTGGTCGGCTTGGTGATCACCGTGGCCATCCTGGCCGTGCTCCGCGGGGCGGCCCGTGAGATCTGCCGCCACCTTATGGATGCGGTCGACCCCGCCCTGGTCGACCAGGCCGAGCAGGCCCTGCGCTCCACCCCGGGGGTCCTGGACGCCGGCCAGGTCCGGCTGCGGTGGATCGGGCACCAGTTGCGCGCCGAATGCGAGGTCACCGTCGACGCCAGTGCCACCGTGGTGCAGGCGCATCAGGTCGCGGTCAGCGCCGAGCACAACATGCTCCATGTGCTGCCCCGGCTGACCGCCGCGCTGGTGCACGCGGATCCGCAGCCCCAGTCGGGCGCGGATCACCACGCCGTACTGGCCTCACACCGCTTAGTGAATGATGCCAGGATGACGCAGCAATACGCGACAGCGGCCGCCTGCGCACGGGTAGCGCCCAGGCGACCCCCGCCCGGGCACGTAGGTTGTGGGACGTGACTGACGCTTCGGTCCGGCGGGCTGACGACGGAGACCTGGCCGCCGTGGCCCGGTTGCGCCGCGAGTGGACGCGGGAGCAGGACGGTGACCGCGGTGATCCGGGTTTCGAGGAGAGATTCGGGGCCTGGTGGGCCCGGGAATCCTCTCGCCGGATCACCTGGCTGGCCGAGGTGGATCGCCATCCGGTCGGGATGATGAACCTGGCCGTCTTCGAGCGGATGCCCCGGCCGGGCCGAGCACCCAGCCGCTGGGGGTACCTCGGCAACGCGTTCGTCCTCGCCGCGTACCGGGATCAGGGCATCGGCGGCCAGCTCATCGGCGCGGTGCTCGGCCACGCCCGCGCGAACCATCTCGCCCGCGTGGTGCTGAGCCCCACCAAGAGGTCCATCACGTTCTACCAGCGCGCCGGGTTCGGGACGCCCGACGACCTCATGCTCTGGACCCCGGCCGATGGTTAGCGCGGCGCCCCAGCGGTAGAGAGGGATCATGTTCGAGGGATTCACCTTGGAGCGGATCGATGTCGGCGACGCGGAACTGCGCGTGCGCCATGGTGGCTCGGGGCCTGCGGTCTTGCTGTTGCACGGTCACCCGCGCACGCATGTGACCTGGCATAAGATCGCGCCGGTGCTGGCGGAGCGGTTCACCGTCGTCTGCCCGGACCTGCGCGGCTACGGCGAGTCGTCCAAGCCCCCGACGACGCCGGATCACGCTCCCTACTCCAAGCGGGCCATGGCCGGTGACTGCGCGGCGCTGATGCGGGCGCTCGGGCACGAGCGCTTCGGTGTCGCCGGGCACGACCGGGGCACGTACGTCGCCCAGCGGCTGGCCCTAGATCACCGTGACCTGGTGAGCCGCCTGTGCCTGATGGAGGGGATCCCGATCGGGGAGGCGCTGGCCCGCTGCGACGCCACGTTCGCGGCCAGGTGGTACCACTGGTTCTTCTTGGGCCAGACCCAGAAGCCCGCCGAGCGGTTCATCAGCGCCGACCCTGATGCCTGGTACACCGCGACGGCTGAGCACATGGGCCAGGAAGCCTTCGAGGACTACCGCCGCGCGATCCATGATCCTGCCACGGTTCATGCCATGGTTGAGGACTACCGCGCGGGCCTGGGCATCGACCGGGACCACGATGAGGCGGACCGGCGGGCGGGCCGGCGGATCAGCTGCCCCATGCTGTTCCTGTGGGCGGCGAAAGACGACATGGAAGAGCTCTACGGTGATCCGCTGGCCATCTGGCGCGACTGGGCTGATGACGTCCGGGGCCACTCCATCGACTGCGGCCACCACATCGCCGAGGAAGCACCCGGCGAACTGGCCGCGGATCTGACGGAGTTCTTCGCCCCGTCCAGTTAGCGGGATGGGTAACTTGGAAGAACTCTCACCCCTCATGCACGCGATGCGGATGGGCTGCGACGATAGATGCGGATAAACCGGGACCGCTCGCCTCAATGAGCTGGGGGAGTTCGTCAGAGCGCGGCCCGGGGCAAGGGGGAAACGCATGGCAGACGAACCGTTCATCGGGGCCCTGCAAGCAGGCCAGGAGATCGAGCTCACCGTCACCGGCCGCAAGTCCGGCCGCGAGATCACCAATGCTGTCTGGTTCGTCCAGGAGGGTGACAGGCTTTATCTGCTGCCGGTCAACGGGTCGGACTCCGACTGGTTTAAGAACGTCCTGAAGGATCCGACGATCCGCTTGGCCGCCGGGGGTTCCGAGGTCACCGCTAGGGCAAAGCCCATTAGCGATCCCGCCGCGGTCGGGCAGGTCGTCGGCAAGTTCCGGGCCAAGCACGGCACCGATGATGTTGACAGGTACTACCCGAAGAGGAACGTCGCGGTGGAGGTCCCGCTTGCCTGAGTGGCTCGACGGCGGCCGAGCGTGGCGCTGGACTGAGTGTCACGCACGGCCGCCTTCTGAGACAGCTTTCTGGTCAGGCGTCGGTCGGGGTGAGGACGAACACGGGGATGGTCCGGTCCGTCTTCGTCTGGTACTGCGCGTAGTCCGGATACGCGGCCACGGCCCGGTCCCACCAGGTGTCCCGCTCCGCGCCGCGAGCCTCGCTAGCCTGGTAGTCCCTCCTGACCGGGCCATCCTGCAGTTCCACGTGCGGGTTCGCGACCAGGTTGTAATACCAGACCGGGTGGTTGGGTGCCCCGCCGAGCGACGCGACGACCGCGTACTCGCCATCATGCTCGACGCGCATCAGGGGGGTCTTGCGCACCTTCCCGGTCCTGGCCCCGAGCGAGGTCAGGATGATCACCGGCAGGCCGTTCAAGTCGGTTCCCTGAGTGCCGCCGGAGCTCTCATACAGGTCAACCTGGTCGCGCGCCCACTGCGCCGCGCTGGGCTCGTATTCACCGGTAAGAGGCATGTCAGCACCATCCGATCAGCGGTTTGGGTATTCGCTTGCAGCCGCATGACGACGCCCCGAGGGCGGGCCGGGCCGTTCAGAAGCCGGCTGGCTGCCCGACAAGAACGATGTGAATGCGGCCTGCTCACATGACCAGCCTGGAAAGGGTATACCTGAGTTATCCCGTGACCTGCATATTCGCAGATCGCTGGTTCCCCGGTACTCTCAGTGACCACCAGGTGCGGCAGTCAACTCTATGATCGGGTGCGGGTCGGGCACGGACGTCCTTGCGGTCTTCGGAAAGAATCAAGTCATTGCCGATGCTGCCATCCCGCTCATCTTCAAGCCCGTGTCGATCCCGCGCTGGCCGCGGCGGCAGCTGCCCGCCAGAGCGCTTCTCGCGCCATGAGTCGAGTATCAGGGTCCCGGCTACCGGCGAGGCTGTAAGAATGGCGAGCACGCCTAGGACCAGCAACAGGAAAGTATCAGTGGACAAACCGGCCACTATGGACCCAGCGCCTCCCGCGACGATCACACATGCACCCCACATGAGAGTTTTGCTCACCGGCTGCTGGGCCTGCGCTGGGACGGGGCCGCGCGGCGGGGCGGGGCCGCGCGGCGCGCTGGCTCCGACCAGCCCGGCCGGGAGGTCGGCGGTGAGCGCGGCTATTTCCGCGTAGGTCCGCGACGCGAACGTCTGGCTCACCCGCGAGTCAAACTCCTCCTTGGCCAGCCGTCCCTGCACGAAGGCGGCCTTCAGGGTTTCGACCACCTGCTCGCGGTCGGCGCGCGATGCCCGCAGGTGACCGCGGCCCGCCGCGGCTGCTGCTATCTCGTCTCCTGGCCCTGCCATCACCGGCGCCTCCCATGAGCACATTGCAAGAAGAGCGTAACGCGGCACGACGATCTTGGCGCAGAGTGCCCGCCGATGGGCGCTTAGCCCGCTAACGTAGTCCGGCGACGGTCATGAGTGCTTCGTCGATGCCCCATTGTTGTTCTGGGGTAACCCGGCCGACTAGCTCGCCGATGCGACCCGCGTCGATCGCGCCGACCTGCTCAACCAGGATTCGAGTGTTCTCGCCGAGCAGGTCAATCTCCGGCCGAAACGATGCAGGCCTGGCGCTGCGGGACGTCGGTGCTACCAGGACAACTGACCTTGGCAGGAATTCGTTGGCCTGGACTACCACGCCGAACCGACGGCCGCGCTGCTCGTGTCCCCGGGCGCGTGGCATGCGGAACTCGTGGATGTCACCGCGGAGCACGCAAGCTCTCCATCACAGCCGCGACTTCCAGCATTTCCTGCCGGTCGGACTCATCAGCTTCGAGTGCGGCGACCTCCTGGGCGAGCGCTTGGCGTCGCTGGAGTCGTGCGGCGCTGTCGATGATCGCTCGGCGGATAGCCTCGGACCTGCTCAACCCGGCTGCTTCAAGCTGGTTCAGTGCGCGGCGCTGTCGCCTCCGAATGAGGAACTGTCCCGACCGTGATTTGACCTTGCCCCTGGGGCCAGGCCGAGTCTGATTTCGCCGGGCAGCCTGCCCGGTATAAGGAGGGCACGAGTGGAGCTGATGACCAGCGGGGCGTTTGCCCGGGCGTCCCGGCTTTCGCGTAAGGCGCTTCGCCTGTACGACGAGCTGGGCCTACTGTGCCCGGTCCGGGTCGACCCGGTGTCGCAGTACCGCTTCTACGCTCCGGCCCAGCTCGAGCAGGCCAGGCTGGTGGCGTGGCTGCGCCGCCTGGGCATGCCGCTGGCCTCGATCCGGGCCGTGAGCACGCTGCCATCCGCGCAGGCTGCGTCAGAACTGGCCGCGTACTGGGCTCAGATCGAGGCGGAGACCGCGGCCCGGGGTCAGCTCGCTGCCTTCCTCATCGGCTATCTGTCCGGAAAGGACACTGTCATGCCTGATGCTCAGGGCAAGCTTGCCGTCCGCTGTGCGGTGCAGTCCGATATCGGCCTGCACCGCCAGGACAATGAGGACGCGGTCTATGGAGGGCCCAGGCTGCTTGCGGTCGCCGACGGGATGGGAGGTCACGCCGTCGGCGAGGTCGCGAGCGCGGCCGTAATCGAGGCGCTGCGACCGCTGGACACCCAGGTACCGGCCGGGGAACTGCTCAACGCGCTCGATCATGCGGTGCGCCGGGCTAACAGCGCACTGAGCGACATCGTCAAGGCCGACCCATCCTTGCGGGGCATGGGGACGACGCTGACCGCTCTGCTGTGGTCGGGCTCCCAGCTGGGGCTCGTGCACATCGGTGACTCGCGTGCCTATCTGGTCCGCGATGGCGAGATGTTCCAGATCACCCAGGACCACACGCTGGTGCAGTCCCTGCTGGACGACGGCAAGATCACGGCCGCCGAAGTCGCCTCCCACCCCCAGCGCTTCATGCTGCTGCGGGCGCTGGACGGGGGGAACTCCGAGCCTGACCTCCAGCTGCGCGAGGCCCGGCCCGGCGATCGGTACCTGCTCTGCTCGGATGGCCTGCACCAGGTGGTGATGGCGGATGCGCTGGCACGAGTCCTGCTAACGGTCAGCGATCCGGATCAGGCCGCCGCTGATCTGATCGCGCTGGCCATCGACGGCGGAGGTCCCGACAACGTCAGCTGCATAGTCGCCGACGTGGTGGCCCTGGAAGAACCGGCCCAGGTCTAGACATCCCACGCCTGGAAGGTGTCAAGCGGCTTGGGTGAGTTTGGTGTCGGTGCGGTGCGCCCAGGCGGTGGTTTCGCTGTAAACGGTGTGTTTGGTAAGGCAGCCGTGAAGGATGC
>Ga0187887_10001774_pt1 | contig 18097 bp, 15 predicted proteins | sample June2016WEW_7_10_FD_132977 | JGI IMG/M metagenome (GOLD analysis project Ga0187887, IMG submission 132977) | Peatland microbial communities from SPRUCE experiment site at the Marcell Experimental Forest, Minnesota, USA - June2016WEW_7_10 | ecosystem: Environmental > Terrestrial > Soil >...
GGATGCGGGATGCCAATATGGCGGCGGCATTCAGTGCACCGGCGCGCCCAGTAAGAACAAGGACTCGTTTGTAGGGTGGATGATGTACAACCGGGTGTGGTTCCACAAGGACCTGTTCGCCGTAACGGTTGGCGGCGGAGACATGAGCAACTGGGGCCGCTATTTGACGCTGCTGCCGCCGATCAACGGGGCCGACGCTGTGACGGGCTCACCTTACTTCACGCAGCTTCCCGGCCAAAGGGCGCACATGTGGGACAGCACTGTCACTCTCCAGTACATGCCCAGACAGTACATCACCTGGTGGGGAGAGTTCGGATACCGTCACTCCGATATTCCGTATTTCGCGGGACGAGGCGGGGTCACGCCGCCCGGCTACCAAGTCGGTGGAACTAATGGTGCTCCCGGGCAGTTCGCCTGTATGAGCGGAGCACCGTCCGGAGCTAGCGATCTCCCGACGGCAACCACAAACTGCGCCAGCTCCGGCGGCGTCTGGTTCCCCGACCTGCGCCGTAGCGAAGCGAAGATCTCGGTTGGCGTGATGGTGAAGTTCTAGGGCCGCGTGGAGTCACGAATGCGCAAAGTCTTGCTGCCGCCGCTCAGCCTGATCGTAGCCGCGGCTAGCCTCATGGCAGCGGATCCGGCCTGGAAGAGCAAGCCGGCCGCCCAATGGACCGAAGAGGACGCTAAGCAGATCCTCGCTGCGTCACCCTGGGCGAAGGAGATTACAGCTACTGTCACGCGCCGGCTGACCGAGGACCAACTTAGGGAAGGCGGACAAATGGGACAACCCCAAGGCGTCGGCAATGAGGGGGTGGACCCGAAGGGCAGCGGCGAGAAGGTTTCATTGAATGTCTTCACGGGCCCCGGTGGCGATGACCGCAGCGCCCGGTCTCTTCCCCGGCCCATTACACTGAAACTGCGGTGGGAGAGCGCTCTCCCGGTTCGGCTCGCCGAGTTGAAATCGCACGAGGTCGAGTCTCCCACGTTGGACGTCGACGGGTATTGCATCGCCGTCTACGGCGTTCCCAACGCCAATTTCAAGGGCGATCCCAAGGATTTGGGGAAACCTCTGAAGGGCTTGGCCGCGTTAAAGCGCGAGGCGAAAAAGGATGTGAGGCCGGTTAGCGCCGAGGTGTTCCGCTTGGAAGACGGCGTGGTGGTGGTCTATTTGTTTCCTTTGTCCGCGGAAATCAGCAAGAAAGACCGGCAAATCCAATTCGAGGCGCAGATCGGCCGGATTGTCGTCAACCACACCTTCGATCTGCGTGAAATGGAGTTTATGGGCAAGCTAGAACTCTGACGTTCGGCGCTGCCGCGCCCAGGCTTTGGTTTTTATGCCTTTTTCACTCGCCGCGCCGTATAACTCGGAAGGTACTCTCAGGCCATTGGAGTGGCCGAGGATGGGCGCGGCAAATCTGGCGTGCGGCGGCGCGGCTCAAAAGCTAAAGAGAACGCTTATGCCCACGCTGCCGGGTTGCCTGGCTCTGGGCGGGGTTGCGGTGTGCACCTGGGTTTCGTTTCGCCTCGGGCAGACTTTCGCGTTCACGGGATTTCTCTATCTTGTCTTCGTAGTGTTGGCTGCGCTCTATGGCGGCTTTTGGCAGGCGACCGTGATTTCTGTTGCGGCGGCTGCCTGCCTCAACTATTACTTTGTTCCACCGATATTCAGCTTCGCCAACAGCCCGGCAAACTGGGTGGCGCTGGGTGCGTTTGAGTTCACGGCGCTAGTGATCAGCCGGCTTTCGCAGAGGGTCCAACTGCGGGCCCAGGAGGCCGTCGCGGGCCGGCGCGACATGGAGCGGCTTTACGAAACCTCGCGGCGGATACTGCTGCTGGATAGTTCGGGCGAGCCTGGCAAGCTGATCCCGTCCTTGATTCGCGACATCTTCGATCTGCGCGCGGTTCAACTGTTCGACGCTCAATCGGCCGCGACATATCAGAGCGGCGAGAGCTCGTCGGCGGCCGAGCAGCAAACTCGGGACGCGTACTTTCGAGGCACCGACACTTTCGATCCGGAGACACGAAGCTGGTATTGCGTGGTCCGCCTGGGCGTGCGGCCCGTGGGCGGCCTGGCGTTGATCGATACGGAAATGACGAAGCTCGCGGCTACGGCGCTCGCGTCGCTGGGCGGAATTGCGCTCGAGCGCGCCCGAACGCTGCAGAGAGAGTACCGCGCCCAGGCCGCCCGTCAAACCGAACAACTGCGCACCGCTGTTCTCGACGCACTGGCACACGAATTCAAGACGCCCCTGGCGGTGGCCCGGACCGCCAGCTCCGGCCTGCTCGCTGTCGGTGGCCTCTCGGACCTGCAGACGGAGCTTGTCACGACGATCGACCAACAAGCGAAAAAGCTCGATCACCTCGCCTCGCGCCTGCTAAGGGCCGCGATGCTGGACAACACGGAGTTCAAACCACAGCGGGAACCGCTGCTCTTCTCCAGCCTGGTGGGCGTCGTCCTGCGAAAACTCGAGTCGCCGATGGATCGGGAGCGATTCCGCGTCTCCGGCCCAAGCCAGGAAGTCCCCGTGCTGGCGGACCAGGAATTGATCCTAACCGCGATCGCGCAGCTCGTCGATAACGCGGTCAAGTATTCCGAACCGGGATCGCCGATCGACATCCAGTTTGCGGACAGGAACTCGGAAGTGATCCTGACAGTGAGAAGCAAAGGAATCGTGGTATCGCCAAGGGATCGCGAACGGGTCTTTGAGCGATTTTATCGGGCGCCGGAGACCCATCACCTCCCCGCCGGTACGGGTCTGGGACTTTCGATTGTAAAGAAGATTGTGGAGGCTCACCGCGGGAGCGTCTGGGCAGAAGGCGAAGCGAGCTATGGGACATCTTTCTCTCTGGCTCTTCCGGCAGCCCACGCGCACTGAGTTACGACTATGCCTGCTCTCAACGGAAACATTCTGGTTACCGACGACGACCCCGATCTGCGCCGGGTGCTGCGGCGGACATTGGACGCGCTCGGCTTCGAAGTTGCCGAGTCTTCCAATGGGGAGCAGGCTCTCAAGCAGGTTGAAACGCATCAGTTCCATGCGATTCTATTAGACGTCAATATGCCGGGTGCCGGCGGAATTGCGACGTGCCGCGAGATGCGGCGAAAAGACCCGCGGCTGCAAATCCTGATGCTGACGGTGCGGGATAGGGAAGCGGACAAGATCGAGGCGCTCGACGCCGGGGCCGATGACTATATTACGAAACCCTTCTCCATCCCGGAACTGGCGGCCCGCCTGCGCTCCGCGGTCCGCCGCTCCACGACGACTGAGCCCGATCCGGGTGCACCCATCACAATCGGTGATATTGAGCTTGACCCCGCACACCGGACCGTGCGCAAAGCCGGTTCGGTTCTCCGCCTGACGCCGAAAGAGTTCGATTTGCTGCAATACCTGATGAACCGCCCAGGGTTGCCTTTGGCCCATGCGAAACTTCTGCAAGCGGTCTGGGGCGCCGAGTACGGGCAGGAATTGGAGTACCTGCGCACATTCGTGCACCAACTCCGCAAAAAGCTGGAAGATGATCCGTCATCTCCCGAGTATCTGCTCACCGAGCCTTACTTTGGTTATCGTTTTCGAGAGCCCTCTTAGTTATGGCCCCCAGAGGACTTCGCGGGTGAGTTGGTTAGGATAACGGCAAGGGCCATGTGGCCAGCTTTGCATATGATCACGCAGCATGACCCGGAGCGGCTATCCCGTTCAGCAGGGCACAGTTGGTCATGTATAATGGCGGACGGTTCACGACGTAGCTCATCCAAACACTCGACGAGGTTTTCAAACTCGGCGCGGGAAATGAGCATCGCTTCGCCTTAGGCTTGCTCTATGTACATTCGCCTTGATCGCGTCCACCGGGCGGTGCCGGTCATCCTCGGGGGCTTCGCCCTTGTGGCCATCGGAGTGCTCTTTGCATGGGATGTCCTCCCGGGGTACTTTCCCGCTAGAGCTCATGATGTTCTCGCCGCGTTTCCGCTGGCGATGATTGCATTTGCCTATTTCGTCTATCAGATTGTACACCGGCCTCCGTTCCGGGAGTTGGTGAAAGCCACCATGCTCGCGGTCGCCTTTGCGTTCTGGGCGGCCAATCAACTCTGGCCGGACCTACGCCAGGCGGTTCTCTTTAATGACATTGCCATCGCCCTATTTGTGCTTGACGTGTTCCTGGTCATGGTCGGCTGGCCGGCGACCTCGCCAGACGAGTCCTTTGCCGAGACCTACGTCGCTCCGAGCTACCCGCCGGTGAGCAAACGGGGGCCTGGAGACGAGACTAGCCAATAACGCAGCCACGCAGACTGCCTCGAACGTGCAACCCAAGGCCCGTATTTCGATGCTCTGACGCAACACTCTCAGCATACTTATAAAACAACGCGCCGTTAGCGAACCCGTGGTTTACCGCAAGTCAAGTCTAAGTGTTGGCGCTGGCTCCCGATGTATGTATCGGTATGCCGCATCTCACCATAAACACCTTGTATAGGACGTATAGGGTTTTTCGTCTCTGTTCCTCATGCCTTCCTTATGTCACCTGTCCTATTCTTTACAGGTGGACTGCACGAGTGTTCGCACGGCTTTGGACCATAACCAGCCCGGAAAGACGCGCCTCCGGCAGAATGGAGCTTTCTAATGAAACTGAAAACCGTTGAAACTGGTCTTCTGGTGGTCTCGATCCCAGTCTTGCTGCTATTGCAGGCTTGCAGCAGCGTCAAGGGCGACACGGCGGACGGCGCGCCGCCACCCGCCAAAGTTGTTCCGTTCGCGGACGCCGCTCTCTTCACGGTGGATCATCCGGAGCAGTTTCCACTGGCCGCGGCGGCCGAGCATCCCACTGCGTCGGAATTGGTCGTCACGGGAACGGTTACCCCCGACGTGTCCCGCAACGTTCCGGTCGTTTCTCTCGCCTCGGGACGTGTCATAATTATCCGGACGCGCCTGGGCGACACCGTGCAAAAGGGCCAGTTATTGATGACGATTCGAAGCGACGACGTGTCGGGCGGTTATTCGAATTACAGAATGGCTGTCGCGGATGAAACCCTCGCGCGCGCCCAATTGGAGCGCACCAAGGATCTTTACGAGCACGGTGCTTTCGCGTTGAACGACCTTCAGGTCGCACAAGACACTGAAGACAAGGCCAAGGTAGCCGTGGACACGGCGGCGGAGCACTTGCGGCTGCTCGGTAACGATCCCGACAAGATGAACTTCACGGTGGATATCTTCGCGCCGGTCTCGGGGACAATCACCGATCAGGAAGTTACGGCGGGGTCTCTCGTGCAGGCGTACAGCACGCCGTCCCCGTTCACGATCTCGGATCTTTCGTCAACTTGGATTGTCTGTGACGTGTACGAGAATGACCTGGCCTCTGTCCGGATCGGCGACACGGCCGAGATCAAACTGAATGCATATCCCGATCGCACGTTCAGGGGACGGGTGAGTAACATTCTACCGATTCTCGATCCCAACCTGCGCACAGGCAAGGTTCGAATAGAAGTGCAGAATCCCGGAATCATGCGGCTGGGCATGTTCGTAACGGCTACCTTCCGCGGGCAAACCAGGGAAATGCACACCATTGTGCCGGCATCCGCAATCTTGCACATGCACGATCGGGAGTTCGTCTACGTTCCAGCGCCGGAAAAGAAATTTCGCCGGGTGGAAGTCGTCAGCGGAGACGTCTTGCAGGACCACACGGATTTGCAAGAGATCAAATCGGGGCTGGAGCCGGGCCAACAGGTGGTTACGAACGCGTTGGTTCTGGACCACGTGCTTGCTCAGTGATTGTAACTGGGACGTTCGTGCTCCGAAGAGACAGCCAGCACAGCAGCTATAGAACAGGGAACAGGAAATGATTCGCGCTCTTGTAGACTTTGCCCTTAACAACAAGTTTGTGGTCATGGCAGTTGGCCTCTTGTTGGCCGGTTGGGGAGCTATCTCGTTTCACAACCTGCCAGTGGAAGCCTATCCCGATATCGCCGACAACTATGTGACAGTCATTACCCAATGGCCGGGCCGTTCCGCCGAGGAGGTGGAACAGCAGGTGACCATCCCGATTGAGATTCAGATGGCCGGAATGCCGCACATGACCTTTCTGCGCTCCGAGTCTATTTTCGGCCTGTCGTTCGTGCTTCTGATCTTCGACGATACTTCCGTCAACGATTGGAACCGCCAGAAGGTGCTGGAGCGGCTTACCCAGGTCAATCTGCCGAACGGACAAAACCTTCAGCCCCAGATCGGTACGGACTGGAGCACCACCGGCCAGATCTATTGGTACACGATCAGAAGCACGAACCCCCGGTATGACTTGATGGAATTGAGGTCTCTCGAGGACTGGGTTCTCCTCAAGCAGTTCAAATCGGTCCCCGATGTGGTCGATGTGTCCGACTTCGGCGGCACGGTAAAGGAGTACCAGATACGCGTTGACCCGAACAAGCTGGTGTCTTACGGACTAAGTATCGGCCAGGTGGAGCAGCAGCTTGCGAATAACAACATCAATGCCGGCGGCAGCTTCGTGGAAGAAGGCATGCAACAGATGAACGTGCGGGCGCTGGGACTTTTCAGCACGGTTCACGACATCGAGCAGACCATGCTCACCACAAAGTCCGGGACTGCGCTTCGGATCAAGGACATCGCTTACGTGGTACAGGGTCCCAAGATCCGGTTGGGCCATATGGCCAGGGCCAACCACATGGAGGACGGGCGCATCATCGACGAGCCCGATGTTATCCAGGGCGGGGTGCTGATGCGCAAAGGCGCGCAGGAGCAGCCCACCCTCGATGCCATTCACCAGAAGGTCTATGAGCTCAACCACGGCATTCTGCCTCCCGGCGTGACTGTGGTGCCGATGTTGGATCGGAGTGATCTCCTTCATTTCACGTTGCACACGGTGATGCACAACCTGACCGAAGGTATGATTTTGGTCAGCGTCATCCTGTTCCTATTTCTGCTCAATGCCCGCGCCGCTCTCATCGTCGCTCTCACGATTCCGTTCTCCTTGCTCTTTGCCTCCATATTCCTCAATTTGGCCGAAATCCCCGCGAATCTCTTATCTCTCGGCGCATTGGATTTCGGAATGGTGGTGGATGGAACGGTAGTCATGGTGGAGAACATCATCCGGCATCTGAGCCGAAGCCGCCACCAAACCCTCGCTGGACCTCCGAAAACGGTAGCGGACATGATCCGCGAGGCCTGCCATGAGGTGCAGCGGCCGGTCTTTTACGCCATCGCCATCATCATCACCGCCTATCTGCCGATCTTTACGCTGCAACGCGTGGAAGGCCGGCTTTTCAGGCCTATGGCCTGGACGGTGGCCTTCGCCCTTTTCGGCGCCATGACGTTTTCGATTCTGATCGCGCCTGTGCTGGCAGGCACATTCTTCCGTAATGGAGTTCGCGAACGGCGCAACTTGGTGATGGACTTCCTGGTGGAGCAGTACCGCAGGCGGTTACGCTGGGCCGTTCAACACCGCTGGGTTGTCGCGTGCGTCGCGATCGTTTCCCTGGCGGGCACAGTCTATTTGGGCTTTGGCGGCGTCATTGGCGCCGAGTTCCTTCCCCATCTGGATGAAGGCGCCATCTGGGCGCGCGGCACTTTGGCGAATAGCACCAGTCTTTCGGAGGGCGAAAAATTCACCACCCAGTGCCGCTATGTTTTCGCATCGTTTCCCGAGGTAACAACAGTCGTGTCGCAGGCTGGCCGTCCCGACGACGGAACCGACACTGGGGGATTCGGCAACACCGAGTATTTTGTCGACTTGAAGCCGCACGACCAGTGGCGCCCTGTCTTTCACAAGAACAAAGAGGAACTGATCGCCGCCATGAGCAAAGCGCTGGACAAATACCCGGGGGCAATCTGGAACTTCTCGCAGCCGATTGAAGACAACGTCGGCGAGACGATGACTGGCACCAAGGGTTCGCTGGCACTCAAGATCTTCGGGGATGACCTGAAGTTGCTCGAACAGAAGGGCGAAGAAGTCACCGCTGTCATTTCGGGAATCGCGGGCATGCATGACATAAAACTATTGCGCGATTTCGGCCAACCGAATCTCGACTTAACCATTGATCGCCGGCAGGCGGCTCGTTTTGGACTCAACGTGACAGATATACAGGACGCCGTCCAGACGGCCGTGGGCGGAAACGCGGTGAGTCAAGTACTGATCGGCGAGCAGCGGTACGACTTGGTGGTGCGTTACCAGGAGCCCTATCGTAATACCGAGCAGGCCATCGAGAAGGTTCGCCTGCTTTCCCCCTCCGGAGAGCGGGTGTCCCTGGCGCAGTTGACTAAGGCAGAGGTCAAGGACGGTGCATACGACATATTCCGTGAAGGCAACAGCCGCTACGTGGCGGTAACCTTCAATGTGAGGGGCCGGGATCTGGGGACCACGGTCGAAGAAGCGATCAAGCAGATTAGTCAAAAAGTGAAACTGCCGCCGGGCTACAGTATCGGTTGGTCGGGCGAATACGAGAGCGAAAAGCGCGCCGAAGCGCGACTGACTCTCATCGTTCCGATAACGGTCCTCGTCATCTTTATTATTCTTTACACCATGTTTCGCTCTTACAAATGGGCGCTGCTCATTCTATTGAACGTCGGCATGGCTCGCATCGGCGGTTTGCTGGCTCTCGTGATTACCGGAACTTACCTCAGCGTGTCGTCGGGCGTCGGCATGTTGGCGCTGTTTGGCGTATCGGTGCAAACGGGCGTCATCATGCTCGAGTACATCAACCAGCTCAGGGCCAGAGGGCACTCGATCGAGGATGCCGCCGTCGATGGTGCGGTCCTCAGGCTTCGTCCCATCATGATGACTATGCTGGTGGCGACTCTTGGGCTCCTGCCGGCGGCGTTGTCGCACGGCATCGGATCCGATTCGCAGCGGCCTTTCGCGATCGTGATCGTAGGCGGCCTGATTTCCGACCTGCTACTGAGCATCATTCTGTTGCCTACATTTTATGTCTGGATCGCGCGGGATGGCGATCAACTTCCCGAACCGGAAGGTTCTTTCGAGGGCCAATGAAAACTGAGCGCGAGATGTTGCCTATGAAGGGCTATCGGAGTGTTGTCGTTGCGGCCGTGGTGCTCGGCTTGGGGTTGAATTTGGCGTTCGCGCAGGCTCCGGTCAAGATTACGCTGGAGCAAGCCATCGATCTGGCGCTGAAGCACAACCACACCTTGCAGGCTGCGCGGACCACCATCCAACAGAGCCAGGCCGCGGAAATCACGGCCTATCTGCGCCCGAACCCGACGATTTTCACCGACTGGGAATACCTGCCGATCTCGAAACTGCCCGGCGAGTCGGTGGCGGAGTATCTCCAAGGCTCGACCGAGGGCGACCTTGGGGTGAGTTACCTGATTGAACGAGGCAAGAAGCGCCAACGCCGCCTGCAGGCCGCCAAGGACGCGACGGCCGTGACCCGCTCGCAGGTGTTCGATAACGAGCGTGGTGTGGCGTTTCAGGTCGGCCAGTTCTTCTACAACGTTCAGCTTGCGAAATCGGTGCTTGACTTGGCGAACGCGGATGTGAAGAGCTTTCAAACTACCGTGGACATAGGCGAACGCCAATACAAGATCGGCGCCATTAGCCAGAACGACTACCTGCAGATCAAGCTCCAATTGGTGCAATTTCAGACTAATGCGGAACAGGCGGTGCTGGCGCGGGATCAAGCGCTGTCGGACCTCCGGCAACAACTAGGTTACGAATCGGTGCCTGCCGATTACGGTGTCGCCGGCGATTTCGAATACCAACCGATGGCGGTCAGTCTCGAAGAATTGCAGGTGAAAGCCCTTCAGAATCGCCCGGATCTGCGCGCGGCCGTGTTGGGCGTCACCGCCGCCAACAGCCAATATGCGCTTGCCAAGGCGAATGGAAAACAGGATCCTACTATCTCGGGCAATTACTCGCACGTCAACGGGATCAGTGCCCTCACCTGGTCGTTCAGCATTCCGCTCGCTATCTTTGACCGAAACCAGGGCAATATAGCGCAGACACGCGTTGCCATCCGGCAAGCGGAGGAGCAGCAGAAAGCGGCCAGCGGACAGGTGCTGACCGACGTAAGAGACGCGTATGTTGGGATGGAATCGAACGGCCGCGTGGCGAAGATCTACGTCTCGGGCGTCCGGGCCGACGCGAAGCTAAGCCGCGATATCAGCGAATACTCGTACCGGCGTGGCGCCACGGCGCTGCTCGATTTCCTCGTCGCTCAGCGCAACTATGACGCCATCGAACTGGCCTACCGTCAGTCGGTGGCCGCTTACTTGACGTCGGTCGAACAACTTCGCCAGGCGGTGGGAAGCAGGAGTTTGCAGTGATGAAAAAAGCAGAAGTTCGCGCCCGCATTGAGGAAATCGGCATCATCCCCGGCATTCGCGTATCTACGCCCGAGCGCGCCCGTTTCGCTGCGGAGATGGTCAACCGTGCCGGCATTCCCATCGCGGAGATCACTATGACTGTTCCTCGCGCACTCGATGTAATTTCCTACCTGGCCAAGACCCTCCCGGAAATGGCAGTAGGGGCGGGAACCGTTCTGGACGCCGAAACGGCCTGGCGCTGCCTGGACGCCGGCGCCACGTTCTTGACGAGCACGGGACTGGTCCCGGAGGTTGTGGAATTCGCGTTAAAGCACGATCTCGTCGTTTTCCCTGGCGCGATGACCCCAACGGATGTGATTGCCGCATGGAGGACCGGCGCCGACTTCGTCAAGATCTTCCCTTGCGGGCCCCTGGGCGGTCCTTCTTACATTCAATCTTTGAAGCTACCGTTTCCCCAAGTGCCGATGATTGCCACTGGCGGCGTGAATCAGCGAACCGCCGCCAATTTCATCCTGGCCGGGGCCACCGCTCTGGGCATCGGGGCCGAGTTGATCAACCCGGAGGCTCTCCCCGTAATGAAGGAAGAACAGATCCAGGAACTCGCGCGCAGATACCTGGGAATGGTGAAGGCCGCCCGCGCGAAAAAGAACGCAAGGTAACCAACATGAGAAAACTGGCGATGGTTTTCGCGCTGAGTGTTCTGGGAGCCGCACTGCCTTTGCTCGCGGCGGACGGACCCGAGACGAAAGGGCCCAAACAGTCTTTTGAAGTCACGAGCACGGAGCGGGTGAACTTCTCGCCGGGCGGCACCATTCGGCTGGTCGATTCGTACGGCTACCTGACCGTGGAAGGGTGGGACGAGCCAGAGGTTGAGGTCACCGTGACCAAGTCGACTGATCGTTTCTACGGCTCCGAGAATAAGCAGGAAGCCGAGCGGCGCTTTGGCCAGGTCCGCGTGGTCACCGAACGGAAATCGGATAAAGAAATAACGATTTCGACGATTCTGCCGGCTCGCAATCCGTTCTTCCGATCCGTCCTTCCTTTGGACCGCATCGTTCTCACCAAGTCATTAGTGCCGAACAACAGGCGCCGCGTAACGGTTGAATACAAGGTCCTGGTGCCGCGTGATTCCCGGCTGGTGGTTCGCCACGACACCGGCTACATATGGGTAAGCGACGTGACCGGAGACATCGACGTCAACAGCCGCACTGGCGACATGATCGTGATGCTGCCGGACACCATCTCATACTCGGTCGACGCGCGAACCAGGCTGGGCAGCGTTTCTTCCGACGCTATGGGTAAGGGGCAATACCGATTCGTGGCGGGCAATCACTTCGCTTACGCAAGCCAGACTCCGTCACGGCGAGTCTCTCTGCGCATGGGTTGCGGAAGCATCACGATCAAGAGAGTCCCGCCCTCCGGACCTTACTGGAAGAACTGAGTCGATCGCCGGTTGCTGCCGGCTTGGACCAGAGCCGCTCCGAGGGACGGAGTTGACGCGGGTTCCTGCGTGAGGCTTCCGGCCGGGGCCCTCGCGAACGCCCCGAGCGGCATAATCCCACCTCGATAACGACTCTGCGCGTCGCATCCCACGGATCTCGTTGCTAAACCAGGCACTTGACGGTCCCAGTCGTCCGGCGGCCAGCGTCACATTTATAACTTTTTCACGGTCCATGAAAAACCTTTCACGGTCCATAAAAAACTCGTGTAAACTGGAATTGACGGATTTGAATGACCGTTGAGGAGGCCTATCGTGTCTGCGCGGATGTTTAATTGGATTGGCGTCGTTTTGACGCTGGCGTGTTTTGCCACGGTCGTGGCCGGCAACACCGAACTGGTCTCGCGCTTCGAGCATGCCGGATTCCCGCTGTCGTGGGTGCTCGCCGGAGCCGCGATAATCGCGTTTCTCGCAACTGAGTTTTGCGACTCCACCGCTTCCCTTTCCAATGAAGCTGAAGATGATTCAGATTTGCAGCTTTCTTCAGAGTGGGAAACGGTCGAACTTCAGAGCTGATCCTGCGAGACCTCGCCTGCTGGCCTTGGCAGTCCCATTAGCATCTTCCGTGCGCATGTGAGGTCGCCCGAACGTAGGCTCTTGGTTCCAAGAGCGTCCGGCGCTCCGCCACGAAGCTCGCCCCCTCCTCCCTGCGAATGCCGTACAAACTGTCACCGCAAACCGCAAGGCCGTCATTGCCTGTCCCAAAACGGCACCCTAACAACTCATTTTGCGCATACCCACTCGTAGAGCGAATTTGCAGCGTCGCAGCGCGATGGTTACAAAAATGGCCTACAGCCTTCCAAAACAAGTCGGGCCACTCAACTGTAGCGGAAAATGTAGCGACTCTACCTCAAGAAAGGTCGCTACAGTGCACAAATGAGTCCCGCTGCTCACGGACATGTTTCTCGTTGGCGAGATTATAAGGACTCAACGCCCGGCGGTGAAGCCGGGAGACTGAACGTGCCAAATATCGCCGTCATCAACCGCACGCGCCGGGGATTGTTGCCATTTCTCGGGCTGGCCAGTGTCGCAACCATTTCAGAACTCCTGATCTCGTCCGGTAATTCCGGGTATGACATGGAAATCAGATAGCCCCCAGATTCCGAGATCCTGCTCTCGCCGAACAATTGTGCCATCGGGTGGTAAAGACAATGGCCTTGCTGGTAGCCCTTGATTCTCAACGCTTGGGGTGAGCGGCGCTGACGAAGCTGCGCATTTGGCAGTTGGTCGGCCCGAAGCGATTCGGTCCGGGCTCGGCATGCCCAGGAGCATGTAAGGAACGGCATCGGGCACCCCGGCGCCTCGGCGACCGCATGGTTGCAGGCCAGCGTGCCAGTTAACCAAATGCGCAGCCTTGTCGGAGAGTCTGAGAGACGGGCGCCAAATGGCCCCGCGCAGCGAACTCCGAGTTGCACACCAGGGGTCCGTTTGGACTGTTTCGCGCGGGAACTTACCGACAGGCACCCACGTACTCTTTGCTATGAGCATCGAGAGCCTTGTGGAAGAAGTTCATGTCTTGGGCCGCGACCTCGTCGATACGATCCGCGACTTGATCCACGAGGGAAACGTCCGGCGCATCGTGGTAAAGGACGAGCATGGCAACACGTTCGTCGAGATTCCCGTGACCATCGCTGCGGTTGGCGCGGTCGTTTCTCCGCTCCTCGCCGCCATCGGCGCTATCTCTGCCTTGGTCGCCAAGTTCACCATCGTGGTCATCCGCAGTGAGCCGAAGGCTCCGGGGAGCACCCCGTCCGTGCCGTGACCCGAGGGAAACTCGCATGCGATGGCGCAACACCGATGAATGTGGCTACATCGCTAGCCTCAATTTGATCCCATCGTTCGGCGCGTTCACGAGGTCCTGCTTGGTGCCGAGGTATCTCTCGGTGGTCTGGACCGAAGCGTGGCCCAGGAGCAACTGGATCTGCTCCAGCTCCCCGCCGGCCGCCCGGCACAATTTCGCGGCGGTCCGGCGACAGTCATGGGGTGCGATACCGGGCACGCCGGCTGCGCTGGCGTATGGCCGGAGCAATTGCCACACAACCTTCCCGGACAGACGCTCGCCCACAGTCTGGTCCCCTCGATTCACAGGCCGAAACACGTATCCAGAGCTCACGTTTACCAGGGCGGTCCACGCGTCAATCGCCACCTTTACCCAGACAGGCATCGGCACGGTCCGCACGCGCCCGTGCTTCCCGAAAAGATCCACGATGCACCAGCGGCCGTCCCTCTGTTGTATGTGCTCCGTCGTAAGTGCCGCCACCTCAGACCGGCGCAGGCCGCAGCCCAGGAGCACCGCGATAATGGCGCGGTCGCGCATGCCCTTCACGGTGGCGATATCCGGCGCGTTCAGGAGCGCCTGCGCCTGCCTGAGCGAAAGCCAGTTCCCCAAGCGGACGCCCTTGGATGCCACGCCCTTCACACGCGTAATGCCGTTGGCCAGCTCCGGCGCCAGCAACCCGTTGTCGGCAGCTTCCACCGCCAGCTTGCGCACCGCGGTGATCCGCACGTTGATCGACACGGCGCCGAGCCCGCGCGCCTCCAACGCCACTCGCCAGGAGCTCACCGTCGCCTTGGTAAATCCGGGCCGCGGTTCCTGCACGGACAGCCAGCCGAAGAACTCGTCGAGACCGAGGTTGTATACGCGCTTGGTGATCGGTGAGGAGACGCTGTCCAGCACCAGCGCCTTGAGCTTCCGCCACTGGTTCGTTTGCGGAACTACAATCAAATCATTCATTTAAGGTCCTCATAATGGGCAATATCGGCAGCCATGTGAACCTTACCTCGCGGTAGGCCAGGACATCAAGCGTAAGAACGAGGCGGCCGGCGGCGGGAGTCGCAGGCAAATTTCGTCTCCCAGGATTTTGCACCAGCCGGTTTAAGCTGGTAAGCTATCTTCGATCATCCGCCGCCGACGCTGTCCTTTTCTCTTAATATCGGGATCATGAATGACTCGACCATCGTCGTGGCGGGGGCCACCGGTAATCTCGGCGGACGCATCGTGAGAGCTCTGCTCGAACGGGGCGCCAGCGTAAAAGCGTTTGTTCGCCACGGCACTGCGCGAGACAAGGTTGAGCGATTGCAGGAGCTCGGCGTAACGATTGCCAGTGTCGACCTGAGCAGCCCTTCCCAAGTGACACCGGCGTGCTCGCGTGTGTCCTGTGTGGTGTCCGCTCTGCAGGGATTGCAGGACGTGATCGTGGAAGCGCAAACGGTTCTGCTCGACGCTGCGATCAAGGCTGGCGTGCCACGTTTCATTCCGTCCGACTACTCGATCGATTTCACCAAGTTTCCACCCGGAGAGAATCGCAATCTCGATCTGCGCCGAGACTTCCACAAGCGCCTCGATAAGACTCCGATTTCAGCGACCACGATCTTCAACGGTGCGTTTGCCGACATGCTGACCGGTCAGATGCCGCTCATTCTCTTCAAGCTGAAGCGGGTCCTCTATTGGGGCGACGCGGACCAGCGCATGGACTTCACGACGATGGACGACACGGCCGCATTCACGGCGAGCGCAGCACTTGCTACGTCCACCCCTCGCTTTCTACGAATTGCCGGCGATCAAATCAGCGCCCGGGAATTGACGGCGGTCGCAAGTGAGGTGACCGGAAAGAAGTTCCGCCTGTTCCGCGCCGGGGGTCTGGGAATGCTCGGCACGCTGATCAAGGTCGTGCGCGCGGTCGCCCCCGGAGAGAAGGAACTTTTCCCGGTATGGCAGGGCATGCAGTACATGCGTAACATGTTCGACGGCCGGGCAAAGCTAGAGCCGCTCGACAATGATCGCTATCCCAGTATTCGTTGGACGATTGCGCGGGATGTGCTCTCAGCGCGTGAAGTCAGCTAGCCTGCGCGCCGGCAAGAGCTCGGTGGGCGCCCCGTAGGCGAGCACAGAATTGCGATCCTGGCAGCGGAGTGTTATGTGGTGATATCGGTTGCCGTCTTGCCAGGAAGATCCCAGTTGCTCAAGTGCCGGCCCAGGTCAATTGTTCCGATCTACTAGCTCCTTCCGTTTCGCCGGCCTGTCTGACAACGCTTGCGCGTTGGTGATTCTACGCTCGCCCACTGCACAGCGTAAGGGCCAATCGGGACGCCCGATGCCACGGAACATCGCGCACGACATCCGCGTAGCATAGTCTGAGACATGCCACACGAACGTCCCGCCGTCATGGCCCGCCTTCTCGAGTGGTGGCGCCAGGCCGAACCCGAGCCGCCTGCCTTTCTGCGCTGCTATCCTGCACGCGAGCAGGCCCGCCGCGAAGCGCACCTCGACCGCTACCTCGAAGCCGTCGAAGCCGAACTTCGCGCCGCGCCGAGGAGTTGGCCGGGGCAGGCCGCAGCGAAAGAGCGATTGATCGCCGCATTCCGCATCTTCGCGCGCCAGGCACTCGATTTCGAGGACCGCCATCTCGATCTGTTGCTCGACGGCGGCTTCACCGAAACGGGCAAGGAATTCGCCCGAGCCGCCCGGCTCTTCGATCCGTCCGTGAGCACTGGCGACGTCTTCCAGGCCAGCCGCAACGCGTGGACGACGAACGTCCTCCAGATTATGCTGGGCCTGCCGGCGCGGCTGACTCCCGCGATTTTCGGGTACAGTATGCTCTACCCCTGTACGGACAACTACCTCGACCACCCAGGCGTTTCGAAAGCCCATAAGCACGCGTTCAACCGGCGTTTCGGGGCTCGCCTGGAGGGAGGGGAGCTTGCGCCCGCCGGGCGGCATGAGGAGCAGGCCTGGGCTTTGGTTAGCCTGATCGAAAGCCAGTACCGCCGCACCGAGTACCCCGAGGTATTTGCCAGCCTGTGCGCCATCCATCGCGCGCAGGAGAGGAGCCTCGAGCTCGATCGCGCGGCTGGGGCCGGCGCGGGCGACCTCCTCGAAATCATCTTCGAGAAGGGCGGGGCGTCGGTGCTTGCGGACGCCTGGCTCGCCGCGGGCACGCTCGCGCCAAGCGCGGCCGAGTTTGCTTTCGCCTGGGGCGTCGCGCTGCAGCTCGGCGACGATTTGCAGGACGTCGCCGCCGACGCCCGGGACGGCATCCGCACGGCGTTCTCCGAGGCGGCGGGACGTGAGCCGCTGGACGCCGCGACCAACCGCAGCTTCCACTTCGGCGCCCGTGTGCTGGCGGATCTCGACGGGATCGGTGCGGCCGCGCCGCCGGCGATCAAGGAGCTTATCCGCACGAGCTTCTTCATGCTCCTCACTGGGGCCGTGGGCGAAGCGCGGCAGTTCTATTCGGCCGCTTACGTCCGGGAATTGGAACACCGCTCGCCGTTCACGTTCGAGTTTCTGCGAAGCCGCCGCCGCCGTTTCACGCGCAGCCGCGGGATTCTGGAGCGTCTGGTGGGCGCACTCTCGGCATGTGACGCACCGCCGGAGCCGAGCCGCTCCCATGCGCGAGCGGAGCTTTACAATCTGGCCCAGGTCCGCTCCTCGACGGCGGCGGTTCGCTACTGATGCGGCTCGTGATCGCGGGTTTCCATTGTGGCGCGCGACACCAGGAGTATGGGGCCCGGACTTGAAAGCTCTGCGACTCCGCCCATGAGTGGCCGTCGGCCACTCGCGAAGCGGCCCGCGGACGGCGGGTGGCAAGCGGTCCGAAGACGGCGTTAATTCGGGTTATCGGTAGCTGCTTTCGCATGCACATCCGTGGGTACGACGTTTTACCCCGGCTTGCCACGGTTCGGACGGTCACGGATAATGGTTTAGTTTCGGAGGCCTTTGAACAACCAGCGGAGATTGGCTATCTATGAAGTTCTGGAGAATGTCCTTTCGTGCGGGCAGTCTCCGCTAGCAGAAAGCGAACGAGAAAACTGCAAACGGGAGCTATAATTCCGATAAATGGATACTCAGACGGCGCAGGTCACGCGTTTACTTCGGGCCTGGTGCGGCGGCGACCGCGCAGCGCTGGAGCAGTTGATGCCGCTGGTTTACCAAGAACTGCGCCGCATGGCCAGACGCTACATGCAGAAGGAACAACCCGGGAACACCTTACAAGCTACCGCCCTGGTCGACGAAGCCTACCTGCGTCTAGTGGATGTCACCGGCGTACAATGGCAGGACCGGGCCCATTTCTTCGCCATCTCCGCCCAGATTATGCGGCGCATCCTGGTGGATGCGGCCCGGGCCCGCGGGTCCCACAAGCGCGGAGGAGAGGTGGTGCGGGTGGATCTGAACGAATCCGTCGACGCCCTGCCCGAACTGGACAGCCGGCTGGTGGATCTGGACGAGGCGCTCGAATCGTTGGCGCGATTCGATGCCCGCAAAGTCAAAGTGGTGGAACTGCGCTTTTTCGGCGGCCTGAGCGTGAAGGAAACCGCC
>Ga0187887_10001777_pt1 | contig 18091 bp, 22 predicted proteins | sample June2016WEW_7_10_FD_132977 | JGI IMG/M metagenome (GOLD analysis project Ga0187887, IMG submission 132977) | Peatland microbial communities from SPRUCE experiment site at the Marcell Experimental Forest, Minnesota, USA - June2016WEW_7_10 | ecosystem: Environmental > Terrestrial > Soil >...
CCATCGCCGCCCCGTTCGACCCCTCGGCGCCACCGCGCACCTCGTCGTTCATGAAGCGTCACTGACGCTGCGATGGACGATCTGCAGCGCCTCCCCGGTCGAATTTTGAGCAAGCAATAGCGGCAAAGCGGACGCTTGTCATTCCTGCGGCCGCCGCGTTGAGGCCGCCTTATGCCCGTGGCCGCCAGGCTATTCCCCCGGCCGTTGCATGGGGCTAGAATGGTATTCCGATACTTTCACCATAGCTCAATTGATTTTCGAGGAGGCTGTCATGTCGTTGCTCGAAGTTCACGTCGGTTTGAGTTTTATCGGCATCGCATCGGGTCTTGTGGCCCTTTATGGCCTTTTGACCGGGCGGCTCTATCGCGGCTGGACCGCGCTCTTTCTCGCCGCCACCATCCTGACCAACGCCACCGGCTTTCCGCTGGCGCCGTTCGGCTTCGATCCGCCGCGCGCCATTGCGACGCTTTCGCTCGTCCTTTTGGCGCTCGCAGTTATTGCGCTTTATGTCTTCCGACTCGGCGGGGCGTGGCGCTGGATCTACGTCGTCACCGCGACCGCTGCGCTCTACTTTAACGTCTTCGTCGCCTTCTTTCAGGCTTTCCTGAAAATTCCGGCGGTTCATGCGCTGGCGCCGACCCAATCGGAGCCGCCATTTCTCGTGACTCAGCTTGTCGTGCTCCTGATCTTCGTTGCGCTTGGCTTCCTGGCACTGCGGAAGTTTCACCCGGCTTAGCCGGCACCGGCGTAGCCCATCGGCGCTGATATCTGCTACAGTGCGTGACCGCCGATGCGCCGTAAGCGCGTCGCAGCGTCCGGAATGCGCTTCCGGAGCCATTGTCCCAGGAACTCAATTCACCCGCCGGCGCGGTCGCGCCGGCTGCATGTTCTATTGAAGGAATGTCATGAAAATAAGCGCGCGCAATCAGATCAAAGGCAAAGTGCTAGACGTGAAAAAGGGCGCGACGACGTCGCATGTGCGCCTCGAAATCGCGCCCGGCCAGGTCATCACGGCCTCGATCACCAATGAAGCGGTGGAGGAGCTTTTTCTCAAAGTCGGCGACACCGCCGCCGCCGTCATCAAGGCGTCCGACGTCATGATCGCCATCGACTAGGATTGAGTCATGAGATCAGCGCTTATCGTGCTTGTCGCCACGTCGTTGCTTAGCACCACGTTGGCGGCGGGGCCCTGCTTGGCGCAGGAGCCGGTCGGCTGCGACAAATTCAAATGGCCGCTCGATAAAGAGCGCGCCACGCTCAACGGCACGGACTTGCCGAAACTCGCATCGGGCGATCGCGCGCCATGGCAAATTCCCTTTGCGTCGATTGTGGCTTTGGTGCCGTTCGCCGACGTCAAACTGCCGGCGGCTCCGGAACGCGCGCCGAAATCGCCGACGTCCTTTGCCGGCTTCGTTCAGGTTCCGGCGCCGTCACGGGGCGGCACTTATAAGGTCAGTCTGTCGTCCGAAGGGTGGATCGACGTCGTGCAGGACGGCCACGCGGTGAAATCGAGCGCGTTCAGCGGCGCGACAGGCTGCGAGGGCCTGCGCAAAAGCGTGAAATTCGAGCTGGCGGCGCAGCCGTTCACGGTCGAACTCAGCGGCATTCCCGCCGACACGATCCGGATCGCAATTACCAGCGATTAAGGCCGCTCACTGCTGAAGCGTATTGGCGACCTTAAAGCTCGCCTCGGTCTTGCCCTTGATGTCGTCGAGCGTCACGTCGGGTGCGAGTTCGATCAAAGTCAGCCCGCCGCCGGTGCGGTCGAGCGTGAACACGCCGAGATCGGTGATCACCATGTCGACGACGCCGGCGCCGGTGAGCGGCAGCGTGCAGCGTTTCTTGAGCTTGGAATCGCCTTTGGCCGAATGCTCCATGACGACGACGACTTTCTTGACGCCGCCGACCAGGTCCATGGCGCCGCCCATGCCCTTGACCATCTTTCCCGGGATCATCCAATTGGCGAGGTCGCCGTTTTCCGCGACCTCCATGGCGCCGAGGATGGCGATATTGATATGGCCGCCGCGGATCATCGCGAAACTGTCCGCCGAATTGAAATAGCTCGTGGTCGGCAGCTCGGTGACGGTCTGCTTGCCGGCATTGATCAGATCGGGATCTTCCTCGCCCTCGAACGGGAACGGGCCGGTGCCGAGCATGCCGTTTTCCGACTGCAGCTGCACGCTCATGCCCGCCGGAATGTAGTTGGAGACCAGCGTCGGGATGCCGATGCCGAGATTGACGTAAAAGCCGTCTTCCAATTCCTTGGCGGCGCGTTCCGCCATCTGATCGCGAGTCCAGGGCATTACACTTCCTCCCCTGTTCCGGCCGGCGCGTCAGCCTTTTGACGCTTGCGGACCGTGCGTTGCTCGATGTGTTTGGCCACGGCCGGCACGTGGATCATGCGCTGCACATAGATGCCGGGCGTGATGATGTGGTCGGGATTGATATCGCCGGGCTGCACCAGATGCTCGACCTCGGCCACGGTCACTTTCCCCGCGGTCGCCATCGGCGGATTAAAATTGCGCGCGGTCTTGCGGTAGACCAGATTGCCCTCGGTGTCGCCGCGATAGGCATGCACGATCGACAGGTCGGCAACCAGGCCCCGTTCCATGACATAGCGCTCGCCGTCGAATTCACGCACATCCTTGCCTTCGGCGATCTTGGTGCCGACGCCTGTCTTGGTGAAGAAGGCCGGGATACCGGCGCCGCCGGCGCGGATGCGTTCGGCGAGCGTTCCTTGCGGGTTGAACTCGATCTCGAGCTCGCCGGCGAGGAATTGCTGCATGAAGGTTTTGTTCTCCCCGACATAAGAGGAGATCATCTTCTTGATCTGGCGGGTATTAAGCAGAACCCCTAGACCCACCCCGTCGATCCCGCAATTGTTGGAGACCACGGTCAGATTCTTGACCCCGGAATCGCGGATCGCGATGATGAGAGATTCCGGGATACCGCACAGGCCGAACCCTCCGGCCATGATGGTCATGCCATCCTTCAGCAGCCCGGCCAACGCGGAGCTTGCATCCGCATAGACCTTATTCATGCCCGCTCCATTTCCCCCGGCAAAACTTAAAGGCAATCCCGGTTTGCCATTCTACGCATAACCGGCCCGGTGGAAAGGTCAACCATTGCCCGGATAGCTGTAGGTCGTAACGATCGGTAGCTGGATCTGCGGGTGCGGATAGTAGTTCCACCCGACATACATCGCGGCGAACAGAATGGCCGCGATCAGCGCACCGCCGACCCGGTTACGGAATGAAATGAGGCCGCCAAGCAATGCGGCTACGAAGGCAAATCCCGCCATCAATGCCACAAAGGTCCAATTCACGGTCGACAGGTCGATAGGCATTCTATGCTCCTTGAGAGCGGATGTTCCTTAATAGCGCCTTTTCCGGAACGGCGTCCGCTTCTGTTCCGGAATAATCGCATACCTCTGTTGATCCTAGCCGAGGCCACCACAGCGCGCGACACCTTGGCGGCGCTCGACACAAGAAGATATAAGGCTTGCGCAACTCACCGGTGACATCGCGCCAGTGAGCTTTCGGATCACGGCACCGGTACCCTCATCCATGACCAATCTGCTCATTCTTCTGACGCTGCCGGAGGCGGTTCGCAATCAGTACCGTGAACGGCTGCAACAGCGCTTTCCCGAACTCGAAATCGAACTGGTCGATCACCACTCCAAGGCCGGCCCGCATATCGCCAAAGCCGACGCGCTTTTGACCTTCGCGCCGATGCTGTCGCCCAAAGTGCTCGAAGAGGCGGGCCGGCTCAAATGGGTGCAAGCGCTCGGTACCGGCACCGACAACCTCACCGACCAGCCCACGCTGCGCAAAAATATTGTCGTCACCAATCTCCACGGCATCCACGGGCCGCCGGTATCGGAGGCCGCTCTAGGCACCATGCTGGCGCTCGCCCGCGATCTGCCGCGCGCCGTGCGCGCTCAGGACGCCCGGCAATGGCAGCGCTTTCCGGCGCGGCTCCTGCACAACAAGACGGTCGGCATTTTCGGCATCGGCGTCATCGCCGAGGCGCTGGCGCCGAAATGCAAGGCCTTCGGCATGCGCGTGGTCGGGGTGAGTTCCGGCCCGCGCACCGTCTCAGGCTTCGACCGCGTGCACGGCCGCGACGAGCTGTTGGCCGTTGTCGGCGATTTCGACTTCTTCGTGCTGTTGACGCCGCTCACCGCCTCGACCCGCAATAGCATCGACGCCAAGGTCTTCGCGGCGATGAAGCCTTCGAGTTTCTTGATCAATCTGGCGCGCGGCGGCGTGGTCGACGAAGCGGCTTTGGTCGAGGCGCTCAAAACTGGCCGCATTGCCGGAGCAGCCCTTGATGTGTTCAACGAAGAACCGCTGCCGCCCGACCATCCGTTCTGGGCGATGCACAATGTGCTGATCACCACGCACCAGGGCGGCTTCTGCGACGTCTATATCGATTACGCATTGCCGACGATCGAAGCCAATATGCGCTGCTTTCTCAAAGGCGACATCGGCGGCATGATCAACGTGGTTCCGCACTAGGAGAAGTGGAAATGCAAGAGCTTTCCGAACGGTTGCAGACGCCGATCTCGACGGCCGAACTGGAACGGCGCTGGGCCGCGGTGCGCGCCGCGATGGAGCGCGACAAGATCGACGTGTTGTTGATGCAGAACAACAGCGATCAGATGGGCGGCTACGTCAAATATTTCACCGATCTGCCGGCGACCAACGGCTATCCGCTGACAGTGGTGTTTCCGCGCGACGATCTGATGACGCTGGTGAGCCAGGGCCCCTTCGGTGGCGTCCATAATCTCAATGGCAACTCAGACGGCGTCCGCCGCGGCGTCAAGCAATGGCTTACCACGCCGAGCTATGCCTCATGTCATTATACCGCGAGTTACGATCCCGAGCTCGCCGCGCAAGCGCTGGCGCCTTATGCCGGCGGCACCATCGGGCTTGTCGGCACCTATCAGATGTCGTTTGCGATGGTGGATTACTTGCAGAAAGGCCGCTTTTCCAACACCCGCTTCGTCGACGCAAGTGACCTCGTCGACCGCATCAAGGTGATCAAAAGCGCCGAGGAACAGGAATTGGTGCGGCGCGCCGCCGCCATGCAGGACGGCGCCATGCGCGCAGCTTTTGCGGCAATAGAGCCCGGCTTGCGCGATCGCGATATCGCGGCGATCGCGCAATGCTACAGCCAGCGCCACGGCAGCGAGCACGGTATTTATCTCTGCGCCTCGATGCCGGCGGACAAACCCCAGCAGTTTGCCGGCCACCATTACCAGAACCGCGTCATCAAAGAGGGCGACGTCTTCACGCTCCTGGTCGAGGATGCCGGACCCGGTGGCATCTATAGCGAGCTCGGCCGCACCGCCGTGGTGGGCAAGGCCTCGCAGCAGCTGAAGGACGAATTCGCCTTCACGCTCGAGGCGCGCAAGTTCAATCTCGGACTGCTTAAGCCCGGTACGCCGTGCAAGGACATCTTCGCGGCCTATAACGACTTCATGCGGCAGAACGGCCGGCCGGAAGAGAAGCGGCTGCATTGCCACGGCCAAGGCTACGATCTGGTCGAGCGACCGTTGATCCGCAATGACGAGCCGATGGCGATCGAAAAGGACATGAACATCGTCGTGCACCCGACCTATATCCGCGGCCCGATGTTTTCCTGGGTGTGTGACAATTATCTGATCGGGCCGAACGGCCCCGGCGAGCGGCTGCACCGTTTCCCCGAAGCGCTGACCGAGCTAGGCTAGTTCCGCCTGTGGGAATCCGCGTACGTAATCGCGGCCGTGGAGATTGCCGTCGGGCTCGGCCGTCGTGTGTGCCGTCCGGGGAGGAGGCAGATGCCCATGAAGACGAGAGCCGGCGCGGCGCTCGCCGCGGCGTTGTTCGCTTGCGGCATGACCGCCTCGTCCTATGCCTTCCCGGAACGGCCGCTGGTCATGGTCGTTCCGTTCGCCGCCGGCGGTCCGGCCGACCTTCTCGGCCGCGTTGTCGCTGCCCGCATGAGCGAAGTCCTCAATCAGCCGGTCGTTGTTGAGAACGTCAACGGCTCAGGCGGCATGGCCGGCGCGGCACGCGTCGCCAATGCCGAGCCCGATGGCTATCAATTCGTTCTCGGCACCGTCGGCACGCACGCCCAGGGACAGACGCTATATAAGCATCCGCTTTACGACGCGGTGACCGATTTCACGCCGGTCGTTCTCATCGCCGAGGTTCCGCTGGTGTTGCTGGCGCGCAAAGACCTGCCGGTCAAAGACTTCAAGGAGTTCGTCACTTACGCCCGGGCGAACCAGGCCAAAATGCAGTTCGGCTCCGCCGGTGCCGGCTCGGCCTCCCATCTCGGCTGCGTGCTTCTGAATTACGTCATCGGCGTCAGCCTCACCCACGTGCCCTATCGCGGCACCGCTCCGGCGATGCAGGACATCCAGGGCGGCCGCATCGATTACCTGTGCGACCTTATCCTGTCGGCAAAACCGCAAATCGACGGCGAGACCGTCAAGGGCTTGGCCAATCTCGACAGCAAACGCTCGTCGGCCCTACCCGACCTGCCGACGGCATTCGAGCAAGGCAGCCCTGATCTCATCGCTTACACGTGGTTTGCACTGTTTCTGCCGAAGCGCGCGCCCGAGCCGATCGTGAAAAAACTCCACGACGCCGCGCTTGACGCCATGCACACAGCGTCGGTGCGAGATCGCTTGACCGGCCTCGGCGCCGAGGTCGTCTCCGATCGAAAAGCGACGCCGCAATACTTAAGCGATCTGGTCAAGAGCGAGATCGATAAATGGGCCGCGCCGATCAAGGCCAGCGGCGTCAGCGTCGAGTAGGCGATTACCGTCATCATTTGCTGCGTTGCGGCGAACGGCCGAGTTGACTGCGCCGGGCGGTCAATGCAGCACTGCGGCAACGGAGGAAACGACCCAATGAAAATAAAATCGCAACACAAGTCTTTCGCCGCGCTGTTCGCGGCGACGCTCGCCTGTGTAGTTCCGGCGCGCGCCGAGGATTTTCCCAGCCGGACGATGACCATGGTCATCCCGTTCGCCGCCGGCGGACCGACCGACATTCTCGGCCGCATCGTCGCCAACCGCATGGGCGAGATTCTGGGCCAGACCGTCATCGTCGAAAACGTCGCCGGCGCCGGCGGCATGACCGGCTCAGCGCGCATCGCCAATGCCACGCCCGACGGCTATCAGTTCGTGCTCGGCACCGTCGGCACCCACGCCCAGGGACAGACGCTCTACAAGAATCCGCTTTACAACGCAGTGACCGATTTCACCCCGGTCATTCTCATCGCCGACGTGCCGATCGTGCTGGAGACGCGCAAGGATCTGCCGGTCACCAATTTCAAGGAGTTCGTCGCCTACGCCAAGACGCATCAGGCGCAGATGCAATTCGCCTCGGCCGGCACCGGATCGGCGGTGCATCTCGGCTGCGTGCTGTTGAACTATGTGATCGGCGTCAACGTCACCCATGTGCCCTATCGCGGTTCGGCGCCGGCGCTGCAGGACCTCGAAGCCGGCCGCGACGATTATATGTGCGACATCATCACCACCGCCAAGCCTCCGATCGATAGCGGCGCGCTCAAGGGGCTTGCGATCTTCGACGACAAGCGCTCGCCGGCGCTGCCCGAGGTGCCGACCGCGGCCGAGCAAGGCACGCCCGGTCTCATCGCCTATACCTGGAACGCGATCTTCCTGCCGAAAAATACGCCGGGGCCAATCGTGAAAAAGCTCCACGACGCAGCGCTCGAGGCGATGCATACCCAGGCGGTGCGCGACCGGCTGACAAGCTTCGGCGCGGAAGTCGTTCCAGACGCCGAGGCAACGCCCCAGCACTTGAGCGATCTGGTCAAAAGCGAAATCGCCAAATGGGCGGTGCCGATCAAGGCCGCCGGCGTCACCGTGGAATGACGGTCAACCCCGGCGCGCGCAATGCGCGCCCGGGATTGGCCCCTGCAAATTCGGCGCGGCCGGCGGCACATCCACGGCTGTGAGGCTACGCTCTCTTGCCCATAGCGCCGTAGACCTGCCATATCGGACCGAGCAAACCTCCGGCCCCCTTTGGAAACCATGCCTCCGCTCCTCAACGGCACTATCGCGCTCGTGACCGGGGCATCCCGCGGCATCGGGCGCGCGACCGCGGTTGCGCTCGCCCACACCGGCGCGCACATCGTCGCCGTGGCCCGCACGGTCGGCGCGCTGGAAGAACTCGACGACGCGGCGCGCGCCGCCGGCGGTTCGGCGACTTTGGTGCCGCTCGACATGCGCGATTACGCGGGCCTTTACCGGCTCGCCACCGCGCTCAACGATCGCTATCAGCGGCTCGATATTCTGATCGGCAACGCCGCGGTTGCGGGTCCCCGCTCGCCGCTCGATCACATCGAGCCCGCGGTCTGGGATGAAGTGATGGCCGTGAACGTCACGGCGAATTGGCATCTCATCCGCGCCATGGACCCCTTGCTCAAGCGCGCCAAAGCCGGCCGCGCGGTGTTCGTGACATCGGGCGCCGCCTGGCACGCCCGCGCCTATGCCGGTCCCTATTCGGCGTCGAAAACCGCGCTCAACGTCTTGGGGCAAACTTACGCCGCGGAAACGGCCTCGACATCGATGCGCGTCAATCTGTTCAATCCCGGACCGACCCGCACCCGGATGCGGGCGCAAGTGATGCCGGGCGAAGACCCGATGACGCTGCCGACTGCCGAAGACGTCGCGGAGAAAATTCTCGACCTGTGCCGACCGGACTTTTCCGAAACCGGCAAAATCTACGATTTCCGCGCCGGCAAATTGCTGCAATTCATGCCGCCCGGCTGAATTCTTCGCGCCGTCTCTAGGCCCTGATCCAATTCGATTGAATCGGATCGGGGTCTAGATTGATAGTTTGAGCATGATCTTTTCCGAAAACCGGTTCCCACTTTTCGGGATCATGCTCTAGTGGCGGCGTTTTTTACCGGCAAAAGGATTGGCTTTGGCCCGCAGATTGAGTCTGATCGGCGTGCCCGGCAGTGCAAAGCTTTCGCGCAGACCGTTGACCAGAAAGCGGCGGTAGGTGTCGGGCAGCGCCGCCGCGCGCGAAGCAAACAACACGAAAGTCGGCGGGCGCGCCTTCGGTTGCGTGATGTAATCGAGCTTGATCCTGCGGCCCTTGGCGGCCGGCGGCGGATGCGACGCGATGGCGTCGGCCAGGAAGCGGTTGAGGCCTGCCGTGGGCACGCGACGGTTCCAGATCGCGTGGGCCTTCAGGACGGCGCCCATGAGCCGATCAAGCCCTTCGCCGCTGCGCGCCGACAGCGTAACGACCGGAACACCCTTGATCTGCGGCAACAGGCGATCGACATGCGCCTGCAAACGCGACTGCGCACCCGGTTCCGGCTCGATCAAGTCCCATTTGTTGACGGCGATGACGATCGCCCGCCCTTCCCGCTCGACAAGGTCGGCAATCCGGATGTCCTGCTCTTCGAACGGCGTCTGCGCGTCGATCAGCACGATGACCACTTCCGCGAAGCGAATGGCGTTGAGCGCGTCGGCCACCGAAAGCTTTTCAAGTTTTTCCTCGATACGCGAGCGCCGGCGCAGACCGGCGGTATCGTGGATGCGCAAGTGGCGGCCCTGCCAGTCGAGCTCGACCGCGATGGCATCGCGGGTAATGCCGGATTCCGGTCCCGTCAAAAGCCGATCCTCGCCGAGCAATCGGTTGATCAGCGTTGATTTGCCGGTGTTCGGCCGGCCGACGATCGCGATCCGGATGGATCGCTCCTCGTCAGCGACGCCGGGAGGAGTGTCGTCGTCGTCGCGCTCAGCGGTAGCTTCGGGCAGTACCGCGCGCAGCGCATCGTAAAGGTCGGCCAGGCCCTCGCCGTGCTCGGCACTGAGCGCGACCGGTTCGCCGAGACCAAGCGAATATGCTTCGAGCGCGCCCGCTTCGCCGGCGCGGCCCTCGCTTTTGTTGGCGATCAGAATGGCGGGCCTGCCCGACCGGCGCACCAGCTCGGCGAAGCCGCGATCGGCGCCCGTTGCGCCGGCCCGCGCGTCGATCAGGAACAGCACGGCATCCGCCTGCGCGATCGCCGCGGCGGTCTGGGCCTGCATTCTTGCGGTCAAACTCTCGCGCTCGGCATCTTCAAGGCCCGCCGTATCGATAACTTTGAACGTCAGATCGCCGAGCTTGCCGTCGCCTTCGCGACGATCGCGCGTTACGCCGGGCCGATCGTCCACCAGCGCCAGACGGCGGCCGACGAGACGGTTGAACAGCGTCGATTTACCGACATTGGGGCGGCCGACGATGGCGAGGGTAAACGTGTTGTCGGGAGCGGACATGATTTTGGCCGTGCAAAAAACAACTGGAGCTCATTGTAACAGAGCGGGCAAAGCGAACGCGCCGGCCGGCCGCGCAAGATCAAGTCACGCCGTCGCGGGTTAAACCAAACTGCCCGGGGGCGAGACGCTAGGACGACCGCGCTTCCCGCCTAATGGGAAGACGTGCCAGGTGCGGGAGGATTAGGCCAGACCGATTGCGAAGGCTGTGCCGCTTGCTGGGCCGGCGCGGACTGCGGCGATGCCGGCCACGGCGTTGCTGACGATGATGCTTGCGGCGGCGTTGCCTGCTGGGATGCCGGCGCCTTGGCTCCGACGCTGATCCGGGTCGGTCCCGGTGGCACGGCCGACACGGGCTTCTGGCTCCAAACCGGATCCTGCCCTTGCGCCGGCGCCGGCGCCGCCGCGACCTTCGGAGTTGGTTTGGGCGCGGGTTTGGGCTTCGGTTTTACCGCTGCAGCCACAGGCTCGGGCGCCGGCGGTATGCCGGCATCCGCCTGGTCGGCCGGCGGTTGATATCCCTTGACCAGATCCGGCGGCACGCCGGTCGTCGTGCCCGGCACGCCATTTGGGAATACCGGCTCCCGGTCGCCCTTGAGCTTCTTCTTGGTGTCGAAAGTGTCGCTGTTGAAAATATCCGTGGGATCGAACTGACCGCCTTTGGTGCAGCCCGCGAGCACGAGCATCAGCGCGAGCGCCGAGCCAGTACGAACCAGTGAGGGCCAATACCGTCGCGGCATCGCGTCAGCCCTTGCCGCTCGCTGCGATCAGCTCACTCAAAACTTCCACCCGGCTACGCGTGCCAGCCGGCGTCTGCGGATCGGTCATGATCAAGCTCGTCCACTGCCGCGCCGCGGTCATATCGCCGGACTTCCAGGCTGAGAGCGCCAAAATCTCACGCGCGCTGTGGCGAAACGGCCGGTCGGCCGCGGTCAGCGGCTCAAGCCTGGTCCGAAGTTCGGAATAGGGCGCGCTGTCAACGAGGAGAAAGCCCGCGCGCACGGCCGCCAAATCCTGGATCGCGCGGCCGGCATTGCGATCGGCGCCGATCTGATCATAGGCGGCGACGGCGGCCTTGGTGTCGGTCCGGGCGAGCTCGGCGGCTTCGCGCAGCCGCGCCAGGACGCGGTAGCCGGCGGTGCCATCGCTCGCGAGCTTGGCGAAGGCCGCTTCGGCCTCCTGGTGTTTGCCGGCCTCGGCAAGCGTCACCGCCTGCTCGAATGTCGTTCCCGCCTCTCCGGCTTTCTTGGCTTCCCACCACTGGTAGCCGCGCCATCCGCCAACGCCCACCACGATGAGTATGCACAGCGCCACGAGATGGTTACCGTAGCGCAGCCAAAGCTTTTTGAGCTGTTCGCGGCGAACTTCCTCGTCGACTTCTTGAAAAATATCGCTCACGGAACCCGTCCCAGCCCCCACGCCCTGCACTTACGCGTAACCAGCTAACCTACCCGGCCGGGCCCCGGCGCGGAAGCCGCTCGGCCGGACAGAAGATGGATAAATTCAATAAATCCAGGTACCTGTCCCCTAAGAGCCCTGCCGCAACTAATTTAATGATGTGGCGCGAGCAAGGCAAAATCGGCGGCCTGGCCTGCGACAAGCGCGCAAGTTTTGCGCATGGTTTAGAGGCGTCTCAGGCGCGGGATGGGCCCTTGCTACGCTCCGGAAGCGCGCTCACGCTCGGTGAGCGCATCGGATAGACGTGCTCAGGGCCCGGGAAAGTGCGCGCCCGCACTTCCTGCGCATAGGCCTTGACCGCTTGGTCGATCGAGGGGCCAAGCTCGCCAAAGCGCTTGACAAATTTCGGCACGCGGGGCGACAGCCCGAGCATATCCTCCAGCACCAGCACCTGGCCGTCGCAGGTTGCGCTGGCGCCGATGCCGATGGTCGGGATCGCGATTTGCGTCGTGATACGGCGCCCGAGCGGCTCCGCAATGGCTTCGAGCACGACGGCAAACGCGCCAGCATCCGCGACCGCGCGGGCATCGGCTTCGATCGGCGCCCAATCGCTGGCATCGCGGCCCTGGGCGCGAAACGATCCGATGGTGTTGATCGCTTGCGGCGTCAATCCAACATGGGCCATGACCGGCACGCCGCGCTCCGTCAAAAACGCGATTGTTTCCGCCATCCGCCGGCCGCCCTCGATCTTGATCGCGCCGCAGCCGGTTTCCTTCATCACTCGAGCCGCCGAGACGAAGGCCTGTTCTTTTGAGGCCTCGTAGGTGCCGAACGGCATGTCGACCACCACCAGCGCGCGCTTGGAGCCGCGCATCACCGCGTGACCCTGCAGGATCATCATGTCGAGGGTGACCGGAACCGTGGTCTCCAAGCCATGCATCACCATGCCGAGTGAATCGCCGACCAGGATGACGTCGCAATGGGCGTCGACAATGCGCGCGGTGTGGGCGTGATAAGACGTCAGGCACACGATCGGTTCGCCGCCTTTGCGGGCGCGGATATCGGGCGCAGCCAGTCGCCGTATCTCGTTCTGCGCCGACATCGCTAGTGTCCAAGCGCCGGCGTGCCGAACGCCGGCAGCCCGATGACGATCGGATGGAACACCAGGCCGAGCGCCAGATAGATGAGGGTGCCGACGACGACGGCGATAATATCGTTTTTGCCGCCGCCGGCCGGTATTGGCGGAGCACCGGGATCACCGCGGTGCTTCAAGGTGATGCGGTCATAGACCGCCCACGCCAGCACCGCGCCGAAAAGGATCATGCCGCCGAAGTCGCCATTGGCGCAAAGATGCGCGAAGGCCCAGGTCTTGATTCCGACCAACATCGGATGCTTGAGGACGCGTTTGATGTTGCCGGGGAGATAGGCCGCTGCGACCATGATGCTGGCCGGCCACATCAGCACGACGACAATGTGACGGGTCCAGGCCGGGGGATTCCACACCGTTATGAGACCCGCCGCCCGATAGTCGGCAAATCCGTAAGAGAGAAGAACCAGGCCGAGGATCGCGACCAGCGAAAACAGGCCGCGATAGGGCCATTCGCCGATTTTGGCGACCAGCACGGCGCGCTCGTTGCGTCGCGTCACAAAGACATGCGCGCCGAGAAAAATGACGAGCCCGAGTATTTCGACAGCGAGTCCCATGATGCAGCGCCAATCGTTCCGAGATGAATTTTCCAGGCGGCGAGGCGACGTTCGGCTAGGGCTTTACGTGACGGCTAAGTTCTTGGCCAGCGGACTCTTCTTGTCAATGTGGCCAAACCCCGCCTAGACCGCATAGCGCTTGTCGCGATCGAGATAGGCGGCCGTGCCGATGACGGCCTCACGCTCCTTAAACGACACCATGTCGTCGCGCAGCGCCGCCGTACTGCCGTCGCGGGCGAGCGCGGCCAGCGCGCGCTGCATCGCCTTGATGGCGGCGCGCTGGGTATCGCTTGGAACGATGACAAGATGGTAGCCGAGCGCTTCGAGCCGCGACGCCGGCAACAGCGGCGTCTTGCCGCCTTCAAACATATTGATGAGTTTCCAGCCCGGCAGTCGCTTGGCGATGGCCTCGATTTCAGCTTCCGACGTCGGCGCCTCGACAAAGATCATGTCGGCGCCGGCATCGATATAGGCCGAGGCCCGCTCGATCGCGGCCGAGAAGCCTTCGACCGCAATGGCATCGGTCCGCGCAATGACGATGAAATCGGGGTCGTGCAAGGCGTCGCGCATCGCTTTGAGCTTCTGCGTCATTTCCGCAACCGGCACGAGACCCTTGTCGTCGTAATGACCGCACTTCTTGGGGAATGTCTGATCCTCCAGGTGCAGCGCCGCGACGCCGGCCCGCTCGAAAGCGCGCGCGGCGGCTTGCGAGTTCAGCGCGTTGCCGTATCCGGTGTCCGCATCGGCGACGACGGGGATCTCGACGACATCCACCATCGCGGCAAGCCGGTCGACGATGGCGCTCATCGACAAGAGGCCGAGATCGGGCACGCCGGCCGAGCGCGCGATCGCGCCACCGCTGGCGTAGATCGCCTTAAATCCCGCCTGCTCGACAAGCCGCGCGGAGAGCCCATCGAAAGCGCCCGGCGCGACCGCAATGCGGCCCGAAGCCAACAATGTCCGCAGTTTTGTGGTTGAACGCAAAGTCGCCCTCCGCTTCGTCTTCCCGGACCCCCATGATACGTCTTGCGCCGGGGTTGGGAAATGCGGGGAAAGCCTCAATGAAGCGCGGCATCGTGGCGGTCCTCGCCTGCGTCCTGCTCGGCTCATTCGCTGCGGCCGCGCCGGACTGGCCGACAAGGCCGGTGCGGATCATCGTGCCGTTCGCGGCGGGCGCCACGCCCGACATCGTGGCGCGGCTCCTCGCCGAGGCCCTGCAAGACAAGTTGCAACAGCCATTCATCGTCGAGAACAGGCCGGGCGCCGGCGGCAATACCGGCACCGACGCCGTGGTCAAGGCCGCGCCCGATGGCTTAACGCTCGGCATCAGCATCGGCGGACCGCTCGCCATCAACACGCTGTTGTTCAGCAATCTGCCATACGATCCGAGAAAGGATCTGACGCTGATCACGACGCTTGTGACGCAGCCGAGCGCGCTCGCGGTCAATGTCAGCCTTGGCGTCAACACGACGCGCGAATTGATCGATCTGATCAGACGCAATGCCAGCAAATACGCCTTCGGCTCGATCGGCACCGGCTCGCTGTCGCATCTCGCGATGGAGGCGATTGCGTTAAAAAGCGGCGCGCAGCTTGTGCATGTTCCTTACTCGTCCTCGCCGCAGGCGATGACGGCGCTGATCCGCAACGACGTTCAGATGGTCTGTCTGCCGGCTATATCCGTGGTGCCGCAACTGGGCTCCGGCACCGTGAAAATCCTTTCTGTCACGACCGCCGAACGCTCAGCGCTGCTTCCCGGTGTGCCGACGCTCAAGGAAGCCGGTATCGACGTGGAAGCCGATGCCTGGAACGGCCTTATCGCCCCGGCTGGGCTGCCCGATGCCGTGGTCACGCGGATCGGCGGTTTCGTCGCCGACGCGCTTAATTCACGCACGATCCGCGAGAAGCTTACCGCGCAATTGATGGAACCGGTCCCCGACACGCCGGCCGAGTTCCGCGCCCGCATCGATGCGGATATCGCGCGCTGGGCGCCGGTCATCGAGGCCGCCAGGATCAAAATGGATTAGCGAACAACGGGGCGCGGAAGAACACCGCCCCGCTCTGCCATGCGCGATTTTCTAAGCGCCCGTTACGGCCCGCCGAACTTGAAATTGATGCCGGCCTTGACTTCCTGGACGTTGAGCGAAGCGCTCGAAGAGTATGCCGGGAATGCCGGGGTCGGCAGGTTGAGCGCTTCCGAGCCGAAGCCGAGATAGTCGTACTCGATCTTGGCCGTCCAGTTTTTGTCGAACGCATATTCGAGGCCGGCGCCGGCGGTCCAGCCGGTCCGCGTCAGCGTCGTACTCGCTGCGCCGCCGCCAATGCCGTTGAGGCTGCTCTGGTCCTGGGCGAATGCGACACCGCCCTTGCCATAGACCAGCAAACGGTCGAACGCCGCGCCAACGCGGCCGGTGGCGGTCGACGTCCATTCGGTTTTGGTGCTGATGGCGTTGCCGAACGAGTCGGTGCCGCTACCTTTGAGACCGGTCCAATCAAAATCTCCCTCGACGCCGACCACGAGCCAGTTGAACTGCATGTTGGCGCCGATTTGACCGCCGCCGATAAAGCCGTCCTTGCTGAAGTTATCGTTCGCTCCGGTGAACGCATCGGTCCACGACGAATTGCCAAAGCCGCCGCCGATATTGCCGCCGACATAAAATCCGCTCCAATTATAAACTGGCGGTTCGTAGGTGACCGGCGCCATCGGCGCAGGCGCCGGACGAACCGGCAGATCGGCGGCCTGCGCCCCGCACACGTAAGCAACACTCACGGCGGCCAACACCACGCCGCCCAACAACACACGCAAAGTCATGTGAGCCTCCAGCCTCATTCCGAATTTCAAAACTACGAAGAGTCCCCGACGACAGAGCCTGAGATTTCTGCACGCCGCACATGCGTAGAGAGCCGTACTTGTTCGGACAAAGCATGGTCGATCAATGGCGGGAAAAAGGCCGTCATCGCAAGAGTAACCAGGGCGTCGAGAAAAAAGTTCCGGGCGCCAAATTTTGGCCCGATAAACGACGCGAAATTTTCGCTGTCGCGGCGCGCGGCGGGATCAGCCTCGCGCGACGGCTGCGTCGTAAAGTTCCGGCTTGAAACCGACCAGCAATGTGCCGCCACCGAGATCGAGCACCGGCCGCTTGATCATGGACGGCTGTGCCAGCATCAGCGCCATCGCCTTTTTGGCGTCGAGCGCTGCTTTGTCCTTGTCGGCAAGTTTTCGGAACGTCGTTCCGGCGCGATTGAGCAGCGCTTCCCAGCCGAGCTTCTTGCACCATTGCTCGAGCCGATCAGGCTCGATGCCGGCGGTCTTGTAGTCATGAAAGACGTAAGCGACGCCGTTTCGATCCAGCCAGGCGCGCGCCTTCTTCATGGTGTCGCAATTTTTGATGCCGTAGATCGTGATCGATTTTGCCATTGGCGTTCTTTTTCGCTAGTCGCGCCGAAACTTAGACCGACCACTGCGGCGCCGGCAAATGCCTAGTTTATATGCTTGCCTATTCCATCGGCATTTGTTTCCAGTATCGATGGAGATTGATTCATGAACAGCCCCGGCAACACGGCCTACGCGCTTGACGAGCTCAAGAAGGAGCAGACCTTCGGCGGCATCGGCGCCACCAAAGCCCGCGACGTGCCGCGCATCGACATGAGCCGCTTCGAGGCGCGCAAGGCGGAGATCGCCGAGCAGATCTGGAAAGCCTCGACCGAGATCGGGTTCTTCCAGCTGGTCAATCACGGCATCCCGCAGGAACAGATCGACGAAGCCTTCGCCATGACCGAGCGATTCTTCGCGTTGCCGCACGATACCAAGGCGCAATATCCGCTTGGCAAGGGCACCAACACCGGCTGGGAATATAAAAGCCAAGTGCGACCGTCGACCGGTACCGCCGACAATAAGGAATCCTACCAGATCACCGTGCCGCGGATGACCAAGCTGTGGCCGACGGGCGACGAGCTGCCGGGCTTCAAAGCGGTGATGCTCGCCTTCGAACGCGCCAATTGGGCGCTCGGCATGAAGGTGCTGTCCTGTTTCGCATTGAAGCTCGCCTTTAAGCCCGACTTCTTCACCGAATGCCACGATCCGCTGTCGCCCGAATATCAAAGCACGCTGCGGCTTCTGCATTATCTGCCGATGGAGAATGCCAAGCCCGAAGATTTCACCGGCTGGCGCGCCGGCGCCCATACCGATTTCGATTGCCTCACGCTGTTGCATCAGCGGACCGGACAAGGCGGCCTGCAGCTTTGTCCCGGCAAGGAATCGGCCGAGTTCGCCTGGACCGACGTCGAGCCGCTGCCTGGCGTCATCACCTGCAATATCGGCGACATGCTGATGCGTTGGAGCGACGATCAGCTCTTATCGACGCTGCATCGCGTGCGCATGCCGCAGGCGGATGAGTATCTAGGACCGCGCTATTCGCTGCCGTTTTTCTGCCAGGCCAACAAAGACGCGGTGATCCAAGGTCCCGGCAAGCGCTACGCGCCGATCACCGCGCATGATTATTTGCAGCAGCGAATTGCGGCGAATTTCGCGGGGTAATTCGCGGGGTAATGTCGCAAACCATGAGCGGCGGAGGGTGCTCTGAGCCCTGAAAACTGGATCGTTTCTGGCTAGAGTTTTCCGTGGTGATTCCTTGGCTGGGGAGGAGCGGAGAGCAATGAAGGCCTCGAAGTTTTCGGACGCCCAGAAGGCGTTCATTC
>Ga0187887_10001778_pt1 | contig 18082 bp, 10 predicted proteins | sample June2016WEW_7_10_FD_132977 | JGI IMG/M metagenome (GOLD analysis project Ga0187887, IMG submission 132977) | Peatland microbial communities from SPRUCE experiment site at the Marcell Experimental Forest, Minnesota, USA - June2016WEW_7_10 | ecosystem: Environmental > Terrestrial > Soil >...
GAGATCGATATCCCGGCCGGAACGGCCAGGCACAACAAGCAGACAAGCGTCAAAAACCGCCGCATGAATCCTCCCCGCCCCGCCTCTTCAAACCGCGGAACGGTCTCTCCGAATCCGTCAAAGAATTGAGTCATAGCGATTCTTCAATCGCCGCAGTCGCAAACGCCTGCCCCAGGGGGATCTTTCCGAGAAGAATCTCCCCCTGGCAGGCTGCCTGTAACACCGCGGAAGCTGCAAAACCGCTCCAAAGCGACTCGTCAACATGCCCCAGGCAGGCCTGCTGCCGGTCTTCCGCTCATCCGGTCACGGGGTCAAACAACCAGATTCCCGGCTCCCGGCAATACGCTGTTCCTCGAGCCGGTCGGCGAAACTCGCCCTCCAGAACTCCAATCAAAAGTGTATCAGGACCGGCTGGCTCGCGGCGGTGGACCGCGCGCGGCCATCCCGGCCACTCCCTCAATAGACGCCGCCGCGCTCCGATGGCGAGCAGCTCCCTACTGCGGCGGCAAATAGCGCTGAAACCATTCCGCGGCTCGTTCCATCACATCCAGCCGGTGCTCGGGATCCACAAATCCGTGCCCTTCGTTGGGGTAAACCACCAGTTGCGTGGGCACGCGCCGGTCGTGCAGCGCGTGCCAAAACTCAAAGGACTGCGGCGCTGGGCACTCACCGTCCCGGTCGCCTACCAGGACCAGGGTTGGCGCCTGCGCCTGCTTGATGTAGTTAATGGCCGAGCTCTTCGCGTACACCGCCGGATCGTTGTAAACCGAGGCCCCGAAATAGGGAATCATCCACTGGTCGATCGAGTTTTCCCCATAGTAGCTCAGCCAGTCGGAGATCCCCGCGCCCGCAACTGCCGCCTTGAACCTCTGCGTCTGGGTCACGGCAAACATGGTCATGAATCCGCCGTAGCTCCAGCCGGTCAGGCCCACTCGGTTCGGGTCCACCGGGTACTGGGCCTCCACCGCGTCCACCCCGGCGAGAATGTCGCGCAGGTCCCCGTAACCGAAATCCTTGCGGTTGGCCTGGGTAAACTCCTCGCCCTGGCCAAAGCTGCCGCGCGGATTGGGCTGCAAGACAAAGTAGCCGAGCGCCGAAAAGGCAGCCGCGTTCAGCACGCCTTCCCCGCCCCAATGCGCCTCGACGGCGGCCGCCGGGCCGCCATGCACCTCCACAAGCAGCGGATACTTCTTGCCTGGATCGTAGTCCTTGGGCAGCATCAGCCAGCCCTGCACCTGGAACGCATCGCTCTTCCAGCTCAGTGAGACGCTCTTGCCCCAGGCCGGTTCCACGCCGTCGTTAAAGTGCGACAACTGGGTTCTGAACGCCAGCTCGTCGCCGGTCGCGCTCCCCGGCCTGGCCGCATAGATCTCCTCCGGATGGTCGAAGGTGCTCGCCCGGAATACAAACTGCGAGCGATTCGCGGTCGAGGAAAGGCTCATCTCCAGCCGCCCGTCTCCCACACTGCCCGGAATCTTGAAGAGCGGCGAGCCAAACTCGACTTGCCCGCCGGTCCGGTCGCCTTGCAGGTGGTAGCGAATCAACTGCGAGTCGCCCCCCGCAAGCTCATTCACAAGGAGATACTCGTTGTCTTCCCACTCCAGCCAGGCCGCCGAAGCAGGCTGTCCGGCACTCAGATTGCGCGCCGCGCCTCCATCGGCGGAGACGATCCACACATCGCCTCCCGTCTCTCCCTGGTCGCTCATCAGCCCGCCAATGAAGGCAATAGCCTTTCGGTCCGGCGACCACCGCGGCACGGCGATCTGCAACCCGTGCAGCGGGCCGGCAACCTCCGCCGGCGCAAGAATCGTGGCGGGCGCGGCGCCTATCGCTTGCGTATACAGTTTCGCAACCCACCAGTTGTTCTCTCCCGGCGGATTGGCGGCCACATACGCCAGCCCCTTGGAATCTGGCCGCCAGTCGAATTCGTACACATGCAGATTGGCGGGAGTGACGAAATCGAAGAGCGATAGGAGATGCATCAGCGCGCGCTCGTCCATGGGGCCGTTCGATGCCGGCGCCAATTCCCTATCCCAGTTCGGAGGCACGGTGACCGCGGCAACCCGCTGAACCTCGACGCCGTCTTCGCCGATGACCCCTGCCGGCGGCTTCATCGCCGCCAGCGCGCCGGCCGGTCGCGTCGCCCCTTCCACATACAGGAAGGCCACTTTGCTCCCGTCCGGCGAAAAGGCAGGAGCGTCCACGTATCCCTTCAGCCCGGTCAGCCGCCGCGCCGGCTTGCCGTCCAGCCGGGACAAATACAAATCCGTCTGTTCTCCCAGTTTGGCGCAATCCGAGAAGAAAGCCAGCGCCTTCGAATCCGGAGCCCAGGCCAGCTCGCCCTCGTGGCAGCGCTGCTCGGGGTTGGCCGCCGCCGTCACGGGCTCGCTCTTGGCCAGGCCGTCCAGCGGGGCCACGCGAATCTCCGCGCCCCTGCTTGCCGGCTCAGTCCACGCCACCCGCTTGCCGTCCGGGGAGACCGCCACCTGGCCCACGGAGCGGCCCCGGCTCAACCCTCTGAGAACTTCTTCGATGCGGGCGCGATCCGGCGCCTGGGCCGCGGAGGAATCCGGCTGCGGGACTGGATGCGCATCCTGAGCCACGGCGCGGGCGAGGTTGAGAACCGCGCCCAGGAACACAGCGGCGCCGACGATTGACCCGGCGCGAAGGAATCTGCGAAGCGGCGTTGAATTCATACGGAAATGCTATCAGGAAGAGTCGAGCCCGGCTCGGATTGTTTTGGGAAGGCTCTATAGTGTCTGTATGAGAGACCTCATGGGAAAGAGCGTCTTCAATCAGGCCGTGTCTTGCGCTTTCTGGCCCATCCGCGCTATGCGGGGAACCGCAATCAGTGTGACCGCAAAGAGAAAGATGGAGGCGGCGATGAACTCCAGATGCCCTCGGCGCAGGTCTTCAAAGACCAGCTTGACCGCTACCAGCCCGAGGGTGGCGTAGCCGATCCAGGTCAGTTCCATCCGCCGCCAGTGCGCGCCGCTGAAGGCCAGCGCGAGAGCAGCCGCGCAAAGGGTCAGCGTGCGGATAAAAGCCAGGTGATGCGGGGCGGGATTCATGCTCAAGGCAAGCAGGCCCATCAGGCCTCTCACCACCATCGCCGCCCCTGCGCCAACGGCCAGCGTTGCGAAGACGACAGGCAGAATCTGCGCAGCCCACCGCTTCGGTTGGCCAGTCTTGCCGGCCGCATAGCAGAAAACGGCGCAGGCGGAAGTCAGGCAGACGCTCATCCCTGGCGCGCCGGGCAGCGTCCCGGCCAGGGCGCGGAAGGCATACTGTAGCAGACCCGACGCGATCGAGGCCGCCAGCAGATACACCAGGCCATGGAACTCAAGCGCCGGCCGGCTCAGCCGCGCTCCCAGGAAGGCAGCCGCAACCGCGGCTGCGTCCAGGCTGGCCGCCATCCACAGCGGCGGCAGGCACAACACGCAGCCGGAAAGAAACAGCGCCGCACTCCAGGCGGCAAAGACGCGGTAGTTGCGCCTCTCCGGAATCCGATCGAAGACGGCAAAGACCGCCGCATAACCTGCCGCGGACAAGAGCAGGCAGAAGACTCCCAGAGCGGATGCGCCGCCGCGGGGCTCGAAGCTGAGCAAGCTGGAAGCCGCCAGCAGGAACGTGATCATGGTCTCGACGGTCTCAAAGGCGGTGGCCCTTTGCCGCAACAGCGCGGTCTTCACGGCCACGCTCACTCCGTAAATCAAAAACAATGCGAAGGCGGGTGCAAGCAAGGCCGCCATTCCCTGGGGCGGGTAATCCGCGCGCGTGCTTTGCGGGCTGGAGTAGATGAAGATCAGTGCCCAAACAGCCACATCGGCAGCGGCAGCCACCAGGAGGCGGACGCCCAGCCCGCGACCGCGCGCCGCCGCGTACTCGCCGATAAGAACCATCGCCAGCAGCGCCGCGATGAATGGCACGAGCGTGTGCGTCGCGATCGACAAGGCCAGGGCAAGAGGAGCCGCGGCCACATTGGCCACCCAGACGACCGATGCAAGATTGCGCTTCCATGCCAGCGCAGAGGCTGCGCAGACGAATGCGCCCAGCACGCCCGCGGTCGCCGCCGCCGGCAATACGTTGAAGCGCAGCGTGAGTTCCCAGAGCATGGGAGCCAGGATCAAGGCCGATGTGCAGGCATAGATGGCGCTTGCAAACCACGCTCCGGCCGCCGCGCGCGTGGCCCAAACCAGCCAGAAGACCGCGTACGCAATGGCAACGGCCGCTACCCCAAGCTTGGGAAGCGAGGTGGATTCCGCCACCGCCCGCAGCAAATAAGCCCCGGCGATGCCGAGCAGGGCCTTGCCCACGACGGGAAACGCTCCACCCGCCAGTGCGGAGGGAAGCGACTCGCCGGTTTGCGCCGCCCGCGATGGCATCGGCTCCAGCGTGGCAACCGCAACGGACGGCTGGGAGGGATGCTCCAGCGCCTCGACGCGCCTCTCCAGTGCTTGCAGGCGCGCGGCGAGCCGAGTTATGCCGTCGGGAAGATCGCCCATGATTTCCACCCGAGAAAAAGCCCGCTCTCTGCCGCGCTCAATCCCCCGCCGCGGTTGCGGACGCGCTCTTTGCGGGCCACGGAGGCAGCAGCTTTACCAGCGCCCACAGGAAGAGCAGCGGCAAAAGGGTAAGCGCAATCGCCACCAGCAGCCCTTCGCGCGTCACCAGGCCCATCTTGTAGGTCGTGTAACCGAGAAAGCTCTTGCTGAATAACTGGCCGCCGATCACCACATTCCAGCGCATGGCGAAGATCCCGATCAGCGTCAGGCATCCTGCGAGGGAGTAGATGCGCTTGCGCGCGATCTCAGGCAGCTTCACCACTTGGGTCACGCCCAGCAGGATGATGGGCGTCAGCGTGCCCAGGAATATCTGCACGACGATGTGCGAGAAATAGAGCTGGGTGTGAACCATGAAGTTCAGGCTGCGGAAGGATTCATCGGCCTCGTAGATGCGGTGGATCAGGTCCAGCATCTCCAGGCTGAAATCGATGATAAAAATGTAAAACAGGTACATGGCGATCGTATCCACGCAGCGAATGTCGATCTTGTCCTTGCGCAGTTTGGCGATGGCCATGTAGAGCAGCATTACCCCGGCGATCCCCGACACCATGGCCGAGAAGATGAACACTACCGGCATCAGCGGCGACGACCACCAGGGATTGGCCTTGATGGAGCCGAAGATGAAGCCGACGTATCCGTGTAGCAGAAACGCCGAGGGAATGCCGACCAGGGTAACAATCCAGCCCACGCGCTCGTCGATAGCCAGCGACCGCTCGCCGATGTTATTCGACCCCAGCGTCATCACCCGGTAGACAAGTCTCAGCAGGCCTTTGCTGGATTGCGACAGCAGCACAATGTCGCGCCGGTAGTCGAGCCATATCTCCAACACCAGCACGGCCATCAGATACCACAGATACACATACCCGAACATGGCCATGGCCGAAGTGCTATGCGGGGTGAAGTACATCTCCGGCGAGCGCTCCGGATGGCCCAGGTGCAGTTGCAAAGGAAGCGGCGCAACCAGCAGGAACGCCAGCGCCGTCAGCAGCGCCAGCCGGTAAGTCGGCTTGACTGCCTCGACCCGGAAGACGCGCTCCAGCGATGCCAGAATGAATGCGCCCGCTACCAGCCCCGTGATGAACGGGTACAGGACGATCAGCACGCTCCACTGCAGCCCGAATTCGTTCGGATACATGAAGCCTTCAACTCCGCTCATAACTCCTCACCCATTCAGCTTCCAGCTTCCAGCTCTTAGCTATGCCGCCGAAGTCCCGCAAACTCAACCTCACAACAAACAAGCAAGTAGCTAAAAAGCTGTATTTACCGCACCGACCCGTCCAGATCGTTGTAAAAGACCTTTGCGCCGGTGGCCATCTGCGGCTTCAGCACCTGCACGCTGTGCGTCTTCAGAAACTCGTGAATCGGATCCTTGGGGTTCTTCAGATCGGCCAGTTGCCGCGCCCCGGTCGGGCAAGCTTCGCAGCAGGCGGTCGTAAGTCCCTTGGTAATCCGGTGGTAGCAGAGCGTGCATTTGTCCGCGACCTTCTTCACCGGATGAATGTAGCGGCAGCCATAGGGGCAGGCCTGCACGCAATAGGCGCAGCCCAGGCAGTAAGTCTGGTCCACCAGCACCACGCCGTCCGGACTGATGAAGGTTGCGCCGACGGGGCACACCTGCGTGCAGGGGGAATCCGCGCAATGGTTGCAGAGTTTGGGAACGAAGAAATACTTGCCGCTCTCATCGGTCGCAACCGGAAACCCTTCCTTGCCGCCGTCGGGCGAGATCACCTGCGGATCGGTCATTGGGTTGGTCATAGCGCCCAGGGGGTTGGCCATCTGCCAGTCCGAGATGTGGTAGCGCTCCACCCAGGTGCGGAAGTTCCCGTCCGGCACGTCGTTCTCCGCCTGGCAGGCGCGCACGCAGTTGCCGCAGCCGATGCACTTGGGAATGTCGATCAACATGCTCCACCAGTGATCGCTCATCTTGTAGTTGGGCGACTCTTCCGGGGTTCCGGCGAGCACATACTTCCAAGCAACCGCCGCCGCCGGCAGAAGAATCATGATTTGACGCCGGGAAATATTCATTTCGCACCTCCCGCATCCATCGCCGGGCTATGCGGCTTGTGGCAGGTATTGCAGGGCAGGCCCGCATAGTGATCCGCCGGTACAACCTGCGGAAAGCCCTTGGGCTTGGCCGCGCTGGCCGTGTGACACCGGGCGCAGAGCACGGTCGTATCCGGCAAAACGGGCTTCGCTGTCGATGGGTCGTCGACGCCGGCGTGCTTGGCCTGCGCGCCGTGGCAGGCTTCGCAGTTCACGTGCGCGTGCTTGCCACTCTTCTTTACGTCCGCCACGTCCGCGTGGCAGGCCTCGCAGCTGTCGTGGCCGGCGAATCTGATCGGATGAGCGGCAATTTCGCCGATGGCAGCTCCGCGGTAGTGCCCATATCGCCCGAAGCTCTTGGGGACAACGTAGTGGCGCACCACCAGAAACACCAGAAAGGCGAGGACGAAGAGCCCCGCAAACCGGAAAAGATGCCCTGCATCCTTGAAGACGCTCATCAAGACCTCTCTGCAACGGCTGTGCCGGAAGGTTCGGCGATCCTATCGGGATGTGATCTGGAACACTTCTGGCACACCCCACCGTACAGGAGCGTCTCCGGTACCTGTATGTGAGCCAAATCACAGCAGCCGTGACTCGTGGCACAAAGACAAAGGCAGGCAAGAAGTCCCGAAGCCCAGGCCCAGACCGGAGCCCGGCCGCACGGGCGAAGGGCTCACCCCATCAGCGCATGCAGGATGCGCCTTCCCGACGCCTGCCAGCGCCGCACGATCTCGTAGACAATGACCGTTGCATAGGTTACGGCTATCCACACGCAGACCTCTTCGATGGGCAGGCGGCTCCATGCCGTAATGCGGACGCCCACCATTGCCGCATCCTGGAAGTCCCACCAGCCATACGGCACGGCCAGCGTTACCTCCCACAGCAGGCTGGTCAGCAGGATGATGAACATCGTCAAGCTCAAGGCGCGCCAATTGATGACCGGCATCGCCGAAGGAAGCAGCGCCGCCGAAGGGCCGAGAGCCCCAATCGCAAGAAAGATGAAGTACCACGGAAATCCGGGCTCCTTCACAAACGCCCACCGGTATAGAATGGCCGCTCCGATCAGCGCCACAGCCCAAACCAGCGACTGCGGGTGAAAGCGGAGCAGCCTGTCGAACCGCGCTCTCTCCGCGGCATCCGCGGGGACGCCGTAGGCCGCCAGCCAGTATTCATCCAGCCAGACATAAATCAGCAGCACAGCCGTGAATCCCGTGAGGTAGAAGACATATTCCTCGATGGGCACGCCTCCGCCCAGCGCCGGCGCGGCGATGCCGAGTGTGGCGCCGGGGTTGGGAAACGTGAAGAACGACCGGGCAAAGAAGAAATCCAGGGCCGCTCCCATCGGGAACAGGATGGCAATGGTGCGGACGAATGCCCGCTTCGATATCCTCACGCCCTCCCGCGGCACAAACCAAAGGCCGATCACCAGGATGGGAACAATGAACATCAGGAGGCTGACGGTGTAACCGTGAGGCGACGGATTGGACGTCGATGCGCTGAACGGTCCCGGCGCTCGCACCGTATGAAGCGTCAGCGCCGCGGGAAGAGCGATCATCCCCAGCATGGCCATCACCAGCCGAAAGCCGTTGCGCGGCGAATTGGCGCTAAACAAATCTGCCATCGTGTTTCCTCCTCTCCAGGCGGACGGAACGCGAAATATGGGCAATATACCACCGATTGAGTCCGAGGCATCTGTTTTTGTCTTTTCCTTGCGCCCCCTCTTGTGTCACACTTGCACCCATGGGAAGCAAAGACAAAGGTAGGAAGGAAGTTAAGAAGGCCCCGAAGCCAAAGCCCAAGCCGGAGCCCGGCCGCAAGCGCGAAGGGTTCGTCCCAGCCCCGCCGAAGTAGGGTTTTTGCATCTCGCCCGCTTCGACGCGATGCTGGTCGCGAATCAGGCCGCGCAACCATGTTGCGCCCAAGCTCCCGCACGATGGAAAGGCCCTCCCGGTCCGTGGAGGGCTTTTCTGCTTTCGCAAGGCCCGCGTTGGGCCGCCGGCTTCCGGATTCATCCCCAGCTGCCTCAATTGCACCGCCCGTCACAGCATTGCCTGACGAGAACGCGTTAGCGTGTGTGCAGGTGCTTCATTGGGAGGTGCAACCATGCCGTGGAAACATGCCGCAACGCTCCTGGCCGCCGCTGTCCTGGCATCGGCCGGCCTTGCCCAGCAGCCGGCCCAGCAATCCGCCAGCCCCACTGCCGGCGCTGCCGTGGCGCCTCTGCCTGCGCCCCTGCCCGCCCCCGTGCCGCCCAACCGCCCGGTCATTGGCCTGGCTCTTGAAGGCGGCGGCGCCCTCGGCCTGGCCCACATCGGCGTCATCCAATGGCTTGAGGAGCACCACATCCCCATCGACCGCCTCGCCGGAACCAGCATGGGCGCCCTCGTCGGCGCGTTCTATGCCAGCGGGCAGACCCCCGCCGAGATGCGCGCCCTGGCAACCAGCGATGCCTTTCAAGGCGTCTTCACCCTGCAAACCCCCTACCTCGACTCCAGCTTCCGCCGCCGTCAGGATCGCCGCCAAAACCCCGCCGCCGTCACCATCGGCCTCAAGCACGGTCCCGCCCTGCGCAATGCGCTGCTTTCGGACCTCGGCGTCAATCAGTTCCTCAGCAACAACCTGCTTGCCTACAACCGCCAGGAGCTGGACTACAACCGGATTCCCATTCCCTTCCGCTGTGTCGCCACCGACCTCAATACCCTGCAGTCGATCACCTTTTCCAGCGGTCCGCTTCCCCAGGCTGTACGCGCCTCCATCTCCATCCCCGGCGTATTCCCGCCGGTTCAGGCTGCCAACGGCCATTTTCTCGTCGACGGCGGCATCCTCGACAACCTGCCCACCGATGTTCTCAAGCACGATCTGCGCGCTGATACCATCATCGCCGTCCACCTGGAGGACGCAGCGCTCTCTGGCACCGACGTCGGCTCCATCGTCGGCGTCCTCAATCGCGCCTTCTCGGCGGGCATCGACCGCAATGTCGATGAGGCTGAGCGGCTGGCCGATGTGGTCGTCAATGTCCCCGTAGGCAAGTTCTCCACCACTGATTACGCCAAGGGCAGTGAGTTGATCGACGCCGGCTACCAGGCCGCCGAAGAGAGCCGCGCCGCCTTGCTTCGTTACGCCCTCGACGATCGAGGCTGGAAGGCCTACCTCACCGCGCGCGATCTCCGCCGCCGCGCTCAACCCGGCCTGCTCCGTCCCGCAGTTCTGACTCAAGTCAAGGTGGAAGGCGGCGAACCCGGAGCGCGGCAGATGGTCCTTGCTGACATGAAGCCCATCGAGGGCCAGCCCATTTCGCCCGCCAAGACCCTCGACGCTCTCAAGCCCGTCCAGTCCAACGGCGACTACAGCGCCACCTACGAGACCTTCGCTCCCCCGCCCGCCGCTAGCGCCGTCCCAGCCGGAGCCGCAGCGGACTCTGCCGGGCCGAACACCGGCATTCTGGTCCGTCTCACCAAGGATCCCATCGGTCCGCCCTACCTCCTCGTCGGTCCCGACCTGGCCGCCGAAACCTCCAATATCACCCGAGCGGAGATGAGCCTCCGCCTGGTCGATCAGAACCTCGGCGGCTTCGGCTCGGAACTCCGCGCCAGCGCCCGCCTCGGCTACATGACCGACCTCTCCGCCGAATACTATCGGCTTCTCACCCCCGGCGGGTTCTTTGTTGAGCCGCGCACCGGCATCGTTCGCGAGCCCGTCTACATCTGGACGAATCAGAAGCGCGTCGCCGAGCGATTCGAGCAGGATCTCGCCGCCGGAATCGAGGCCGGCCGCACCATCGGCAATGCCATGCAAGTCACTGCCGAATGGCGCGCCGAAGACACGCACTGGAGCCTCACCACCGGCTCCGGCGGCGGACCCTACCTCTCCGGAACCGCGCAAACCGGCCTGCTCCACATAACGATTGACCAGGAATCCTCCGGCTCCATTTCGCCCCAGGGCTTCCGTCTCACGGCCGCCGTCGGCGCTCTCTACCACGCCGTTGGAAGCGCCAACGCCCCCGTCGTCATGCTCTCCAGCGCCCGCACGTGGCAGTTGAAGGAGCGCAATATCTTTGGCCTCACCGCCGACATCAACTCCTATCTGCGCGCCAATATCGCCGAGCCTTACCGCTTCACGCTGGGCGGGCCTCGCCGCCTGGCCGCCTCGTCCTTCGACGAGTTTCGCGGCACAGACACGTACCTCGCCCGCGCCGGCTACCTGCGCCGCCTGGCCTCTCTGCCCACCGGCTACGGCCATGGACTCTACGGCATCATCGGCTACGAGGCCGGCGAGATTTGGTCCCCCGAATCTCGCGCCATCCTCCGCCAGGACGGGACCGTTGGCCTGGTTGCCGCCACGCCGCTCGGCTCCATCTCCGTCGGCGGCTCCGTCGGCGACGCCGGCCACCGAAAACTCTTCATCACCCTTGGCCGCCTGTTCTGAGGCCGCTTCTCTGCCCGGTGTTCTCTCACCCCGGCTTGGCCGTTCGATTTCGGACAGCAAGTGCCGCTTGTGGACGCTGGTCATGGGTTCGGTCAGAGATAACATGTTTATTTTCAGCGCCATGATTTGGCTTGCGAATTGCTGCGGAGTGAGTGTCGATCCGTCGATTCCTTCGCCGCTCCGTCGGCCAGTGCACAAGGGAGAAGTAAGGTGATCCACCTCATCCACAATGTTCGTTTCGCTTTCCGCAGATTCAGACGTGCTCCCGTTCCGTTTCTGGCGGCCATCGTCACGCTGGCGCTGGGCATCGGGGCCAACACGGCCATCTTCAGCTTGGTGGACGGCATCTGGCTGCGGCCGTTGCCAATCGCGGATCCCTCCCACCTGGTCGCGATCGAAAGCGTCAAGAACCACGCCGCCGCAAATTCCGAAAGAGACAACACCACGTCGTCGTATTCGGAGTTCGTGGATCTTCGCGAGCGGGCGCCCGCCTTTGCCGATGTCGCAGCGTCGGACCGCAGGGGTGTTCCGATGGAGACCGCCGACGGCCTGCAGATTCTATTGGCAGATGTGGTCAGCGACAATTACTTCACCTTGATGGGCGTGCGGCCGGAGTTGGGGCGTCTGCCGGACGAGAATGAACTGCGCAACTCCCAGGCGCCGGTCATTGTGCTCAGCCATGGAACGTGGAAGCGCCTTTTTGCCGGGAATCCCGGCGTGATCGGGCAGACGGTAACGATCAAGGGCGGCCCGGCGACGGTGCTGGCCGTTATGCCCGCGGGATTCAGGGGAACGGAGCGCGTGATCGATCCTCAGGTGTATGTTCCGAAATCAACCTGGGCGATTTGGAATCCGGACGAGCGGAACCCGTCGCGCACATACCGGCAGTATGAGATCTATGCGCGGCTGCGGCCGGGCGCGACCCTGGACCAGGCCAGGGCGCAGATGCAGGCCCTGAGCGCGGACCTTGCGGCGAAGTTTCCGCAGGCCAACAGCGGACGCAACTTCGTCGCCGACTGGCAGGCGAACTCCGCTAACCGAGCGATGAAGCTGCTCAGCATTCTGTTGCTCGCCATTGCGGGGGCCGTCCTGCTGATTGCGTGCACAAACATCGCCAATCTGTTGCTGGCGCTGAACGACTCGCGCCGCCACGAGATTGCCATGCGCGTGGCGCTGGGCGCAACGCGGGGGCTGCTGCTCCGCCAGCTCGTGACCGAGTACGTCGTGCTCGCTGTCGCCGGTGTCGCGGGCGCAGTGGTTTTAGCGCAGCGGCTGATTGCACTGGTGCCGGCGCTCATGCCCGACATTGGGTTCCCGCTGGGATTCGATTTCCGAATCGATCATCGCGTTCTGGCATTCACCGCTGCCGCAGGCGTGGTGTCTGTCCTGCTCTGCGGACTGGCGCCGGCCCTGGCAACCACCCGTACCTCGCCGCTCGATGCCATGCGAATACAGGCCTTGTCAGGCGCAAGATTGAAGATGCCGGCGCGGAAAATCTTCGTTGTGGCGCAGCTTGCAGTGTCAATGGCGCTGCTTATGGCGACTGGGCTTTTGGTGAGGACTTTGATTCACGTCGAAACCATGGATGTGGGGTTCGATAGTAACCAGAACGCGGTTCTCACACCAATTGTTGCTGCTCAGGAAGGTGAGCAACTGCCGGCGGAATATGCCGCCTTGGTCACGCGCATGAGGGCCTTGCCCGGCGTTAAAGATGCGAGCGTCGCGCGCCTCGTTCCATTCGCCGGCAGTGGAGGCGGCGCAACCAAAGTCGTGCTGGCGCCCGGAGAGCTTCCCTCGGAGACGGCGGGAACCGCAGTCTGGTTCAACTCTGTCGACGAGGGGTATTTTCGGGTGATGGGAGTGCCCGTGCTGCGCGGCCGGACATTCCAGAGTCAGGATTCGCCAACCGGCGATAAGGTCGCGATTGTAAATCAGACCCTGGCGAAGAGGCTGTTCGGCGGCGAAGATGTGGTCGGGCGGCATTTGCGGATTGGGCGGAAACAACCGGCCGACTTGGAGATTGTAGGCGTGGTCCGCGACGGCAAGTATGCCGATTTGACCGAGACCCCGCAGCCATATCTCTATTTACCCCTGAATCAAGATAGCCAGTGGGAGACGACACTGATCGTCACCACGACCAAGGAACCTGGCGCGCTCATTCCGGCGGTGCGTGCGGCAGTGCGCGAGATGGACCCAAGTATCATGATCAGGGGAATCTTGACCCTCACCGACCAGATGCGCTTTGCGACCTACGAAAACCGCATGGCCGCGTGGCTGACGGCATCGCTGGGAGTTCTGGCGCTGCTGCTGACCGCTGTCGGGCTGTATGGCGTTACAGCGTATCTCGTTTCCAGGCGGACCCATGAGATCGGCGTTCGCATGGCGCTGGGAGCGCTGCGCGGAGCGGTCTTCATGTCCGTCCTGAAAGACGGCCTGAGGCTGACGCTGGCAGGCATTGCGCTGGGAACAGGACTTGCTTTGCTGCTGGGGAGCGGCATGAGCAGCTTGCTCTACGGCGTGAAGCCGCTGGATCCGGTCACCCTGCTCGTGGTGGCCGCGGCGGTCATCGCTACATCGGTCGCGGCATTGGTTGCCCCGGCCACGCGCGCATTGCGCGTCAATCCGGCGGACGCATTGCGAGAAGAATAGGCACATGATGCGTGGTCCCCTTTGGGCCCGAACAAGGCAAGCTGTGCTCCGCAACCGCGACGTTCGAGTTGCGGCGGTGAACGCATCGCGGTCTGAGCACATTCCTTGTGCTTGTTCTACACTGTTGGGTTCCATCTGGAGCCTTCCTTCATGTCTGCTACCGCCGTTCGGACCTATGCCCAAAGTCTTCCTTCGCTGGCCCTGCGCCGCTTTGCCTGGGGTGTGCTGGTTTACTTCATCGCCGTAATCCTGTGGGGCACGCTGGTGCGCGCCACCGGATCGGGAGCCGGCTGCGGCAATCACTGGCCGCTGTGCAATGGCACGGTGATGCAGCGCTCGGCCAGCGTGAACACGATGATCGAGTTCACCCATCGCCTCACCAGCGGCCTGTCGTTCTTCCTGGTTGTCGGCCTGCTCGCATGGACATTCGCAGGAACGACGCGCGGCCATCTTGCCCGCGCGGCAGCCGTGGCTGCGGTTGTGTTCACGCTGATCGAGGCCACACTCGGAGCGCTGCTGGTCAAGCTCGGCCTCACCGCGCAGAGTCAATCGCCGCTGCGCCCGGCCTACCTGGCGCTGCACCTCACCAACACGCTGCTGCTGGTGGCCGCGCTCACCCTCACCGCGCACATGCTCAGCCGCACCAAGGGCTATCTGCGCGGCAGCATCCGCCTGGCCGCGCCCTTCGGCGCCGTGGCTACCGTGGTGGTGGTGATGATCGTGGGCGTCACCGGCTCGTTGGCGGCGCTGGGCGACACGCTCTTCCCGGCCAGCTCGCTGGGCCTGGCGCTGGCGCAGGACTTCTCCTCGACCAGCGGCTGGCTGGTGCGCTGGCGCTGGACGCATCCCACCGTAGCCTTCCTGGCCAGCATCTTCCTTATTTGGCTGCTGGTGCGCGCGGCGCGGAGATCGACGGCCTGGGACAACCGCCGCCTCTCCGCGCTGGTGCTGCTGCTGGTGGCCGCGGTCTACACGCTGGGTGTGCTCGATGTATTCTTGCTGGCCCCGCTGTGGGTCCAGGTAGCCCACCTGCTGGCCGCCGATACGCTATGGGCCGCGCTGGTGGTGCTGACGGCAAGGCTGACGCTGGTGGCGAGGGATTAGGGGTCAGGGGTTAGGGATCAGGTTCCGACCAGGGATAGGGTGAGGCTGAAATGATTCCCGTTGGTTACATGGCAAAGCGGAGCTGTAAGAAACCGGAAGCGTTCAAGTTACCAAACGTCGTTGATATCTATTCCGTTGGTCACTGCGTTAACGATGATTTTGCGGATTACATCAATTATTGGAAGCACAATGGCTACTGGTTGTTTAACTCGCCTGAAATCATTCGCGCCGTCGCACAGGAGAACTCCATAGACCTTGATGGGTGCCTGCTTTTCTATTACGAAGCGTACGAGATGGAGCTTGCCGAAGAAGGCTGGCGACCATTCTCGCCCGAGCCGTCCTTTCCGACCAACATCGTTCAGCCCGCCCAAAAGAGATTGGAAGGATTTGATGTGGTCACATTTGAAGTGGGTACCTCCCCAGGGCACTCTCCTCTCTCCTGTAACGGCTTGGCAGAGGAACTACGCACGAATTCACATTGTCTCTTTGAGTCGTTCGAAGAAGCCGAAACAAGCCTGAATTCCGGGAGGTTCGAGGGGGGCCGAGCCAGGGCCTTATCGCATTTTTGCAGTCTACTCCGTCGATTGGCCCTGATCTCCGATCCCTGCTCCCTGCTTTACTTCACCAGCACGCCCGCCGCGACGTACTCGCTACCTTTGACCTCGGCATCGAGCGTCGGCAACTCCGGCGTGGGGGTCAGGTTTTCGATGACTCCATTGCGCAGCAGCACCGTGTCCTCGACCTTGCCGCCGCGGATGCTGGGGTTCCATGCGAAGGCCTGGTTGTTAACCACGACCTCGGTGCCAGTTGGCGTGGCGACCCACTCGCGCTCGCCGTAGCCGGTCGGTCCGCCCTGGTGATGGAAGCGCTCCTCGCCGGGAAATCCCTGAGCCGCATAGGCCGCCTGGGCCACGCCGAAGAGCTCGGCCGAAGTCGCGCCCACGCGGGTTGCATTCAACAGAGCCGCGTTCACCTGGGCAGCAGCCGCAAAGCGCTCGCCAAGCTCCGCCGGCAGCGCGCCGAAGTGAACGAAGCGCGTGATGGAGATGGCCAGCCCCCACTTGCGCGAGCACAGGTTGAGCATGGCGTACTTTTTGAGCCGGTTGCCGCGCGCCACGGCATGCTTGTACTTGAGAATGCGATCGTCCACGGCAAAGAGATAAACCGAGGGCAGGATGCCGCGGCGCAACAAGGCGGCGGCGGTGATGGCCTCCAGGTCGTACTCGCTCATTCCGGGCTCGACCTTGTTCAGCGCCTCGACGGTGGCGGCCGCGGTCTCAGCGCCCAGCCAGCGATAGCACGCAATCTCGGTCTCGCACAGCGCCGCGCGCAGAGGAGTGAGGTTGACCGGCGTCAGCCCCGCGCCGGGCGTATCCGAACCGAGCGGCCCGCCGGCCAGTTTTGCCGCGGCGGCGTTGGTATCGTCCGCCCACCAGGGAAACAGCACCGGCTCAAAGTCGAGCGCGCCAAACTCCTCGTCGTGGAGGCGCGGGGCTTCATTCTCGGTGGTGAAGTAGTAGCGCTTGCCGGCAGCGGTCACCAGCAGCGAAGCCACGCCGGTCTCGCACGGCGTGAGCACGCGCAACTCGACCGCGCCGCCCGTCAGCCAGGCCACATTCTCGTTGCGGCGGATGAGAACGCCCGCCAGGCGCTGTGAGCGCATCCAATCCACCAGCAGTTCGTACTTGCGATCAAGCTCCGCATTCCACGCCTCTTCCGTCACCAGCGTGGCGCCATTCACCACCAGGCTCTTGCCGATTCTCTTGCTCATGACTCCCTTTCCTCTACGATCTCGCTCAACTCTTCTTTCCGCTCCGCGCAGTCGATCTTGCCGGCTTCGCGGCCGCTGCTTGCCGCTGCTTGCGCACGTTACTCCAATACCACCAATTCCTTTGCTCTATTAAAAGCTCGGGATCGCTTGCCTGGGCAACGACACAGCGAAAGACATCGAGGCAGCAAATATCGTGCCGCGTTCCGGTCAGCCGGCAGAGACGGTCGTAAAGTTCCTCGCCGTCTTGCACAGCTAACTCCGCAACCGAATGAATCCCCAGCATGTGCAGGTCGGCGATGGCCGCCGGACCCACGCCGGCAAGATCCTTCAATTTGCGATCGTCTTGCATCTTTTCATCCAAGGTGTTCTGTTCCGAAGGAGACTCTTCACAAGTCATTGGCGAGGGGCCGGCATTCCCTCAGGGGCTAAAGCCCACTCATTTCTTGGGTCGTTTGCGGCACGGCACCCAGAGGGTTCCCGGCCGTACCCTTTCAAAACACGAGTGAGAATGTGAACTTACTGGGGTTCTCGAAAGAGATTCGGGCGCTGACGCTGTTTCGTCAATGCCCGAACGGTTTCCGCGCACCGCTCAGTCTTCGAGAGCGGGATGATAATGGCTCTCCCAGCCCAGGTAGCGAGCCGCTTCGTGGACGGCCTTCGAAACATCGCTGAAGTTGGCGGCCACGTGGTGCTCGAAGCCCTCGCGGCAGATGTACTTGAGCAGCTTCTGGAGCTGAGGTATCTCAGCCACGCCCGCGCCGCCGAAGGTTGTGAGCGGATCGTCGGTGAACTTGCCCGCGCCGGTGTATCCGCGAATCACGCCGCGGCGATCGTCGGTGGAGTAGCGAGCAAAGCTCATGCCGCCAGCCTTCACCCGGCCCACGCAGGTGCCGAAGGCGTTCTCCTTGCCCACCGTGCCGGCGATGATCTCCTGGAAGTCCATGCGAACGTCCTTGAAGAAGTGCTTGGGCAGGTTGGAGCAGTGGAAGCAGACGCACTTGTTTGGATCGCTGCCGTAATTGTTGTTCCAGTCCAGCAGCGCCGAGGGCGTGCCGCTGGCCAGGGCCAGCATATACATGCTCAGCGTGCCGGGCACGTCCACCTCGCAGGCCGAGGGAATGAGGTTGTTGCTCATCATGCTCATGATGGTGCAGGGCACCACGCCGAAGAACTCCTCCATCGAGGTCCAGCACTGCACGGCGCTGATGGTGACGTTGGTCTGCTTCATCCAGCCGTCGATGACCGCGCCCAGCTTGGCCATCTTGAGCAGCGCCGCGCCGGAAATGCCGGCGGTGGAGACATAGCTTTTGATGGCGGCCAGCTTGGCCTGCGCGGCATCGTCCGTGTCTTTCATGTTATTGATGCGGCCGAAGACCTCCGATAGATCGAGGGTCTCGATGGAGATACCGTTGGTTTCGAGGATGCGCTCGGAGTAGCGCACCGTGTTGAAGGCCGTGGGACGCGCTCCCAGGGAGCCGATGCGCAGATTCTTCAAGCCCTTCACGATGCGGCAGACCGCCGAGAA
>Ga0187887_10001782_pt1 | contig 18050 bp, 11 predicted proteins | sample June2016WEW_7_10_FD_132977 | JGI IMG/M metagenome (GOLD analysis project Ga0187887, IMG submission 132977) | Peatland microbial communities from SPRUCE experiment site at the Marcell Experimental Forest, Minnesota, USA - June2016WEW_7_10 | ecosystem: Environmental > Terrestrial > Soil >...
CGATACGACACCGTGAAACATCAATGTCACGGCTGCGATGACCGCTTCGGCCCAGCCTTCGACGAAGCACAAGAAAAAATTATCCGGCTGACGTTCGTAACGCGCACAGCCCAGGCGGCTAAGGAATGCGCCGCGAAAAAGAGCCTTCCCGGTTGTGATTGAATCAGAAACGGGGCTCCAGCCTTGCGCATGATCTTTTCAAAAGCGGTTTGCACCCTGGCAAATCCGCGGGCTGGCGCTTTTTCGGGTCGGGCTCTGGCGTGAAGTGGAGAGAGCCGGCACGACGGCCGACTTTCCGATTTGCACTTACCAAGTGTAGCGCAGCGTCCCGGTACCGGCGTAGGTCTGCGCGGTGCTGGCGAACTCACCGTCGAACCGCGCCATCAGCGTCCAGTTCGTGCTCAGATAAAGGTCGGCGCCGGCCGAGGTCAGCGCCGAGTTCTTCGGCAGCGGCGCGCCGTTCACGACGAAGCTCGTCCCGGGCAGGGTCTCGAAGGCGGCGGTCAAGGTCGGCGTATCGACCCAATCGTGCGCCCAGGCGACCCGCGCGCGTAGCACGAGCGGCAACGCGCCGAGCAGCATCGGATCGTCGAAGCGCGCGCCGAGTTCGCTGCGGGTATCGGTCGCGCTGTTGGATGCATAGCTCAACCCGAAGCCGCCGCCGGTGAGATCGCTCTCGCTATAGCCGGGCGTGTGGAAGTCCTGGACCTGCAAAGCGGCATAGGGCGTGAGCCCCAGCGTCGGGGACACCGCATAGCGATAGCCGCCTTCCGCGCGCCCCGCGTAGCTCTGCGCATCGAACGTCGCGCGCAAGTCATCGCCAAGCGCGGCAGTACGGTCCGTCGTCACCCAGTGATTGCCGAAAGCGAGCGAGCCTGAGAGGTAGGCCGGCCCGGCATGCGTCGTGGCATGAACGCCGATCTCGAAGGCGTCGCTGCGGCCGCTGCCGAGGTTCTGCGCCAGCGACCAGTTGGTGCCGCCGCCGGCGAGCGCAAAGCCGTACACGGTGCCGGGCACGACGTGATAATCCAAGCCGCCGGCAAAGCCGAACGTCCCCGCACTCACAGTATTCGAGCCGGCCGCGGCATTGCCGTCGATCTTTTCGGCACCGCCGAAGGACGAGCCCCAGGCGGTCCAGTGTTGATCGAAAGTCTGCGGCTTCGGCTGCGCCTTGAGAATGCCGGCATAGGCCAGCGCCACGTCATCCGGCAGGTTCGCCGCGTCCTCGTCGGTGAAACCCAGCGCCGAGGATCCGCTGCCGGCGCCGCCGCCGGATCCGCCGTCACCGGACAACTGCCGCAAAAATTGGTTCATGAAGACAAAGGCCGAGCTTTCGGCGCCGGTTGCCACCTCGCCGTCCAATTGCGTCAGCGCGGTGTTGAGCGCAGCGCCGGTGAGCGTGAACAGGAAGGGGAAACTGCCCGGCGTCGGACCGTCATTGAAAAAGGCGTTGATGGCATTGGCGACATTCTGCTGGTTGCCTTGCGCGCCCGAGCCGGCGCCGAGCTGCGCCACGACGTTGAGGTTCACGTCGGTGGCGGTGTAGCCGAGGCTGACCGCATAATTGGAATTAAGGCTGGTCGCGCCGGTGAAAGTCGTGCCGCCCAACCCGGCCGTATGCAGAATATCGTAGGTCTTCACCACAGCGCCCGAGGCAAACGACGCCTCGACCATGCCGCCGGTCAAGGATGCGGCGCCGCTGACATTGGCGATGCTGGCGCTCGTTCCGCCCACAGTCGCGAGATAGAGCGCGCCGGTTTGAAAGGCGAGCGTGCCGTTCACGGTCATCGTGCCGGGAGCATTTGACGCGCCGGGCGCAAGCGTACCCCCGTTGTTGACGGTAACGGTGCCGTTGACCGTACCCGTACCGGCGAAGACGCCGGCCGGGTTGATGTCGTTATTCACATTCAAGGTTTGGCCGGCGACGACGACATTGGTGTTGACCATATCGGTCGAGGCCAGGTTGATCGTGCCGGTGACGCCGCCGAAGTAGCCGGCCGCGGCGTAGAGATTGATGCGCGCCCAATAGCTCAAGGACGTGCCGTAGAACGCCTGCAGCGCGTTGGTTTCCGTGTTGACGATGATCTGGTTGATCGTGTTGGTCGAGAGATAGCCGTAGAGGCCGCCGTACGGCCCATTCGTCGTGATCGGGGCATTCGGCGCGATCTGCGCCACGGAGCTATAGACGCTGCTGCTGCCGCCATAGAGTGTCGCCAACAGGATCGAGGCGTCCGACGCGCCGGCAGGAGCCTGTTCGCGCGGCGCCTGGGCAAAGGTGTAGATCGGCAGGCCGTAGGTCAGGCGGGCCTCGTAGAGCTGAGCGTTTGCCGCCGACGCAACATAGGGATCGTTCGCTGTATTCGCGGCGCTCGTCGCACAGGTTGCCAGCGACGTACCGCAGCTATTGGTAATGGCGTAATTGTTGAGGTAAGTTTGCAGTTCGCCGCCGTTGGCCTGGGCCGCGCTGAAGTCGCTCGGCAGGCTGACGCCCTGCACGGCCGGAACTCCGGTGACGCCGGTCACCGCCGCGTTGTTGTTGTATAGCGGGTTCGACAAATATTGCGCGAGGTCATAACTGACATAGGCACGGCTGCCGATGATGTCCGTCGGGTAATGGACCCCGACCACGATGCGGCTTTCGCCCATTTGCGATATCCGCATCAACATCGACTGATAGAACTGCGGCACCAGCATGCCGAGCAGCAGCCCTTCCGACATGGCGTAGGCTTCGTGGCTGCTCGGAAACGCCGGATTCGAGGATGTCGTATCCGGATTAACTGCGCCGCCGACGGTGGTGTTCGTTTTTACTGTGGGATCGTAAAGGGTGTAATTCGAGTTGGAAGTGACATCCGGAAACGTCTGGTAGGGATGCGAATCTCCGAATGAATTCTGCCCGCTTTGGCTGTTGCTCACGCCATAGGCCGTATCATAGACGCTGTTGGTCGTATTCGGCAGGCCATTGAAGGTCGGCAGCGGCGGCCCGTTGCTGGGAGCGACGGCCGCCGTGGTTCCATTCCACGTGCCATTGGCGAAATAAAATTTGGCGACCTGAGAATCGCCGACGGAATTGGCGCCGTCGTTCTTGGCATTGCCAATGACGTTAAATGCGTCGTTCAGAAGCGTGACGGTCTTGGGTAGCGAGGTCGACGCGGCGGTTGTGCCCGTACCGGGGAAGACGCCCGCGTCGTAGCCAGCGCCCAGAACAGCGCCGAACCCGCCGACCGTCTGCGAGCCGTTCACCGTGGTGTTATAGCTCGTCGTATTCTCGGTTTGCGTAATGCCGCCGGCCAGGTTCGCTGCAATGCCAAATTTTGTGCTGGTCGAGATACCGTAGACGGTGTTCGTTATGCTGCTGAGCGAATTCTCGTCGCTGATCGCCAGCGCCGCGGCCGCATTCGTCGATAGACCGCCGTTGAGGTAGGCCCCCGATATGAGCGGGTTGATCTGGCTGGCTGAACTGAGAATCGCGGTGTTTGACGAATTCTGGTTGATCATCACCGCCTGTTGCAGATCGCCGGTCAGAGTCTGCTGGCCGATGGTCGTCGAATTGAGAGTCAGGAATGGCTGAAGAAGATTGAGAACATTGTCGGTAGCGACGGATATATTCGCCGTCTGCGCGCTCACCGGTTCGGAGAACGCCGCCACCGCAATGGCCACAGCGGAAGCCCCCAGCATTAACCTGCTGCGAAACTCAACAAAATTCATCAAAGCCGCCCCCCGAGAGTACGAACACATTGACAACTCAAGCGCGTTGGAGGCACTCGGGTTGAAATTCAAGCGTGTTGAAAATTCACGTTCGGGCAGCAAGCTATGCGGGTGGTGTTCCGCGCATATGACAAAAAGATGAAGGGTGACGTTTAAGTGCGAGCGTGGCCCCAAAACCACAGCCATTGTATCCGCGCACCGCCGCGCTCAACTCAAGATCAGCAAACATTCCCAATGATACGATAAGTAGCGCCATGGTGGTTCGGAGCTCGTCAAACCACGATTCCATAATCTTGAAGTGCCGCTCGGATCTTGCGCGCGACCCATGCAATGTCGATGCCTTGATCGACATCACCAACTCTTTGGTGCACCTCTGCCGATACGAGGAAGCGATCGAAGTCTACGAACGGGCCGGCGCCGATGGCATTCATCACCCGTATATCACCGCGTCGGCAGGAAAAGCCCTGCTCGGCTTCGGCGATTACGGTCGCGGCTGGCGACTTTACGACGCGCATCGGGAAATCATTCCGCAACGCAATTATGATGTCGCAGTGTGGCGAGGCGAACCGATCGGCGGAAAGACCGTCCTTATTCACGGCGAGCAGGGGTTCGGCGACACCATACAATTCCTCCGTTACCTACCGCTCATCGCCGATCTCGGTGCCAAGATCGTATTGGAAGTTTACCGCGAATTGGTGGTTCTCGCGAAGTCGAGCTTTCGCGACACCACGATCATCAGCCGCGGTGAGGCGTTCGAACGACTCGATTTTCATTGCCCAACGTTCAGCCTGCCTGCCGCGTTCGGCACGACACTGGACACCATTCCGCAGCAAACTTTTCTCTGCCCACCGCCTACCCGAATTGCCCGTTGGCAGAGTTCCCTACCGCCGTCTCCCAGAATTGGCCTTGCCTGGTCTACCAATCCGGCCAATTACGACAGCCTAGTGCGATCCATCCCGACCCGAGCGCTCAAGCCATTGCTGCAGGTGCAAGGTGCGGCTTTTGTCAGTGTGCAGCGCGAAGTCCCATCCTTCAGTGAGCTGAGAGAGCTGCCCGCTCTTCTGCCGTTGGGTTCGGCGTTCGGCAATTTTGCCGATGTCGCCGCGGTCATCTCGCAACTTGACCTCGTGATCACGGCAGACACCGCCATCGCGCACGTTGCCGGCGCGATGCACAAACCCGTTTGGGTATTGCTTCCGTTCTATTCAGATTGGAAGTGGATGCGCGAACGTGACAGTTCACCGTGGTACCCGAGCGCACGGCTGTTTCGGCAACCGGCGCCAGGGGATTGGGAAAGTACCATGAAGCAGGTGAGCAAAGCGCTCAAGTCCTTCATCGCCGCGCAATGACGCCGGATTTCTCACCGGTACGGCGCGCCGACGGCGGCGGTTAAATCCGGATCGTGCCGGCGGGAAATGAAAAGAGCCGGCGCGATGCGCCGGCTCCACTGCGATCGACGGCGGGTTTCGACTAGGTCTTGCCGCCGCTATGTTTGCACTCGGACCTGAATTTCTTGCGTTCCTTGCCGTGCAGACCTTTGGCGTTGGCTTGATCGGAGCAGGCTTTGGAGATCGCTTTCTTGTCGGTGGAGTCCGCTGCGGCCGGGGCCGCCGGGGCAGCGGCGGGCGCCGGCGTTGGCGCAGCCGGCTTAGTCTGTGCGAAGGCAGTGCCGGCCCCGAGCGTGAGCGCCAAGACCGCGGCAGCTATTCCAATTCTCATGACCTGTTCTCTCCTGTTGCCGATCCGTTATGCTCACGCGCCCTTGAGATGCTTGTTGCATTCGCTGTAATAGCCGCCGCCCTTCTGGATCCACTTCAGGCCGCCGTTGCCGTTGTTGGCTTTATTGGCCTTGTATTGATCGAGGCAAGTTTCCATGCGGGCCTTGCCTTCGGACAGTTTCGAATATTTGGCGTCGACCGCGCTCGGGAATACGGCGTTGCCGACCGCGGCAGGCGCCGCCGCCGGAGCCGGTTTCGGGGCTGGTGCAGGTGCTGCCGTAGCCGCCGGAGCGGGCGCCGCCGCTGGCGCGGCGGCAGGCGCTGCCGCGTCGGAACCGCATTGGGCCTTGCGGAAATCGTTCCACTTCTGGCCGTTCAGTGATCCATCGGCCTTGGCCGCTTTGTATTTTGCGCTGCACTCCGCCATCGTGAGCGCACGGGCCGACGATCCTTGAACGGCAAGGGCCGCCAGCACTGCGGCGGCACAAAGGGCAAAATAACGACTGGTCATGGTTTGGCTCCCTGGGTTTGCCTCGTGTGAGACAACTCATGTTTCATACGAACTTTATAGCGACCGCGACAACTCCTGTTCGGTCGGCAGCCGGCCATCGGGGGTCAATTGATCGACGACTTCCGGCAAATGCTGGCTAAGACCCGCTAGCAAATCTTGTTGCGACAATCCAGTCTGCGTCATCAGCGTGTTGATCTGATCGGCGCCCAGCGCTTTGGCCAAATCGTCGGTCGAAACCGCCTGGTTCGGTCCGCTGCCGATCCAGGACTTGGCGGTTTCGCCATGGCCGGCTTCGGTAAATTGCTTGAGCAGGTCGTTGAGGCCGCCGCTCAGCACACTTCCCGCAGCGCCGCCGGCGAGCAAACCGCCCAGACCGCTGGCTAGGATATTGCCAAGCCCGCCGCCGAGACCGCCCCCGACACCGCCCGGGCTTGGACCCTGGCTCGGCGCCGGCGCCCGCGAACCGGCAGGAGCTGAGCTGGGCTGGCTGGTGAAGCTTTTCAACGCCTTGTAGGCAATCAGGCCGAGCACCGCCATGGTGATCGGCGACATGCCGCCGCCGCTGGGCGCCGGACCGCGCTGGCCGTGCGGCCCATTCTGCATCCCGTTGAGAACATCCATCAAACCCATCGCCACGCCTCCATAAGGCCGAGCGTCCCCTATCTTCACCGATTTTGGTTGGGAATTACCAGGGGAGTATGGCCGAAGCTTCCCGGACCAAGCTTCCACCCGATTCGACGAACGCCCAATGACAAAAGCTCGCCGGAAAACAACCGCGGTGACGCAACGCCGTCACGTCGACTTCGGCGCATGGTCATGAGCGGCGCCGATTTGCGGCTCGCCGATCATGTCGGCGCAGCCGGCGCGGGTCGCCCAATATTCCCAAGCCCGCCAAGTCTCGGGCGCGTACGGCTTATAGCCGGCGGCACGCGCAGCGATCTCGCCCTTGGACAACGCTTTTGGCTTGCCGCCCAGCCGCATGGCATTCATCTGCACTCGCGCATTGCGCGGCAGATAGACCGACAGCCGCACCACCTCGATGATCGAGCGTGCGGCGGTGGCAAAGCCGTGGCCGCGCATCAACGCGACATTGCCTGAGCCGAGACATTTCGCCAGATCGCGGCCCTGCGCCATGGTGGTGACGAGGAGATTGGTGTCGCCGAATTTCTTGCGGATGTCCCAGACCGGCACTTTGCCGCCGATGAAGCTGCCGGAATGGATCACCGGCTGAAGCGGAGTCGCAACCAAGCCGAACGGCAGCGTGTCCTCGGCGTGAGCATGGACAACCGCCGTTACGTCCGGCCGCGCTTCGAGGATCGCGGCGTGGATGAACCGCTCCAGATAGGGCTGGCGCTTGTCGTTGACCGGCTCGCCCTCGCGGTCGAACTCGATCAGATCGTTGCGCTCGACCAGTTCCGGTGCCCGCGAGCGCGACATGAAGAAGCGTTTCGGATTGTCCGGATGCCGCACGCTGATATGGCCGTAGGCGTCGACCACATCTTCATGGGAGAGAATGCGATTGGCGACCACGAGGTCGCGCAACAGATCGTCGAGTTGGCTCATGGCGGCGTTTCCATCTTCCCTGTGAGAGAGCGGCACGTTCGACCGAAGGCAAAAATGCCGACGGTCGGCGGCCGCGAAGCGTCAATGCAATTCCTTGCGCAAAATCTTGCCGACATTGCTCTTCGGCAATTGGTCGATAAATTCGATGACACTGGGGCGCTTATAAGCCGTCAGAGTGTCGTGCAGGTATTTGACGAGCTCGGCCTTATCAAGCGCCGGATCGCGCCTGACGATAAAAAGCTTCACGCCCTGCCCGGTCCGCGCGTCCGGAGTGCCGATGGCCGCGGCTTCCAGGACGCCGGGGTGCGTCATGGCGACGTCTTCGACTTCATTGGGGAATACTTTGAAGCCGGAGACATTGATCATGTCCTTCTTGCGATCAAGCAGCCTCAAATATCCCTCGGCATCGAGCACGCCGATATCGCCGGTGCGCAGCCAGCCGTCGGCGCTGAGCACGGCCTCGGTCTCTTCGGGGCGCTGCCAATAGCCGAGCATGACTTGCGGGCCGCGTACCCACACCTCGCCGGCTTCGCCGACGGCGAGCGCCTTGCCGCCGTCGTCGCGGATCGAGACTTCGGTCGAGGGCAATGGCAGACCGACGGTGCCGAGCTTCGGCGTGAAGACCGGATTGATGCAGACCACCGGCGAGGCTTCGGTCAAGCCATAGCCTTCGATCAATGGGCATCCGGTGATGTCGCGCCAGCGCCGCGCCACTTCGCTCTGGATGGCGGCGCCGCCGCCGATGGCGATGCGCAAGGCGCCGAAATCGAGCTTGGCGAATTCGGGCGCGTTGATGAGCGCGTTGAACAGCGTGTTAACGCCCGTCATCGCCGTGATCCTTGAGCCGCGCATGACGCGGATCAGATGGCGGATGTCGCGCGGATCGGGAATGAGCAGATTGAGGCCGCCGAACAACGCAAAGCTCAACAGGTTCGCGGTGAGCGACAAGATATGATAGAGCGGCAGCGGGGTCAGCACCTCTTCGGCGTTCGACGTAATCCCCATCGAGGTCCACGCGCAGCACTGCAGCGTATTGGCGACCAGGTTGCGGTGGGTCAGCATGGCGCCTTTCGGCACACCGGTGGTGCCGCCGGTATATTGCAGCAAAGCGATATCGCCGCCGCGCGGCTCGGCGTCCTGATAATCCCCGCTCGGTGGCCGGCTGCAGGCGTCCTGCAGCATGGTGAAAGTGTCGAAGCGCCAGGCCGGCACCGAACGCCGGATGTAGGAATTGGCGAAATTGAACGCCCAGCGCTTGAACATCGGCACGAAATCGCCGAGGCGGGCCACCACGACGTGGCGGAGTTTCGTTGAGGCGATCACGGCTTCAAGCTTGTGGGCGAAATTCTCCATGATCACGATGACCACGGCGCCGGAATCGGCCAGCTGCTGCTGCAATTCGCGCGGCGTATAAAGCGGATTGACATTGACGACGGTGAGGCCTGAGCGCAGCGCGCCGAGAAACGCGACCGGAAAAGCGAGCATGTTCGGCAGCATGATCGCCACGCGATCGCCCGGGCGGCAATGCGCTTCTTCGATGAGGAAGGCGGCAAAGTCGCGGCTGTCGCGATCCCACTCCGCATAGCTCATCCGCGCGCTCAAACATTCGAATGCCGGCCGCTCGGCGTGGAGGCGGCAGGTCTCGATCAGCATCGCGGGCACCGACCGATACGCATCCGCATCGATGTTTTTCGGCACGCCCGAGGGATAGGAGGCGTACCAAATCGGCTCCGCAGCCGCGGTTTTCGTCGGCTCCGGATCCTGTGTCACGAGCGTCATGGCGCAAATATCATGGCGTGAAACTCATGGCGTGAAACTCATGGCGTGAGCATCATTGCAGCCGGTCCCTCGCTCGGCCCGAATCATCGCCCGGCCGCTCGACTCATCATCGGCTAGTCTAGCACCGGACCGCTACGGCCAAACGCGCCGCGCCCCTACCGCTATTTCCCGCCGACATATCTTTCCAGCGTCATCGGATTGCCTTGGTGCGCAGGCTCCCGCGGTTCGATGCTGGCGAAGGGGCTTGCCTCGGTGTACCAGCACTCGCGCGGCGGCAATTGCCAGCGGCGCTTGCCGGCTTGGGAGGCGTCCCAGCGCACCGGCTCGTCCTCGATGTCCATGCATTGGTAATGGGTGTTGAACAGTTCGATGCGGTGGCCGTCAGGATCGCGCAGATAGACGAACAGCGCATAGCCCGGCCCGTGCCGCCCGGGGCCGAATTCGACGTTTTCGGCAAAACCCATGGTGGCGGCAAGATCGCAGACATAGAAGAACAGATAAGATTCCGGAATGCTGAAGGCCGCGTGATGCAGCCGCGGACCGGCGCCGGGCGCGAACACGATGTCGTGCGGATTGCCCTTGCGCTGCAGGAATACGAAAAGCGGCTCGTCGCCGCCGTCCACCGCGATATATTCCGACAGCCGAAAGCCCATGGCCATGTAAAATTCAAGTTCACGCTGCACGTCCGGCACCAGCAATTGAAAGTGGTCGATACGTTGCGGCACCGCGCCATGATGATGCTCGAACGCGACGATGAGGCGCGGCTTTGTCGTCATTGTGGCGCATAATTCGAGCGGCGCGCCGAGCGCATCGCTGACATGAAGCGTGCGGCCCTGGTACGGCCGTTCCACCCATTGCGCCGACAATCCGGCTTTCTCGAAATAAAATTTCGCCTTTTCCAGATCGTCCTCGGTGAAGCAGCGCAGGCCGACACGCTCGCATTGTGGCGCGGCCGCACGTTTGAGCACCAGGCTGTGATGACAGGCTTCGGCGACGCCGCGCAGATAGATCGTATCCCGATCCTCGTCGCTGACGATAAAGCCGATCAGATCGACATAGAAGGCGCGGCTTTTGGCCAGATCGGTCACGTCGAGCACGACGTGGCTGGCGCGCGTGATGTTGAAGGACGGATGGTAATTGGGCTCAGGTATGCTCACGAAGGTCTCCGAGACGGTGCTGGCGCTCTCTCGCCCGCGCGCGGGATGAGAGAGCGCCAGCTTGGCATCTTTAGGACCGGCGTTGTAGCCCAGCTTTGAATGGCGGCAAGCCGCCGCGTTCGATTACGAGACGTTACTCCTGATTTTCCGCGAACAATTGGCGGCCCATGCCGTTGAACCGCGCTTTCTGGTCGTCGCTGAGCGAGCCGTAGAAATCCGATAGCGCCGGCCGCACCGTCGCGATCGCCTGCAACATGGCGTGCAATCGCTTGCCGACTGCCGCGAGCCGGCTTGGCGGCGTTGCCGGCAGTTCGCTTGGGCAGGCCGCCTTGATGGTGTCCGCCGCCTCGGACAGAGCCGATTGCAGGGCATTCAGCTTGGACCGCTGCGCGTCATTGGGCTGCACCATGCGATCGATCTGATCGGCGGGCCACGCCATGATGCTGGCGTTGCACTGCGCCTGCAGGCTCGGTGCGGCCTCGCCTTGGCCTTGCGGCGTCTGCGCCTGTTTCGGCGCCGGCGGCGTGATGTCGTTGAAGCGCGCTTTTTGTTCGTCGCTCAACGAGTCATAGAATTTGCCCAGCGGCGGACCGACAATATTCACCGCGTCGTCGAGCGATTGCAGGCGCTGTTGCATCTCGCCGAGGCGTGCCGTCGGCGTGAACGACACGGTGGTCGGGCAATGCGACTGGATTTCGTCGCTGGCTTTGACGATCGCGTTGCCGAGATCGTCGAGCAAGGCACTTTGCTCTTGGCTCGGCTGGACGGCGGCCTGGATTTGATCGATCGGCCAGCCGGTGACCTCGGCGCCTTCGTCGGCGCAGCTTTGCGCCATGCCTTGAGTCAGGCTTGCCATGCGCTGCGGCGCGCCCGGTCCCTGCACGTATTCGTCGTAGCTGTAGGGTGAGAAAATCGACTCGTAGATGTCGCCATAACCGTAGGCCCAATACGGATCGTCGCCGCAGTAATCCCCGGGCCACATCGAGCAATAGAAGACATCGCCATAGGCATAGGGCCAGAACAGCGGGCCGACCCAACCGAGGTGATGATAAGGATGCCAGCCGTGCCCCAAAAACGGCCGGAAGGCCGGATCACCGGCAAAGTGGCGGTGCGCGGCAAACGAGCGCGGATCGCCATGGAACGGCGCGTGGGAAAGCGCCGCCGCATGAGCGAGCGGCGCCGCGTGGGCAAGCGGCGCGGCATGAAGAGCGGCGGTCGAAGGATGCGCCGAAGGCGTGACGTGAGACAATCGCGAGGCGCCGCGGGTGGAAGGCCTGCCGATATGCGTCGCACGCGGGGCTAAATGGCTGATGCCCGGCGCCGCATGGACGTGGGCAACCGCGCGTCCGGCGCTGATATGCGCGGCACTGAAATGGGGAGCAGCGAAATGCGCGCCGCCGCCCGGATGCCCGCCGCCGCCAGGGTGTCCACCGCCGCCGGGGTGTCCGCCGCCGCCCGGCTTGGCCAGGCCTGCGCCGGTGGCCACGAAAAGCGCCAGAACGATCGCGCCGCACCCGGCTGCAAGCCGCCACGTCGTTTTGGAAAAACCATTTGTCGAACAAGGGGGTTTACGACGAGCCGGCGCCGAAGTGGAAATATTGCGCATGGCAATCTCCTCTCATTGGCAATACCGGCCAACGTCTTAGCGCATCGCGTGTTCCGCCAACGCCGCGACTGTAGGCCATTTTTAGCCTTGCGGTTCGGCCTGGTTCCCGATCGATGGAACTTTTTCGCCATTGGACAATTCGACTTGTGCGGAACTTATGCCCTCCGGCCAAGGGGCGCTTGCCGGAGTCTAGGGCGAGGGCTGACGACCATGCGTTTAGGATATCTGCTCCTCGTACTGGCGTTGGGTGCGAGCTTGGCCGGTTGCGGCCAAGGGCCCAAAGGCGATCCGGGATCGGCGGGCCCGCCTGGTCCGAAGGGCGATCCCGGACCTGTTGGCCAAACCGGTCCGGAAGGCCCACCGGGTCCACCCGGTCCGCAGGGCGAACAAGGGCCGCCCAGTCCGACCATACGGGTCATTCGCTCGAGCTGTCTGACAGCGGGCGATTGCCCGATCAGCTGCCGCCAGAACGAGGTGCTGGTTACGGCGTATTGCGGACCGGCGCGAAATCCCGCGACATTTATCGGCGAACGGCAAGCGTCATGCGGCGTAGAGGCTACGACTGCCAACGCGCCTGCGGTCGGCGTTTGCGTTCAGGCGCCGCCGTAATGGCCGCAAAATGAATGGCATTTCACGACCGCTCGGCACCGGCCGCAAAACCTGCCAACCTGATCGGCGTTCCAGGTCAATTGCGCTTTCCCTGATCGCGCAGGGGGCAGTCGTTAGCTCATGAAATTCGGCCAAAAAACGCTTTCGCGACGCCTCATTTATTCGCTCGGCGCCGTGGTCGTGCTGGCGATTGCCTTGGCCGGGGTATGGCGCTTGCGCGCTACGCAAGCCCCCATCACCGCGCCACCGCCCGTCCCGGTCACGGCCGCCATCGCGGCTCGCAACAATGTCCCCGAGTTCGCCAGCGAACTCGGCACCGTCCAGTCGATCGACAGCGTCGCCGTTCAGGCACAGGTCAATGGGCCGATCCTCAAGGTCGAATTCGCCCCAGGCCAGGACGTCCAAAAGGGTCAGGAATTATTCCTCATCGACCCCCGACCCTATCAGGCCGCGCTCGACGAGCAAGAAGCGCAATTGGAACACGATGAAGGCGTGCTCGCGGAGGCGCAAGTCGATCTCACCCGCTATCAGCTCCTGGCCGAGCAGAACTCGATCGCCAAACAGCAGGCGGAAGATCAGGTCTATGTAGTCCAGCAGGATAAGGGCACGGTGCAGCTCGATCAGGCGAACGTCGAAACCGCACGGATCAATCTGCAATACTGCCACGTCTTGGCGCCGGTTTCCGGGCGGGTCGGCGTGTTGCTGGTCGACCTGGGCAATCTCGTCGGTCCGAACCAGTCGTCGACCAGCACGAGCACCACGACGACAACGGGCAGCACCGGCAGTCAAGGTCCGGCCGGCGCCATGGTCATGATCGAGCAAACTCGGCCGATCTATGTCAGTTTCAACATTCCGCAAAACCTGCTCGACCAAGTCAAGCGCGGTCAAGCCGCAAGTCCGCTCGAAGTCGACGCCTATTCTCAAGCCGGCGAGCTCCTGGAAAAAGGCAAGCTCACGGTGATCGACAATCAGGTCAACACCTCGACCGGTACCGTGCTGCTGCAAGCCACCTTCGCCAACGCCGAAGAGAGGCTGTGGCCGGGAGAATTCGTCCGCGCCAAGCTTATCTTATCGATCCGAGACAATGCCGTCACGGTGCCGTCGCAAGCGGTCTCGGCAGGACCGAACGGCTCCTATGTTTATCTGATCGATTCCGACAACACGGTGCATCGGGTGATTGTCGGAGTGATCGACCGGCAGGGCGCAATCGCGGTGATCGCAAAGGGCCTGTCCGGCGGAGAAAAGATCGTCGTCGACGGGCAGTATCGACTCGACGACGGCGTCAAGGTCGAGATTCAACAAATGGTCGAGAGCCCGGTCGAATGAACATATCCGAGGTCTTCATTCGCCGACCCATCGCCACGACGCTGCTGATGGTGGCGATCCTCATGTTCGGCATGGTCAGTTATGAGCTGTTGCCGGTCGCGGCCCTGCCCAATGTCGATTTCCCGACCATCGTCGTGACCGCGCAATTGAATGGGGCAAGTCCCGACACCATGGCGGCCACCGTCGCGACGCCGCTCGAAGACGAATTCACCGCGATACCGGGTCTCGCGCAGATGACATCGACCAGCGGGCTTGGCCAAACGACGGTCACGCTACAGTTCGACCTCAGCCGGCAAATCGACGGCGCCGCGACCGACGTGCAGACCGCCATCAATGCGGCAAGCGGCCTTTTGAACAAAAATCTGCCAAACCCGCCGACCTACCGCAAGACCAACCCCGCCGACCGGCCGATCCTCATCTATGCCGTGCATTCCGACGCCATACCGATCTATCAAATCGACAAATACGCCAACGTGATCCTTGGCCAGTCGCTCTCGACGGTGCCGGGCGTTGGTCAAGTATCGATCGGCGGCGAGCAGCAGCCCGCCGTCGCCGTTCAAGTCGATCCGCTGGCGCTGACGTCGCGGGGTTTAAGTCTCGCCCAGATCGACACCGCGCTCACCGCCGCGACCCTCGACAATCCGAAGGGCAACCTCGAAGGTCCGCACCAGCAATACACGCTCGACACCAACGACCAATTGTTCACCGCGAGCGACTTCCGCGACGTCATTGTGGCCTATCAAAACGGCGCGCCGGTCGCGGTCAAGGACATCGCCACCGTCGTCGACACCTCGATCAATCCACGATCCGGCGCCTGGTTTGACGGCAAGATTTCCGAACTGCTGCTGATCTACCGGGAGGCTGGCGCCAACACCGTGCAGGTGGTGGACGAGGTCGCGGCGATGATGCCGCAATTGTTGAAATCGATTCCCCGCTCGGTCCACGTCGATCTGCTCAGCGACCGATCGCAGACCATCCGCGGCTCCGTGGCCGACGTGGAGCGGACCTTGATTCTGACGATCGTTCTGGTCGTCCTCATCATTTTCGCCTTCCTGCGCACGCCATGGGCGACCGTCATCCCGAGCGTAACGGTTCCGCTATCGCTCGTTGCCACTTTCGCCGTTATGTATTTGTTCGGGTACAGCGTCGACAATCTTTCCTTGATGGGCTTGACGATCGCCGTCGGCTTCGTAGTCGACGACGCGATCGTGATGATCGAAAACATCGTGCGCTACATCGAAGCCGGCGACCGCCCGCTGGACGCCGCGATCAAGGGCGCCGGCCAGATCGGGTTTACCATCATCTCGATCACCTTCTCGCTGATCGCCGTCTTCATCCCGCTGCTGTTCATGTCCGGCATCGTCGGACGACTGTTCCACGAATTCGCCATGACGGTGAGCATCGCAGTGGTCGCCTCGGCGTTCATCGCACTGACACTGACACCGATGATGTGCGCTTTGTTTCTCACTCGCGAAAGCGAGCACCCGCCGGGGCGGATCAGTCGCGCTTTCGAACGTTTCTTCGTCCGCAGCACGGCGGCTTACGAGACCGGACTAAATTGGGTGTTTCGCCACCAGTTGCCGACTTTGCTCGCTACGATCGCGCTCGTCGTGCTGACTGGCTATCTCTACGTGATCATCCCGAAAGGCTTCTTCCCCGAACAGGACACCGGATTTCTGTTCGGGCAATTGCAGGCCAGGGAGGACAGTTCATTCGAAGCCATGGCCAAGATGGAGAACGAGGTTTCGGACATCATTCAGAAGGATCCGGCCGTGTACGGGCTGGTCGGTTTCGCCGGCGCCACCGGCGGAAATTCGAGCGAGGCCACCGCGCGTATGTTCATTCAGCTGAAAGATTTCGGCCAACGGCCGCCGATCGAGCAAGTCATGGCGCGGCTGCGGCCGCAAGTGGCGAAGGTGGTCGGCGCCAAATTCTTCATGCAAGCGGGGCAGGACGTCACCATCGGCGGCCGTCTTTCACAGGCGGAATATCAATATACGCTCACCGATACCAATTCCGACGAGTTGAACCAGTGGGCGCCGCAGTTTCTGGCCAAGATGGAGCAGATGAAGTTTTTGACTGACGTCGCGTCCGACCAGCAGATCGCCGCGCCGCACGTAGCCATCGAAATCGATCGGGACACGGCATCGCGCCTCGGCATTTCCCTGTCGACGATCGACACCACGCTCTATAGCGCATTTGGGCAGCAGGAAATCACCACCATCTATCTGCCGGCTCAGCAGTCGAAACTGGTCCTGGAAGTCCAGCCGAGGTTCCAAGCACAACAGACCGATCTGTCGAACATTTACGTGCAGGGCACTAACGGACAGGTGCCGCTCTCGGCCGTGGCCCACTATACCAACAAGATCGAGCCACTGACGATAAATCATCAGGGCGTGTTTGCCTCCGTCACGCTGTCGTTCAATCTTGCGCCGGGCGCCTCGCTCAGCCAGGCCGTCAGCGCGATCTCCGGGATCGGACCGCAACTCCGCGCGCCGGGCACGCTGCAAGGTAGTTTCCAGGGAACGGCGCAAGCGTTTCAGTCCTCGCTGAGTTCCACGCCGCTGTTGGTTCTCGCCGCCATTCTTGTCATCTACGCCGTGCTTGGAATGTTGTACGAAAGCTTCATCCACCCGATCACGATATTGTCCTCGCTGCCTTCGGCCGGCGTCGGCGCGCTTTTGATGTTGATGCTGTTTGGTTACGACCTCAGCTTGATCGCCTTCATCGGCATCATCCTCCTGATCGGTATCGTCAAAAAAAATGCGATCATGATGATCGACTTTGCGCTCGAAGCGGAGCGGCACGAGGGCAAGAGTCCCGAGGAGGCGATCCATCAGGCCTGTCTGATGCGCTTCCGTCCGATCATGATGACGACCATGTGCGCGATTGTCGGCGGGCTGCCGCTGGCGCTCGGCCAAGGTGCCGGTTCGGAACTGCGGCGGCCACTCGGCATCGCGATCGTCGGCGGCCTTTTGGTGTCGCAGTTCCTGACCCTCTACACCACGCCGATCATTTATCTTTACCTGGACCGCGTGAATAATCGTCTCGGCGGACAGCGGTCGATCGAGCAGCGCCCCAATCCTCCGGGGGAGGCGCCGCAACCGGCCGGCTAAATCCTTTTTTCCACGTTCCGGCTTTTAAAGTTGGGTGGCTTTCAGGGCCTTTGTCCCCGTCCCGACGGCTCGACCTTGATGTCGGATCGCCGACGCCTGCTGGGCGCGCAGTGTCGCAGGAATATCACAATCGGCCGCATTAAGTCCCGCGGCGCTTAGCTGTGCCGATGCGGTGTTGAATTCCGGGGAGGCGTCGGGCATGGTTAATCGATCGTCAGGGGGCCTGCTATCGAAGCGGAGGCGAATGCAATGTAACGCATCCGCCGCTGGGCTCATGCGCACCGGCGGAACGGTGTTGCATTGTACCTGGGCGTGCATTTGGGGTTCACAGCGGCGGGTTTTCGGCAGTGCTGGCGTTGGCCCATGCTGGTTTGTGTCGGGGTGCTCGGGTGCAGCGCGAAGCGTCTTTACGCACGCAATATTGCGCCCCCGCATTGCTCATTGCGCTTGCGCTCGCCGGCTGCACCGTGGGGCCGAATTACGACCGCGAACCGGCGCCGACGCCCGTTACATTCAAGGAACTCAAAGGCTGGAAGTCGGCCAATCCGAGCGACAATGTCCCGCGCGGCGATTGGTGGAAAGTCTATAAGGATCCGGCTCTCAATGCGCTTCTGCCGCAAGTCGAGATTTCCAACCAGGCCGTAGCGGCCGATGCCGCAGCCTATGAACAGGCCAAGGCCATCATCCGCGAGGCGCAGGCCGCGCTGTTTCCGACGGCAACCGCTGGATACGGCGTTACCCGAACACGCACCGGACCGCTTGCCGGCTCCGGTAGCGGCAGCAGGCTCGTCGGTGCAGCCGGCGGACCGACCTATACGACGACCTACACTGCGCCCATCAGCGGCAATTGGGATCTCGACGTCTGGGGCGCGGTGCGTCGCCAAATCGAGGCCAACACCGCCGCGGCACAAGCCAGCGCCGCCGATCTCGACAACGCCAAGCTGTCGCAACAGGCCCTGC
>Ga0187887_10001783_pt1 | contig 18049 bp, 10 predicted proteins | sample June2016WEW_7_10_FD_132977 | JGI IMG/M metagenome (GOLD analysis project Ga0187887, IMG submission 132977) | Peatland microbial communities from SPRUCE experiment site at the Marcell Experimental Forest, Minnesota, USA - June2016WEW_7_10 | ecosystem: Environmental > Terrestrial > Soil >...
AACGGCTACGTCAGCGCCTTCCCCACCGAACTCTTCGACCGCCTCGATCGCCGCGTAAATGTATGGGCTCCATACTACACACTGCACAAGATCATGGCCGGCCTGCTCAACATGAAAACGCAGGCCGGCAACGATCAGGCACTCGACATTCTCCTCAAGCTCGCCGGCTGGGTTGACGCGTGGACGGCAGCAAAAACAGAAGCGCACATGCAGGACATTTTGAACACCGAATACGGCGGCATGAACGATGTTCTATACAATCTCGCGGCCGCCACCGGCGAGGACCGCTGGGCGAAGGCCGGCGACCGCTTCACCAAGAAACGATTCTTCAATCCGCTCGCGCTGCGCCGTGACGAGCTGCGCGGCCTGCATGTGAATACACACATCCCGCAAGTGATCGGCGCGGCGCGCCGCTACGAAATCTCAGGCGATATGCGCTTCCACGATGTCGCCGATTTCTTTTGGTACGAAGTCACTAGCGCGCGTTGCTATGTCACCGGAGGAACCAGCAATGGGGAAGGCTGGCTGGTGCAGCCTCGCCAGCTCGCGGCCGAGCTAAGACGCAGCGCGGACACCGCCGAGTGCTGCTGCGCCTACAACATGATGAAATTGACGCGACATCTCTATGGCTGGACGGCCGACCCGCGCTATTTCGATTATTACGAGCGCACGCTGTTCAATCATCGGATCGGGACCATTCATCCGGAGACGGGCGCGACGCAATACTATCTGTCGTTGACACCGGGAGCATGGAAGACATTCGGAACCGAGGATCAATCCTTCTGGTGCTGCACTGGGACGGGGGTGGAAGAATACTCCAAGCTGAATGACAGCATTTATTGGCACGATGCTGACGGCGTGTTCGTGAATCTATTTATCCCGTCGGAATTGAGTTGGGCTGAAAAAGGCTTTCATTTGCGCCAGGAAACCAAATTCCCGGAGAGCGAGCGAACCACGTTGGTGGTGAAAGTGGATCGGCCGGTGCAGCTCGCACTGCGTTTGCGAATTCCCGAGTGGCTTCCATCCACTGCGTCGGTGCGTGTGAATGGCAAGCCGCTGGGCGCGTCCGCCAGCCCTGGCAGCTATCTCGCGATTTCGCGTACCTGGAACAATGGCGACCGCGTGGAGATGGATCTGCCGATGTGTCTGCGCATGGAAGCGATGCCGGACGATCCGCAATTGCAGGCGGTGCTGTATGGTCCGCTGGTACTGGCGGGCGACCTTGGGTCGGAGGGTTTGACGAAAGAAGCGGTGGTCGGTCCCGAAGGTCCTCAGATGCGGCGGCATCCGATGGAGGTGCCAACTTTTCGGGCGCCTGGGAGCGATCCAGCTTCCTGGATCAAGCCTGCTGAAAAGCCGCTTACTTTCCGAACCATGAATCAGGCCAAGGATGTAACGCTCCAACCGTTCAACAGTGTTTTTGACAAGCGCTACTCGGTTTACTGGCAGGTGTCGTAAGAGACTGGCCGCATTAAGAGGGCCGATTGGCAATCGGCCGCAGGTTGGCAACTGTTGGCAACCTGCCCCACATCAAAATCGAACTTCTAGAGGATGTCCGTCGAAGATGACTTGGCGCGTGGCGTCGCCCATCTTTACTACCAGGTCACTACGCTTGGGCGGCAGTAAGCGAGAGCCTTTGGACCAGGTCAGGTGCAACAGGCGCTGGCGGTCGTTCCAAGTCATCTCGACGCCCATCCATTCGCCCTTGCGATAGTTAAACGAACTGCCGTCGTCTTCATACAGCAGGAATGAACCGTCGGCGCCCGGATAAATAGATAGTGTGAGCGGCGCGTCTACCTGCTCGCTCGTGTATTGTTTCACCGGGCCAAACGGCAGAATCGCGCCAGCGCGCACATAGAGCGGCATGGTTTCCAAATCGACATCGCGCGAAATTTCGCGGCCGCCATCGTGGCGTTCATTCGACCAGAAATCGTACCAGAGGCCGCGGGGAAGGTAGATCCGGCGCGAAGTTGCGCCCTGCTCGGTTACCGGCGCCACCAGGATATCACGGCCCCACAAATATTCGTCGCCTCGAGCGACCGCGGCTGGATCGCTGGGATAATGCAGCCACAGACTGCGCATCACCGGAAGTCCTGTCATGGTGCACTCTCGTACCGCACTGTACAAATAAGGCAGCATGCGATAGCGCAGTTCTAGATATTTGCGGCAGATGGGTTCCACCTGGGTGTTATGCAACTCATTCGCATCGGGCAGCGCGGAGCCGTTGTAATTATTGATCTCCATGGGTCCTGAATCGCCGGTGTTCCATCCCCAGGGCAGGCGCAGTGTCCAGTTGCGGCCATGCGATCGGAACAGCGGACAAAATGCTCCGAACTGGAACCAACGCACATAAAGTTCCGCGGTAAATTCCTTGGTGGGGACGAAACCGCCGATGTCGGTGCCCCAATAAGGAATGCCGGTGAGTCCGGTATTGACGGCGATCGGGATGTGCGTGCGCAGCGTTTCCCATGTAGAGTAGACGTCGCCGGACCAAAGGAACGACGCGTAGCGTTGCATGCCCGCGTAGCCGTTGCGATGCAATGCATAGGGCCGCTCGTTGGGGCGATCGAGCTGCGGACCTTCCCAGTACATGCGATTCCGCGCGAGACGCGAAGGAATGTTCAGAGGGTCGCCCTCATCCGGCCACCAGCCATCCACGCCGAGCGCGAAGATGTCGCGATGCTCGGCCCAGTAGCAGCTCGGCTGCTCCTCGATGGGCTGCTTCGGATCGCAGGCATCATGCACCGTGCCGTGCATCTGAGGCGCCTTGATCACAACGTGAAGCGCAACCTTGAAGTGCTGCTGGTGGAGTTGATCGAAGATCGCTTTCGGATCCGGGAAAACTTTTTGATTGAATTGAAACTCCCCATTGTTGGTGTTCCAGCCCGAAGGACAAAAGCCGGTGCCCAAATAAATCAGGGCGTCACAGGGCAGTTTTTTTTCGCGAAACGTGCGCGCTTCCTCAAGAATCTCCTCGCGTCCGGCGAGCGTGCGATGCGATTGCTGATAGCCCAGGCTCCAAAGCGGCGGCAATTCGGGGTGACCTGTCAATCCGGCGTATTCCGACAGGATGGTCCGGGGATCTTCGGAAACAACAATAAAAATGTCGAGGGGCAGCGCGGCGGCGGGCGACGCGGGATGAAAGCTGCTTTCAGCGCCGGTGAAATCGAACGTGCCGAATGGCTGGTGGAAAAACATCGCCCAACCGGACGTTCCGATCAGCCACGGAATGGGGACCCGGCCTCCATGCGTGCGTAACTGATAACCGCCCTGTCCGCTGCGCATGCGATCTGTCGACCCACGCCGGTCGAATTGCGGCCCGCCCTCACCCAAACCCAGAATTGGCGTGCTACCCGTGGAGAACGAGACCACGCCGGTTTCGCGATCGATCTTGAGCAGTTGCACTAAAACGCCGGAAGCTGTTTCGATAGAAAATGTCAACGGATCCGGCGTGATTTTAACGTGCACCGCGCCGAGTCTGACTAGTCGCTCCTGCGCCGCGCTGAGCTTGGCTTTGGGAGCGGGCCAGGATCGCTCTACCAACGAACCGTCCGAAGGAACTTCGCCCGGTTGCCCGTCCTGGACCGGAAGAAGCGAGAGGCGGAAGGTGAAATCACTCACCGGAACCAATTGGATCTCCACTTCGCGGCCGCCGACCTCAATTCGCTTCTCATCGGCCGCCATTTGCCCGCGTGCAAGAACCGCGCCTCCGGCTGCTTCGATCCAGTTCCGTCTTGAGATCCGCATAGGAAGACCTGGAACATTATGACATGCCGTCAAGGCTGTAAGCGATTACAGGATTGATAGTATTCTGGTGTTCATGCAGGCGGCATCGCTCATCACGCGGCGGAGTCTTCTGGCCGGTGCGTCCGCCGCCATGTTGGGCGCTGCACCGAGGCCGGTCCGCTTTGTGGATATCGCGAAATCCGCCGGCATTACTTTTCGCCATGGGAACGCGGCATCGAAAGAGAAATATCTGATTGAAACGATGGGCGCCGGATGCGCCTGGATCGATTACGATCAGAACGGCCTGCTGGATCTCTACCTGGTAAATAGCGCGGCGACGCAAGCTTTCAAACCGGCGCAACCACCGCGCAGCGCGCTCTACAGAAATAATGGAGACGGCACTTTCACGGACGTGACCGCGAAGGCGGGCGTCGGAGCCGAGGGTTTGTTCGGGATGGGAGTGGCGGTGGGGGATTATGACAACGATGGTTTCCCCGATCTGCTGGTGCTCGGATACGGAAGATCCATTCTCTATCACAACAATGGCGACGGCACTTTTACCGATGTGACGGCGCATGCCGGAGTGGCGAATTCTGGTCAATGGGCGTCGAGCGCGGCCTGGTTTGATTACGACAACGACGGGTTTCTCGATTTGGTGATTGCCAATTACGTGGATTGGTCTCCGGAGCGCAACTTTTATTGCGGCAACCAAGGTGCGGGAATGCGTAGTTACTGTCATCCGGACGATTATCACGGCCAAGCGCCGGCGCTCTTCCACAACAATGGCGACGGCACTTTTTCCGATGTCAGCATGCGGTCAGGGCTGGCTGCAAAACCATCCAATGGGCTTGCCGTGGTCACGTTCGACTATGACGACGATGGCTGGCAGGACATTTTCATTGCTAACGACGCGCTGGCGAACTCCCTTTTCCATAACAATCGCGACGGAACGTTTACTGAGTTGGCTTATGAAGCCGGCGTCGCTGTTAGCGAGGATGGCGTCGCAGAATCGGGCATGGGAACGGACGCGGCGGACGCTTCCGGCCTCGGGTGCATGGACCTGATGGTAGGGCATCTCGATCTTCAAATGGCGCGCTTCTATCGCAATCTGGGACACGGCTTTTTCGAGGATGCTACGTTCAGCGCGAAGCTATCCTACGCGACGTTTCACACTAGCGTGTTCGGCGCGCGTTTTCTGGATTACGACAACGACGGTCGGCGGGATATTTTCATGGCGGCCGGCCATGTTCTGGACAATATCGATCGCTACCGGCCGGGCACAGGCTACGCGGAGCCGAAGCTGATGTTCCGCAATGCGGGCAACGGTGTGTTTGAAAACGTCAGTGATCAACTGGGGCCGGACTTCCAAATCCCCTGCGTAAGCCGGGGTGCGGCGGTGGGCGATTTTGACAACGACGGAGACTTGGACATTCTGGTGAGCAATAACGGCGGAGCGCCTCAATTACTTCGCAATGATGGCGGCAACACCAATCACTGGCTGCAGGTTCTTCTGATTGGCACGCGCTCGAATCGCGACGGAGTGGGCGCGCGTTTGAAACTTTCCGCGGGCGATTTGACACTGTACGAGCAGAAGAAAGGGGGCATGAGCTATCAGTCGGCTCAGGACCCGCGACTGCATTTCGGATTGGGGAATCGTACGAAGGTCGATCTGATCGAGATTCGGTGGCCTAGCGGAAGCGTGACCAGATTGAACGATATTGCCTGCGATCGGATTCTCGCGGTCAAGGAAGGTGTTGGATTGGTCAAGTACGAATTTCCGCGCGTGCCCAGCCGTTGAGTAGCTGCAACTTAATTTCGGCCGCCAGTGTATCTGGCATGTCCGCCGGCCGCGGAACCGATTCTCGCGGCCTCTTGCCGATTCAACTCGGCGAGGACGGCCAGGGCCTCGCGGGCTTTTTCCGGCTCTCCGGCACGACGGTATGCGGTAGCGAGAGCGGAGTACACCGCCCGATTGCGTGGGTCGAGGTGCTTTGCGGACTCGAGCTGGGCTACTGCTTCCTCGGTGCGTTGTTGGGCTAGATAGATTCTGCCCAGTGCGATGTGGGCGCTCGAATATGTTGGACGCTCCGCAACAGCTTTTTCGAGAGTTGCCTGCGCTTCGTGGAACTCATCCGGTGTAGTTGGAGTGGCTCCGGCGCGCAACAGCGCTTCTCCGAGCATCGTTAGCAGAAGGTAATGATCGTGACCACGGGAGATCCCTTCACGCGCTGTTCGAATTACTTTCTGAACATCGCCCGAGAGGAAAGCTTGCTGGGCGGCCGCGATGTATGCGATGTCGGAAGCGGGCGAGAGTGTTTGGGCGAGTTCGAAATCCTGATTCGCTAGTTCGCGCAGGTCCATTTGGGATCGGAAGAGCCCTCGCTCGAAATGCAGCCGCGCGGATTCCGGGAGGTTGCCGAGACCAATATTGAGGACCTGGATGCCCAGCTCATGGAAACCTTCATCCAGACACGCTTCGGAAACCAGGAGATAGAGTTTTTCGTTTTTTGGCGTGAGCGCGGCGGCATCCTGAAGCGCTTTCAGCGCTGCTTCTTGTTGGCCATCGCCGATCAACGCTTGCGAAAGTAGATTATTCACTTCGGCGGAGCTTCTGAGTTGCTTCAGAATTTGAATGGCTTGCTTAAATTCGCGGGTTCCGACATAACAGAGCGCCAGGTTGAACTCGAGCGGAAATGTCTCCGTCACGTGGCCGCGAGCGGATAAGAAACGAGGAATGGCCTGTTGGAACTGTCCTTCGCGCGTCAGAGCGATACCCGAGCGCAGATCGTTTTCCGCCTGCTGGTCTGGCTGCTGCGAGAACAAATTGCCGGCGAAGAGTAATGCCAGACCAATTCGAAGAATCATGCAGCTACTTCCAGCCTTGACCCTCGGTGATCGTAACATAGCGATCGATGGGGAGATCGTGAAAGCGCTCGACGCTACCACCCGGTTGGGGCCAACGCACTTCGAGCCAATCGATCTTCGCGGATTGCCCGAGTCCCAGGACCATGCGTGGATCGTGAGAGGAGAGAAAGCTGCCTCCGGAAATCTTCACGCGGCGGCGCTTCAAGGGTCCGGCCTGATAGGTAACAATGGCGCCGATAGCATCCACGTTCGCCTTGCGGCCAATCAGGCGCGCGCCCAACCAGTTATTCCGGCGGCCCACATTATTGCGCAGCAGGATCGGCGCGCCGTTGTTCACTGTGACTAGAACATCCACTGCGCCGTCATTGTCGAAATCGCCGAGCGCGAGGCCACGGCCTGCGATTCCTCTATGGAAAGCAGGGCCTGCCTGCGCCGTGACGTTTTTCCATTGAGTGCCCGTATTCTGAAAGAGCACCATTGGCATTCGGTAATCGACAGTCGGCGAATACAGCTTGACCATGGTATCGGGATGGCCGTTGCACAGGATGAGATCCAGATTTCCGTCGTTGTCAAAATCGAAGAACTTCAGCCCCCAGCCGCTGAGTAGCTTGGTCGCTGCGGCTATGCCAGATGGTATTGCCATGTCGTCGAAGGTCTCATCCCCGTTGTTGCGATAGAGCGAATAGGACTCATGATCGATATTGGCGACGAATAAATCGACGTTGCCGTCTTCGTCGTAGTCGGCCGCATCCACGCCCATTCCGGAACGGGCCGCGCCGAACGAGTTGTAGGCAACTCCCGCGATCAGAGCGATCTCTTCGAACTTGCCGTTCCCGTGATTGGCGAACAAGCAATTCGGCATGCCGTCGTTGCTCACGAAAAGATCCACGCGGCCGTCGTTGTTGATGTCGGCGGCGACCACGCCCCACGCACGCGTCAGAGTGGCGGCGATTCCTGACTCCTTGCTGACATCGGTGAAAGTTCCATCGCCATTGTTATGGAACAGCCAACAGGTAGAGGGTTTGACCACACTTGGACTGCAGTAGTAATGCACCCCGGTATCTCGATTCCCGCAGAACACTGCCTTCGATTTATTGAAATCGCCAAAGCGGCAAACGAAAAGATCGAGCCGGCCATCGTTGTCGTAGTCGAACCAGACGGCGCTGCTGCTCCAACCGGGTGCTGCGACTCCGGCCTTTTCGGTTACATCCGTGAATGTGCCGTCGCCGTTGTTGCGATAGAGAATGCTGCGCGGGTATTCGGTGACATAGAGATCCGGGAAGCCGTCGCCATTGAAATCGCCTACAGCGACGCCCATACCGTAGGCGCTGCCACGCACGCCGGCTTTTTCGGTAACGTCAGTGAAGGTTCCATCGCGATTGTTGTGGTAGAGCGCGTTGCTCAGCGGAACGGACGGCGAATAGAAATCGCAGGGACCGCTGTTGACCAGGTAAATGTCCATCCAACCATCGTTGTCGTAATCGAGAAATGCGCAGCCCGGGCCGATGGTTTCGGGGACATACATTTTCGGAGAGAGCCCGGCAACGTGTTTCCATTGAATGCCGCTCGAAGCGGGTGGGATCTCTTCGAAAAAAGAAGCATCCGCCGGAGGAGCACCGAAGCTGGCGGCCGAAGCGGATAGCAATTGCAAAAAATGGCGCCGTGCAATAGAAGGCAGCATCAACGAACCGGGCGACCATCGGCTCCGGTGGTCTTGCGTCCCTGAGCGGCCGCAGCCTGATCGCGTAAAGCATTCTCGCGCGCGGCACCCTCTTTGTTGCCGGTGCGTTGATAGGCGATGGCGAGTTGATAGTGCCCGGAGGGATCTTCCGGTTGCATGCGCACGTAGGTTTCGAGCGGGGCGACCGCTTCCGCGAATTTCCTGGCGGAGGTGAGCGAAATTCCCATCGCGAGATACGCTTCGGAGAATCCAACGTCAAGAGTTGAGGCGCGCGAAAAATGCTGGGCTGCTTCGTCCCATTGGCCGGCCCGCCTGGCTAGCTCGCCCAAGATGAACTCGGCGGAGGCATCGCGTGGGTCCACTTGCAGCTCTTTTTGAAACTCCGCGCGCGCTTCATCCACCGGACCAGTTTCGCCGGCTTTCGAAAGCAATACCTGGCCCAGGCGGTAATGAATGCGAGGCGCGCTGGAGTTCTGTTCGAGAATGGCTTTGTAGATACCGGCGGCTTCGTCCCACGCGCCGCGCGATTCAAAAGCTTCCGCTTCGAGCATTCGAGCCTGGGCCGAGGTGGGTGCTTTGGCTGCCAGCTCCTGCGAGGTGCGGTTGGCCAATTCGGAAAAATAGTGAACGGTTACATACAGAACTTCGGGATCGTCCGGAAACTCGCGCTTGAGTAGCAAGAGTGCCGAAATTGCGGAGGGCTTCCGATCGAGCGCCATGGCGCAGCGTGCCTGGGCCATCGCTGCGTGATACCGGAGTTGTTTGGCGGTCAGGTGCGGCACCGATCGCTCCAGGATCGGTAACGCTTCCTTGCAGCGCCCTTGTTCCACCAGCTCAATCGCGTGCTCGGTGGAAGCCGAGCTCTCGGCGGGCGCAGGCTTCGCAGCGGTCTGAGCGTCGGCGATAATTGGACAAACAAATAGAAGCAGCAGTGAGCTGCGATTCGAAAGCATTCTCAATCCTCACTCTACTACGGGATTTGGGCCGCCTCATTTTTGGTGGCTATCAGATGCCCTTCCCCATCGCGTACCACCAGGCGGATCAGATAGTTCCCGGGCTTTACGTCAAAGCTGGAATTTACATTGATCGCGTGCCGATCGGTACTCTCGCTGTTCAGCCGCACTTGCATCGTCTTTTGCCAACCGCCCACAGCGTTGCCGTTGTTGTCGAACAGCGCCAATACCAACGTCAGATCCCCTCCGTTAAGCGATTGATTCAACCCCACCCGGGCCAGCACTTTCAATTTGACCTCCGTGTCGCTCGGCCCGGAGAGCTCAGTGTGCAACTCCACTGGCAGACCATTTATTTCTTCCCGCGAGTAGACCGCGCTATCGATGTTATTTTGCGCAAGAGGTAGTTCGCTCTCACGGTCCCTGGGAGCAACGTATCCGTGGCGTGCCTGCAGGCTCAGTCCTCCAGGGGATTTCAGCTTTACCTTGAGCGGATGGAAGCTCCCATCCGCTTTCAGGGTTTCCGGCTCGAAGCCGAGCATGTAGATGTACTCGGGCGGCGTGACCAGCCGCCGGAAACCGCCATCGAAATCATTGGAGTTTTGGATCAAGGTCCCGCCGGTTCCCGCAGCCATTTCCATGAGGACGCCCGAACGCATTTGCGCATCGGCTTTCTGATATGTTGCTAGCCCGTTCTCCTGGTCAAGGCCGCCGGCCGGGTTGATCGTGTAGAGGCCGCGCGCGTCGAGGGAACTGATTACAACGTTGGCACGAATCGCGCGATCCACCACGTCCAATTCGTCCTCGCGCATGTCTTCTCCTACTAGAAACCCGGAGGACGCGAGGATAATAATTCGTTGTCCGGGCATCAACGAGATGCGGCGAACGGCCTCTTTGAGCACCAGTAACGAAGTTCGGCTTTCGTTCAATCCTCGCGAAAGTGCGCGCCTGGCTGCGTCCCGGGCAATGCCGCGCGCCATGTCGATTTCCCGTGGGCGCAGGCGCATGCAACTCATGGTTTCGGCTGTGACCGCTTCCAATGCCGCTTGGTCGCCCTGGTTCCGGATCAGGTCCGCCAGGTAGTAGCTCACATCCGGACAATCCTCGGCGCCGGAGCGCTGGCAGTGAATGGGGCCGCAATCTTTGGAGAGTGGCATTGAGCTTAACGCGGTCGCTGGTGAAATCGAGCAGGTCCTGACCGGACGTGGTGAAGATGGCCACACGATCCGTGGATTTGAGTCCGTCGATGCTGCGCGCGGCGCCGTCGCGCACCCGTGCGAGGTCCGTGAAATTGAGATGGATGTCGTCAAAAAGGTAGGCGATGAAGCTCTCGGGCGCAATGGCCGGTTGATCCCCTGGCTTCGTTCGGCGGCTTCCGGACTCTGTCGACTGACCACCGGATTTCTCCATCGTAAACTTCGTGATCTGCTGCCGCTTGCCTTTGTCGAAGAGTTGGAAATCCTCTTTGGTCAGGTTCCCGACGGCGTTTCCCTTCGAATCGCACACTACCACTGGGACCATCACTAAATGCACGCCGGTTTGAAAGTGACATTGTCGCTGGATTGCGCCAGAGTGTGGGCCGCCGCGAAGACGAAGGAGGCGGCCAGGAACAATACATACGGGATTCGTGTTTGGGCTTTCAATTTTCGAACAGTATACACCCGAAGCTTGAGGTTTGCGTAAGCGCTCGAAACTCTGTAAGCGGTGGCAAACAAGTTACAAAAACACCTTGACTCGATTAATGTTTCATGAGAATATTGGTCACTGTATTCAGATGTAAGCGCTTACTTGGGAGGGTTCCCCGCATGATGTCTATGAATTGTCGCGAGGCCGTTTTCAGCAGAGCTGCCCGTTCGCTGTTTGCGGCCACACTGGTTTCTTTTGGAATATTTTTGCTGTCTGCGCCTCGCATCTGGGCCCAGTCGTCCCAGGGGACGGTGAGCGTTACGGTAATCGATCCGGGAGGCGCCACTGTTCCCGGCGCCAAACTGGAACTTCGCGATCTCGGCACCAATGACCTGCGGAGCGCTGCGTCGACGGACGCAGGCACCTATCGCTTTGTCGATCTGAACAACGGCAATTACGCTTTGACAGTTGGGAAAGAGGGTTTTTCGAAAGAAGTGGTCAGCCCCATCCTGGTGCAGGTGGCACGCGTTACCGACATAACGGTGACGCTGAAGGTTGGCGCGCTCAACCAAACAGTGGAAGTGAGCGGCGAAGGAGTGACGGTACTCGAAACTTCGTCGAACATGATCGGCACTACCATTGACCTCAAGCAGATTGAGGATCTGCCGCTGGGCGGACGCGATCTGACCCAGTTATCGTTTCTGACGCCGGGCTACAACGGCACCTGGAACGGACTCCCCTCCATCGATCAGGGCAACAATATCGACGGCGTGATCGGCAGCCCCAGCCGCATGAAGTTTACGGGGAACGCGCAACCGGTGGTGTCCGCCCGATTGGAAGATATTGGGGAGATGACCGTGCAGACGGACCAGCTAGATCTGGACCAGGGTTTCGGTCAAGCCACGATGCAGATCAACTTCATCACGCGGCGCGGCACGAATGCCTTCCATGGGCGGGTGTATGAAGATTTCCGAAATGCGGATCTGAACGCCAATTCATGGGCCAACAATGGCGAGGGCATCGCGCGGCCACCTCTCATCCTCAACGATTTTGGCGGAAGCGTTGGAGGCCCCATTATCAAGAACAAGCTGTTCTTCTTCGGAAGCTACAGCATGTCGAAATCGCCCGGCACACTCAACGCCTCCAACTATGTGCTGACGCCAGCCGCGCAGGGTGGGACATTCACCTACACCGGAACGGACGGCGTCACGCGTGCCATCAACGTCCTGAACCTGGCGCATAGCTTCAGTTCCGCGCTGCCGGGAAACGTCAATTCTACGATCGCTTCTGAGTTTTCGTCGATCAATTCCTCGCTGTCGGCCGGCCACCTTTCCGGTCTTTCCGATCCCAACTTCCAGTTTCTAAGTTGGTTGCAGTCGTCTCCCACCACGTTCTACTATCCGACGTTCCGCATCGATTACAACATGACGGACAAGCTGCGATTCCATTTGGCTTTCAATGAGACCAAGGAGGTGCAACCCGCGGTTGCGCCGTCGTTCCTGCCGGGACCGGGCTATTCGAATCAAATCGCCGGTAACAAGAACAATAACTACACGGCCTCGTTCGGGTTCGATTGGATAATATCTCCCCAGGTGGTGAATGAGTTCAAGGGAGGTTTCCTCTACAACGCGACCTGGTTCGGATACAACGCCGCGCCGTTATACGCTACTTCACCTGGAGCGGTCAGCTGGAACCTCCCGGTGCCGTACCCTTACGGCGGCAACATGTCGGGACAGCAGTTCAATTTGGGTATTAACACCAACTATCCCGTCTTCAATGCCTCCGATTCGGTAACCTGGCAGACCGGCAAGCACAACATCAAATTCGGCTTTTCCTGGTGGCGCGAGCAGGATCATTACTACAACGCACCGGCTGGGTGGCCCACCTATAACCTCGGGCTCACGAACGGCGATCCCGCTCTGGCCGCGTTTTCGAATTCCGGAGCGTCGGCCACGTTGCCTGGGGCAACTTCCGCTCAGCTTGCCGAAGCCGAGCAATTATATGCCGTGCTCACGGGACGTCTATCGGGAGTGAACGGCCAGTACGGCGTGGATCCGGCAACGAAATCCTATATTCAGAAGCCAGGCAGCTCGTACAATCTGGATGAGCTGATTGGGGCGTGGGGATTATTCGCGCAGGATTCTTTCCGCTTACGTCCGAATCTGACCATTAACTACGGCCTGCGCTGGGACTTCACCGGTGACGATCACGATCTGACCAGTGAATATTCCGGCGCAACGCCAGCGGCGATCTACGGTCCGACGCCGGTGGGCGATCTTTTCTCGCCAGGGGTTTTGGGCAGCAATACAAATCCGGAGTTGGTCGCGCGCTCGCATCAATACAAACCCTGGGACGTCAGCCCGCAACCTTCCATCGGCCTCGCCTGGTCGCCCGATTTTAAGAATGGCTTCCTTGGGAAGCTGACTGGCAGCGGCAAGACCGTGATTCGCACCGGCTACTCGCTGCGGCGCTTCACCGAACCGCAGCAATACTTCTGGAACCAGGCCACCAACTATGGCTCGTTCTATTACCAGAATTTCAATTTGTATTCGAACAACACGGGCACTACCGGATCGTTCGCTCCGGGTTCTCTTTCGCTCGGCCAATCGTTACCATCATTCGCCTTCAACCCAGCCGCTTATTCACCGACCAATCCGGAAGCGAATGCCACATTCCAATCTCTGACATATCTTGGAAACGACGTCAACGGACTGAACCCGAACATCGCCCAGCCTTACACGCAATCGTGGAACTTCGGCATCCAGCGCGAGCTGCCCGGAGCTGGAGTGGTGGAGCTTCGCTATAACGGAAGCCACACCATCCATCAGTGGCTGTCCGAGAACACCAACGAGGTTAACGTGTTCGAGAACGGATTCCTCACGCAGTTCCAGGCGGCGCAGCAAAACTTGAAGGTTAACCAACAACATAACATCAATTCCTTCGCCGACAACGGGTACTCGGGCCAGACTCAGACGCCGATTTTCAATGCTGCGTTTGCCGGGGAGGGTTCCGGAGGCGCTGGCGTACCCTTGGCAGACTACGGCAATACGAACTTCATCAACTACCTGAACACGGGGCAAGTGGGAGCCTTCGCCAACATTCTGGCGGGCGCGAATTACAACCCGCAGTATTTCTGTAATCTGGTGGGTTCCAGCTTCAAGCCCTGCGCCACGAACGGCGGATTCACGGGCAAGGGCGCAGGCTATCCTATCAATTTCTTCCAGGCGAATCCCTTCTCAGCCGGCCAGCCGGTTTATTACATGGACTCGAATGGCTATTCCAATTACAACGCACTGCAGGTGGATTACCGGCAGAAGCCCTGGCACGGCGTTCAATTTGACGCGAACTATACGTGGAGCCACACGCTGGGCCTCGCCACGCCCAACAATTGGACGAGTCAATCGACGCAATATACTCTGCGAGATCTCAAAGAGAGCTACGGACCGACATTGTTCGACCTTCACAATGTTATTCACGCCAACGGAACCTACGATCTTCCGTTTGGCAAGGGCCGGCAGTGGCTCAACCACGGTGGGGTGACGAATGCGATTCTAGGCGGCTGGACTTTGGGCGATATTTTCACCTTCCAGACTGGCGCGCCCATGGTGATTCTGGGCGGCAATGCGACGTTTAATGATTATGGCGACGGCGGGGTGGTTCTGAACGGAGTGACGCGGTCGCAATTGCAGAGCTCGGTGGGTGTGTATTCTGTCGCCAACGCAGGCTACGTAAACTCCCTCAATCCGACGTATATCACGCCAGGAGTTGGCGCCAACACTTCCTATCTCAAGCCCAACACGACAGCGGGGACATTTGGCCAGATCTTCTACCTGTACGGACCGCATCAGACCTTTAACGACATGTCGCTGACTAAGCGCATTGCGATCACGGAGAGAATACGCTTCGTGCTGCAAGGGGAGTTTCTCAACGCCTTCAACCATCCAGTGTTCGCGTTCAATACCGGTGGGGGTGCCAACAACCTGCAGTCGACAAATTTCGGGACCGCTTACAACAGTAATGGTCCTCGAAACATCGAATTGCGGGCCAACATCGAGTTTTGAGGCTCGTACATCAGCGCGTGCCGTGCGCCGATTGCCAATCGGCGCGCAGGTTAACAACCTGCCCCACATTTTGACCTTAATTCAGACAGTCTGTCGCAAGAAAATGAGGCTCGATTGGCAATCTCATTGATTCTGCGGCGGTTCGCGATTGGCTCTTAAGATGCTCTAAGTTAAGCCGGTATGCAAGAATTCAACACTGGGTGGCTAGCCTCCGAACACCAACGCTTACACCACGTTGAGCGATGGCCCGATAGTCCTCGCAAGCAAGCGGTGCTGGGCGCTATCCATTCCACCTTGCATAGTCTTTCACGCCGTCATAGTGTTTCACGCCATCCAGGAGCGGAACCAGGAACATTTGCCTGCTGCGTCTGCCAGAGCAGAAACACGAAGGTGGTTGTTCTGGAGCCGCAGGCCTATCACGAGCCCGGGCCATTCCTCGGGGGCACGGCTGATTGGGAAAGAGCGGGTTGAGGCGCTTGAGCGACAGCTCCTGTTCCTCCCATAGCCGGGCTGGAGCGCGGCCCTCGGCTCTCGCGGTGTTGCGGCGAACTCCCTTGTTATTAGCCTGATCACGCGTTATATCGGTTTGCCTGGTGACAACGCTGTGTATTCTGCTGGGCGCTCGATCCTCGCGTCGACACATTCACGCTGACGCTGACGGAAACCTCGCCCGGCCGGGGCAACTACATGGGCCGGTTCACCACAGACGGCTCATGCGAAGTTTGTTCCCATGGAAACGGCCTGCGCGGTTTCGAAATAACTATTGGTAGCTCGAGTCGACACACTCAGGTTTTTTCGCTCCGATGCACTGATGTCCGGCGCAATTTACCCCGATCCGTACGTTCCGTCGCTTTCCCCGGCGCTCGGTTTGACCGCGATCCGGTTCGGGGGGATTGATCCTCAGCGTGGTGGCGATGATGGGATTTCTGTCGCGCCGAAAATTGGTGGGGTACGAAGGAATCATTTCTTGGCTGCAGTGAACGTCCCCTTTTCGGAACCCTCTAACTCATAATCGCCCTTCATGTTGGCGCCGGCTATGGTTCCGGTATAGTGAAACTTCCCGGCTGAGTTCGGAGCATCGAAGGTGAATTCCACCTGGTCGCCTTTGACGGTGCCGGAGAGCGAAGCCTTTCCGAACTTCCCGGAGTATGTGCCGGTGAGTTTTTCACCATCCTGTTTGAACTCGAAGGAAGGACTGCCCTTGCCCTTGGCCGTTTCCAGAGTGAACTGCCAGGCACCGGAAATGTCAGCGGCAAAAGCAGCGCATGAGAGCAAGGACGCAGCCAGGGTTACGCGTAAAACTCGATTCAGCATTTGGTTACTCCTCTTTGACAAGTGCGGGGGTTCCGGGAACTTTCTCTAGATTTCTTGGAGTTCGGCTAATTGCGGCGCCGCCTCGCCCCCATCTACGAGAGTGCGCAATTGGCGGCCGATGTCGGTAAGCGTGGCGGACTGCGCCGCTAGCTGCTCGGCCGCGGCCGCGCTCTCTTCGGCGGTGGCGGCCGCGCCCTGGCCGGCCTGTTCCATCTGCGTGATGGATTTGCTGATTTGATCCAACCCGCGGGCCTGCTCCTGGCTGCCCAGGCTCACCTCGTCCACCAGCGTCTTCACTTGCGCAGCTTCGGTGGTGACGCCACGGATTGCCTCGGCCACGCGATCCACCTTGGATTTGCCGCTATCCGATTTGGAAATGGATTCTTCGATGAGCGAAGCGGTGTCGCGGGCAGCCTGGGCACAACGTTGCGACAGATTCCGCACTTCGTCCGCCACCACCGCGAAACCCAAGCCGGCCTCGCCTGCCCGCGCGGCTTCCACCGCCGCATTCAGGGCCAGGATGTTGGTCTGAAACGCGATTTCATCAATGACTTTGATTATTTTAGAAATCTTTTGACTGGAGCCATTGATTTCGCCCATGGCGAGGACCATTCCATCCAGCGCCAGGTTGGTTTCGGCGAACTTCTCCACTGAGTGCGCCACGATGCTCACGGCGTTCTGGGAGTTTTCGGTGTTGCGCCGGGCCATGGAGCTGATCTGCTCGGTGGCGGCGGAAGTTTCTTCAAGCGAACCAGCATTCTCGGAAGTACCTTGGGCTAGAGTCTGGCTGGAGGAAGAAACCTGCGCGGCCACCTGGGCCACTTGGTGGGCGCCTTCGGCCACGGTGTCTGAAATGTGCTTCAGGGTTTTGGCCAGACCGGTTACGGCGAAGAATCCCCCGGCGCCGGCCAGCAGCACGAGAGCCGAAATCACCAGCATCACAAATTGATTGCGCTGGATGCCGGCTTGGGTAGCGGCAATACCGGCGTCGCGGCGCGCGCTGTTGGCATGGCCGAATGCGGCAGCGTTCTTCTGCAAGGTATCCATGAGAGGCGTGATCTGTTTCAACGCAATCTCGTTGGCTTGCTCGGCTTGCCCGGCGGTGCATAAATCCGCGAACTTAGGGAACGTGTCCACCCATTGACCCAAAGCCGATTTAATCGCATTGATAGCCGCCTGGTCCTCGGAAGTCAACTTGGATGCTTCCGTCTGCCGGATTGTGTTGCACATTTCCGCCGCTGTGTTGTCGAAACTTGATCGCGCCTTGGCGAGCGGCGCGGTGCTGTGCGTCAACGAAAAAAGTGTCACGCCACGCATAGCGCTGCGCATGTTGGCTAGGCCGGCCGAGATCTGGCGCGAAAGATCCAGCCGCGCGGCGCTGCCAATGATCTCCTCCTGCATGTCTCTGTTGATATGACGAATCGTGGATAAAGAATAGCCAGCGGCCGCCATAGCCGCCACCACTACCAAGCCAAAACACACGAACAGCTTGGTGCGGATACTGGTCTGTCTCATTATATTTTTGCTCCGGGAAGTCAGTCAGAGTGGCTCCCTGTAGAACACATCGGCGTGATTGTCAGGAAGTTGAAATTAGTTGCTACTTCCCCTTGCGCTGCCGATGAGCCCAGTAACGCGGCTTGGCACTCATCAGGACTGGCATGTATTTGTGGGTAGTTCTTCTGGGTTGCACGGGGATGCGTTCGAAGGGAAGAACCAAGTGTCTTATTTACATAACATCATCACATTAGTTTCCGCGTGCGGAACAGCCCGGCGGGGGTTTTCAAGCTGGCGGGGGTTTTCAAAAAGGTTTTCGATGTGCCTCGGAC
>Ga0187887_10001784_pt1 | contig 18044 bp, 13 predicted proteins | sample June2016WEW_7_10_FD_132977 | JGI IMG/M metagenome (GOLD analysis project Ga0187887, IMG submission 132977) | Peatland microbial communities from SPRUCE experiment site at the Marcell Experimental Forest, Minnesota, USA - June2016WEW_7_10 | ecosystem: Environmental > Terrestrial > Soil >...
CCCGGCCGGCTCAGCGCGTCGGTGAGCGCCGCGGCACGGGTCCTCGACCAGGCCCGCGCGGACGTGCTCGTGGGGTTCGGCGGCTACGTGGCCACCCCGGGGTACCTGGCGGCCCGCCGCCACCATGTGCCGATCGTGGTGCACGAGGCCAACGCCCGGCCCGGGCTGGCCAACCGGATCGGCGCCCGGTTCACCACGCACGTGTTCACCGGCCAGCCCGACACCAAGCTCCCGCACGCCCGCTACATCGGGATCCCGCTGCGCCACGAGATCGCCAGCCTGGACCGGCTGGCCCTGGCCGACAAGGCCCGGGCGCACTTCGGGCTCCGGCCAGACCTGCCTGTGCTGCTGGTCACCGGCGGCTCGCAGGGCGCCCGCTCGCTGAACTACGCGGTGCTGGACGCGGCCGAATCGATCCGCGCGTCCGGCATCCAGGTGCTGCACATTCTCGGGCCGCGCAGCGATATCGACGTGCGGCTGCCCGCCACGGGGCCGCCGTACATCACGCTGCCGTACGTGGACCGGATGGACCTGGCGTACGCGGCGGCCGACTTCGCGATCTGCCGCAGCGGTGCGATGACCTGCGCGGAACTCACCGCGGTGGGCCTGCCCGCGGCCTACGTGCCGCTGCCGCACGGAAACGGCGAGCAGCGGCTCAACGCGGCGCCGATCGAGGTCGCCGGCGGTGGGCTGATCATCGCCGACGCGGACCTGAACCCGGAGTGGATCCGCTCCGATCTGCTGCCCATCCTGGTGGACGCGCAGCTCGTGGCGGCCATGTCGCAGGCGGCGGCGGCGATGGGCCACCGCGACACCGACGCCAGGCTGGCCGCTGAGGTCCTCGGCATCGTCCGTGACCGGGCACAGGGCCGGTCCCGGAGCCGGCGTGGCGCGGGTCACGCCAGCGGCAGCCGGGCCAGTGCCAGCCGGGCCAGTACCAGCCAGGATGGAGCCAGCCAGGATGGGGCCAGCCGGGGCAGGCGCAGGGCGTGAACCAGCAGCAGATGAGGATGGTCGGATGGGCCTGGTAACCCCGGTGGACCCGGTCCCGGTCGAGCAGCTCGGCCGGGTGCACTTCACCGGTATCGGCGGGGCCGGCATGTCCGGGATAGCCCGGATCATGCTGGCCCGGGGGATACGCGTGTCCGGTAGCGACGCGGCCGGCACGGCGCTCCTCGACGAGCTGGCCGTGCTCGGCGCGGACATCCGGGTCGGGCACGACGCCGCCAACGTCGCGGGGGCGGACACGCTGGTGGTGTCCACCGCGATCCGCTCGGACAATCCCGAGCTGGTGGCCGGGCGGCAGCGCGGGCTGCGGGTGCTGCATCGCGCGGCCGCGCTGGCCTCGGTAATGCTCGGCCGCAGGACGGTGGCGGTGGCCGGCACGCACGGCAAGACCACCACCACCTCCATGCTCACCACCGTCCTGCGGGACTGCGGCGCCGACCCGTCCTACGTGATCGGCGGCATCCTCACCGAGACCGGCCTCGGCGCGGGCGAGGGCAGCGGCGAGCTGTTCGTGGCCGAAGCTGACGAGAGCGACGGCTCGTTCCTCATGCTCACGCCCGAGGCGGCCATCGTGACCTGCGTGGAAGCGGATCACCTGGACAACTACGCCGGCCTGGCCGAGATCGAGACCGCCTTCGCCGCGTTCGCCGGGCGCATCGCCGCGGGCGGGCTGCTGGTCGCCTGCGCCGACGACCCGGGCGCCCGAGCCCTCGCCGAGGCGACCCGGGACCTCCCGCTGCGGGTCCGGACCTACGGCGAGGCCACGGATGCGGACTACCGGGTCACCGCTGTGGCTCCGCGCGGCATGACGGTCGGCTTCGAGGTCAGTGCCGGGCCGCCGGCGCAGGCGGCTGAGGTCGCCGCGCGGGTGCAGCTGGGCGTCCCCGGCCGGCATAATGCCCTCAACGCCACCGCGGTGCTGGCCACGTGCCTGGAGCTCGGTTTCCCGGTGGACGGGGTGACCCGCGGGCTGGCCGCCTACCGCGGTGCGCGGCGACGCCTGGAACTCAAGGGCGAGGCCGACGGGGTGCGGGTGCTGGACAGCTACGCGCACCATCCGACCGAGCTGGCCGCCGATCTCGTGGCGGCCCGGGATATCGCGGACGGGGGGCGGGTGATCGCCATCTTCCAGCCGCACCTGTTCAGCCGGACTCGTATCTTCGCGGGGGAACTGGGCGCGGCTCTCGGCCGCGCCGACGAGGCCTTCGTGCTGGATGTCTACCCGGCACGCGAGGATCCGGAGCCAGGCGTCACGGGAGAGCTGGTCGCCGTGGCGGTGCCCGGGTCCCAGGCCCATTTCATGCCGGATCGCGGGGCCGTGCCCGGCGCGGTGGCGGCCACCGCGAAGCCCGGTGACCTGGTCCTGACCATGGGCGCCGGCGACGTCACCGCGCTGGGGCAGCCGGTCCTCGACGCGCTCCGCGCCCGCGGTGGGCCGGCTGGATGAGCAGTCCGGCGGGGGACGTCACGCAGCAGGGCCGCGACCAGGAGGCCGCGGGGCTGGGCGGCGCGGGCGGCGCCAGTCCCGGGTCGCCGGCCGGCCGGCCCGGGCATCAGCCGTGGCGGGCGGCCTTCTTCGCCCTGGCCGCGGTGGCCATCGTGGCCGGGGTGGCCTGGGCCCTGCTCGACTCGCGGTTCTTCGTGGTCCGCTCGGTCCAGGTGACCGGCACGCACCTGGTCACCGGGTCTGAGGTCCGGTCGGCTGCGGCCATCCCGCCCGGGCTGCCGCTGATCAGGGTGAATAGTGCCGCGATCGCGCAGCGGGTCGAGCGGATCCGCCAGGTCCAGTCCGCGCAGGTCAGCCGGGACTGGCCGGACGGGGTGACGATCGCCGTCACCGAGCGCACGCCCGCGCTGGCCGTCCAGTCCGGCGGCGGGTACCAGCTCATCGACAGGTACGGCGTCGCCGTGGAGCCATCCTTGCGGCGCCCGCCCGGCCTGCCCCTGTTCCAGGTGGCGGCGGGGGCGGTGTCCGTTCCCGCGCTGCGCGGCAGCCCGGCGGTGTACGCCGCGGCGGTGGTCGTTCATGAGCTGCCCCGCTACCTGGCCCGGGCGGTGGTGTCCGTGCAGGCGCCGAGCGCGTCCGAGGTGACCCTCAGGCTCGCCCGCGGGATCACGGTCGTGTGGGGTGGCACGGACCGGCCGGCCGAGAAGGCCAGGGAACTCGCGCTGCTGATGCGCACGGATGCGCGGACCTACAACGTGAGCGCACCGGGGACGGCCGTGACCGGAGGGTGAATGGCGGCCAGGAATATCCGGGCAGACGACGACACGCCGGCCCGCTTCGCGCGTGGCTAGTTGACCCTGCCCCCCTCCAACCCTACTGTCCGTATCAATCGCCAGGATACATAACTGTAAATCTCAACTTGAGAGTGAGGGTTAACTCACTGGAAATCACGGAGCGTGCCCGGCCGGATCAATGGGGGGCGATTTCCGGCAGGCCGCTGCGAGCCTTGGTTTCGGTGGTGGTTTCCAGGAAAGGGCGCTCTCTCCGGCAGTAAAAGCCGTGTGCAGAAACGCGACAGAGGCAAACGAGCGGAAAGGTCCCTCCTCGTGGCAGCACCGCAGAACTATTTGGCGGTCATCAAGGTCGTCGGTATCGGTGGGGGCGGCGTCAACGCCGTGAACCGGATGATCGAAGAGGGGCTCAAAGGCGTTGAGTTCATCGCGATCAACACCGACGCGCAGGCGCTCCTGATGAGCGACGCCGACGTCAAGCTGGACGTCGGCCGGGAACTTACCCGCGGTCTCGGCGCAGGAGCCAATCCCGAAGTCGGGGCGCGCGCCGCCGAGGATCACCGGGAGGAAATCGAGGAGGTCATCAAGGGGGCCGACATGGTCTTCGTTACCGCGGGGGAAGGCGGCGGCACCGGAACCGGCGGCGCGCCCATCGTCGCTAACGTGGCCCGGTCCCTAGGCGCGCTGACCATTGGCGTGGTCACCCGGCCGTTCGGGTTCGAGGGCAAGCGCCGGGCGGCCCAGGCTGAACTGGGCATCGAGCGGCTGCGCAATGAGGTCGACACGCTGATCGTGATCCCGAACGACCGGCTGCTGTCTATCTCGGACCGCCACGTCAGCGTGCTGGACGCATTCAAGGCAGCTGACCAGGTGCTCCTCTCCGGTGTCCAGGGAATTACCGATCTGATCACCACGCCCGGGCTGATCAACCTGGACTTCGCCGATGTGAAGTCGGTCATGTCCGGGGCGGGCTCGGCGCTTATGGGAATCGGGTCGTCCCGCGGCGACGACCGCAGCGTCGCGGCCGCCGAGATGGCAATCTCCAGCCCGCTGCTCGAGGCGAGCATCGACGGGGCACATGGTGTCCTGCTGTCCATCCAGGGCGGCTCCGACCTGGGCCTGTTCGAGATCAACGAAGCGGCCCAGCTGGTCTCCAACTCGGCGGCCCCGGAAGCCAACATCATTTTCGGCGCAGTCATCGACGACGCGCTCGGCGATGAGGTCCGGGTCACGGTCATCGCGGCCGGATTCGACGAAAGTGGCACCCGCCGGCCCCGGCCGGCCCGGGTAGCCTCCACCTTCGCCACGGATCCCGCCCCGGCGCCCGCAGCGGACACCTACCAGGCCCCGGCCATGCCGGCGCCCCCGGTGCCCGCCGACGTGTGGGCGGCGCCGTCTGAGACGGTCAATGCCCCGGAGCCGGAGCCCGTGTCCTACGCCAGCGCCGAGACCGCCGGCCAGGACGCGGCGGTTTCCGCGGCGTCACCCGAACCGGTGGGTGAGGAGAGCGGGATGGACGCCGTGCCCGCGCCCCGGTCGGCCGGTCCCGACCCGTTCGCGGCGGCGCCACGGACGGACACCGCGGCGGCGGCCAGGGTCTTCGACGCGGCAACCACGCGCCGCCGCTCCGTGGTGTTCGAAGAGGATGACGAACTCGACGTCCCCGACTTCCTCAAGTAGCGAGCGGCCGGACCCGGTGACGGGCCCGCCAGGCCAGCCGGGCCAGCAGAGCTCCCGTCCTGACCGCGCTGGTGAGGTGGCCGCCTCGCTCGCCCAGGTCCGGGCCCGGATCAGCGCGGCGTGCCGGGCGGCCGGGCGGCCGGAGGACGACGTCACCCTGATCGCCATCACCAAGACCTTCCCGGCCAGCGATATCCGGGTGCTCAGCTCGCTGGGCGTGCGGGACGTGGGGGAGAACCGCGACCAGGAGGCCGCCCCCAAGGCTGCGGCGTCCGCGGATCTGCGTGACCGGCTCACCTGGCACTTCGTGGGGCAGATGCAGACCAACAAGGTGGGCAGCGTAGTCCGCTACGCAGATGTGATCCACTCGGTGGACCGGCCCCGGCTGGTGACCGCCCTGGGGGCGGCGGCCCGGAAAGCCGGCCGCACGGTGACCTGCCTGGTCCAGGTCAGCCTGGACGGTGATCTCGGCCGGGGCGGAGCCGTTGCGGCGGATGTGCCGTTCATCGCGGACGCGGTGGCCCGTGAGGAAGGCCTGGAGCTGGGGGGCGTCATGGCGGTGGCGCCGCAGGGCGCCGGCCCGCTGGCCGCGTTCCGGCGGCTGGCCGACACCGCCGCCCAGGTGCGCGCGGCGCATCCTGCGGCGACGATGATCTCCGCCGGGATGAGCGGTGACCTGGAGGCCGCCATCAGCGCCGGCGCGACACACGTGCGGGTCGGTACGGCGTTGCTCGGAGGCCGGCCGGGCTTCGTCAGGTAATGTCCGACGGACCGGGGCTGCATGACAGTGATGACGGAGGTCTGGCCGATGGCCGGCGCGATGCACAAGATGGCGGTCTACCTCGGCCTCGTCGAGGACGATCCGCGGTACGACGACGGCTACGACTCCTATGAGGAGTACGAGGAGGAGTTCGGTGAGTCGGCCGAGCCTGCCGAGCCGGAGGCCGACCGCCCGGTAGCCCGCGGCCGCACGGAGCTCCTTATGGACCCTGCCCCGCCCGCGGCCCCGCAGGCCAGCACCCACATCTCCGGAACGTCCCATGCCACCGATCTCGCGCGGATCACCACCTTGCACCCGCGCACGTACAATGAAGCCCGTACCATCGGAGAGCACTTTCGTGAGGGCACTCCGGTGATCATGAATCTAACGGAGATGGTCGACAGCGACGCCAAGCGGCTCGTCGACTTCGCCGCAGGCTTGATCTTCGGCCTGCACGGGAGCATCGACCGCGTGACGAACAGGGTGTTCCTGTTGTGCCCGGCCAACGTCGAGGTGACGGCGGAGGACAAGGCCCGGATAGCTGAACGAGGCTTCTTCAACCAGAGTTAGACGCTCAGCAGTACGGCACACTCGGTGGCGAGTACGCGGCAGGGCACCCGCGGTAGCCATCCCGGTGCCCGTCACGGCAGCGCCGGTGAAGGCAGGCAGGGTTGTGGGGATTGTAAAGATCGTTCTGTTCTACGTGCTCACGATCTATTTCGTGCTTCTCATCGGGAGGCTGATCCTTAGCTGGATCCAGGCTTTCTCGCGCTCTCCGGACCGCTGGCAGCCCAAGGGCATCGTCCTCATCCTGGCCGAACTGGTCTTTACTGCCACCGACCCTCCGCTGAGATTGCTAAGACGGGTCATCCCCACGGTCCGGATCGGTAGTCTGGCGTTGGACCTCAGCTTCATGGTGCTCTTCTTCGTAGTCATTTTCGCGATGCAGGCCGTGCAGCTGCTCTGATCCGGTAGCGTCCGACAGGAACACCGTTCAAGCGTGCCGAGGAGACGAGATGCCGCTGACGCCCGCGGATGTGCGCAACAAGCAATTCAGTACCACCAGGCTCAGGCCCGGCTACGACGAGGAAGAGGTCGACGCCTTCCTCGACGAGGTCGAGGTTGAGCTCGACCGGCTGATCCAGGAGAACGAAGAACTCCGGGCGAAGCTGGCCGAGAGCCTGCGGGGGGGCAAGGTGCCGATGTCCGCGCTCAGCTCGCCCCTCGCCGACCCGGCTCCCGAGATGATGGCGCCCGAACCGCCACGCCAAGAGCCTGAGCGCAGGCCTGAGCCGCCGATGATGGGCATGCCGCCGGCTGAGGACCACATGGACACGGCCGCGCGCGTGCTGGCGCTCGCGCAGCAGACCGCCGACCAGGCGATCGCCGATGCGCGCCGCGAGGCTGACGAGACGCTCGGCCGGGCGCGCCGCGAGGCCGACGACATCCTGGGGAAGGCCCGCCGCCAGGCGGAGCAGATCACCAGCGATGCCAGGGCCCGCGCGGAAAGCCTCGAGCGGGACGCCCAGGAGCGCCACCGTCAGGCCATGGGCTCCCTGGTCCAGCAGCGTGAAGAGCTGGAGCGGAGGGTTGATGACCTGCGTGCCTTCGAGCGGGAGTACCGCAGCAGGCTGAAGGCGTACCTGGAAGGGCAGATGCGTGACCTGGAGGCGGGCGCGACGGACAGCGGTGCCTTCCCGGCCATGGGCAGCGGGCCCGACTCGTCCGTTTCCTCGGGTATGTCCCGCATGGAGGCCAGGAATGGCCAGCCGTCCATTGCCAGTGCCTACGCTGGCGCGCCGGAGCCTGTCTCACACGGCGGCTTCCACCCGTCGGATGGCTCGCCGCACGATCACCGGTAGCCAGTTAGCCAGCTCCATAGCAGTTACACGACGCAACAGCGTTTCCTCGGTTGGCAGCATGACCCGCATAGCCCGCGGAGAGCGCACGTGATCAAAGCCAGCGCTCTCCTGGCTGCTCTGGCGATCGGCCTCCTCGTGGCCGGCGTCCTGGCCAGCAGCCTGCTGATGGTGTACGTCTCCATCGGGGTCTGTGCGGTAGCGGCGCTGATCCTGGCGGTCGGGATACTGACGCACTGGTCGGAGATATTCGGCGGGGGCGAGTCCCGGCCGGCCAGCGTGCCGGAGTCCTGGTCAGCGCCGCAGGTGCAGGTCAGTACCCCGGTACTGGCCAGCGCCCAGGCCTCGGGCACCCAGGTCACAGGTAGCCCGGCCGCAGGAACCGCCGGACGGGAAGACCGGCGCCTCCCGCGCGAGGATGCCGGGGACCGTCCGCCCGCTCCTCCGGTTGACGTGGGGCGTGCCCCGGCGGAGGTTCCTGTCGCGGGGAGCGGCGACGACCTGTGGGAGCGGGTCGACGAGGAGCTCGGATCCGCGGGCAAGCGCGACACTGGCGCGCTGAGCTGGCCGGGCATCGAGCTGCCTCTCCCGCCTGAGCCGCCCGGCTCCTCAGGGAAGGCTGTGCCGCCCGAGACGGTCGGCCCGCAGGCTGCCCCCCCTGCGGGAGCCAAGGCCTGGGTATGGGGACCCGGAGTTGGCTGGCAGCCATCCGCGGCCCCGGACCCCACCGCCTGGCCCCCGCCTGCGGCGGCCTTCGCGGGCCCCCTGGCCCCTCCGAAGACGGCCACCCCGGACACGGCCACCCCGGACACGGCCACCCCGGACACGGCCACCCCGGACACGGGCAGCCCGGACACGGGCAGCCCGGAGCCAGCATCCCCTGACGCAGATCGTGCGGACGCAGATCGTGCGGACGCAAATCGCCCGGGACCGGACACCCCGGATTCGGGAAGCCCCGGGTCTGCTGACGCCGGGCCGACGGCCGAGGAGGCTGCCGAGCCCGGTCCGGACGCGGCGGCTGCCGGACCAGCCCAGGACGCTGATAAGAGCAGCCCGGGCTTGACGGACGACGGCGCAGCCCCGGGCTCTCCTGAGGACGGGGCCGCGGGGTCAGCCCTGGAAGAGGGGGCCGCCGGATCAGACCCGGAGGACGGGGCCGCCGGGTCAGACCCGGAAGACGAGACCGGGCAGCCGGACTCCGGCCCTGACCGCCCCCAGTGGATCATCTCGCTTCCGGGCCACGAATCCCCGCCCGCGGACCTGCCCACCCAGGCGGTGGAAACCCAGACTCCCGCGATCGCCGGTAAGGATGCTGCGGTCGCGGCACCTGCTGCCCAGGAGACTCCCGCGGAGGAACCGGAGGCCCAGCCCTCGACGGGGCGGGTCGAGGAACCGGAGGCGGAGGAACCGGAGGCCCAGCCCTCGACGGGGCGGGTCGAGGAACCGGAGGCGGAGGAACCGGAGGCCCAGCCCTCGACGGGGCGGGTCGAGGTGACCGTGGTGCCCGGAGTGGCCCGCTACCACCGCCGGGGCTGCATCCTGATCAGGTTCCTCGGCGCGGATGACCTGGAGATCATGACCAGGCAGGAGGCCGAAGAGGTCAAGTTCATGGCCTGCCGCGCCTGCCAGCCCGACCAGCTGGAGGGCTAGCCAGGCCCGCCGGCATCCCCCGCCGGCGTGGGCGGGGGATGCGGGCGGGTGTGGTCAGGCCCGGGTCAGCCAGAAGGTCAGGCCCAGATCCGGCTCGGCGTGCTGATGCGCGCCCCCGGCCGGGTCGGTGTCCGTGGGCGTGGCCGGACCGAACTGGTCGGCCAGCACCTCGCCCGCGATCAGCTGCCCGTGCTCGGCCAGCGCGGCGGACAGGTCGGGATCCGTGGCTTCCCAGGCCACCGTGATCCGGTCACTCACGTGCAGCCCGTCGGACTTGCGCGCGTCCTGGATCAGCCTGATGACCTCCCGGGCCAGGCCCTCGCGGCGCAACTCCGGGGTGATGAGCACCTCGATGCCGACGGTCTCACCGCCCTCGGACGCCACCGTCCAGCCCGTCCGGGGTGTCTGGGTCACGATCACGTCGTCCGGCCCGAGGGCGACCGTGCTGCCATCCACCTCGACCGAAACCTTGCCCGTCGACCTCAGCTCGGCGGCGAGCACCGCCGGTTCCGCCGCGGTGATTGCCGCCGCGACCGCCTTGGTGCCCTTCCCGAACCGGCGGCCCAGGGTGCGGAAGTTTGGCTTCACCACGTAATCGACCAGGTCTTCCCCGACCGCGGCCATCGGCTCCAGCGTGCGCACATTCAGCTCGCGGGCGACCTCGGCACGCAGCCCCGGAGCCAGTTCGGCGAACCCGGCGGCGCTCACGACGGCGCGGGGCAGCGGCTGACGGACCGGGACCGAGGCGGACGCGCGGGCCGACCGGCCGAGTTCAACCAGCCGCCTGGTCTGCGCCATCTGCGCGGACAGCCGGGTGTCGATAAGCGCCTGGTCCGCGGCTGGCCAGCTGGCCAGGTGCACGGACTCCGGGTCGTCCGTGCCGCGCAGCACGGCCCATACGTGGTCCGCCAGGAACGGCGTGAGCGGCGCCATCAGCCGGGTCAGCACATGCAGGCTCTCGTACAGCGTGGCGAACGCCGACGAGCCGTCCGGCGCGGCTGCTCCTTCCCAGAACCGACGCCGCGAGCGGCGCACGTACCAGTTCGACAGGTCGTCGATGAACGCAGCCAGGCGGCGGCCCGCGGCTGCCGTATCGAAGCCCTCCAGGCTGGCCGTTACTTCGTCAGTGGTCGCGTGGAGTTCGCTGAGCAGCCAGCGGTCCAGCAGCGGCCGGCCGGAGGCGGGCGGTGCCTGCGCGGCCTGCGGCGGTCTCCACGCCTGGCCCTGCGCCGCGGCCGCATTGGCGTACAGCACCAGGAACGACACGGTGTTCCAGTAGGTGAGCAGCACCTTGCGGACGATCTCGTCGAGCGCGGCGTCGCCGATCCGCCGGGTGGACCAGGGCGAGCCGGACGCCGCGAAGAACCAGCGGATCGCATCCGCGCCGTGCGCCTCCATCAGCGGCAGCGGCTCGAGCACGTTGCCCAGGTGCTTGCTCATCTTGCGCCCGCGCTCGTCCACCACGAGGCCGAGGCAGACCACGTTCTCGTAGGCGTTCCGGCCGAACACCAGGCAGCCGACCGCCATCAGTGAGTAGAACCAGCCGCGGGTCTGGTCGATCGCCTCGCAGATGAACTGCGCCGGGTACGTCCGCCGGAACTCCTCCGCGTTCTGCCAGGGCGCGCCCAGGCGAGCGAACGGCATCGACCCGGAGTCGTACCAGGCATCGATCACTTCCGGCACCCGCCGGGCCTCCCCGCCGCACTCCGGGCAGGTCAGCGTCACCTCGTCCACGTACGGGCGGTGCGGGTCCAGCCCGGACAGGTCCTGCGCGGCCAGCTCGCTGAGCTCGGCGAGCGACCCGGCACAGGTCAGGTGCTGCTCGCCGCACTCCCAGATAGGCAGGGGAGTACCCCAGTACCGGGTCCGGGACAGCGCCCAGTCGACGTTGTTGCGCAGCCACTCGCCGTACCGGCCATGCTTGATGGTCGGCGGCTGCCAGTTGGTCCGCTCGTTCTCGGCCAGCATCAGGTCCTTGACCTGGGTCGTCCGGATGTACCAGGACGGCAGCGCGTAGTACAGCAGCGGGGTGTGGCAGCGCCAGCAGTGCGGATAGCTGTGCTCGTACTGCTCGACCCGGAACAGCAGGCCGCGCTCGGTCAGGTCCCGGACCAGCGGCTCGTTCGCCTCCTTGAAGAACATCCCGCCGACCAGCGGGATCCATTCCTCGAACCGCCCGTCCGGGCGGACCGGGTTCACCACCGGCAGGCCATGCGCGCGGCTGGTCTCCATGTCGTCGGCGCCGAAGGCCGGCGCCAGGTGCACCAGGCCGGTGCCGTCCTCGGTGGTGACAAAGCCGCCGGGCACGACCCGGTGCGCGCCCGCGATCTCGACCAGGTTGAACGGCGGCCGGTAGGTGGCCCCGACAAGGTGCGCGCCCGGCACCGTGGCTACCACGTGCCAGCCTTCCCCGAGTACCCGGGGGACCAGATTCTCGGCCACCACGACAGTGTCGCCGTCACCGGGCTTGCGGGCGATCGCGTAGCTCTCGTCCGGGTGGACCGCCACCGCGGTGTTGGAGACCAGGGTCCATGGCGTGGTGGTCCACACCAGCAAGTCTGCCCCGTCCAGCAACGGGTTCGCCCCGTCCGGCAGGCTGACCAGCGGGAACCGGACCGTGACCGCCGGGTCGGTCACCAGGCGGTACACATCTGGCTGGCCCATCTCGTGGTCCGACAGGGGCGTCTCGCAGCGCGGGCAGTACGGGCTGATCCGGAAGTCCTTGACCAGCAGGCCCTTGGTGAAGATTTCCTTCAGCGACCACCACACCGATTCGATATAGCTGGTGTCCATGGTCCGGTAGGCGTGCTGCAGGTCCACCCAGTAGCCCAGCCGGACGGTCATTTCCTCGAACGCGTCCACGTGCCGCTGCGCCGACTCGCGGCAGCGGGCGTTGAACTCCGCGATCCCGTAACTCTCGATGGCCTTCTTGCCGGACAGCCCCAGCTCGCGCTCCACGGCTACCTCGACCGGGAGCCCGTGGCAGTCCCAGCCGCCCTGGCGCGGGACGTGGAATCCCTGCATGGTCTTGAAGCGGGGAAAGACATCCTTGAACACCCGGGCCTCGATGTGATGCACCCCGGGCATGCCGTTCGTGGTCGGCGGGCCCTCGTAGAACGTCCAGAGGGGCCGGCCGGCAGTGGCCTCCAGCGACCGCTGGAAGAACTTCCCATCCTGCCAGCGGGCCAGGACGTCATGCTCCATGGCGGGCAGGTCGATGGCCGGCGGCAGGTCAGGGAAGTAGCGCGGGCCCGGCGTCGGCGGGGCCGCCTCCCCGGAGGCTGGCTGGGCTGGCCCGGGCTGGGCCGACCCGGGCTGGGCTGGCCCGGGCTGGCCTGGCTGCGGCTGGTCTGGGTAAGCGCTGCTGTCTGCATGCCCCATGGTGGGTGGTCCTCCTGCGTGGCGCTCGCGGGCTGGACGTCGGCCCGTTCGCGCGGCTTCGCTGGAGGGACGAGGCGCGCCGGCGGCGGCCCCGCGGTACCACCCTCCTTGGCCGCGGCTCCGCCGGGGAGCGCGACCCTCTCAATTCATGTCTCGCGGCCGGTTCTACTGGGCTCGCGGGCCAGCCCGCTGACGGCGTGCCTGCCCGCTGCTGTTCTTCCGGCGGCTCTGGGGTGATCTGGTCCGCTGGCCTGCCCCCGGGCTCGCACCATCCCCGGGTCGCTCCTGGCTGCCTGCTGCGGCAGCTGTCCCCATCAACGCCTTTGCCACTACAACGATAGCCGATCCCCCCGCCCCCAGCCGACGCCATTTCCCCGCACCCGGGCCGCCGCACCGGGGGCCCTCGCCGGGGGCCCTCGCCGGGACCCCTCACCGGGGGACCCGCGCCGGGGGGTCCGCGCCCGGGGCCCGCACCGGGACCCCTCACCCCGGCGCCCGGGTGCGGGGGTGAGGGGTCCCGGTGGGCGGCCGTCGGGGCGGCTCCGTCAACATGTGCCATCGAAAATGCACGGCTGTCTCTTCGTGATCAGACGATTGGTGTCGCCCCCGCGACACCAATCGTCTGATCATGTTCGGCCTGGCGGCCCAGCGGTAACATCGGCAACAACGGCAACGCAGGCCACACAGGTTCGGCCGCGCGGAGCCTTGGCGGACGGGGCGGCGGCTCCCCGGCGGCTCCCCGGGCGGTCGTGGGCGGTCGTGGGCGGAAATGGTCGCGGGCGCGGCGTGGCTGTGACAGCAGGGGTCCGGGCGGGGTCAGCCGGCGGTGGGGGATGGACCGCAGTGGCCGTCGGGCGGGGCGAGGTCCAGGGCGGGGTTGCGGTCGAAGAACCCCGTAGGCCGCAGGGTGAAACCCGTGTACTCCACCGGCATCACGGGGAAGTCCTCCGGCCGGCAGAAGTGGGTCACGCCCACCGTGTGCCACAGCGCGATGCCGGTGTCGGCGACCGGGCGGTCCGCCGCGGTCCAGGCGGGCAGCCCGGCGCCGCCCGGATGCTGGTTCGGGAACTCCCCGGCGGCCCGCAGCTCATCGTCGCGGGCGGGAGTGACCCACAGGTGCCGGGTGGCGAACGCGGCGCGGGACGCGATGGCCGCGGTTGGCTGGGCCAGCAGCGGCGCGCTGGCGTGCGTCGGCACCAGGGTGTACCCCACCGGCTCACCGCAGGCGTTCCGCGCGCTGTGGTTGACGATCTTCCAGGTCCGGCTCCGCTCGGGCGCGGCCATCCGCTGGGCGGCGGATTCAGTCTCCAGCAGAGTCTCCTGGACGGTGAACGCGTTCCCGTACGGGTTGGCGGGGCCTGCCGGAACGGGCACCGCGTCCACCTCGTAGACCGAGTTGGCCGGGCCGTCCAGGCACATGTCCAGACGGAAGCTGAACAGGTGCTGGTGATGGGGCCCGGCCAGCTCCGGGGTCACCAGGTTGGCATAGCTGGCCCGGGTTCCCGGACGGACCGCCTGGGTCTGGATGATCCCGGTCAGCTTCACCTCGGCCTGGATCGTGCCGTCCAGGTAGAAGTACCAGAAGAAGCCGTATTCGTAGTTGCCGACGGTGGCGATGGACGACACGACCATGCGCCGGGAACGGCGGGTCTCCGCGGCCTGGTTCGCCGCGTCCCGGTGCATCCAGAGCACCCCGTAATCCTCTTCGTGCAGGCAGATCGCCTGAGGCAGGACGCGGGCCACGCCGTCCTCGTCCACAGCCGCGGCGTCCAGGTAGACGATCTCGCCCAGGCACTCGCAGCCGAGTTCCAGCGGGTTGGCCATCTTTCCCAGGCCGACGTCACCGGCGTCGAAGGCGTTCTTCCACCAGTGGTTCATCGCGGTGGAGCCGTACGGGACGATCATCTCGGACAGGCTGGCGCGGTAGATCAGGGGCCGCAGCCGCCCCTGGTCGTGATAGCCGATCTGGTGCAGGACGATTCCCTCGATCGGGTGCAGTGACACCCGCATCTGCCAGGGTCCCCAGGCCAGGCAGCCGTCATCCACGGTGAACCCGGGCCCGTCCGGCTGCAGGATCTGCAACGGCGAAAGCTCGCGGAGATCACCCGCGCTGGCCGCGTCGTAACGGCCGGCCTCCCGGGGAATGGGCACCACCTCGCCGTCCTCGATCTCCAGGACCTCCCCGGTGTCGCGGTCCAGCAGGGCTACCAGGTTCTCGACCGGCCGCGCGTACGGGTTGCTGCCAGGGCCGTCGAGCAGGTAGGCCACCCCGCGGGCCAGGCGCCGCCCGGAGGCGTCGATTTCCAGCCCGAAGTTGCTGGCCGGCCAGGGATCCACCTGGACCAGCGACATGTCGGTGATACCGCGCCGGGCCAGCGCGGCCTGGAATGCCGGGTCGGCTTTGATCTGCTCGCTGTTGGCGGTCCATTCCGCGGCCATGAGCGGCGGCTGGACGTGCGGTACCAGGACCTTCCTGATCACGGCAGCCTGATCGAGCGAGATGGTGATCACCCAGGTCTGCCCGGCGGGCCGCTCGTACAGGACGCATCGGGCCTCCCGGGGCAGCGGGCGGCCGTCCCAGGCCAGGACGGACTGCTTGGCGGGCTCGGCGAGGGCACAGTAGACGAGCCGGCTGGCGGGGCCCGCGGCGGCGAGCGCGAGCCGGCTCGCCTGGCCGGCCTCGACCGCCGTGAGCGGGGCGAGAGGGTGGCGGACCGACGTGCGTGGCGAGTCGGCGGTGGCCTGGGCCATCGGGGTCTCCATCTGGGGGCCGGGGGTTTTCCCTCCCAGTATTAGGGGACATCTGTTGCGCGGCCATGCTGGCCGCCGCGGCCGGGAATGGCAGCCACGCCGTCACGGGCCTGAGCGGCCGGGGCGCTGCGGATTATCGCCGGGCCCAGATGCGTTTGCAGAGCCGGGGAGGCCGGTCTATCCTCCGGTAACCGCCCGCCAGTTCAAGATCGATTGGTGGCAGCTTGCATACTGGACAAGTCGTGTCAAAGGGGGCCGAGGTGACAGCAACCGCACGTTCGGGTGCCGCGGCTCTACCTGTCCGGCCTGGTGAGAAGCACTGGACGCAGAAGGAACTCGCCGAGGTCCGCCAGGAACTCCAGGATGAGGCCGACGGGCTGCGCCGGGACATCTCGGCGGCGGAGTCCGAGATCGCGGAGCGGCTCGGTGACGCGGTCGGTGACGCCGGTGACGACTCCGCCGACGCCGGGGCCAAGACGTTCCAGCGCGAGCATGAGCTCGCCCTGACCCAGAACGCCCGCGAGCTGCTGGGCCAGACCGAGCGGGTGCTCGCCAAGATCACAGACGGCACCTACGGCGTCTGTGAGTCCTGTGGTAAGGCGATCGGGAAGGCACGCCTGCAGGCCTTCCCCCGGGCGACCCTGTGCTTGGCCTGCAAGCAGCGCGAGGAACGGCGCTGAACGGCGTGGGAAGTCCTGCGGATCTGCATCACGGGGCGGACGGCCCCGGTCCGGCCTCCCGGCCGCGCCGGATCCGCCTGCTGATCACGGTCGCCGCGGTGGTTTTCGTTGCGGATCTTGTTTCCAAGACCATCGTCGTGGCCACCCTGTCGCATCGGGAACCCATCCGCCTGCTCAGCGGCCTGCTGACGCTGCGGGAGCTGCGAAACAGCGGCGCGGCGTTCAGTATCGGCACCTCGATCACCGTCGTCTTCACCCTGATCGCCCTCGGGGTCATCGTGGCGATCCTGCGCACCGCCCGGCGGCTGCGCAGCGTTCCCTGGGCCGTCACACTCGGGCTGCTGCTCGGCGGGGCGGCCGGCAACCTCGGCGACCGGCTGTTCCGGTCCCCGGGCTTCCTCCGGGGGCACGTGGTGGACTGGATCGAGCTGCCGCACTGGCCCGTGTTCAACGTGGCTGACTCGTGCATCGTGTGCGGCGGGGTCCTGGCCGTGCTCCTGGCCGCCCGGGGTGTCTCCATCGACGGCACCCGGAACGCGGCCGCCGCCCAGCCTGCCGGGCCCAGTGGGGGAACCGCGACCGGGATCGGCGAGGGCGCCGCCAGGGATGCCGCCAGTCCCGTCCCCGACCGGCCGTCCACGCCCGGCGACGGCAGCCCGTGAGCGGGGCGGACCAGCGCCGGGTGCCGGTTCCCGAGGGGCTGGACGGCGAGCGGGTCGATGCGGCGCTGGCCCGGATGTTCGGGTTGTCCCGGACGAGCGCCGCCGAACTCATCAGCGGGGGCCAGGTGCTGATCGGCGGCCGTCCGGCGGCCAAGTCCGACCGGGTGCCCGCGGGGGAGTGGCTGGACGTCACGCTGCCCGCCCCGGTGTCCACGGCACCGGTACCGCGCCCCGTGCCCGGCCTGGAGATCGTGTACGAGGACAGCGACATCGTGGTGGTGGACAAGCCGCCGGGGGTGGCCGCCCACCCCACCCCGGGCTGGACCGGCCCGACCGTGCTCGAGGGATTGCTGGGGGCTGGGCAGATCCTCGCCACCAGCGGGGCGGCGGAGCGCCAGGGCATCGTGCACCGGCTCGACGCGAACACCTCGGGGCTCATGGTGGTGGCCAAGAGCGAGCACGCCTACCGTGTGCTCAAGCAGGCGTTCCGCGACCGCGAAGTGGACAAGCGCTACCACGCCCTGGTGCAGGGCCACCCGGATCCGCTGCGCGGGACCATCGACGCGCCCATCGGCCGGCATCCGGCCGGAGACGGCCGCTTCGCGGTGGTGGCCGGCGGCCGCCCGAGCGTCACCCACTACGACACGCTCGAAGCCTTCCGCGGGGCCAGCCTCGAGGAGATCATCCTGGAGACCGGCCGGACCCACCAGATCCGGGTGCACATGGCGGCGCTGCGGCATCCCTGCGCCGGCGACCGCCTCTACGGGGCCGACCCGGTGCTCGCGGCCCACCTGGCCCTGACCCGGCAGTGGCTGCACGCGGTCCGGCTCGGCTTCGCCCACCCGGCGGACGGCCGCCGGGTCGAGTTCACCAGCGAGTACTCCCCAGACCTCGCCCACGCGCTGAACATCCTCCGCGCGGAAAGCTAGCCGTAGCTGGCTCGGGCCTCTTCCTGCCGACCCCGCGGGCCGGGCATTCGGTGGTCACCGGGGTGGACCTTGACCACCAGCCCGTCACCGTCGAAGGCGACGGGCTGCTGGCCCGCTGCCTCAGCACGAGCTCGATCATCTCGACGGGCACCTGTTCCTCGACCGCCTCCCCCCGCCGAGCGGCGCCAGGCGTTGCGGGCCCTCCGCGACCGGCTGAGCGGCCTGGGGCTGAGCGGCCTGGGGCTGAGCGGCCTGGGGCTGAGCGGCCCGGGGCTGAGCGGCCCGGGGCTGGCTGGCCCGGGCTGGCTGGCCGGGGGTTCGGGCGGATCCTCCTGAGCCAGGCGGACGGTTTTTACCGGAGCTCGCGGAAGAGGCCGCGCAGCCGCTCGAAGGCTGGCTTGGGGGAGTAGTCGTCGCGCAGCACACCGAACTGGTGGAACAGCCCG
>Ga0187887_10001786_pt1 | contig 18041 bp, 18 predicted proteins | sample June2016WEW_7_10_FD_132977 | JGI IMG/M metagenome (GOLD analysis project Ga0187887, IMG submission 132977) | Peatland microbial communities from SPRUCE experiment site at the Marcell Experimental Forest, Minnesota, USA - June2016WEW_7_10 | ecosystem: Environmental > Terrestrial > Soil >...
GACGGTCAGGTCCTCCACCACGAAATCAAGCGTGTTGAGGGCGACGTCACGCCAGTCGAGCCGGTCCTTAAAGCGACGGGCGGCCTGGAAGTAGACCCTGGCAAGCAGCGCCTGGTCACTCAGCATCTTCTCGAAGTGAGGAACATGCCACTGGTCGTCGACGCTGTAGCGTGCGAAGCCGCCCCGCAGGTGGTCGTAGAGACCGTTGCGCGACATGGCGTCGAGGGTGCGAATGATCGCCTCCTTGGTTTCCGGATCGTCGAATTCGAGCAAGGCCTGTGCGTAGCTTGGTCGGGGAAACTTGGGCGCACCCCCGAAACCACCGGAGGCGTCGGTGCGCGCGACCAGTTCGTCACGAAGGGAGCGCCGCACCGCTCGCAGATCGAGCGGTTCATCGTGAGGCGCCAGGTGGTCGACGAACGAGACCTCACGTTCCATCGCCTGTTGCAACGACGCCGCCTGGGCCTCGACGGTGGCGCGCTGGTCCTTCCACGCGTCGCTCAGCGCGCGAAGGAGACGGCCAAAGCCCACTTGACCATGCCGATCGACGGGCGGGTAGTAGGTGCCGGCCATGAAGGGCCGGGTATCGGGCAACAAGAAGACGGACATGGGCCATCCTCCGTTACCGTTCATGACTTGCGTCGCCGCCATATAGACGGCGTCGACGTCAGGGCGTTCCTCGCGATCGACCTTGATCGCAATGAATTCGTCGTTGAGCAGTTGGGCGATCTCGGGATTTTCGAAGGACTCGTGCGCCATCACGTGACACCAATGGCAGGCGGCGTAACCGACCGACAGGAAGATCGGTCGATCCAGAGCCCTCGCCTGTTCGAGTGCGGGCGGTCCCCACGGCCACCAGTCGACGGGATTGTCCGCGTGCTGGCGCAAATAAGCGGAACTGGCGGTGGCGAGACGATTCACTTGATGATGCTATGGCGTCGGGAGCGTCCGATCTACGGTGACGGAGAACTCGCTAACGCTCCCGCAGATCCCACTGCTCTCTTCTGATCGCCAGGACCACCTCATCGGTCCACTCGCCTTTGACGAACTCGTTCTCGACGAAGTGCGCCTCTCGGTGCAATCCCGCTTTTTCGAGCGAACGGATCGAGGGACCATTTCGGCCGTCGCAACGGCCCACGATGCGGTGCAAGAGGAACTGCGAGAAACCAATGTCAAGAAGTTCGTGATAGACCTCAACGGCGAGCCCCTGGCCGTGGAAGTCTGGGTGCAGCGATCCTCCTATCTCTCCTTGTAGATGCTCGTTGCGAAGCCAACGCAGCATGAAGTCGCCAATGACCCGTCCGGACGACGAGAGGACCACGGCCACCGGAAGCACGTTCTCGTCGACGATCTCGATTGGTCGTTGCATGTGGCGTTGGAGAGCTTCTTGAGTGGCGGTTCGATCACGCGGTTCCCAGTAGAGGTAGCGAGCGACGCCCTCGTTCGCGTAGATGGGTGCGAGGTCATCCACGTCGTCCGCCCCGAAGGGTCGAAGCGTCAATCGAGCCGTTCTGCGGTCCGCCAAGAGTTGTGCCATATGAAAGTTTTACCGCGAAGTGCACGGTCAACTCTCGTATTGCGAAATACTCCGGCCCTGGTTGATTACGATACTTCGGGTACCGGTCGCGGAGTTCTGCTCAGAAGCGGCACGTGTGCGGAAGTTTGAATATCGGCACGAGAATGAACTGGAGTGAAAATGACGACGCCGCTTCGCTGGGGAATCATCGGCACGGGGGGAATTGCGCACACGTTCGCGCACGGTCTCGCGCAAACCGACGATGTTGTGTCGGCGGTGGGATCGCGCTCCCAAGAGTCGGCCGAGGCCTTCGGAGCGGAGTTCGACGTTCCAGGTCGCTACGGTTCGTACCAATCGGTGGTCGAAGACCCGGCGGTCGACGTGGTCTACGTCGCCACCCCACATCCGATGCATTGTGAGAATGCCCTCCTCGCCTTAAAGAACGGCAAGCCCGTGCTGGTCGAAAAGCCGTTCACCATGACCGCCGACGAAGCCCGCGAACTCGTGTCGGTCGCGCGAACTGAGAATCTCTTCCTGATGGAGGCGATGTGGACCCGCTTCTTGCCGCACGTGATCGCCGTACGCGAGTTGCTGGCGAAAGGCGTGCTCGGGGACATCGTCTCGGTGGAGGCGGACCACGGCCAGTGGTTTGAGAAGGATCCGAATTTCCGCCTTTTTGCGCCCGAGCTCGGCGGCGGCGCGCTGCTCGACTTGGGCGTCTATCCCGTGTCGTTCGCCTCGATGGTCCTTGGTACGCCCAAGAGCGTGACCGCCAACGTGACACCGGCCTTCACCGGCGTCGATGCCACGACATCGATGTTGTTCGGCTACGAAGGCGGCGCCCAGGCCATTTTGACGTGCACCCTTCTGGCGCGCAGCGAAACGCGGGCGAGCATCGTCGGCACGGACGGGCGAATAGAGATACTGGGGGACTTCTACGCACCCACGTCCTTCATCCTGAAACTGCGCGACGGCGACTCAGAACTTTTCGAATTCTCGACGCAGGGCCGGGGCCTTCACTATCAGGCGATCGAGGTGGCTCGATGTATCCGGGCCGGTGAATTAGAGAGTGCCAGTATGCCGCTCGACGAATCAATCTCCATAATGGAGACGATGGAGAAGGTGTTGCGATTCCTTTGATTGGTCCTTCGTCGATCGAGTGAGTCGCGTAGTCCAGCGGTGCACGGCGCAACGGGAGTAAGGACGGAAGCTTTTGTGGTGCGCAAGTTACAAACTTCGCTGAATTTGTGACTTAACGCGTCCGAAGGTCTGACAATGAGCGAAAACCTCATGGAGCTGTTTGCGAAACGCAACTTTTAGCCATGAACGGGATGTTTTTGTCGGCCTTGTTGACGGACCGTTGATGGGAAAGTCGAAAACGGCCCTGGTGACGTACAAATGCCGTAATTATTATGATATGTTGCACCTTGAGAAATTCTCGAAGTGAAACGGTGGGGGAAAAATGATTTCTAAAACAATTAGACGTGTTGCAACATCTGCAATCGCCGTAGTGCTGATGGGCACGATGGGTGTTGTGGTAAGTGCAACGTCGGCATCGAGCGCAACTAAGGTCAAGACGATTTCGCTTGCCGATATCAATAGTTCGTACTCGGCCATGAAGTTGCTGGTCCCGATTACGGCTAAAGGCAAGGGTGGCGTCGCGGTGATTTTGCCTGACGAGGTTTCTTCCAACCGTTGGGTGGACTTTGACGCGCCGGACATCAAGAAGGCCCTGCTTATGGCCGGAATGAAGTCCAAGCAGATCACGATTGAAAACTCACAGGGAAGTGACGCAACCGCGATCAGCATGGCTCAGGCCGCGATCCTTAAGGGCGACAAGGTAATCATCTACTGCGCCCTGGACTCAGCTACTGGTGCCACGATCGAGGCCGACGCTGCCAAAGCGGGCGTCAAGGTTGTTGACTACGACCGCCTCGTCCTTGGTGGTTCCGACAGGTACTACGTGAGCTTCAACAACGTAGCTGTGGGTACCCTCCTGGGTAATGGTCTCGTGGCCTGCATCAAGGCGTGGAACGTTTCATCGCCCAAGGTCATTGTGGGCGTCGGTTCACCGACGGACAACAACGCCACGCTGTTCGCCGATGGCTACGACGCGGTGCTGAAGCCGCTGTTTACTGCCGGAACCTACACGTTGGAGACAACCCTCGCGGGAACTTGGACGCCGTCCGTTGCCGAGACTGAATTCCAGCAGGCTTACACCGCCAACCCGACGTCGAACGCATTGCTAAGTCCGAACGATGAGAACGCTGCACCTATCATCACGTACTTACAGACGCTGGGCGTAAAGCCACAGACGTTCCCCATCACGGGTCAGGACGCAACCGCTACCGGTCTCCAGAACATCATCGCTGGCTACCAGTGCGGCACCGTGTACAAGCCAGTTCCACTTGAGGCTCAGGCCGCTGTTGCGCTCGCGATGTACGCACGCGCTGACAAGAAGGTTCCGCCTTCCTTGGACAACGGCAAGACGTTGGACTCAACGACCGGAAAAGAAGTTCCTTCGGCCCTCTTGGTTCCTTCATGGGTGACTGCTACGACGATTGAAAAGACGGTCGTCGCTGACGGTTTCGTGCCGGCTTCACAGATTTGCACCACAGCGGCCTTGCAGGCTGACTGCACGACTTACGGAATTCACTAGGTTCAATAAGTCGGAGGTTTGAGAGAAGAAGCATCATGGAACCTTCTTTCCAGGCATCGCCCTCCGTTACCACGCAAGTGGTAACGGAGGGCGATGTTGCACGCACGCCGAGTGGTGTTGCAGGAACGCTTCTAAGCATGCGTGGAATATCAAAGAATTTCGGTGCCGTACAGGCCCTCTTTCAGGTTGATCTTGACATTCCGGCCGGTTTGGTGACCGCGCTGATTGGCGACAACGGTGCGGGAAAGTCAACACTCATTAAGACCATCGCCGGCATTTGGAGCCCCTCTGAGGGGCAAATCTTCTGGAGCGGCGAGCCGGTCACCATCAAGACACCCCGAGACGCCGACGCGTTGGGCATCGCCACGGTCTACCAGGACCTCGCACTGTGCGACAACTTGGACATCGTCGCCAACATGTTCCTCGGACACGAATCGATGCGCTATCGGTTGCTCGACGAGAACTCCATGGAAGCCGCCGCCAAAGTCACCCTGGGCGGCCTGGCGGTAACGACCGTGAAGTCCGTCCGGAGTTTGGTCGAGTCGCTTTCGGGTGGTCAGCGCCAATCCGTGGCCGTCGCGCGAGCTGTCATGCGTGACGCAAAGCTGGTCATCTTGGACGAACCGACGGCCGCGCTGGGGGTGTCACAGACCGCCCAGGTGCTGGCGCTTATTCGACGCCTGGCTGATCGAGGAATCGCCGTGCTCGTCATTTCGCACAACCTCAATGATGTGTTTTCCGTTGCCGACCGGCTGGCCGTGATGCATCTCGGTCGAATGGTTCACAGCGGCCCAATTTCTGAATACACTCCGCAGACCGCGGTTGAGATCATCACCACGGGAACCTTCGTGGGGGCTGGCTCGACTTCGTCGCGAAACTAGATACGCACAGGAGACCTACAGTGACACCAGAAGAGGCGGGTCTGCACGACGACGTGGCAGCTTCAACTTCAGAGGAAAATGACGGCCTGGAGAGTTCGTTCAACGCATACTTCAAGGAAACGCTGAGAAAGATTCGCTCAGGACAGAGCGGGCTGTTGCCGATCATGCTGGGCCTGGTCGTGCTGGTCGTTTTCTTCCAGGTGAAGAACTCCTTGTTCCTTTCGGTGGGCAACCTCACGAACCTGCTAACCCAGGCCTCCTACCTCATCATGTTCGGATTCGCGGAAATATGGGTCCTTTTACTGGGCGAGATCGACTTGTCGGCTGGCTACAACGGCGCCATCGCCGGAGCCATTACGGCGGTTCTGGCCGGCACCTACCATCGCTATCCCTGGTGGCTCGCCATACTTTGCGGATTGGCGGTGTCAACCGGCATCGGTGCTCTGGTAGGCACGCTGGTGATTCGGTTGCGAATACCCTCCTTCATCGTGTCCCTGGCCTTCCTGCTAGGGCTCCAGGGCGTCCTCTTGAAGGTCCTCAACTTCGACAACTACCAGGGGAGCGTCTCGGTCCTGCAGGGTCCCATTCTGGACCTGGTCAACGGAAACCTAAGTAAAACAGCCGGATGGATTCTCATTTCGGGCGGGGTCGGTATCTTCGCGGTGGTGAGGATAGTGAGCGATTCGCGCCGCCGGCGAAGTGGGTCCGAAGGCGCGCCGCTCTTCGTCACCCTTCTTAAGGTCTTCGGCGTCGCCGCCAGCGGGCTGCTCTTGCTGTTGGTCTGCAACGCCAACCGCGGCATCATCGTGCCCCTCGCGGGAATACCGTTCTGCGTGCCGATTATCCTCGGTACCCTCATTCTCTGGAAGTTCATGTTGACGCGAACCCGGTTCGGGCGCAACATCTACGCCATCGGCGGAAACGCCGAAGCGGCACGTCGCGCCGGCGTAAGCCTCGGGTTCAACCGCATCACCGCCTTCGCCCTCACCGGCCTGACCGCCGGCGCCGCAGGCATTCTCTACACGTCGCGACTGGGTGGCGCGTCAACCTCGGTCGACGGTGGGCAGCTGGTGCTTCTCGCCGTGGCTGCAGCGGTAATCGGCGGCGTGAGCCTGTTCGGCGGACGAGGCAAGATGATTCACGCGCTTATCGGTGGAATGATCATCGCCATCATCTACAACGGCATGGGCCTGATCGGTCTGGATGCCGCCACCCAGGACATCGTCATCGGCGGCGTGTTGCTCGCGGCGGTGAGCGTCGAGGCCATTTCGCGTAGGGGTTCGGCGGTCCGAGGTTAGGCGGAATATTCGTGATGAGATGACGCGTGTCGGGCGTCAACGTGCTGGCGTAGGTTGATGGGTTGCGATGCTGAAGTAGGTGAAAGCGTGACGGGATCTCGATTCTGCGCCCAGAGGGCGGCGCGAGATAGCTCAAAATCGCTCACGGAACTCGGCGGGATCGAATGTCGCGCTGGGGGACAATTCCCGGTCGTACACCGGCTCCCTACATCCGTCGTGGAGCTCGTGGTGCCGGTGCGGGCGTCAGTGGCCCCCTTCGACGGCACGCTCAAAGCGGGGACTCCCGAGAAGTGGCGTTATGCATACAATCAGGGAAGACCCCACTTCCATACACAGCATCATTCAGAGTCATTCGATGAGGAACGATTATTTTGTTGGAGCACGGGTCTTTAGATCGTCCGGGTGGTGCGAGCGGGAATATGGGCGACCAGATTCACCGCAGGAATCTGGCCGAGGTCCTTTCCCTCGTGCACGAGGGCGGACCCTACACGCGCGCTGAATTGACGCGGCGGTCGGGCCTCAACAGATCAACCATCGCTCGACTCGTCAATGAGCTGATGAACCTCGACCTCGTTCGAGAGTCCGAGCCGCGTGATTCAGGCGTCGTGGGTCGACCCAGCCCGATAGTCCACGCGAATGATGACGTGGTCGTGGTATGCGTCAATCCTGACGTGGACGCCATCACGGTCGGGCTGGTCGGTCTGGGAGGCAAGATTCATTGCCGTGTCCGCTATCCCACCCAGAGCATTCCTACCGTCAAAGAGATGATCAAGATCGTCTCGAAAGTTGTCCGAGAATCGGTGGCTGGACTTGGGAACGACATCCGAATCGTCGCGGTCGGCATCGCCGTGCCCGGCATTGTCCGCGTCGATGAAGGCGTGGTTGAATTCGCACCGCATCTGAATTGGCATAACGAGCCGGTGGCCCGCCTCATGGAGGCCGGTCTCGGTTACCCGGCCTTTGCGGCCAACGACGCGAACCTGGGAACCATTGCTGAGCGGCTGTACGGCACGGCGAGCGGCATGAGCGACGTGATCTATTTGCACGGCTCCCGCAGCGGGATTGGAGGCGGCGTCATCGCCAACGGTCGTCCGCTCAGCGGCGCCCATGGTTTTGGTGCCGAGCTCGGCCACATCGAGGTTGCGCCGAAGGGAGTGGCGTGCTGCTGCGGCCGCAGCGGCTGCCTCGAGACGGAGGTCAGCTTGTCGCGGCTGCTTGACATTTTGGGCCTGACGAGCATGGATCCCGACGATCTGGGTCAGGCAATCGAGGCGTCGGCGGACACGCGTCTGTGGCGCGAGATCAACCGCCAGCTCGATGTGCTGGCGGTCTCCATATCGAACTTCATCAGCGTCTTCAATCCCGAGGTCGTGGTCTTGGCCGGCTTCCTTGGCGGGCTGTTGGACGCCAATCCCACCCGACTGAAAGAACGGGTGGAGGCGAACTCGTTCCGCCAATTGAGCGTTGACGTGCGACTGGTGCGCGCACAACTTCGTTCCGATCACCTTCTCGTCGGCGCAGCCGAATTGGCGTTCGCTTCGATACTCCAAGATCCGAGCTCCATCGAACAGGTTGGCTCCTAGGCGCGGCTCTTTCTTATCGCGTCGTGCCCCGTGGCGTGATCAGAAGTGATCAGAAGAGGTGCGTGAGTTGATCGCGTTTGATCTTGCCGTTGGCGGTCCTCGGAATCGCCGTGACATAACGGATCTCCTTGGGCCTGGCCCAAGGGCCGATTCGCTCGTCGGCGAGAGCCGAGATCGCTTCATCGAGTGAACTCCCGTCTCCCACAACGAGCGCGACGACCCTCTGGCCCCATTCCGGGTCGTCGACACTCGTGACGGCGACGTCACGCACACCCGTCAGGGTTGAGACCACCGCCTCGAGGTCCTCCGGCCAGAGCTTCTCGCCGCCGGTGTTGATGACGAAGCCCAGGCGACCGCGCACGCTCACGCGTCCGTCCTCGATGCTGCCGGCGTCACCCGTGGGGAACCAATTATCAAGACCATCGGGACCAGTGGTATGAGGCCGCGCGCTGTCGCGGTACGAAGAGAAGAGCGTGGGCGAACGGACGACGAGTTCACCATCCACCTCCGCCACGTCGACCCCCGCCAGCGCGTAGCCGTCGTAGACGATGCCCGATCCGGTTTCGGTCATGCCCCACGTCGTCACCACGTTCTCGCCGAGATGCGAAGGCGGACGAGCGCCTCCCAGCAGGACCTTCTCAAACGCGCTCAGGTCATGGCGCGCCAGTTGCGTCCGCACGACCGCGACGTGCGTCGCCCCTTTCGCGGGCGCGCTCTCAATGCGGTCCATGTCATCCCACAGGAGCTCAGCGTCACTCAGAACGGTTCGAAGCAACACGGCCAGCCCGCCTATATGGCTGGCCGGGAGACAGGGGAACCAGACCGGTCCGCCGTTCGTTCGCAGGGCCTTTTCGGTCATGTCCGCGCTCGCCTTCAGCGCGCGCCACGTGAGTTGCACGGCCTTGGGCTCCGCGACCGAGCCGGACGTCAACATGACCAGTCCAACGTCGTCGTCCACGGACCGTCCAGCTTTGTGGATGTGTCGTCCGTTCGAATCGAGGACCGCGGTGGCACCGAGCAGGGAAAGCGTCTCGTCCTGGCGACGCGCCGAGAGTCGTCGGTCGAGCACACAAAAGGCCTCGTCGAGCAGGACGCGCTCGCGGATCGCTGCTTCGAGTTCAGGGCCAAGTTCGAAGTCGAGAGCCAGCAGGGGACGCACCTGGTCAGATTAGGCCTGGCGCGACGAGCAGCCCCCAGGTCCGTACGCCGCAACAGTCGCATTGATCGGGTGGACGCGCCACCCGGCGGTTCGTGCAGGGCCACGCGGAGATTATGACTCGTCGATATCTGGGGCGCGGCGTCGAACGGTAGCGTTGTGCGTATGCCAAAGACTGTCATCCAAGGACCGCCCAACGATCCGCTCGACGAATTTCGCTCGACGCCGCTTCCTCAGTGGAAGCAGCCCTACGAGTACGGCGACATCCTCTACGAGGTCGCGGACGGCATCGCTCGGATCACCATCAATCGGCCCGAAAAGCGCAACGCCTTTCGCCCTCAGACGTTGTTCGAATTGGCCAACGCCTTCGAGCACGCCCGCGACGACATCACGGTGGGGGCGATCATCCTCACGGGCGCCGGTCCCGACGCGTTCTGTTCGGGCGGCGACCAGAGCATCCGTGGTGACGACGGGTACATCGGTGACGACGACGTGGCGCGCCAAGGCGTGGGTCGCTTGAACGTGCTCGACCTCCAAATCCAGATCCGACGCCTTCCCAAGCCGGTGGTGGCCTCGATCGCCGGCTACGCCATCGGCGGCGGCCACATCTTGCATCTGGTGTGCGATATCTCGATCGCCGCGGACAACGCGCGTTTCGGACAGACCGGCCCGCTGGTGGGTTCCTTCGACGGCGGCTACGGCTCGTCATTGCTCGCGCGCACCATCGGGGCCAAGCGGGCCAAGGAAGTCTGGTTCCTCTGCCGTCAGTACGACGCGGCGACGGCTCAGGAATGGGGGCTCGTCAACACGGTGGTCCCGCTCGACGACCTGGAACGAGAAACGGTGGCGTGGTGTCGACAGATGCTGACGTTGTCGCCCATAGCGCTGCGCATGATCAAGGCGGGCTTCAACGCGGCCGACGACGGACTCGCCGGCGTCCAGCAACTGGCCGGGGACGCGACGATGTTGTTCTACATGTCTGAAGAGGGTCAAGAGGGCCGCAATGCGTACCTCGAGCGCCGCAAGCCTGATTTCTCGAAGTTCCCCAAGCGTCCGTGATCGACCCTCCGGGACCGTGGCGTCGCTGGGTGCTGGCGGCGAGACCCAGGACGCTGCCGGCCGCGCTGGTGCCCGTCATGGTCGGCGCGGCGCTGGTACGACCCGCCACGATCAACTGGTTGAACAGCGCGCTGTGCGTGATGGTGGCGTTGGCGTTGCAGATCGGCACCAATTACGCCAACGACTATTCCGACGGTGTCCGCGGCACCGACGAAGTGCGGGTGGGACCGTTTCGCCTGGCCGCGTCGAAGCTCGTGGCGCCCGCGAGGGTCCGTGCGGCGGCGTTCGCCTGGTTCTTCGCCGCGGGCGTGGTGGGGTTGTGGCTGGCTTCGCGCACCTCGTGGTGGCTCGTGCTCATCGGCGTCAGTGCCGTCTGCGCCGGATGGTTCTACACCGGCGGACCGAGGCCCTACGGCTATTTCGGCTTCGGCGAACTCTTCGTGATGCTGTACTTCGGATTCGTGGCCACGGTGGGCACATCGTACGTGCAGCATTTGGTCATCCCGCGGTCGTCCTGGTGGTTCGGCCTGGCCACGGGTTCCATGGCCTGCGCCTTGCTGGAGGCCAACAACCTGCGCGACGTCGACGGCGACCGTGCGGTCGGCAAGCGGACGTTGGCGGCCCGCCTCGGGCGACAACGCGCCCCCTGGCTCTACGCGGCCTTCGCCGCGCTCTGCGTGTTCGCGATCGTGATGGGTGGGGAAGGTGTGGCGGCAGCGTTCGCGCTCGCGCTCTACATCAATCCGGTGCGCATGGCGTTCTCTCCGCGCAATGGTCGAGAACTGCTGCCCCTGCTTGCGATGTCGGCGAAGTCCCAATTATTCATTGGGGCGGCCCTGGTGGTGTCGTTCTGGGTGACCCGCTAGGCCCCTAGGAACGCCTCGACGAGACGCGCCGTGGCGTGCGGCTGCTCGAGGTGCGCGGCGTGCCCGGCCGAGTCGATGAACGCAAACGAACCCTGCGGAACGCCGTTCGCGATAGCCCTCGCTTCGCCGGCGAACTTCTGGTCGTTCGCCCCGGCCAGCGCCAAGGTGTCGGCCGTGACGGTGCCCAACATTGGGCCCAGCCACGCCTGGGTACCGGTACCGGCGAAGCGCAGGGAGTCGGCCAGACCCGCCGCGTCCCGGCTGCGCGCGGCCCGCTCCAGGGGGTCGTGGGGCAGCGCAGCGAACATGGGCTGGGCGAGCCACTCGTCCAGGAACTCCTCGACGCCCAACAGTTCGATTCGTTCGGCCAGTGACTCGTCGTGTCGGCGCCGCTCGAGTCGTTGCGTCTCGTCCTCGATGCCACGGGTGGCGCCCAAGAGGATCAGCTTGCGGACCTTCTGGGGGTGTCGCAGCGCGACGTGCAGCGACACGCGAGCGCCGAAGGAGTAACCGCCGAGGTCGACGGCCCCCTCGGGCATCACGGCGGCCACGAAATCGGCGCATTCCTCCAGCGTGGCGCGAAACGCGCAGCTGTCACCGTGCCCGGGAAGGTCGGGCGTCAGGAGTTCGTGGCTACCTGCCAGAATGGAACGGAACTGGTGTGCTGAGGCCCTGGTCTGGGTGAAGCCGTGCAGCCAGACGAAGACCGAGCCGGAGCCTTCGCGTCGGACACTGAGGAGTGACATTGCAACAGAGCGTACCGAGCCCGAATGACGTCCAGGCGACGTTCGCGGCGACGCTTTTCGATCAGTGGATCGCGAAAGGTCTTCGCGACGTCGTTCTTTGCCCTGGTTCGAGGTCGACGCCGTTGACCTTGGCGTGCGCCGATCGCGGGGAACTGACGTTGCACGTCCGCCTCGACGAGCGCAGCGCCGGCTTCTTCGCGCTCGGTCGAGCCCTGGTCACGCAGCGCCCGGTCGCCGTCGTGGTGACCAGCGGCACGGCGGCCGCGGAGTTGCACGCCGTGGTGGCCGAAGCGGACGCGGCCCGGGTGCCGCTCATCATTCTCACGGCCGACCGACCCGAAGAGCTGCACGGCGTCGGTGCTCCCCAGACCATCGAGCAGGCCCATCTCTACGGAGCGATGGTGCGTCGCTTCGAGGACCCCGGCGTCCCTCGTGCGGATGAGATGGCCGCCTGGCGAACGTTGGCGGACTCGCTGTGGCGCAGTGCGCTCGGAGGACCGGGCGCCGCCGGCCCGGTGCATCTGAACGCGCCGTTCCGCGAGCCCTTGGTGGGACGAGCCCTTCCTCTGCCGCCGGCACTCAAGGACGTGGTCAATGACACGCCGGACCAGACCGCCGACCTCGCGGTGGACGGGCGTCGGGTGCTGTGCGTCGTGGGGCCGGGGATTGATCTCGCGACGATTGAGAACTGCCTTGACCTCGACTGGGTGGTGCTGGGTGACGCGACGGCGCGCTCCACCCTGGCTTATTTCGACGCCCTGCTGCGGGACGAACGATTTGTCGCCCGGGCCAAGCCCGATCTGATCGTTCGTCTCGGAGGCCTGCCCGCGTCCAAGGTGCTCCAGGGGCAACTGAAGGAGTGGAACGTCGACACCGTGGCCCTGGGATCCGTCGACGTGGCGGACCCCGACCGGACGGTTCGCCGACGTCTGGGCGGTGTGCCGAGTCGCGACCAACCCCGGCAACGCGGCGACGCCGCCTACGTAGGACTGTGGAGCGAGGCGTCTCGGCGGGTGGGCGAGTTCCTGGACGCCCGTGAAAGGGCGGATGAACGCCTCGACGAGCCGGGAGTGGCGAGGGAACTCGTGCGCGCCAGCAGCCAGTTTCGGGTGCCGCTGGTGATCGGCTCCTCCATGCCCGTGCGCGACGTTGAATGGTTCGCGCCGTCGCGCACCAGCCCGACGTACTCCAATCGAGGCGTCAACGGCATCGACGGCGTGGTCTCGACGGTCCTAGGCGTGGCCGCCGGATCCCGGGCCATTGGCCTGGTGGGCGACCTGACCATGCTGCACGACGTCTCCGCGATGGTCGAAGGTCTGGGCGAATCGGGTGGGAGCTGTGTGCTGGTGGTCGTGAACAACCGCGGGGGAGGGATCTTCTCCTTCCTGCCCCAGGCCACGTCGCTCGAGCCGACGCGTTTCGAACGGCTCTTCGGTACGCCACGACCGCATAACCTCGCGGCCATCGCCGAGGCCTTCGGGCACGCCAGCGTGAGCGTCACCTCGCGCACGGAGCTCAACGCCGTCGTGTCGACGGGGCTTGATCGCGAGGGCCTGACGGTGGTCATCGCCCAGGTGCCCTCGCGGGAGCAGAACGTGCGTCGTCACGAGGAGCTGAATCAGGCGTTGCGCGAGTGCTTCGTCATGGACGCCTCGTGATCGCGACCCTGCCCGGGTCCTTGCTGGTGGACATCCCCTTGGCCTTTGCGGCCGGTTTCGTCTCTTTCGCCTCGCCGTGCGTCCTGCCCCTGTTGCCGGGCTACGTCGCCTTCTTGAGCGGCGCGTCCGGCAGCCTCGAGGGCAAGACCGGCCGCGGCCGCGCGTTCGTGGGCTCGCTGGCCTTCGTGTTGGGTTTCGCGCTCGTCTTCGTGAGCTTCGGGGCGCTGTTCGGCGAACTGGGCAGCAAGCTCGTGACGCATCAGCGTCCCATCGAAGTGGTCTTCGGCGTCGTTACGATCCTGCTCGGCCTCTTCTTCGCCGGGTGGTGGCCATCGAAGTGGCTGCAGCGGGACCGCCGGGTGCACCGGGTGCCACGGGTGTCGGTGCTCGGAGCGTCACTACTCGGGATCACCTTCGCCCTGGGATGGGCACCCTGCATCGGTCCGACGCTGGCCGGCATCCTGAGCCTGGCCGAGTCGTCGTCGGGCGCCTCGGACGTGCGCGGCTCGCTGCTCGCCTTCGTGTACTGCCTCGGCCTGGGGCTGCCCTTCGTGGTCGCGGCGTTGGCGACCGAGTGGATGGCCACGGCGTCGAACTGGCTGCGCCGCCACCATCGCATGATCGGACGCGTCGGTGGGATCCTCTTGATCGTCATCGGTCTCACTGAGATTACGGGGGCGTGGCACGCCTTCGTCCTGTGGCTGCAGACCCACGTGCCGGTGACGACGGCTCCGTTCTAGTTGCGCCCTCCCCGTAGACTGGCCCGATGAAACTACGTGACGACTGGCAATTTCGGGGCCTGGTCCATCAAGTGACCGACGACGGGGTTATGGACCGTCTGACCCAGGGCGGCGTCACGGCCTATATCGGCTTCGACCCGACGGCCCCTTCGCTCCACCTGGGGAGCCTGCTGCAGCTGTGCAACCTTCGACGACTGCAATTGGCGGGCAATCAGCCGATCGCCCTGGCCGGCGGGGGGACTGGACTCATCGGTGACCCGAGTTTCAAGGACGTCGAGCGACCCCTGCAGACCATTGATCAACTGAACGCCAACGTGGAGGGAATCCGTGAGCAGTTGGGCCGATTCCTCGATTTTTCACCGAGTGCCGGCAAGTCCCAAGCCCTCTTGTTGAACAACGCGGCCTGGCTGACCACGGTCACGCTGACGGATTTCCTGCGCGACGTCGGCAAGCATTTCACGGTCAATCAGATGGTGGCCAAGGATTCGGTGAAGAGCCGACTCGATCGCGATGACGTGGGGCTCTCCTTCACCGAGTTCTCCTACATGCTGCTGCAGGCCTACGACTTTCTACGCCTCAACATCGACCACGGGTGCACGCTGCAGTTGGGCGGTTCCGATCAGTGGGGGAACATCACGATGGGCACCGAGCTGGTGCGCAAGGTGACGGGATCGTTGGCGGCCGGACTGACCTCGCCGCTCCTGCTGCGCGGCGACGGCAAGAAGTTCGGCAAGTCCGAAGGCGGCAACGAACAGGTGTGGCTCGACGCCACCATGACGCCACCGTTCGCCCTCCACCAGTACCTGTTGAACGTGGACGACGCCTCGACACCTCAGATGCTGCGCTTCTTCACCTTCCTTGATCACGAGAGGATCCTGGAGCTCGACGAGGCCGTCAAGACCGCGCCCCAGGAGCGGCAGTCCCAGCGAGCCCTGGCCAACGCCGTCGTGGCGTGGGTGCACGGTGAGACGGCCGCACTGCAGGCGGAGAGGGCCGGCGACGCCTTGTTCAGCGAAGCCATTAACGACCTGGACGAGGCGACCCTGCTGCAGGTGGTGGCGGACGCTCCGTCGTCCACCCTGTCGCGTGACGAGCTTCGCGAGGGCGTTGAGGTGACCGAGCTGCTGACCCACTGTGGTCTGGCGGCGTCCAAGGGCGAGGCGCGGCGTTTCATCGAACAGGGCGGCATCTACGTCAACAACGTCCGCATCGCCACTGAGGAGCCCCTCACGTTGGCCAACGTCCTGCATGACCGCTACCTGGTGCTTCGCCGGGGCCGACGCCAGATGCATCTCGTGGTCGTTGCGTGACGAAATCGGTGGCGGCGCTGCTGTGCGCCGGCCTCGTCCTGGCGGCCTGCGGCAACGTGAGCTTGTCCTCGGCGACAAAATCGTGGATCACCCAGAGTGGGTTCCGCCAGAACCTGCCAACCCTGACACGCGACGTGCAGCATTCGGCCAACGAACTTCACGACCTGCACGCGAGTGCGAACGACCTGCACACGGTGTGCGCGGTGCTGGACGTCGATTCGCTGTCCGCCAACTCCTCCTTGCCGACACCGGACAGCCAGGCGACCGCGCTGCTCTCGACGGCCTATGACGACCTCGGTGCGGGGGCCAACACGTGCTACAACGCGGTGAGCAGTCCCCACGCGCGGGCCTTGGCGCTGACCTTGCTGGCGCGAGGGATGGCCGCCCTGTCCGAAGGCACGGCCCGACTCCACGTGGCGACCGGGGCCGCGCCTTAGGCCGAGGGCGGACGCAGGTCGATCTCGAAGTGCAGGATGCCATCGACCAGCGTGGCCGTGGCGTCACCCAGCATGGCGAAGTCCTGGAAGTCGAGTTTCGCCGCCTCGAGGAACATCTGGCGTTCGGGGCCTTCCACGGGCGGGAGGCCCCGACGCTTGACCGCTTCGGCTCGTTCCCTGAAGCGCAGAACCATTTCATTGGGATCAAAGGCATCGCTCACGACACAACTCTAGGGGTCTGGACGCAACGTTCAGTTGGTATCATGGATACTCGGTGCAGTCATTCTGCACCGCGGTTGCCGCCAGTTATGGCCCGCGACCAGTGAGGAGTTGACGTGAAAAAAGGCCGCCACCGTCGGTTTGTTGAGGCTCGCGAACTTAAGCATTCGACGGGACCCCGCGCCACCACCTGCGACGAATGCGGCGCGGCGCCCGAAGACGTCCACGCCGAGTGGTGCCTTGCGGAAGAGGACCGTTTCGAGGAGATCCTGGGGTCGCTGCCCCGGTCTCCCTCCAACGAGGAAGACCCGCTGAGCGCCGAGGGCTAGGCCCGCTTACGAACGACCGGGTGCGCGAGACGGGTCGGTTTCGGCTGCGCCGCGCGGTGGTTCATGTAGGCCAACAACTGGCCGTAGACGGGCTTGCCGACCATGGCGGTGAGTTCTTCCGCCATCGAGTCGACGACGCGCGTCTTGCCCACGAAGGCGTCGGGTGACTCGGTGCACCACCAATGGAACTCCGCGCCGCCCTCGCCCCAGTCACTGCGGTCCCATTGTGAGATGCGCGTGATGACGCGGCCGCTCTCCTGGACCTCGTCGACCCGGTGCAGCGGCAACTGCCAGCAGACCTCGGGCTTGAGGGGTATGTAGCTCTCGTCATTGTCGATGGCCATCACGTGCAGCGCGCACCCGGGACCGCGGGCGAAGCCCGGCCGGTTGAGGAAGATGCAAGCGTCCTCGACCAAGCGGGTGACGATCTCGCCGTTCTTCTTCACCCGGGTGGTGCCGTTCTTGCCCCGGGACTTGAACTGCCACTGATCGGCGGTCAGACGGGTCGCGGCCTTTTCGACGCGCCGCTGGTCCTTCTCGTCGGTGAAGTGCGCGCCGTAGCTGCAGCAGCCCTGCACCAGCTGCGGCGTCGGGCCCGTGAGGACGCCCTGGCAGCCATTGCCGAAGATACAGGTCCAATTACTCTCCAGGAAGGTGACGTCGAACATCCAGGTGCGCTCACGCTTGGTGTCGTCAAAGCTGACCCACTCGTGGGCGTCCTTGGGGATTGAGGTCACAGAGAAAACTTAGTGCGCGTACATCATCGCGGTCGACACCTTTAGAATTGAAACATGACCACGATCGAGACCTCGGACATCTTGAAGCTGACCGACGAAGCGCGCAACGTCGTGCTCGACGCGTTGCACGCAGAAGGCCAAGGCGAAGCACTCGCGCTGTGGGTCGAGGTGACGGGGACTCGCGGACCGGGCTACTCCTACGACCTCTACTTCTCCGATCTGGCCGACGCTCCTGAGGGCGCGGCGATCGGTGTCGACGGCGACGTCACGATCGTGATCCCCAAGAACAGCATCGAACGACTGCGCGGCAGTCGCTTGGAGTTCGCGAGCGATGGTGGCGGGGGACTGGTGCTCGTCAATCCCAACATCCCCACGCCCGAAGAGATGAACCCCGGGGTACCCGCCGCCATCTTGGCGCTCGGACTAGAAGGCCCGCTGGCGGTCTTCGCCATTGGCGTGCTCGACCAGCACGTGAATCCGTCGATCGCCTCGCACGGCGGCCGCGCGGACCTGGTGGCCATGGACGAAGAGAAGAAGGTCGCCTACATCAAGATGTCCGGGGGCTGCCAGGGCTGTGCCATGAGTCGCCTGACCCTCACCCAAGGCATCGAGGCCACCCTGCGCGACGCGATTCCCGAACTGACCGCCGTCACCGACGTAACCGATCACGCGTCCGGCGTGAACCCCTTTTACGCGAACGAGAACTGAGCAACCGTCCGTCCGCGTTCTAGAATCATCTGATGTTGCGCTTCCTCACCGCCGGCGAGAGCCACGGCCGTTCACTCATGGTCATCGTCGAGGGCCTGCCCTCGGGCCTCGTCGTTTCGTCCGAACAGATCGGCGACGA
>Ga0187887_10001787_pt1 | contig 18029 bp, 9 predicted proteins | sample June2016WEW_7_10_FD_132977 | JGI IMG/M metagenome (GOLD analysis project Ga0187887, IMG submission 132977) | Peatland microbial communities from SPRUCE experiment site at the Marcell Experimental Forest, Minnesota, USA - June2016WEW_7_10 | ecosystem: Environmental > Terrestrial > Soil > Wetlands...
AACCCGACGCTTTCGCAGACAGCCTATGGCAAAAACTCGCTGGAGTTCATTCGCGCCATGAAGGCTGTCGATCCAACAATCAAGATTGGCGTTGCCGTGGATTATCCCGAATACAACCCCGGAACCGGCAACGACGCTCTGATGCAGGTGCTGAAGGACAAGGCCGACTTTGTCATCTTTCACTGGTATCCCAAGTCAGGTTCCACGGACATCACGGTCACCGAGGACATCAAACCCCTGGCGGCAGCACTGCGGGAGCAGATCGCCCACAATGCCGGGGAAGGGCAGAGGATGATTCCCTTCGCCATTACCGAGACCAATGGCGGCGGCAGCGGCGCCTCGCGCGCACTCTTCGCCACCGACACCTATCTCACCTGGTTTGAGGCTGGAGCCTTCACGGTCGTGTGGCAGGAGATGCACGACGGCTTCCTCTCAGCTGTTAAGGAGGTTCCTCTCGATACGCCGTCCGAGGCCTACGATGGGATGCAAATGGCTTCTCTGGCGGCTCGTCCTGGCGATGTGCTGGTCGAGGCGCAGTCGAGTTCCCTGATGCTCTCCGCGCACGCCGTCAGACGGAAGGATGGCGGCATGGCAATTGTACTGATCAACAAGCATCCGACCCAGGCGTTCGTGGTTGACGTGGCGATTCCGGATCTGCCGCTTGCCGCCGCCGGTCTGCGCTATGACTTTGGACGCGCCAATTTCAGCCTGAATAGTCCCTGGCCGGCATCCGGCCCATCGCAGACGAAAATCGAGGGCCTGGCGAAGACTTTTTCGGTGACGCTCGCCGCAACCTCTGAATGTGTCTTGCTCATCCCGGCCAAGTAAGCAGTCAGCGGGTCTCACTGCGATTCATCCAGAACCTCGATGCCCGAGACCGTGGCGTTGTTCACGATGGGCTCAAAGGTCAGATTCAGTTTCCCCTGGGCTGTCGGCTTCAGGTGGTAAAAGGTTTTGGTCAGCGCATGAAGGCTGCCCGCTTCCTTGAAGATGTCAAAGTCGTCCAGCAGTAGCACGCCGTTGCACATCACGCGGAATACACGGCTTCCCGTTCCGCCGACGCCCGATGCGTGCGGCCCAAAATAAAACTCGGCAAAGTGGAGCACCAGCGTGTAACGGCCCCGCGTATCAACGGGAATCGCATAGGTGAAATGCCCGTAGCGCTCGGCGCCAAACAGGTCGGGATCGGGCGACCCGGCGATCTGTTGGCGCTGCGTTGATTGGCGTCCGTTCATGTAGTAGTTGTCCGGATGCCAGACTTGGCCCACGTGATCGGTAAAGGATGTCGGTTGCGTCACCAGGCGGATGGGAAGCTGCCGGTGCGGAATTCCCGGCAGGATCTCCAGCGCATTGAGCGCGGGCGCCCCGCGTTCGCTGGTGAAGCTGAGATGAAGGAATCCGTCTTTGCCGGGCGAAACGTCCCGGAAGATCCTCTCGTCGGCGATGTTTTCCCCCAGGGCATCGGAATTCACATCGAACGCCGTTAGAACCGCGCTTCCGTTGATTCCGACAGTAAACGTCGAAGTGGTATCGGCAGCGCGGTCCTGCGTGACGAAATAGAGGTGCACCTCGTAGATCCCGGGCTGGAGAGGAATGTCGTAGAAGAAATCCCCCGTCCGCCATTGTTCAAAAAGCAGCGGATCGCTGGTTCTGGCGATGAAGCTCGCGGATCGGTTCCAGACTCCTCCGTTGCGAAAGTACTGATCGGCCGTCCACACCGCCCCGGCACTGTCGATCTGGGGCTTTCCAAGGTAGCCGGCAATCAAGCGAATCGGCAAGGGTGCCGGATCGGAAGAGACAGGCTGCGCGGCTGCCGCCGGTGGAACCGGGAACGCTGCGCTGTTCGCACCTTTTTGAATCCCGCCGGGATGAGCGGCTCGGTAGACACCCAGAGCGCCAAGCAGCGCTGCGGCAGCCAGAATAGGGTAGAGCCATACCCGGCCCCCGAACCGCAAACGAATCCCTTCGCCTCTAGTCTCCCCGTGGTCTGCCTGTGGCGCATTGCCTGATGCGGAGGAAGGATTGAAACTCGGCTTGTGCCCTCCTTGCGAATCGTCTGAAGAAGGTATTGGAAGAGCTTCCGCACGGCGAGTAAAGCATGGAACATAGCTTCCCGAGGGGATAGATAGTTGCAGAAGATGGCTCTTGCCCTCGGTTTCGTAAAACGCCTTCAGCCGCTTCCTCAACCGGTGAGCCTCAACCCGGGCAATTGCGTCTTCTCCGGCGTCGAAAGCCGTCTTGGAACGGCCAAAAACCTCGGTTGCTATGTTGTATTCGTGGAGCTGATCGCTCTGGCCAAGAAAGTACCTCTCTCCCAGGTAGCGAAGCAGACGGGAGAGTCGCGGCGATTTCGCCAGCGCTTCCGCCACCGCATCAAGTTCGGCGCGTTCCGCCTCCTGGGAGGACAGGTTGGAGATTTCCGGCATGGCCTGGCCCCTCCCTCACTGCGATGATTCCCGCAACGCCTGATGACCTCTTGCCAAAGTCAATTGTAACGCGTTGACCACGTAGAAGGGAATAGGGTGGCATCGTTAAGCAAATCAACGATGTACGTCTTCGTACATGGATTCCGGTACGTTCCTGTACAGGCGCGTACAAGATTAACCTTTCGCATTCATCCCGGTTGAACATAGAGTTTCGCAGTCAGCAATGAACTTGGCTTCGCGGATGCGGATCCAGACGGAAGACCTGGAGGGCTGATGTTTGTTCGGATCGGAGTTCGAGCAAATGAACCTCGCGGGAAGAAAGTCAACTGTCGGCGGCTGGGGCGAAGGCTGGCATTCTGGTCCAGGCAATTACCCAGAAATGCCCAAAATGAAACAGAGCGCCAATATGGAGGCGGCACGTTTGAAAGCGTTTACGGAGTTGTGAGGACCCTCACAGCGCCGCGTTAGACTTTGTGAAAGAATGAACCGAATCGGCCCGCACAGCACAAGACGTCAGCGGGCATTTTTCAGGTTCAGTCGGAAAACCTATTCAGTCATTGAGCCGGAGGCTAAGGCTCTCAAATTTGGAGGCATGCTTTGTCGAAGTCAATGATCCATCCTCTCCGCACCTGGTTTTCACGGTCCTGGGGACAAAAACGGCTGTGGTGCGCCATCCTTTGGAGTGCGGGTGTACTGCTGTTCGTCTCCGCAGCCTGGGCGCAGTCAACCTCATCCATCTCCGGTACCGTTCGCGATGCTGCCGACGCCCTGGTTCCCGGTGCCAGGGTTGCCCTGATCAACGAAGCCAGTAAGGCAACCCGCAACACCACCAGCAATGGCGATGGGTTCTTCAACTTCCTTGCCGTTCAACCAGCCACCTACAGCATCCAGGTGACCATGGTCGGCTTCGAGACCTGGAAGGTGACTGGCATCGAGGTGCATCCCGGCGATAGCCTGACCGTTCCCAAAATCAAGCTGAAGATCGGCCAGATTGTCGAATCCATTGTGGTTACGGCCGACGTGGCGGGCGTTACCCTCGATTCCCCAGAACACAGCACACTAATCACAGCCGCGGACATCGCGCGCCTCTCCTCCGAAGGACGCGACGCACTGGAGTTGGTGAGTATGCTGCCCGGCTTCACCTTGAACGCCGGGGTCAGCCTGCAGAATTCGGCTCCCGACTATACGACCACCAACTTCGGATCGGGGCAACTGGGCAGTTTCGGCGCCAACGGCTCGGCTCCGCAGCAGGGGCTTGTGAACCTCAGCGCCGACGGCGCCAGCGTGATCGACCCCGGCGACATGGGCGCCACCACAGCCAACATCAATATGGACCAGGTACAGGAGGTCAAGATTCAGACCTCGAACTTCGGCGCCGATGAAGCCAAGGGCCCCATCGTCATCAATGCGGTGGGAAAGTCGGGCGGATCCACTTACCACGGAAACCTTTACATGTATGCCCGCAACGCCATCTTCGACTCCAACGACTGGCTGTCGAACGATCAGGGCTCTGTGAATCCCGCAACCGGAAAGTACCAGCCGGTTGCCAAAACGGCAGTCAAATATTCGTACCCCGGCGCCGGAATAGGCGGGCCGGTCAAGATTCCCGGTACCCAGTTCAACAAAAGCAAAAAACTGACCTTCTGGGCCGGTTATGAGCAATATGTGCAGACCACCAACACCAACGGAACCTTCAGCGGCCCCACTTTTGCCTTCATTCCCACGCCCAGGATGCTGGATAAGGACCCGCAGTATCCCGGATATGACTTATCCTCCGATTCCATCGCCGCGGCCTTCAATGTCAATTCAACCGATTTGGTGGCCAATTGCACCGAGCCGTATTCGCAAACCGCAAGCTGGCAGAGCATCGGCGGGGATTGCTTCTCTCCCATCGGGCAGACCGACCAGAATGGTCTTCCGGTCACGGGCGGAATCCTCAACAGCATCAATCCCGCGATGCTCACATTCACCAAGTTCTATCCAACCATCAACCGCACGCCTCAGCCCGCCAACGGCTATGTCTCGGACGGCTACAACTGGGTCCAGAACGTGCTTGCCACCAACAACGGCTTTCAGATTCACAGCAGCGTGGAAGATAGCCTCTCTGACAGTCTGAAGTTGCGTGTCGCCTACAACTGGGAAAAGGTCAACACCGAGATCCCGCTGAATGACATCTATTACAATCCTCCCAGCACCATTCCCTACCCGGCGCCCCTCTATTCCAACGGACATTCCAACTGGGCCTCGGTCAACCTGACCAAAACGTTCGGCGCCAGCATGACCAATGAACTCATTGCGGCGGGCAATTTCTTCGAGCAGCCCGAGCAGTTCAAGGATCGCGCCCTGGCCTCCGACACCGGCACTCCCTGGGCCCAGGCCGGATATTCCGGCGGATTCTTCAAGAACGGCAATCAGTTGCCCCGCATCTACTCGTGGGAAGGCATCGGCATTCCCAACTTCTCCATGGGCTATGTGCCGGTCGGCGGCCAGGGTCAATATCTCCGCAAATCCTCATGGGACCTGGCCGACAACTTCACCAAGGTCTACCGGACCCATACGATGAAGGTTGGCGCTTACTTGGAGCAAACCCGCAACAACCAGGTTACCCTGGGCAGCGATGCCAATGGCACCATCCTCTTCGATCGCTACAACGGTTGCCTCATCAATCAGACAACTGCTACCGGGACCATTGATCAGACCACCGGCGCATGGACGGCCTCCAAGCCGCCAGGCACATACATGGGTAATACCGTGGGCAACTTCCTGATCGGCTGCCCCGGCGGATATAACCAGAGCACCTCAGATCCCAGCCTCGACATGTACTTCAACAGCCTGGAGTTTTATGCCACCGACGAGTGGAAGGTCTCCTCGAAGTTGACGATCACCTACGGCATCCGGCTCTCCCATCTCCCACCCTGGATGGATTCTCACGGGATCGGCGCAGCGGTTTGGGAGCCGGCCAAGATCACCCCCGGCGTCTTCTATCAGAATGTGACCTTGGACTCCAAGACCTTTCCCGGCATTTCCTGGCACCAGTTGGATCCGAGCATCCCGGTTGCCGGCATGGGAACCCGCGCGCTGTTTTACTCGCCCCGCGTGGGTTTGGCATACGATCTATTCGGTAATGGCAAGACTACCCTTCGGGGCGGATGGGGCGCCTACCGTTCGCGCGACGCCTATCAGGTCGCGTCGGAAGCGCTGAACACCTCCATCGACGTCGTGGATCACGGCTACTCGGGAAACTATAGCTGCACGTTGGATGAGTTGATGCATGGTTATTACCCCACAATTCCCGCCCAGGGCGCTCCTCCATCGGCCCCATCCGGACAGGTAATCGGCTGCGGATTCTATGGCGCGTCGGTCGGAACCTTTGTGCAAGGCTCCGCTGGGGTTGCCCATGGCAGCACGATCAGCACGGCAGCCGACGATCCCAACGACAGCGAGCAGCCGCTCACCTACAACTACAACTTCACCCTGGACCAGCAGATCCCCTGGCACACGACTTTGGAGGTTGCTTACGTCGGCAACGCGAGTTCCAACCTGGTCAGGCAGCAGGCATCCTCCGGGCCCAGCATGCAAAACGTGAACGTGATTCCTCTGGGCGCGTTCTTTGGGCCAGATCCGCTCAACGGCCAAACCTACCCGGCCTCGAACATTCCCACCGCGGAACAGGCCGATTACCGTCCCTATCCCAACTACCAGAATGTGAATGTTCCTGAACACACCAACTGGGCCAACTACAACGCGCTGCAGGTGGCTTTGAACAAGCAGAGCGGTGCGCTGGTGTATGGAGCCAACTACACCTGGTCCAAGGCTCTGGCGGTGCGCGGCAACTGGGATACGGGCAACATCGGCGATCCGATCAATGCCCACCACGACTACGGCATTGTCTCCTTCGACCGGCCTCAAGCCGTCAACTTCAACTTCTCTTACCAGGAAGGCAAGCTCTTCCGCCGTAACCGCGAGTTGGGCTGGGTTCTGAACTCCTGGGAGCTGTCTGGCATCACCAGTTGGCAAAGCGGTCCGGACCTGGCCATCGCCAATGGAAGCACCAGCTTCGGCTTTTCCGCAAACGCGGGGTACTATACCGATAGCACGCTTTCAACCGCTATCAACGTTCCGGCCACTGCCTCAACCTGGCTGGGAAGCTCCGACTACAACCTGCAGCCGACGGTTACCTGCGATCCCCGGAAAGGCCTTCATTCGGCAATCCTCTCCGGACACCAAGTTTCCAGGCAATATGCAAACGGGAACTGCTTCGGCGTGCCGGCGCTGGGGACGCAGGGGGCGTGGAACCTTCCCGATGTGCGCGGTCCGGCCTTCTTCAAGTCCGATCTCTCCGTCTACAAGGACATTCAGATGACCGACCGGCAGAATCTTCAGTTCCGCATGGCGGCGTTCAACTTCCTCAACCACCCCATTCCGTCGTTCACCAACAACAGCGGCAACGCGCTGAATCTGACGTTCTCCGATCCGACGTGCAACAAAACAACTGGCGTCGGCGGGTGCTATTTGACCCAGTCGGCGGCCTTCGCGGGCCTTAAGTTGTCGAATGCTGGCTTTGGGTATACGCCTTACAAGTTCGGTGTGCGCATCGTTGAATTCGGCGTGAAGTACAACTTCTAGCCCCGGCGCGCGAGGGTGCGGTTAGCTTGCACCCTCATGCGCAGCACGCGAGCGGGATAGGGCGGCGAAGCGGAAAATTTGGGATCCGGAATGGAAAACACAAGCGGTACGCGGCCAGGAGCCGCATTTGGGAGGCTTGAGATGTTCAGCAATAACCAGGGGAAAAGTTGGACGCGGCGGACAGCATGGATGATGCCGCTGATGGGCATTCTGGCGTTACTGTTGCCGTTTGCGGCCGAGGCCGCATCGAGCGTGCCGGCGGCGGTGGCCTTCACTTATACTGCGCTTCCACCCGGCGGGATTGCCAACAACATGGTGAACCCCGGCCTGGACGCCTGCGGGAACATCTATATCCTGGAGGAATACAGCGGAAACGTGTGGGAGCTGCCGGCCGGAGGCGGCGCGGCAACGGAGGTAATCACGGGAACCTCGCCGGGTTGGGATTGGAACGACTATCTCTATATGGATGCGTCCAAAGCGAATCTGTATGTTTCGTCTGGATGGACCAGCGGTGCCATGATCAAGTATCCGATCGTGAACTGCGTCCTGCAAACCAGTGCTCAGGCCATAACCACCTACTACGCGCCCGACGCGACGGTTGCGGGAGGCAATCAGTATTATTGGGAAGCATCCGCTGTTGTGAGCGACGCAGCTGGTGACGTCTTCATTGCTACCGACGGAAACGGGCTGTTCGAAACAATGCCCAGCGGAAAATCGACAGACTTGCTTACCGGTCTGAGCAACTACATCATTTCAATGGCGCTCGACCAAAGTAATAATCTCTACCTTGCCATGAGCAACAACATCCTGTATGAACTGGCCTACAGCAATGGCGCTTACAGTTCAACACCGGTCGCCCTGCCCACGCCAGCCACCGTTTCCGTCCCGCCCAATTACTCCAACCTCTTTGGACTATACACGGACGCCGCGGGAAACCTCTGGGTAACCGACGAGGGTCCAAAATACAAGTCAAATACCACCCTTTTCATCATTCCGAATGAAGCCGGCGCGCTGAATCCAAGCGACGAGTACATCTATGCTCGAGGTTTCGATGCGCAGACTGCCGTCGATCTTGATACCCAGGGAAATGTCTATGTCGGAAACTGGACCACATCGATCTATGAAGTGACAGTCAACAACGCCAATGTTGGTTCCGCGGCTGTGGGAGCCGTCGCCTCTACGACCGTGAATGTGGTCTTCAATGCGCCGGAGACACTGACGGCCTTCGGGTTTATTGGCGGCAACGGCGTCTTCACCGTGGCCAGCGGGGGCACTTGCGCTCTGAGCACCGCCTATACGCCTGGACAGACCTGCACGCTGAGTATCAACTTTACGCCCGTTGCTCCTGGGTTGGTCAGCGGCGGCCTGGTGCTCTCGGATGCAAATGGACCGATTGACACCGTGATTCTGAGTGGCACGGGCCTGGGCGCCGGCCTCACCGCCGATCCCGGCGCGCTGAATCCCCTGGGATCAGGCTGGAAGGCGCCTGAGGCCATTGCCGTCGATTTTGCAGGCGATGTCTTTGTAGCGGATTCCGGAAACAACGCGGTCTGGGAGATTCCGGCCGGGAGCAACACACCGGCATCGATTGGCGCCGGGCTGAGCAAGCCGCAAGGCGTTGCCGTCGATAGTATCGGGGATGTCTTTATCGCCGATACCGGCAACAACCGGATCGTTGAAGTCCCGATGGTCAATGGAGCATTGAGCACAGCCGCGCAGACCATGCTGGTCTCCGGCAGCACGACGATTGCCGGTTCCGCACTGAGCGGCCCAGCCGGCCTCAGCACCGATGCGCTGGGTGATCTTTATATCGCCGACACAGGCAACAATCGCATCGTCTTCCTGCCCGCCTTTGAAGGTTGGAACGCAGTGAATGGAATTACCCTGGGATCGGGTTTCACCGGTCCGCTGGCGACTACCGTTTCGGCCTCGGGAACCATCTACGTTGCCGACCCCGGTACGGGTAACATCTACAGCATTGCCAATCCCAACAGCGGCACGGGGATTGCCGTTGTGGCCAATGGATTTAGCAATCCCTCGGCGTTGGCCACCGACGTCGCGGGCGATCTGTTCGTCGTCGATCAGGGCAATCAAAAGGTCGTGCGCATCCCCTATCTCGCAGGCGCCTTGGCAGAGAGCAGCGCCCTGGAGGTCAGTGTCGGCATCGCCAACCCCTATGGCCTGGCGATCGATCAGGCAGGAAACCTCTATGTCACCGACAGTGTGAATGCCGCCGCCTACATGCTGGCTCGCACCAATGCCTCGCAGTCGCTGGGTACCTGGACCCCCAACACCACCAGCGATCCCGGCTCGTTCTACATCGAGAACTCCGGCAATCAGGCATTGGTATTGAATACCCCGTACTACGTAGCCACCGGAGACACAACCGCGTTCACGCTGACAACCTCCGAGGCCGGTGCCTGCACCGACGGCGCCAGCATCGCGGTGGGAGCCGACTGCGTCGTGGAAGCCACCTTTACTCCCCCAGGGAACGTCACATACATCGATACCCTCGTCTTGAGCAGCAATGCAACCAACGTCGCCGCGCCTCAGGTTATCTTTACCGGCAAAGGTCAGGGCACAACGGCGACTACGACGACGCTGACGATTACTTCCCCGAGTGGAACCCCGAATCTCGGAGAAGCAATCGCAATGAGTGCCGCGGTTACCTCGGCCTTGGGCACGCCCTCCGGCTCGGTGGTTCTGCAGGTGGATGGCGCTCAGGTGACCACCTCCACGCTCACCGACGGGGCAACGACCTTCACGCTGCCCAATGGACTCGGCGGCGGAACCCATACGTTGCAGGCAATCTACCAGGGCGCCACCACCTCTACGTACGTTTACGCGCGCAGCGATTCAGCGATCATTACCTTGAACATCGCTAAATTCTCCACCACCACCGCGCTCTCGTTCACCACGGCCTTCCTCGATCCGCCAAGCCAGCCGGCCGGCACCGCAATCAACCTGGTTGCGACGGTCACTCCGTCCTCCACAGCGGTGATCCCCTCCGGAGCCGTTACCTTCACCATCGCGGACCCGGGCGTTGGAAGCACCCCAGTCCTGGAGACGGCACCCTTGGCCCCAGCTGCTGGAGGACTCTTCCAAGCCACTTTAGCCTACGTGCCGGCATCGCCGGCCAGTGGCTTGGCGTTCGATGTTGTCTCCGTCTCGGCCAGTTATGGAGGCGACGGCAACTTCACTGGGTCCAGCACCGGAACGCAGTCATTCGATGTTGCCACCGCATCCGGTTCCGTGGCCCTTTCGCCCAGCGGCACATCTCTCAATGCCGGCGCCACCAGTTCTTCCATCACGTTTACCAACACCAGTTATGGCGGTTGGCAGGGTGTCGTCGGCTATCAATGCCTGGCTTCTTCACTGCCGGCGAATGCGGTCTGCCTCTTTTCGCCTGGGCAGGTTGCGGTGATGGCCAGCACATCCAAAGCCTTCTATCCTCCGGCCACAACAACGTTGACGGTTGTGGCGAACAATCCGCCGAATTCTCCGGTGCAGAGTTCGACGCTCTGGTGGATGGGCGGTCTGGCCGGATTGCTGCTCTTCTGCACACGCCGCCGAATGCAGGGAGCCTGGGGAACGGTTGCCTTGTTGATCGGCGCGGCTCTGCTGGCGGGCGCGGCCAGCGGGCTGATGGCTTGCAATAGCGGGGGAATTCAGTTCTACACCCCGAAAGGCGACAGCGTAATCACGGTGGTTGCCTCCATGGATCCCTATGTTTCTCCTCTGCCTAGCCCCCCACAGACGCAGCCGTGCGGTGGTGGAACCCCAACCTCTGCGCCCTGCTCACAGCAGAGCTTCCAGATCTCCGTGATTGTGCACTAAGCGGCGGCATTTGTCATGGCAAAGGCCCGGATCGCGAGAACGATTCGGGCCTTTGCCTTTCTTGGGTGTGCGCATAGCCTGGAGTCTCTTCTGGGCGCGTGATACTCGACGCAAGGACTCTCGCCGGCCCGGCCTATGCTGGCATAGTAGCAGTAGTATGGCAAATCTCTCCTCCAGATCGCACTTGTGTGTTGTGGTTTGCCTCGGAGGGGTCTTCGGCCTGGCGGGCTGCCACGCTCGCCCGGCGCTCACCCCGGCAGAGGCGGAAGGGAACCATCTTTACCAGGTGCGTTGCGCCCACTGCCACGAAGACAACGATCTGGACCTCAAGAAGCTTCCGCCAGACCTCCATGGCATCTTTAACTTGAGGACTCTGCCCAGCGGTATTCCCGCAACGGACGCGGCGGTTCGGTAGAATCTCCTGGCAGGGAAGGGAATGATGCCCTCTTTCGCGGGCCGTTTCACATAGGAGCAGAGGCCGCGCTGCTAGCCTACCTCCATACCGGCTCGCGCTGATTCTACGGATCCGCTGGGTTCCCCAGGCGCTCACAGGCCACTGCGCTAGCCGGTGCGCTTTCGTTTGCTGGCATATCTTCAATTTTTTTATTCCCCATTAATGACTTTCGTCACCTTCGTAAGGTAACCTACTTTAGGTAACCTGAAACCTCTTTCGGTCCTGCGTCCCTCGATTCATGCAACGCGAGGCTGTGGTGATGAGAGTTGGTCGTGGCGAACTCAGAATCGGTGTGCTTTGAATTCCCCAAAGGCAGGTGCCAAAAACGCGTCACGACTACGTAAGCTCGAAAAGGTGAGTGAGTATGACTGTGCGATGGGGAAAATGTGCCAACTTCAAGAGCTGTAAGGATGCCAAGCGGAAACAGCCGATCCCGATTCCCAAGGGGGCTCCCTTCCTTTGTCCCGAGTGTGGGGGACTGTTGCAGGATGAAAGCAACATGGCGGCCAAGCGTGCCCAAGCCCCAAACAGTAACAGGCCATCCGCAACCCTCATGGCTGCTGGAGTGGTTTCCCTTCTTCTTATCGCGGGGATTGCTGTGTTTGCCACTTGGGGCAGGCCGCATGGCGCGAATGCGGCAGCGACTCAGAGCGCACCGAACACGATCCTTCGGCTGGCTGGCTCGAACACCGTTGGAGACACGCTTGGGCCGTCGCTAGCCGAGGCATTCCTGAAGGACCAGGGCGCGACGGATCTTCGCATTCTTCCCGGAGCCAACCCCCAAGAGAAGATTGTTGAGGGTTTGCTGCCTGGGGGAAGTGCACCGTCCTCAATTACCATCGCCGCGCATGGTTCGGCGACCGCGTTCACCGCTTTGGCCCAGAACAGTTGTGACATCGGCATGGCCTCGCGCAAGATCAAACCCGAGGAAACAGTCAAGCTAGCACCCCTGGGAGACATGGCCTCGCTTGCAAGCGAGCACGTCCTGGGTCTTGACGGCATCGCCGTCATTGTCAACGCCGCAAACCCCACCGACCAACTTGATAAAGACAAGATCATGCGGATCTTTACCGGCGAGATCACGGACTGGTCGCAACTGGGCTCCTTCAGCGGAGCCATCAAGATCTACGCGAGGAATGATAATTCCGGCACGTACGACACCTTCAAAAGCTTGGTGCTTTCGGGTAAGCCGTTGGCTCCGGGAGCGCAGAGGATCGAGGACAGCAAGGCCCTCTCCGATGCTGTGGCCGCTGATCCGTACGGCATCGGCTTTATCGGCCTCCCCTATATTGCAAGCGCCAAACCTATCGCCGTATCCGAGAAGGGAACACAGCCGCTGCTGCCTACCCGGCTCACTGTCGGAACCGAAGACTATCTTCTATCGAGGCGGCTCTACCTCTACACTCCCGCTGCTTCGAGCAACAAGTACACCCGCCAGTTTATAGAGTTCGCTCTCTCCAAGAAGGGTCAGGACGTGGTTGCCGCCAGCGGTTTCGTTGCCCAGAATGTTGCACAGGTGGCGCAGACAGTACCTGCGGATGCCCCGGCGGAGTACAAGTGGCTCACCAAGGATGCAAATCGCCTTTCGCTCGATTTCCGGTTCGAACCCGGCCAAACGGCGCTGGACAACAAGGCCAGGGTCGATCTGGATCGGGTCGTCTCGCTGATTGTGGACCTGAAGATTCCCGGGGACAAAGTCATGCTTTTCGGATTCTCCGACAACATAGGCTCCCCTGCGGCCAATCAGGCGCTCTCACTGAGTCGGGCCAAGGCGGTTGAAGGCCAGTTTATCCAGAGAGGTATGAATCCTGCGATTGTTCGTGGATATGGTTCGGGCCTTGCCGTTGCCTCCGGCGACAGCGACGAGAGCCAGGCCAGAAATCGGCGCGTGGAGATTTGGATCAAAAGGTGACCGGGTTCAGGCCGGTGAATAAGGGCAAGAGCAGGGCAGGGAATCGTTCCTCGCCGATGGCGGTATACTTGGAATTGCCATGGCAACCGAAAAAACCTTCTATTTAGAAACCTTCGGATGTCAGATGAATGTCCATGACTCGGAGAAGGTCATCGGCACATTGTAGCAGCAGGGCTACCGGCAGGTCGGATCAGAAGAAGAAGCCGGCCTCATTCTCTACAACACATGTTCCATTCGCGACAAAGCCGAGCAAAAGGTCTTCAATCGCCTCAACGATCACAAGATTCTCCATAAGGCCGGCAAGCGCTTCGGTGTGCTTGGTTGCGTGGCGCAGCAGGAGGGCGAGAAGATCTTCGAGCGTGCGCCCTACGTCTCACTCGTGTCGGGTTCGGCCTCGTATCGAAAGCTGCCTGAGATGCTGGCGCGCCTGGAAGATGGCGAGGCGCGCATCACCGGCCTGGACGACCGCCAGACCGACGAGACTTTCGAGACCGAGTTTACCGCTCGCAAGAACCCCTATCGCGCCTACATCACCATCATCGAGGGCTGCGACAAATTCTGCGCCTACTGCGTAGTGCCGTACACCAGGGGCAAGGAGCGCAGCCGCGGTTCAGCTTCGGTGCTCGCCGAGGCGCGGCGCATCGCCGACCTGGGCTATACCGAAGTCCAGCTCTTGGGCCAGAACGTGAATAGCTATCGGGACCCGGAAGGGAAGAGGAGCTTCGCGGAGTTGCTTGCTGCCGTCGGCGAGGTGCCGGGCATCCGCCGCGTGCGCTTTATGACCAGTCATCCGCGCGACTTCACCCGGGATATTGTCGAAGCCATCGACGCCCTCCCCACGCTCTGCGACCATGTGCATTTGCCGGTTCAGTCAGGCTCCTCGCGGATTCTCAAGGCGATGAACCGCGAGTACACACACGAGTGGTACTTGGAGAGGATTGCTTGGATCAAAGCCGCGCGTCGGCCGATTTCGATCTCGACCGACATCATTGTCGGATTTCCCGGCGAAACCGCGGACGATTTCATCGCGACCATGGACCTTCTGGCCGAGGTCGAGTACGATTGCGTCTTCGGCTTCAAATACTCGGGTAGGCCTAACACTCCAGCCTTAACCATGATCGATTCCATTCCCGATTCAGAGAAGGCTGCCCGGCTTCAAGTTGTGCTTGACCGCCAGCGCGAGATCCAGAGGATGAATTATGTCAGGCACTTAGGGCAAATCATGGAGGTTATGGTTGAGGGAGTCAATCCCTCGCGAGGACAGATCGTCGGGCGCAGCAGCCAGAACAAGCCGGTCAACTTTACCTGCGTCCAGCCAATCGCTCCGGCCCCTGGAAGCTATTTGCAGGTGAAGATTACCGCTACACATCCAAACAGCTTGGTGGGCGAACAGGTCTATGATGATAGCGGGCGAGAGAAGGGAAGCCATGGATATTGAAGTGCGAATACGCGGACTGGTGATGGACCCGGCCACCAGTATGCCCATCGTCGTTCTGAAGGACATCGCTTCAGAGACCGTGATGCCCATCTGGGTCGGGATCTTCGAGGCAAACGCGATTGCCATCGAGATCGAGAAAATTGCAGCGCCACGCCCCATGACCCACGACCTGGCCAGAAACCTCGTTCGTCACTTGAATGCGCAGTTGGAACGTGTTGTAATCTCAGAGCTTAAGGACGACACCTTCTTCGCGACCTTGTGGCTTCGTCAGGGGGATGATCCCATGGTCATCGACGCCCGGCCGTCGGACGCCATCGCCTTGGCGTTGCGCGCGGATTGCCCGATCTATGTGACCGAGCAGGTGATGCAGACCGCTAAGCTGAATACCTCGGGTCCGCCAGAAGGCCCGACGGCCGAGCAGTTACGCGGCTGGCTGGAGGGGCTGAACGACGAGGATCTGGGGCGATATAAGATGTAGGCGTAGTGTACGAAAGATGGATTCTATCCGAGGAAGAGTCTTGCCAGTCTTGTCACGATCTGTTCGGCGGCAGGGCTTATCAGCATTTTGCTGAGCTACCACCGGCAGGTACACCAGTTAACCCGATACCAAGAAGCGGTCTTCGCGGGAATTTGGTTGATTTTCATGACGATTGTGCCCATTGTGTGGGTCAAACGTCTGGAGCGCAGTAAGGTGGTGCACGCGGCCTATACGTTGTCCATCTTTACCCTTGTGATGATCGCCGACTCGTACATTTTGGATTTTTGTGCCTGGAGGCGTACTAACAGTGCGGTAACATCTATTGTCCAGCAGGGAAGTACACGAGAGAACTCCTGATTATTGAGAGAATTGCGGGAAGAAAGCGGGATCGAATTCAGACCGGCGCGCACTATACAGAATATACGTTATCAGACATTCAGTCCCGGTTTGCTTTCCTTAGCCAGCGGACCCGTTTTGGCTGCCCCCCAGGGATTTGAACCCCGATATGCTGATCCAGAGTCAGCTGTCCTGCCATTGAACGAGGGGGCAAAATGCCGCAACCAACTCGATTATAATACGGGGATTTCGCGCCCGCGGTCAAACCTGAAGCTGTCGAATTCCGTCTCATATAAAATAGGACTTGCGAATGGAGTTGGCTCTCAATCTCGTCTGGGCTCTGTTGGCCTTCGTGCTGGTAAGGCTGTGGCTGCGCCATGAGCACGGCGAACGGGCCACCATGAGGACCCAGGCCGCCGCGCTGGCCATGCTCATCGTGATTCTCCTCCCCGTGATCTCGGTGACCGACGACCTGCAAGCCCTCCAGAATCCAGCCGAGCTAGACTGCTGCGCGCGCCGCAACCATGCGGTCTCCTGCCCTCACTCGCCTTTTCCTCCCGCGGCAACCCCGCCTCCGCCGGTTTTAGCAGAGCTTTCATTCGGCTTCTTGAGCTTTGCCGCGTCCAGGCCCGCGCCGGCCCCGCTGGTGGAGACACCCGCCCTGGCTTCCATTCAGAACCGGCCGCCGCCCGCCGCTTGATCCTTCGCCTTGCTCCTCCTGCGTCTTTTGGCCCCCTTATCCTGTCAACGTCGTATCGACGACGGCGCAAAGGCTGCGTATGAAGCGATTCTTCCCTTCCCTGTTTGCCGCGGCGGCGGCCACGCCGCTCCTTCTTGCGCCCCTGTGCTTTTCACAACCGGGCGCTCCAGCCCAGCCGAGCGCTGCGTTGACCTGGGAGCAGGTGAAGGCCAAGTTTGAAGCCGCGAACCCCGCCCTCAAGGCCGACGCCCTCGGCGTGGACGAGATGAAGGCCACGGAGATTACCGCTTTCCTGCGCCCCAATCCAGGCATTGGACTCTCCAGCGATGGGCTGCAAATCGCTCCACACACGCTCCCCGGTCAGGGCACCCACTGGCTTCCGCTCACCGGCGATCAGCTTGTGCCAAGCATCAACTACCTGCACGAGCGCGAACACAAGCGCGAGTTGCGCCTGGAGAGCGCGAAGGAAGGCACCCAGATAGCCGGTTCGCAGCACGAGGATCTGGAGCGCAACTTGCTTTTCGATCTGCGCTCGCAATTCGTTCAAACGCTGGAGGCCAAGGCGGTTCTCGAACTGGCCCGAGCCGACCTGGCTTACTACGACAACATCATCAAGATCAGCCGCGACCGCTACCGCGCGGGCGACATCGCCCAGATCGACCTGGACCGCATCGAGCTGGTGCGCGTGCAATATGAAGCGGAGATTCAGACCGCTATTGTCAACCTGCGTACCTCCAAGATTCAACTGCTGCAGCTACTCGACGACCGCACGCCGGTGGAGCAGTTCGACGTTACCGGCCCCTTCGACTTCGCCGACGACCTGAAGCCGCTCGAAGACTTCCGCCTGGCAGCCTTCGACGAGCGCCCCGACTTGAGAGCCGCGCTTGAGTCAATTCGGCAGGCCCAAACCAACCACAAGCTGGCCATCGCCAACGGCTCCGCCGATCCGACCTTTGCAACCTGGTACTCCTATAACCCCGCCTTCAACAACAACTTCGGCCGCTATACGCTGGGTGCCAGCGTGAACATTCCCTTGCGCATCTTCGACCGCAATCAGGGCGAGAAGCAGCGTACAGAGATCGACATCGGCCGCAACCAGCAACTGACCGAGGTCACTCGCGAGCAGGTCTTCGGCGACGTGGACTCAGCGTACGCGCAGGTAGAGAGCAACATCGCCCTGCTCCGGCCCTACAAGGCGCAGTACAAAGCGCAGGCGCTCCGAGTGCGCGACACGGTGACTTATTCCTACCAGCACGGCGGAGCGTCTCTGATGGACTTTCTCAACGCGCAGAGCGACTACCGGGCCGTCCAACTGGCCTACCTGCAACTGATCGGCTCTTATCTGACCGCCGCCGCACAACTGAATCTTGCCGTGGGACGCGAGGTAATCCAATGATTTCAAAGCCCTTCCTCAGACAATTGCCCATCGCTTGGCTGACTTTCAGCCTGGTTGCTTCGCTAGGCATCGTCCCTAGCTCCGGCTGCAAAGGCAAGGACCAGGGCGACGGTGCGCCGTCCAATCCAACGGTGATTCCCGTCGCCGACATGAACCTGATTACCATCGACGCGAACGACGTGGCCAAGTTCCCGCTGGTTTCCGCCGGAGAGAACGAGTCAGCCTCGGAGTTGACGGCCACCGGCAGCGTCCTCCCAGACATATCGCGCGAGATTCCGGTTATTTCGCTGGCCAATGGACGCGTGGTCGATATCAAGGCCCGCTTGGACGACAACGTGAAGAAGGGGCAACTGCTCTTCAAGGTCCAAAGCCCCGACATTACCAATGCCTTCGACACTTATCTCAAGGCCGCCAACGATGAGCATA
>Ga0187887_10001790_pt1 | contig 17999 bp, 14 predicted proteins | sample June2016WEW_7_10_FD_132977 | JGI IMG/M metagenome (GOLD analysis project Ga0187887, IMG submission 132977) | Peatland microbial communities from SPRUCE experiment site at the Marcell Experimental Forest, Minnesota, USA - June2016WEW_7_10 | ecosystem: Environmental > Terrestrial > Soil >...
TCAGCGAATAGACGCTGACGTCCAGAGCAATGCGGAAGCCCTCGCGGCTGGTGTCGAGGAAGTCGCCACGCAACTCCGCCGCGGGCGCGAAGGCCACGGCGTGAACCAGGATGTCGAGCTTGCCGTACCTCTCTTTGAGCGCGGCGAAGAGGTTCTCGATCTCCTGGTCGCTGGAGACGTCGCACTGGAAGCCGCTGGCTCCGGGCAGCTCGCCGATGAGGCTCTGGGCCTCAAGCTTCATGCGCTCGTTTTGATAGCAGATGGCCAGCGTTGCGCCAGCCTCGTGAAGTTTTTGGGCGATGCCCCAGGCGATGGAACGCTTGTTGGCCAGCCCGAAGACGACGGCTGTCTTACCCGCCAGATTGATCATGCTTGCTTTCTTCCTCCAGGGTCCAGACCGAGGGGAAACCGGACCTGCCAGTTTATAGAATACCAGCGAGGATCAGCGGCTCAGCCATTAACCGCCCAAATCGACCAATTCGACCTTTCCGGTGGGCCGGCGGAGGAAGCGGGAGCCGAGGCGCTCGAATTTTTCCACCGAGTCGGTGGCAAAGCAGCGCAGCAGCAGTTCAGCGGGCGCGGCCTCGCCGGCAACGGGAGCCGCGTGGCCGTTGAAGAGGCGCACGGCAGCCTCGGCGGCGGCCTCGGCGGAGTCGATGACCCGCATCCCTTCGGGCACCGCAGCTTCAATCAGGGGCCGCAGCAGCGGATAATGGGTGCAGCCCAGCACCAGCGTGTCGGGGTTCATGCCTTGAGCGGCGGCCTCGGCGGTCAGTTCCGCAAGATAGATGCGGATGACCTCGGCGGTGACTGGGTGATCGGTCCAGCCCTCCTCGACCAGCGGAACCAGCAGCGGGCAGGCCTTTTCCAGCGCGCGCAATCCACGGGCGCGGCAGGCGGCCGCATAGGCGTGGCTCTCGACGGTGGCGGCGGTGGCGATGACCAGCACATCGCCAGTACGCGAGGCGGCGCGGGCTGCTTCGGCGCCCGGCTCGATGACGCCCAGCACAGGGACCGGCACCGCGTCCTGAATGGCGTCCAGAGCCAGCGCGCTGGCGGTGTTACAGGCGATCACCAGGTACTCCGCGCCCTGCTCGCGAACCAGGAACTGTGCGCTCTGGACGGCGTAGCGGGCGATGGTGCGCCGGGACTTGGAGCCATAGGGCAGCCGGGCGGTGTCTCCCAGGAAGGCGAAGCGTGCGCGCGGCAGCCGCGCCGCCAGGGCGCGTAGCACAGTAAGCCCGCCAAAGCCGGAATCGAAGACGCCGATGGTGGAAATCATAGTTCCAGACGCAACTCGCTTTGGCCGCCCTCAACAAGAAGACGAAACGAAGCTACTTTCACGCAGTCCTTTACAGGCTCGTCTAAAGGATGATAAACCAGGAGTCCTTCAATTCTCTTGATTGAACGGCAGATCGGTGTTTTCCTGAAAGACAGCAACGCGGACGCCTTACCGCCTGGTATAGATCTGAAATGGGGCCCAATAAAACGGCACGCGAAACCTGCTCTGTGAATGTAGCAAGCTGAGTTTGGCGTTACGGAGCGCCACCGACGGGACTTGGCCATTCTCAAGGCCCTGATAGAGGGTGTCCATCAGGCGCGGCGTGGACTCGTCGCTCACCTCCCACAATGCGCTGATGACGCTATGCGCTCCGGCGCGGAGAAATGCCCAGGAAAGCCCCACCAATCCTTCTCCAGCATAGGAGCGCGTGCCGCTGCCGTAACAGGCGGAGATGGTGACCAGACGGGCATCGATGGGATGCTGCATGATCTCGCGAGCATAGAGCTTGAAGGAGCCGTCGCCGGCGTTGCCGGAGAGCGTGGAACCCGAAAGCGCGGAGCCCGAGAGTATGATGGCCGAATCCAAAGGGTCGGTGCGGCTGGCAACCGCATGAGAGACAAAATGAATGTATGCGTACTGTGCCGGATTGCCGGTGAGATAGGCTGCAGGAGTGGCTTGCTGCCGCGCGAATACCGCTGCGCGGCGCCCCGCGAAGTGGCTCTCAATCCGGGTCATCTCAAAGCCGAAAAGGGGAAGGGTGGGATAGTCCGGGTTGGGCGAGACCGGGTCGCCGACCAGGAGCAGGTTTCGATCTGCCTTCCGGGCGGGCTTTGCCCCTGCGAGCATCGCCAGCGATGGCGCCGAAAGCAGGGTTGCGTCCTCTAGCAGGTAATGCAACGCGGGAGCGGGGCCGGAACCTTGGCCAGGTTGCGGAGTTGGGCCGGGAACCAGCAGCGTTTCAAAGTTCAATTGGTTCAGCGCTCCGTCGGCCAGAATAATGACCGGAGCGTCTTGCCGTATAAGCTTGGCGGCCGGAGCCACGAGCAAGTTATAGAGCGCCTGCCCGTCCTCGTTGCGCGCTTGCAAGGGGTCTTCCACGTCCAGCAATGCCTTGCGGTAGCGCTCGACGCGGGCCACAATCTCTTTCTGCGCGGGAAGCGGAATGAGCGTGATCTTTGCCGGCGTGATGGCCCAGAGGTAGGACTGCTTGTCGCCCAGCCAGTAGAAGAGCAGCGTTGCGCCGGCCTTTTGGGCGATCTGGCGCGGGTTCAGCGCCGCGGGATGGAAAGAGGCGTTGCTCTGGTCCACGCCCAGACCCTGCGCCAGCGTTCGTGCGCGGCTCTGATCGGCTGCAGCCAAAGCTTCATCGCTCCTGCCTTGTCCTACGAGCAGATGGATGTAGTTGTCGTAAATGCTAATGGCGTTGGCGGCGAAGGGCAGCCGCGAGTCTTCGTGCTTGAGCTGATCCCGAGCTGACTCGAAGGCCGCCAGCGTGGCTTTGTACACCCGCTCCGCTTCCCGCATCTTGCCTTGCCGCTCGTAGAGGCGGGCCAACTCATCCCCAGCGCTCAGCCGCGAGGAGACAGGGGTTGCGGGATTTTTTTCGATTTCGTGAAAGAGTTGCTCCGCCTGCTGGTCCTGGCGCCGCGCGGCGGCCAACATTCCCCGCGTCAGTAGCACATATGCATTCAGGCGAATGCTGCCGGAACTCTTCATGGAAGTTAACTGGTCGAGATAGGCGCCCGCTTGGTCAAGCTTTCCGCTCTCTGCCGAAACCTGAGCCAAGTCTTCCAGCGCGTTCTCGATGTCTTCCTTGCTGTCGATCTGTCGTGCCAGATCGAGCGCCTGGCGATAGGACTGCGCAGCACGGTTTAAGTCGCCGGTATCGTGATAGACATACCCGGCATCACTGATCCATTTGAGTTCGCTGCGGGTATCTCCGAGCCTTGCGGCGCTCTGCCGAGCTTCGAGAAACTGCTCCAGCGCCCTTTCACCATCTCCCAATTGGAAATAGGCCCATCCGAGGTTGCCTGACGCGATCAGCTTCGTGTTTTCCGCGCCCATCTCCGCGGCAGCCCGATATGCTGTCAACGACCAGTCCACTGCTTCGTCAAAATGGTCGATCTGAAGTGCGGCCCACCCTAGATTCAGGGCTGCGCTAGCATCCAGAAAACGGTCGTGATGGGTATCCGCAAAAGCAAGCGTATCGAGATAGTACCTTCGTGCCTGGGCGAATTGTCCACGCTTGATTGCCAGGGTTCCGCGCGCCCTGAGAATATCGCCGCAGGCCGGGTATTCTGTGCGCTCGCACAGGCCCTCGGCCCGCAAAAGCCGCTGATCCGCAGCCGGAAGTTGTTGCTGGTGGGTGAAGATCACGCTTTCAATAGCCAACTCACGGATGGTTTCCTCTGGATTGCTGGGATCGGGTTGGTGTGCGGCAAGGAGACGCAGTGCATCGTCATACATGCCGCGCCACACCATGGACTCGGCTTCCAGGAGCTGAAATTTCGCTGCCCATTCTGGGTTGGAAGCCTGGAAATGTTCGTATCCCTGTTCGGCTTCCTGCTGGCTTGTTGCTAGATCACCATGCTGAAAGAGTTTCCACGCATGGTCATAGTCACCTTGAGCGCTGCCTGGGCGGGTGTCTTGCAGAGGAATCAGCAGTAACAGCACGAGCGCCCACAGGTAACGGAAAGCCCGGCATCGAAAGCCCCGCCAATCGCTGCCAAACCATCCCCGAATGCCCGCCAGATTCAATGTACTCTTCGTTGTCCAGCGGGCACTGAGGAGAATCGCTTGCTCTATGGCTGGGATTCGCCGTTGGACGTGCCGCCGCCGATCGGTATATCCCCATCGATCACGCAGCCCAGCTTGAGATCGATCATGGTCAGGTGGATGGTTGTCTTCTTCGGGACTCCTGTCTTCTGGTGGAAGTCCTCCTGCTTCAGGACCAGTTTGCCCAGGGTGATGACGCCAATGTCGGGGATCTTGATCACGTGGCCGTAGCAACGCCCAGGGTAGCGCCCAGCCGCCTGGTTGACCAATGAACATTCGACCGCCTCCCTGCCCCCAAGAGTAGAGGATAGCCGATTGTAGTGCTCGGCCAGATTTTCGGGAAGGTCCTGGTGGCCGCGGATGCGGTCGTATTGGCGGGAGACGCGGCTTAGAAAGCCCGCATCGCTGGTGTAGGGCGCGTCATCTGCCGGCTTGGAGCCGAAGATTTCATAATCGAGCTCCAACTCGACCGGGTGTCCCGCGATGCGCAGATTCTCGAAGCGCGTGCCCAGGAAGGAGATCGTCGGCACGTAGCCGGCCAAGGGGTGATGGGTGATGGTCTGGCCCACGACGCGGTCTGCTGTGATCACATCCAGCACATTGAGCCCTTCGATGACGGAACTGGTCAGGGTATACCAGCCCTCGCCCGGCTTGTGGCTGCGGTTGCCCGCGACATGGGTGTACGCGGAGCGGAAGGAGATGACTGCTTCCAGCCGGTAATTCTCCGCGCGCTGCGAGATGTACCCGCCTTCGCGGGCGAGTTTGACGTGGGCCTGGGGTTTGATCTGCTGACAGAGCGGAAGCCGGAGATGGCCCCCGAGGACCGAAGCTTCCGCATGGTAATGGTGCGTTCTTTCGGCTGTTTCAGACATGGCGCTTTCACTCTCCTTCTTTACGATTGGGGGAGAACTCCAGGGCGTTTTCACGGACGCATCAATCGGACAAACTAAGCTCGAAGACGTATTTGTCGACTTCGCTGCGTTCCCCGTGAGCCGCTATGCCAGAGACTGCTACAGTATAAGCGCCGTCCCGCAACATTGCGCCGGGAATCACCAGGGAGAGCCGCTCGGAGTCGCCGGAGTCGCCTGCGGGGGCGGCGGCAACGCCCGTCCAGGCGAGTTTCCCTTGCGGATCGTAAAGTTCAAAGGAGTAAGAGGCGTAGGCGCCGAGGCTGGGTTGCGGAGGAAGATCCAGAGGAAGCGCAACTCCGTGGCGGCGATCGGCGGCGATGGTCAGAGGCGCGCCGCGCGTGGCTCCATGCAGCGGAGCCCAGGGAAGCAGTTGCGGTTGGCTGGCCGAAGCCCGCAGCGCCGGATAGGTGACCAGATTCTGGTAGCCGATGACCAGCAGCAAGGTGGCGAAGACCGGAGCGGCAAAGGCCGGTTGAAACCAGTTAAGCCACCACTCCCGCTTGATTCTGGGCTCGCGAGAGCGGGACGGCGTGGGGGCTGGCGCGGCGGCCAGACGGGGCAACTGGGCCTTGGCCTCGGCTACAAATGCGGCTCCGGCGCGAAGATCGAGGGCACACTCGGTGCAATCGAAGAAGTGCGCCTCGAAGGCCTCCCGCGCATCCTGCGCGAGCTCATCCAGGAGATAACGTTCCGCTGCCATCTGTTGTACTGCTTCGCTATGATCCATCTGCTTCGCCCTCTGTACTGCCCAACCTTGATAGTGGCTGCGAACGCCAAATCGTTTCAAGATTCTCGAACCTGCCCGGCTCTCAGGCATTCGCGCCCAAGGTTATCCGGTTTCCGGCGCGCTTCACGTACTCGGTTTTGAACTCCTGTTTGGCGCGATGGAGCAGCACCCGCAGATAGTCCCGGTCCACGCCAAACTCCTGGCAGACCTCGTCGCGGTCGCGCTCGTCCAGAAACACGGCCTTCAGCAGGGAGCGGTCGCGCGGCGCCAAGTCGAGCAGAATCTCCCGGACCTTCTCCTTGATCTGCCGGGAGACAGCGATATCCAGAGCATTGGCGCCCTTGTCGGGCAGCTCGGGCCGGCCCTCCACATCGAGAGACTCGCTGCCGCTGCTCGAGCGGTAATGCTCAAAAAGCACATGATTACAAACCGTATTCACGAATGCGCCGAGGCGCTCCGGCTGGCGCAAACCGTCCTTGCGCAGAACCGAGAAGACCCGGGCGAAGGTCTCCTGGCGCACGTCCTCAATTGCATGAGGGGACTGTAGCCGGGTGCGTAGCTTGAGCTGTAGCAACTCGGAAAAATAGCCGACGAAATGCTCCTGCGTCCGGCGGTCACCGGCGCAGAGGTTATCAACGTAACCTGCATCGAATGAATGAAATTGCAACGCTGACTCCGCCAAACCCGGAGGACCAAAGTATAGCACTGCGGGCGTTGCCGGCGGATAATACTTGTGCGTCCTGGCGGAAAGCCGGTTCAGCCGCCGCGCGTCAGGGCCGCGCTTCGTGGTCACGGGAGGGGGCGCAAGACTCATCGTGGAAGCCTGACTGGCGGAGTAGTCTGGAGAACCCTCGCGTCTGTGGAATCGACGGGCGCCCCCGGCTGCGCGGGGAAAGCCTGGTGACGCTCCTTCTGACCGGACCACAATTGTTCCTCTGCCGCCGGGGGTGTCGACGAAGCCGCGCGCCGCTTCGCGCGGGTCCAGTGATTTTCAATCCGCAACGTCGTTGGCCAAAGCACGGGACAATTCTCCTTCGAGGTAAGAATCCACCGGCAGAGCCGGGGGCTTTACGGCTGCCAGACCATCCAAGCGGTCCGAAGACAATCGATTCAGAGCAGGAGCAGCCACACCAGCAAAAGAATTGACAGGTACGGCCAAGGGGTTCTCCAGGGAAGATCAAGCTCTCTCCGGTCCCGTGGCAGAACCGGGGAAGAGTCCGGTCCCGGCAAGTCGCTCTCTTCCGTCCGATGGCGGGAACGGCTCGCGGACATCGGATGCGAAGCGGCGCCCTGCTCAAAATTTGCCGGCGCGAACCGGCGCGGCGCGGGCGATGCATGAAACGCATCTTCGACGCCGGAATCGTATCGACTGAACCGCCGGCGCAAGAAGAAAGCGCACAGGATGGCGCGAAGCCATACCAGCCCCGGTCCGTCACCTGGCTTTGGGTGGCAAGGCTCACCCGGAGCCGATGGCTCCGTCCGGAGCCGCGCTTGCTCCCTCTGGCCGGGGAACTGTCCCTCTCCGCCCTCCCGGCCACGCTTCATAAGGCTCGCCCGTGATGTCAGTAAGTTCCGCCGCATCGCTCTCAAACTCCATCGATGACCTTATTGAAATAGGCCCTTGAAACAGGAACTACGCGGAGGAACCGTTGCTGCCCCTGCGTCGTCTTTTCCACCAGACACGCCGTCGCCGAAAGCGCCATCCACTGGATGAGAAATCCGATCAGGCTGGTGCTCAGCCAGATAGCCGGGGGCAGCGAAACCAGGAAGCTCAGACAGTAAAAGCAATCCATCAGCCGGCCCAAGAGCCCGGAACCGAGACCGCTGCGCAGCCGCACGATCAGATCCCAGGGACCATTCTCCCTGGCCAGCAGATGAGCGACCCGCCAGATAGCGAGCGCGCAAAGAACAAAACACCAGACAAATTTGCCGTCTATCATTTCCAAATATCTCCTCTCTGTTAAGGCCGCAGACGGAGCCCGATTCGTGCGGCAGACTCCGTCTACTTCTGGGGGAAGCCGCTCGATTCGTCCGATTCGTCGCTTCTCAGCAACAACTCAGCCGATGCGTGGCTCAGGTTGGGGGGCGCGTCATGGTTCATGTTGGCGCGCTCCCGGAGATGCAGGGCGAACGAGTAGCCGCGGCCGGCCATCTCCGCGACCCCGGCCTGGACGATCTCTCTGGCGCTGGCCGCGCCCTGGCAACGAACTGGGTTTCCCGCGCGATCCGCCGGGCTGGGCAGAATCGAAATCCGGCTCTCCAGAATGTTGCCCCATACCACCGGAGCATTCGGGTCCGTGGTCGAAGGCGGCGTATTCCAGGAGAGCACCGCCCGCACCTTGATCGTTTCCGCAGCCTCCTTGCAACGCTGCGCTCGCGTGAGAAGATCGCACGGCAGGGAGACGCGGTACTCCAGGCCGGCAGGCGGAAGCTGGCGGAAATCGTGCACCGCCGCTGAGGCTGTTCCCTCGTACTCGAACCCCGAACCCCAATCCACCCAAAAGGCAACGTATTCCCTGCTGCCCGCCGTGCCTGGCCCGCCGGAGTAGCCGTTGCCCTGTTTCACCTTGAGCGAGCCAGTCAACTGGCCGGTCTCCGGGTCCAGCCCGATGCCGTACAACTGCTCGTACTCGGTGCTATGGTTGGTCTTCAACCAAGCATCCACCAACTTGAAAAGATCCATTCCCGAGATGCCGGCGAGCCATCTTGCCGGATGCGGGGCGATCTCCGGAGAGGTGAGCGCCTCGGCCAGCGAGGGGGCCAGATAGCGGTGCCGCGGTACCGAGGTCCCCGCGTAGAGTTGATCGAGTTCATCGGGAGTCAGCGTCTTTGGCTCGTTTGCCTGGATGGATTGACCCGGATCGATCGCCAGGTTGATTTTGTCGATGAGCTTGAGTTTGGCTCTCTCCCGCAAAGGGGGGCCTTCCACGGAACCCGCCGGCCGCGTCTTCCACGGGAAAACGAAGTGGGACGGCGGAAGTTTCTCTTTCAAGCAGGACTCTTCGTTGGCCGCGCTGTTATAGTCTGGGGAAGACATCGGAATACCTCTTGATTTGTGAAGCCGGATCAACTCGAACGCCCGGACAATGCGCCTCTGCGCCTTGGCTGACGCAGCAACCCTCTGTTAATGCTGGATTGCATGACCTCTTGTGCCGCTGTGCGCCGAGACTCTGAACCGCTACACAGGGTATAGTGCGGAGACCCTCAGAAGCGTTTCAGCTTTTTTGCGGAAAACCTCTCATTGCCAGATCGGAATGGGATCGAACCGCCGGGTTCACCCCCAGCCAGGCTCCAGGCCGTTACGGCCGGCAATTGCGCCGGAGATCTGGTTGCGGAGTCGCGATTGGCCTCCCATCGGGGAAAAAATCGAGGCGGATGCGGTGTACCCGCGATCCGCCTCAAGGCAGTTGACAGGAGATTGGGACTCGCGATCTATTCCACGATCAGTACTTCCAGGACTGTCTTGGAGCTTCCGGAGACAATCACGGCCAGACTCAGCCGCTCCCGGAACGCCCTGGCGATCAACTCGCCGAGGCCGCGCTCCCGGCTGGCAAGCTCATGCAGTTCGCAGCAATCGCCTAGTACAAAGCCGCAGAAATCGCCAAAGCAGTCGTAGGTGATTTCAATGACTTTGCCGACGAACTTGACGGTCTCATGGCAAGGTTCCGGCTCCCCGTGCCCCGGCTCCCCGTGCCCCGGCTCCCCGTGCCCCGGCTCCCCGTGCCCCGGCTCGGGCTTCCTGACAATGCCCACCGGCGCGCCGTTGAGCGAAGGCGGAATCTTGCTCGCATTGCCGCCCAGGCCATCCACGCGACCCGCGATGTAGCCGATATACCGTTCCAGCACCGGATACCAGCGGTTGGTTTTGGCCATGTGCTCCAGTCTCCACTTCAGGATGGCGAGCGTATTCTCCTCGGGGACCAGGATGGTTTTGGCGGTCGCGACCGGAATCTTCACCTGGAAGGCTCCAGTGACGAAGCGCCACACCTTCTCCGCTGCGGCGTTGTAGCTCGGGGCCGCCGGGGCCGCGCCAGATTTGCTCTTGACCTTCTTGGCTGGCGGCGCTCCCGGTCCAAAGTGGCGCGCGGCGATCTGCGGCACCGGGGGTGGCGGCGCAACCGCCTCGCTCGTGGTCGTAACCCGTCGCACCACCACGTTGAACTCCTGCCCGGCCTTCACTTTGTGGGGAGGCAGATCGATGGTCAGCAGGCTGGCGTAGTTCTCTCCCGTGCCGGATGGGATGGGAACATAGGTGACCCCCTTGGTGACCGTGCATTGGATGGTATGGGCGTCGGCGACCTCCAGCGCATGGTAGCTGTACAGCTCGTCCGCCAGGTTGATCACGTCGGTGGATTTCACCTGCGGCCAGTAGATGGATGCAACGCTGCCCACCGGCACATTGCCCCAGTCGATCATCAGTTCGTCGGGCAGCGCGGTGAGCCAATTCCCGGCGTTGACAATCGGCTTGGAGGGCCGGATGTCGAAGGTCTGCGGAATGCGGTGCGCCTCTGCCGGTCCGGGGTTGTCCGAGTGGGTGACCTGCATATTCCGTTGCGCCAGCTTGTCGGAGTTTTCCGGGCTGGGCGTCACCGAAGCCGTAGTGGGAATCGGCGCAGAATCGCAGGCGATCTGCGCCACTAGGCAGTGGTGCGTGCCCGGCAGGTACTGCTGAATCTGCTGGTTGTTGATCGTGTAATTCGGATCGTAGACGTTGATGAAGCAGCCGAAGTAGTACCAGGCCGTGTCGCCCGATGTGATCTCGACGCTCTTGTTGTTGATGCCCGTCGCCGTGTAATCCGTGTTGTTGTTCAGATTGCCGGTGGCGAAGAAGGGGATGGTGGTGTTGCCCGCGCCGATCTTCGGCGAGCCCGGCAGGCCGACTGTGTCGGGATTGCTCAGGTACGTCGTGTTTGGCTGATAGTCGGTGTCCGGGCTGTTGGAGGCGAAGATGCGGAAGAAAACCTTCACCGGCTGCGGCGTGGCCGATCCGCCGGATGTGCCCTTCAGGCGTACGCGGGCGACGGCGAAGTTGTAGTTGTTCAGGCCGTTCACCTTGGGAACCACCGACGCATCCTGCTGATAGACATTTGTCTGCGCGGGAAGAACCGTCGAGAAGGGATCCGCCGCCCCGGTGGTAAATTGCGTGTTGCCATTCAGGTAGTTGAGCAGAGCCTGGATGTAAGTGAACGCGCCCGTGACGCTGTCGGTCGGGAACGCCGGTCCTCCGGCAACCGGGACGGTGTGCGGGCCGGCCGTCGACGAGAAGACGCGCAGGTCCTGGCTGAGATAGAAGACGTTGTTCTGCGTGGGATCGACGTTGGTGAAGTAGGGGTCCGCGCCGGCAATGAATTCAAAGGACGCGTAGGAGTCCGATGCATTCACCTTCTGTCCGCCGGTCTCGAGATAGGCGTGCAGATCGAGTTCGTTTTCCGAGCCGCCGGCCGCCGGGAAGACCGTGTTGCCGGGGGCTGTGGTCGAAGCCGCGAAGGTGATGTCATACGGGACGCGGATGCGCTGCGGAGCATTGGGCAGCGCCGGATTCTCGTAGTCGATCGCGTAAGTCGCGCTCGGCGCCACTGTGATTCCGCTGGTCGTTGTCAGCGATCCATCCAGTGCGACGCTCAGCCCGAGAGCGTTGAACGAGTTCTTGCTGAAGCCCTCCACCACCACCCAGAAGGCGGCGCTGAAGGTGCCGTGGCTGCTCTGAGCCTGCACGTCCTCGACTTCGTTGAGGCCAAAGGTGCTCTTTTCCACCCAGATCGACGTCAGGCCCACGGGAAACGGATTGTCGAGATTCGTGCCCGTGGTAAGCCCGCCCGGTCCCGGATAGGCGTTGACCAGCGCCTGGAAGAACGGGAAGGGGTTTCCCGGATCTCCAGTCAGATTGTTGTAGACGCCCGCCGGCGTTGAAGCGGCGGCGGCGATGATCTGATTGATGGTGAATTGGAGGTTCACAAAAAGGTAGTAGAGAAAAAGGATATTGCAACCGATCTCGAGTTTGTTGGTGTCGCCGTCCGGGTCCACGTTGTTGATCCAGTCCGGTTGCGTGGGCGATGTGGAGGAAAGCCAGGTGCTGGCCGTCCAGCCCCAGCTCGGGAAAAGGCTCAACCCGGCGCCGCTCTCAATCAGGAACTGCTCGGCGAGGAAGCGCGAGAGGCCTTCGCCGCAACTGCCTTCGTTGCCGGGGAACCAGCCCGCTGCCTGGCTCTTCATGAACATCTCGGTAACTTCGGCGATGAGCAGCATCCGCAGGTAGTTGGCGCTATCCACCGAGTCGTTCAGTTGGACCGGCGGGCCCCAGCTTGCGGTTCCGCCTGGGTCGTTGTTTATGTCCACTTCCATGGGCGTCGAGAAGGGGAAGCTCACGCCGGGAAACCAGCTCTGCATCAGCGCGAAGTCGGCGTCGCAGTTTTGCATTAACAGGGTTGTGCGCGCGGGCTCAATGCCTCCGGGCCCGGCGAGTGCGGAATCGTAAAGAAACTTGTAGTTTGTGGTAACTCCACCGTTGGGGAGACCAGTGTTTTGCAAACCCATGTGATTTTCTCCTTTGAAGCGATTCGTTAGGGGATTGAACAAGCCGGCCGAATGGCTACTGCGGTTCTCCTAGCGGTATCTTGAAACCGGGAATTTTGCGCGCCTCTTGCTTTTGGGAATGGCCGCCTCGACCAAGTCCGGCGGGGCCAGCAGCGCAACCCGCCGCGCTGTAACCCCGAACCTCTCCGGCTCGTTCGATAGATAGTGACTTCAATCGCCCGCTCGTTTCATGAAATGTAAAATGACTCCGAAAGTATTTACCCTTACGAAAATACCGGGTAAGTCTGAAAAAGGAGCTTCTTGCCGTCGGAGCCCCATGAACAGCCGTGCGTATCGATGCGAGATCGTTTCAATCTGGCGAGGGATTCGGCTTCATTCGACTCGGAGGAAGCAATAAGGCAGGCGCGCCCGAGCCCAGGCTGTGCCTGAAGGGCGGCTCGAACGCGCAGCAGGCAACGAATTAAGGATTAAGGAACCTCTGATTAAGTCGGTTTTGTATCAGGGCACGACTTTAGTCGTGCCGAAAAGGTGGGAGAGAAGGGGTTGGGCCTTACGGGCTGCGGAAAAACGCAATCGGGCGGTAGGCCGGGGATTTATCCCGACATAAGACCAATGTAATCAATGCGGGCTTTATAGGCTGCGGAAAAACTCCTCCGGGTGGTAGGCCGGGGATTTATCCCCGGCATAAAGTCAATGGAACCAGCGAGGGCTTTAGCCCCTGAGGTATGCCTTTCGGGCATTTCGTTTGCAAACCGACCTTTTTCCGCAGCCTCCTTGGCCCTGCTGCATTTGTTTTCAACCATGTGCGCTTTACGAGTTGGTGGTAAAGGCCAGAGTGCGGCTCCGGAATCCGACTTCATGCACTGGGAAGCCGCGCGCCTCAATCCGCCTCATCGCATCAACCGCCGCATCGGCTCGTTATCGGCATACACCCGCCACTCCGCCACCAGACCATCCTCCACCACCGCCCGGAAGGCCGCCGGCGTCTCCCACCGGTTCTCCGCCCGCAACTCCCCGCCCGGCGCATTGCCCGGGGTCCCCATCGACACGGGGTCCCCGGCGAGCGATTTTTGCTCGTTGGGGTGAATGGACAGGTCTTGGTCGATGGGGTGGACATACGTCCCCCGCGCCGCCCCCAGCATCACCACCACCCCCTGAGCGGGGCTTATCAATGCACTGTCATCCTGAGCGGAACTTATAAACGCACTGTCATCCTGAGCGGAGCGCAGCGTAGTCGAAGGACCTGCTTCTCCGGGCCTTTCCCCGCAAAACACCTCTTCAATAGCAATCGAATAATCCGGAACCATCCGGAAATATCCAACCCACGCCGCCCGCATCTTCTCCCGCCCCTCGACCACATTCCCCATCGAATCGATAAACCGGTGCTCCGGCGTCATCAACGCCGCCAGCCCCTCCACATCCCGCCGGTTGATCGCCTCAACAAATGCACGCGCCACAGATTCCGCCGAATCGCTCATGCAGACATTGTACCCACGCCGCGCAGCCTCAATCGAAAGGCGCATTAGGCTGGCTGCTATTCCTTACCGTGTTTGCGTACCACATCGACACCTGAGAGATAGCTACGCAGAAGGGTGAAAGCATCCCGGCGGAATCGGGAGTCGCTATCGATACGGCAAGTTCTTCAGCATCCGCAGTAGATAGCGGGGCTTCAAATATGCGTTCGTCGATAGCTGCTCTCCTCAATTCTCTCAATTTGTCGTGATTCAAGTTAAGAATCTCAATCGACCTCATAGCAGGAGTATCTCCCGCATCGAAAGATACGCGACCATCCGCCGTGTAGTGAAACCTGCTCTCGACATCGTCGCGGAGCGGCGAAACAAAGTTGGATTCATCGATAGAAGTTCCGCCCTTGTGCTGCGCACCATATGGTTCCCTGGGGTTCCAATCGGGCGGCGGATTAATTCCCGGAGAACACGCCAAACTGCCAGGGAAACAGGCGAGCATATTTGTGTAATCGATGTCTCTGTCATGGGATTCAGGCAGCTGACTCCGCGGTACAATATGCTCAATGTGGCAATCGTCCACGCTCTGGACGCGCTGCATCGTATATGCGCAGAGGTTACCCTGCTCCGCCAGCATTTGTTGGCGAATTGCGCGCGTCTGCTCCCCTCCCAAATTGGCATACCTTAAGAGTTGAGGGGACGTTGCGTTCTGATCCTTCCATCTGCGAAGCTCCTCCGGCTCGGCCCCTTTCACGATTCGCCTCATTTTGTCGCTCCAGAGAGCCGGTCAATCCGAGCGGAAAGCCTAACTAAATCCGGATGATCGCCGTGAATGCTGCTGCGAAGTTCATTAAGCAACTCTCGCGCGGCTTCGAACTTGAGATCACAAATTAGCCTGTCCGCCTCCTCGAACTTACGCTTAAAGCTCTCATCCCGGTCGCCCGCATCCATAACATGCTTCAGAATCCAATTTGAATCCATGCCAAAGGACTGCCTTGACGGCTGCTGAGCGTCCAGGAGAATAACCTCCCAAGGCTCCGCCTCGCCGATGAGCTGGGGTGAATGCGTCGTCGCAACAAACTGGATCTTCGGGAAGGTCCTCTTCAAGTCCTTAATCACGCGCCGTTGCCACTTCGGATGCAGATGAAGATCAAGTTCATCGATTCCAACAATGCCTTGAGTCTGGTCCAGTACATTCTCATCCAATTGAGGATTGAGGAGGGTAGCCTTCCTAGCGAGATCCCCTACTAGACTGAGCATTGCGGCTTGGCCGTCACTGAGATCGCGATAAGGATGAGGTCCATGTTCTTTCAGGACCACTACAATTTCTCCGCGGTCCAAGTCGTAATAGAGGTCCTCTGCATCGTCGATGCAACCTACCATCGCCTTTTTTAGGGCAGCGAATGCTGGCGAGTCCGCTCCCTTTTGCAGTTTGGCATAGGTTTCCTTTTCAATCCAGTCGAAGAGCCTCTTTTCGGAGATCGTGAATCGTATATTGCGATATCCGTCCAGACGCGTTGGTGGTTTCTTGCCCCGGGGATTGGCGCCTCTGTTCTCCTTTGGTGCGTCCGGCTCAATCCAAAGCCGTTCGGTGCCGTAGGAGGAGATGAGTGGAAGGATAACGTCATTGCCCCCGCGCATGGACGATACGGTCCGGCCCCCGATCTCAAGAATTGCTTTGGCGGCACCGTACCTTGTCGTACTGCGGTCAGAAACCCTTTCTCTGGTCCAATCGATAAACTCACCCATCACCACCCCCCGGGTCTGGATGCGCACCGGAAACTGCTTTTCAAAGGAATATTTTCCATTTTCATAGCCAATTGGGGCCAGCCTGACATAACCGTCCGAAATGGTGGGTGGCCTTTCAGGGCCATCGACGCCGAGAAGCCAGCTGCCGAAGGCAATGTGAAGCGCATCAAGAACGGAGGTCTTGCCCGTTGCATTATCGCCCACAAAGAGATTGAATCGTGGATTCAGGCTAAACTCGCGCGACTCAAATCCACAGAAGTTCTGAACCGCAAGATGGTCAATTCGCATTGTTGATCCCCAATCGGTATCGATTCAATAGTTTATTGTACGGCCATCCTCAACTGTCTGCGGAGAAATGCGTCATCCCCACCCCGCGCCTCCCCGTTTCCCAACCTGACAACTTGCAACGAAGACGGCAACTTCCACCGTCGAGGAAAACCATGCCGCCCCCGGAGAAGCTATCCGCCTCGGCGGCCAGCAATCTTAACCCATCGTGAGCCGGAGAATCCCCTTTTGCCCTGTCTAAGCCGAATTCACCGTATACCAAGCAGCCGATTTGGTCTAAGATATTCGTATGGGCCGCTCCGTATACATCACGACTCCGATTCCTACCCTCGAAGAGGTGGGCAAGAGACTGAAGATGAGCAAGGCGCGCCAGCAACGCCTCATTGAAATCATCGCAAGCAGCGCGCTCGGCCATTCCTCCACGCGGCATCGGAGCGCGCAGGCTCCGGCGAATGGACGCCAAGGCAACCGCAACGGCACCGCGAAAGGTTCCGCGCCTGGCAAGACGAGCAAGCATGCCGCCGCCAGTTAAGCCAGATGCTGTATTCGTGAATATTCCTTACGACGAAGGCTTTCGCCGCCTTTATCTTGCGTATATCGTCGGCTTGACCCAGCTTGGCCTTGAGCCGCGCGCTACCCTCGGAATCCCCGGAGGAGAGCGGAGACTGGATCGCATCCTGGCGCTGATCCAGAGCTGCCGTTATTCGATCCACGATCTCTCCAGGGTTCAGTTGGATCGAAATCCGCCTCGCACCCCGCGCTTCAATATGCCGTTTGAGCTTGGCCTCACCGTGACCTGGGCCAAGCTCAACCCTGACCGGCACAGCTGGTTTGTCTTTGAAAGCAGGGCGCGGAGAGTGCAGAAGTCCTTGAGCGATTTCGACGGCAGCGACCCGAACATCCATGACGGCACCGTGGAAGGCGTCATGCGGGAAATCTGCAATGCATTCGTTCGCAGCCGGTCCGCACGGCCCTCCGTTCCAGAGATGATGCGGACCTATCGCGAACTCTCGCGCAAGTTAAATGCGATTACCGCCGGGGCCGGCGCAAGGAGCGTCTTCGAAGCGCGCATCTTCGACGACCTCTGCTTCGCCGCCAAAGCCGCCTTAAGCCGTCCGTGAACTGAGCGGCCTTGGTCAGTTTGAACAAATCGATTTGCATAGAATTACCCTCCAAGCGAGTAAGCTGTGCATTGGTCAAGGCGGAAGCAGATGCCCAACAGCGGTCGAACCTCCTCAAAACTCGCGCGCCGGCAGGACAACTCTCCCCGGAATTTGCCCGCTCCGTGCCACCGTCCAATCTCTAACCCGCGCAATTCTATTCCCTATTCCCTAGTCCCTTTTCTCTCTTTCTTCTCCCCAAAAAGCCCCCGACCCCCACCCCCCACCCTGTGGAAAACTTTCTTTGACCCTCAAACCCCTCGCAACTAGTACGAAATCAACAGCTTGCATTTTAGTAATGTTAACGAATCAGTAACTGAAAACCCCAGAAAAACCCCGGTTTTTGCCTCAAAAACCCGCGTATTGGGCCGATTCGAGCCCAAAATAGCCCTTTTTGAACGCCCCTTTTGAACCGGGACTTCTACGTGCAGCTTGAACGATCCCTACGGAACCGAAGCCCCTTGTTCAACACGCCGAAGGCCGCCCGTCCGGACGGCAAGTCCCGGTAGTTTAAGCTGAATGCAGGATGAAAGACTCCGCTGTTCTGCTGATCGACTGCCCGGACCAGAAAGGGCTGGTGGCGCGCGTCTCCTCGCTGCTCTACCGGCATGGCGCCAACATCCTGCACGCAGACCAGCACCAGGATCACGGACTGGGCCTCTTCTTCATGCGCGTGGAGTGGACGCTGAGGGGAGCAGGCGGCGAAGCGGTCTTCGATCTGGAGGCCTTCAGGGCGGCCTTTGCGCCGCTCGCCGCCGAACTGGAGATGCGCTGGAAGCTGACCGCCGGCGAGCCGCGGCCGAGGTTGGCCCTCTTCTGCTCTAAGTACCTGCACTGCATGGCCGACCTGCTCTACCGCTGGCGGGCGGGGGAGCTGGAGTGCGAGCTTCCCCTCATCATCTCCAACCACCGCGAGGTCGAAACCCTTGCCGCCTTTTACGGCGTTCCCTTCGAGCACGTTCCGGTGACGGAGGCCACGCGCGCCGAGGCCGAGGCGCGGCAGCTTGACCTGCTCTCACGCCACCGTGTCGAACTGGTGGCGCTGGCGCGCTACATGCAGATTCTTTCTCCGGCCTTTGTCGCCCGCTACCCGGCAGCGATCATCAACGTGCA
>Ga0187887_10001791_pt1 | contig 17999 bp, 19 predicted proteins | sample June2016WEW_7_10_FD_132977 | JGI IMG/M metagenome (GOLD analysis project Ga0187887, IMG submission 132977) | Peatland microbial communities from SPRUCE experiment site at the Marcell Experimental Forest, Minnesota, USA - June2016WEW_7_10 | ecosystem: Environmental > Terrestrial > Soil >...
ATCCAGAAGACTGATTCAATCCCTCCGAAATCGAAGCGCCGCCGGCATCTCGTCGACGATCCCGTCGCCCATCCGCCCGCCTTGCGGTCGCGTCGAGCGGCGGGACGGCCGGCTGGGGCGGCGTGGAAGGGCACGGACGCCGGCGAGGGCGGCGTGTCGCGCTGTGGACTTCGGCTCGCAACCCTCGAGCGCAGGTCGCTCGGGCGCGGTCATCGCGTCGAGCGCCGTGCGCCCTCGCGGCGCATGAACGCCATGGCCTTGCACAGCGCCTCGTCGGCGCCCGCGTCGACCATCCGCCCGCTGGCGGTCGCGGCGACGGACAACGGGCGGCTGGCGGCGTCAGGCTGCGCGAAGCCCCAGCCCTGCTCCTGCGCTTGCGCCCCGCGCCGGTCCGAGGCCGCGGCGCTCACGATGGGCCGCTTCGAGTGGCGGGGTGGCCGGTGGGGCGACGTGGAAGGGCAGCTACGCCGGCGCGAGCGCCGTATCGCGCGCGGCCTACGCTCGCACGGCTCCCGCGCCCGTCGCCCGGGCGTGGTCATTGCGTCGAGCGGCGGGTGCCCGGACGGGTCGCATGGCGTTAGGGCATCATGTAACACTGTGCTAATCTTCCTCCTGATGCAACGAGCGTGCGCCAGATGACCAGAGTCAATCTGACCGAAAAGGTTTACCTAGCCATGGGGATGCCCCTGAAGGAGGCCGACATCCTCGTCTGCGCGATAGTTGATAGCATCGTCCGTGCTCTGCGATCTGGGGACAAGGTGGAGATCCGCGGATTCGGAAGCTTCCATACGCGCCAACGACGAGGGCGCATCGGGCGCAATCCAAAAACTGGAGCCAAGGTCGAAGTGCCGCCGAAGAGAATTCCCTTCTTCAAACCGAGCAAGGAGCTTCGCGAACTGGTTGATCGTTAGCGGGCTCACCCGGATGAATGCTCTGCCCTCGGACAGCATCCGTCGCCCATCGCGCCGCCCATCCGCCCGCCTGCGGTCGCGGCGACGGGCAACGGGCTGCGCGAGGCGCCAGCCATGCTCTTGGGCTACCGGCTGCGCCGGTCCGAGGCCGCGACGCTCGCGATGGGCCGCGTCGAGTGGCGGGCCCGCCGTTGGTGCATCGTGGAAGCGCACGCGTAGCGTATCGCGCGCCCCTATCGCTCCCACGCCTCCAGCGCCAGTCGCGCGGCGTAGTCATCGCGTCGAGCAGGGTGCGCTTCGCGGCGCATGAAGGCCCTGGGCTCAGGATGGCGCCCCTTCGCCGATCGCGTCGCCCATCCGCCCACTGGCGGTCGCGGCGGCGGACGACGGGCGGCTGGCGGCGGAACTGGCCGCCGGCAAGGGGCTACGCTGAGCTCCAGCCATGTTCTGCGCTTCGTTCAGCGTCCCCGTCACCGGTGCTTAACGCTCGTCTGAAGCCGGTGGTTACGCGTCGGCGGGTGGTGGCGCGAAGCATCACAACAAGGGTGCGCGACACAAAAGTGAGGATCAGGCACGACGTGCCTCCCAATAGTCTTCAAAATTGCCGCTGAGTTGGCAGCAGCGGAGTGCGATGATGGCATTGGCGCCGCGGACGGTCCAGAACATTCCGGATTGCTTGAGGCGGGTGCCGATGACGGTCCTACAGCCAGCCTCCATGACCCCGGTCCCGACAAACAGGCCCTGCCTCCGGAACTCTGGGTAACGCATGCGTGCGGCGTTGGCTTCGAAGTATCCAGCTTCCGTGCGAACCATATCGATCGCTTCCGTCGCAGCCGGGCGGAGCGCACGCAAGGAAGTCAGGAGGCTTTCGATGCGCCCGTTGTCGAGTTTGTCTTGCGCCGCCATGATCCACCGCTTTTGACGGGCGGCATTGTCCGGATACAGCTTGGGGGCGAGATTCCACAGATGCTCACGGGCGTGATAAAGGTCCACGATTCTGGACGGCGTCGGGGAAGTATCGATCTCCGATGTTCCAGATCCAAACCGCACCGTCTCCCATGAATACTTTGAGGACTGCTCGGTTCCAGCCGCGGCGCCAGGCTTCGGTGTAGAGGCGTAGGCCGAACTCCTCGGCGGTTTCAATGGCGCCGACGTAGCTGGTCGAGTTTTCGTCCCGGACCGGGCGGCCCTCCGCATCGGTTCCGGTCTGCGTGAAGACACAGCCGAGTTTGGCTTCGCGCGTATGGGCGGGTTGGCCGGGTTGTTTCCCCTGCCTGCCTTGCGTCTCGGCGATCGTCACGGGTACGCCGGTGCCGTCGGTCTGGATGTACAGAATCGGAATGCGAGGTCCGGCTACGACCGGCAATTCCAGTTGCTTGGCCCGGCGGATCTCCCGTTGCTGATGGGCTAGGATATCCCGGCCAATGGCTTCCGCTGTACGTTCTACGGCTTTGGTCGTTACCGTAAGGTCAGCCAGTAATTTCAGTTGTGCGCGCCCGCGGTTGAATGCCACCTCATGCCCGATGAGGCCCATCATCCGACGGACTCCTGGGGATAATGCCGTACCCTGAACATCCAGTTCGCGATCCACGGGGAATTGGCCGCGGTGGCAACTCAGGCACAAGTAATAGGGCCGCTCCATCCGGGTGGGACCCAGCGCCGTCAACACTTGCTTAGTCCGCAGCTCGATGTATTGCGCCTGCCGACCGCACACACAAGGTAGCCGGCGTTGGTCCACGGCAGGCGGGCCGTAATGCAGCAATTGGCCGAGGGCCGCGGCACCTGCGCAGTGCAGGACCGAACGGATAGCCATTTCGACCGCTTCCAAATCGATACCGCCGCTCTTGCGCCGCTCGGCAAAAACTCTTTGCAGCAAACGCTCTACTTCGCGTGTGACTTCCTGATGGATTGCAATACTCGTTTTTTTCCTGCACGGTCCAGCCCGGCACATCGGACTCGACCGGACGCAAGCGACAGATCTGCTCGTTAAGGGCGATCAGTTCCGCACTCAGGCTTTGCAGGTGATGGAACTCGGCGACTTGAAGCCGACATTCCACGCAAACGCTCACATTCATGTCGCGCACCCTCACAACAATCATGGGTTGCCTGGCCTCGGTTGCAAAGGTAAACTGGCTTGAGCGCTCGGCCACAAATCGATGAACCGCTCCGCCACTTTACACGACCGATCCGCACGCGCGTCACGGCCTTAATTTGCCATTATCGTCCCGGCAATCGTCTGGTCGCCGCACCCCGAGGTGCGTACCGGTATACGGAGCGCCCCGTTCCACTCCCGCCGATTCGTGGACGGCCTCCCAGGGGTGCGTTATATAATAATAATCCAGGAGGGCCCCCATGTCATTCCGCGGCGTAGGATGTGCCGTAGCGGCGCTTCTCGCAACGCAACCTGCACTATTGGCGCAGGCGGCGAAAACGCCCCGCCACCGCGTGGCCAATTTCGAATCGCTCCCGCAGGCACCCGTCCCGAACGATCCACTCGAACTGGTCACCGGCGATGCCCAGCCCGTTCAAAATGCCGAGCAACGGGCGGTTGCTACCGGCCTGCTGAAGAAGGCGCGCGACGCCACCAATGTGCGCGCGTACGCGTACGACCTGAAAACCACTTTCGTTTCGTCGGGCGCTTCCGAGGGCGCTTGGAGCCTGGAGGATACTTCTCCGTCGCGCGGCGTTTACCGTTGGACCGCGCAGGGACCTTCCTACTCGGCGACCAATCTTTATAGCAATGAACTGCTCTACGGTAATCAAGCGGCGGGCACCATGCCGCTGCGGTTGGCGCAAGTACGCGCCGCCATCTTTTTTGCGTACCAGGAGTTCGGCCCGTATGCCACGCTGCGTACTGCAACGGGCAGCTTGAACGGCGCGGAAGTCAGTTGCGTCCTGGTCTCGCATTCGGGGCTGAACAATCTGCCCGCCGGCGCGCGCCGCTGGGAGGAGTCCGAATACTGCATGGATTCCAAGTCCGGCGTGCTCATGCGCTACTCGCCCGTGCCTGGTGTGTTCGTGTCCTACGATTACACGAACGCCTTTCACTTTCACGACAAGGCGATTCCAGGCAAGTTCACCATCACGATTGGGGGCCAGTCCGTCGCCGAGGCTCGCACGGAAAGCGTCAAGGACCCGGGCGCCATGGACCCGGCGCTGTTTCAACCCGCCGGTCTGGAAAAGATAGGCGTGGGCTCGCTGATGACTCGGCCGTGGAAGATTCGCACCACAGCGTCCGGAAGCGGGAACACGCAGGGTGCGCTGCAGTTCGTGGTCCTCGATGGCATGGTGACCCCGGACGGTCAAATGGGCGAAGTCCAGGTGGTGGCCAGCAGCAATGCCGCTCTGAACCAATCCGCACTGGATAAGGCGGCCGCATTTAGGGGCTGGCAAACGGCAGAGGACGCCCAACCCGGCGCCACACCTCTGTCGCACGAAGTTTTTTTCACGGTGCAGTTCGTCCCATCCGAACCTTAAAGCACTGATGAAACTGCTGGGGCACAAAAATATACGGACGCAGGCGAGCCCGCTGCGGCGGAACGCTATTGCCCGGCGCGATTTTACGCTATAATCGGTCCTATTAGATTCTGGAATTGGACGTTCGGCACACATGACGGAAGTTCCTGCAGAGCGGGATGTGGTCACCCGTCTTCTCAGAGAATGGGGCGGCGGAAACAAACAGGCGCTTGACGAGCTAATTCCCCACGTCTACCAGCAGCTTCGTAGGCTGGCGTCGATCTCTCTGCGTTCCGAGCGTCCCGATCACACGCTGCGCGCGACCGCTTTAGTGCACGAGGCCTATCTCCGGCTGGTTGATGCGAATGTGGCGTGGGAGGATCGAGTCCACTTCTTTGCAGTCTCCGCCCGGCTGCTACGCCGCATCCTGGTGGACCATGAGAAGGCTCATAACCGGCGGAAGCGCGGCGGCGGCGCGGAAACGATTTCACTCGATGAAGCCCTGGTGATCGGGCCGAAAACACAAGGCGGCCTCACGGCGCTGGATGAGGCTTTGCAGCGTCTGGCCGAGCAGGACCGGCGCAAGAGCGACATCATCGAACTGCTGTGCTTCGGCGGGCTCACCTATGAGGAAGCGGGGGCGGCCCTGCACATCTCCCCCGCCACAGTACACCGCGAGCTGAGAATGGCCCGCGCATGGCTCCATCGGGAACTCATCCCGAATTCAGCTTCCGCGTAGACAAGCCGACGATGGAATCGTCATCCCGATCCAATCGGTGGCAGCGCCTCGATCATCTGTTTTATAGCGCACTAGATCTGGAGCCCGACGCCCGGGCGGCCTTCCTCGATCAGGCTTGCGGCGAGGATGCCGAACTGCGAGAAGAAGTGGAATCCCTGCTGCGGGCCGACGGGCCGAATATGGATTTCCTGAATCAGCCCGTTTTGGATGCGGCGCAACGGATCGCCCGCGAAGATGATCTTTCCGCCCAACGCATCGGCGCGTACCAGCTATTGCGTTTGTTGGGAGAAGGCGGGATGGGCAAAGTCTACCTGGCTGCCCGCGCCGACGACCTTTACCGCAAAAAGGTAGCCATCAAGATCGTGCAGAGCGGTCTCGGGCAAAGTCCCGGCATGCTGCTGCGTTTTCGCAGTGAGCGGCAGATTCTGGCCAATCTGGAACATCCCAATATCGCCCGCCTTCTGGATGGCGGCGTTACTCCCGGCGGCGTTTCCTACCTGGTGATGGAATACGTGGATGGAATCCGCGTCGATGATTATTGCCGGACCAATCAACTCGGGATCGAGCTGCGGCTGCGATTGTTTTGCGCGGTCTGCTCAGCCGTGGACTACGCCCATAAGAACCTGGTGGTTCATCGGGATATCAAGCCGGCGAACATCCTGGTCACGGCGGAAGGCATTCCCAAACTGCTGGATTTCGGCATTGCGAAATTGATGGATCCGGAAATGGGAAATGTTGTGGCTACGTTGACTGCGGATCGCATCATGACCCTGGAATATGCCAGCCCGGAGCAGGTGCGCGGCAGACCGGTGACTACCGCTACCGACGTGTACGCGCTGGGATTGCTGCTGTACGAGCTACTCACCGGCCAGCGTCCGTTACGAACGGATTCAGCCAATCCTCTGGATCTGGCGCGTTTGATTTGCGAGCAAATTCCGGAACCGCCGAGCGTGGCGGCAAGTTCGAATTCGGAATCCGCCCGAAAGCTGCGCGGGGAAGTGGACAACATCGTGCTCATGGCCTTGCGTAAAGAACCCAGCCGCCGTTATGTCTCGGCGGCTGCGATGGCTGCCGATGTGGATGCATATCTCACCGGTTATCCGGTACATGCCCGTACCGACGCCTGGGGTTATCGTACCGGGAAACTGATTCGGCGACATAAAGCCGCGGCTGCGGCGACGGCGATCGTCGCCGTGGCGTTGGTGATCTTCAGCATCGGTATGGGCCTGTTGGCCCAGCGGGCGACGCGCGAACGGCTCGCTGCGCAGCGCGAGGCGCAATTCCTGGAACGCATCTTCGCAGCGGCGACGCCGGACGGAGCGCGGGGCCAGCGCGTTACAGCGCGAGAGTTGCTCGACCAGGGCGCCAAGCGCGTGGACCGTGAACTGGCCGGCGATCCCGAGCTTCGCGGCACAATGCTGGATTCGATCGGCCGCGCTTATTCTACGCTCGGCCTGTTCGATGAAGCCGAGCATTTGCTGGAACGGGCCTATGCTCTGCGCCTCAAGATTCTTGGCGCGGGGAGCACGGATGTGGCCAGCACGCTCTTTAACCTGGCAACCGCTATCCGCCAGCAGGGTCAATACAAGAAGGCCGAACCTTTTTTCCGGCAGTCGCTGGCCATTCGCGAGCGCAAACTCGGCGAGCATAACGCCGATGTTGCCGAAAGCTTAAGCGTGTTGGGGGAATGCCTTTATCTCGAGAACCGGGATGCCGAAGCCGAACCTATTTTGCGAAAAGCCCTGGCGATAGACCGGGAACTTGGCAGCGATTCTTTTTCGGGAAATTATCTGGCCCTGCTTTTGAAGCGCAAAGGAAATTACGCGGAAGCTTTGCCCTTATTGCAAGAACAGGTCGAGCACGATAAGCGGCAACTGGGCGCGGACAGCCCCGATTATGCCCTGGCTTTGCATAACCTGGCGGGTGCGTTAATCGATGCGGGCGATTTCGCGAGGGCCGAAACGACCGAACGCCAGGCCCTCGCCCTGCAACGCAAAATCATGGGCAACGATCATCCCGATCTGGCCTATCCACTGAACAACCTGGGGAATCTGCTGCTCGGAAAGGGAGACTGGCGGGCGGCCGAGCCGCTGCTGTGGGAAAGCCTGCAACTGCGGCGCCGGACAGTCGGAGAAAAGAGCGCTTTGTACGGACTGGGGCTCAATAACTGGGCCCGCCTGCTGCAACAAAAGGGCGACTATGAACAAGCCGAGAAAACACTGAAGTCGGCTTTGGACACAATTGTCAAGGCCAACGGGCCGGTAGACTGGAACGCCGCGAGAGTGACTGCTAGTCTGGGACAGCTGGAATTCGACCGTCAAGACTACGCCGGAGCCGAACGGTATGCGCGTCGGGTTCTGGAGATAGCTCATCAGCTCGGGGCCGACGAGAATCCGCAGGCGGCCGCGGCCTTAATCGATCTCGCTGAAGCCCGCGCTCACCAGGGAGATCCGGCCGGCGCGGAACCTCTGTTGCGCCGGGCGGTGATGATTCGCCAAAAGCAATTTTCGCCGGGTCATCCGAATGTGGTTGGCGCGCAGGTGCGTTTGGGTGAGGTATTTACTGCCGAAGGCAAGGCTTCCGAAGCGGAGACACTCTTGCGAAGTGCCCTGGCCTCAGCCCAGTCGGCTCGGTTTCCATTGCTTTCCTGGCAGATTGCCGAGGTGCAAAGCGCGCTGGGTACGTGTCTGATCGCGCTCGGCCGGGCTGACGAGGGGGAAGAGCTAGTCAGAACGAGCCGGGCCGCTCTGCAGTCGGATCCGCGTCCTGCCTTTCGCCAGCCCTATACCCAGCAGCGCCAACACAGCACCCGTTAGCAGAAGAGTGGAGGGCTCCGACGTGGCGGTGGCATCGATCTCGAATGCCGGGCGAAGTTCTGACGTCGCCCTATACAACCATCCCGTTCCAAACTGCGTGTCATTGTAGACGAAGTTCAACCCATTTGAATAATTCTGGGTGACGTTCCAGTTCCAGGCAGCCTGGCTCTCGAAATAGTTCTCGTTCAGGTCTGGAATATCCACGACCAGCCAGTATTGCGTCCCGGCGGTTAGCGTTGGACATGCGGTACACCCGAATGTGACCAGGTTTCCCGGGGGCCACGCGCCGATGCGCTGCCCGCTTTCGAGCGACAGATTTGCAATATCCGCGCCCGGCAGTTCGTCGACGCTCGCCGCCAGATATACGCCCAACGGCGAAACGGCCAGATTACTGAAAATGATCCCAAGAGGTAACCGGGCGTCTTCGAATATCACGGCTTGGGCGGAGGTGAAGGCCACGGCCAGCATTTGTCCCGCCTCCACTCCTCCATCGACAGTCCAGCCGTTTCGCGGATTGAACAGCGGCGGCGATCCCAGGTTGCCGGCGATGATGGTGCTCGCGGGCGAGAGTGACGGCATCGCGGCGAGGACGGCGATTCGAAAGCCATCGCGAGAGAGCGGCGAGAGGCATGGTCATAACTTGCTCACCGTGCCCGAGACATTATTCGCCACCCAAATGTCGGCTCCATCAAAGGCTATCCCAAGCGGATTCGTACCGGCGCTGAATGTGCCCAGATTCGCGCCATCGGCGGCACGCAGCTTAGTGTTGGATGGCGGGGTACTATTTCAGCAGGGCGATCTTCTGATAATCCGTTCCTCCCACCGCTTCCACCTGTCCGCATAGCGGAACTGCGGAAGGGAGCAAAAACCCGAGGCCCAACCATATGGAAATCGTTTTCGTTCTTTTTTTCATGACTCACTCCTGCTAAGCCCAATCCAAGGCCTGTTACTCGATGGTTTTCAACAGCACTCCCGCCGTGCTGTAAACGGAAATCGAATTTGCGGTCGCGTTTGAGAAGTAAACGCGCCCGCGCACGCTGTCGATAGCCATGCCGGCGGGAACAAAGGGCAACTGCAGGAAGAACCGGTTCGCGGGAAGGATGACCACGACGCCATGCGAGCCGGCGAAATAGAGATTGCCGGATGAGTCACTCGCGAGGGCCACCGCGCTGGCGGCGATGCTGCTGCCGGCGAGCGTGCCGGTCGCCAGCGCGATGGTTTCGGCATTCTGATAAACCGTGCTGCTGCTGGCGTAAGAAAACACGCCTTGCGAGACCGTCAAACAAAGAACGTCGCCATAAGGCGCGATAGTCCTTACCAAGCCGGTGGGCGCGCCGTAATCGGTGGCCGCGGCATAGACGGTTACGTTCATGCTGTTGTTATTGACCCAGATGCTGCTCAAAGCATCGATGGCGATGCCTCGCGGAAACGAGATGCGCTGGCTGATGGTATTGCTGGTATTCTGCACCCCGCCGGTGTATTCGGTTACGTTGCCCACGCCGCCGCCGAAGAAATTGGCTACCCATAAGCTGCCCGCCGGATCGAAGGCCAGGCCGGTTGGGTAGTGGATGGCTTGCGTAATGGTCCCGGCACTCTCAAAGGCGTATTTACTGGTGAACTCTACGACGTTGTTTGCGCCGGTATTGGCGACCCACAGGTTTCCCTTGGTGTCGACTGCCAGTCCGGTCGGGGAGTTGAGCGGGTTGGCGGCGAATCCGGCGGTTGCCACCATCAAGAGACACACCTGCGCGGCTGCCGTCCGAGCGATGGTTTTCATGAGCTGCATGGTTCTTCTCCTTGAGCTTGACGGGGCGGTTCTGTCTGCGCAGAGTGCCGCCCAGCCAATCTTGAGCGTCATCGTTCGACCGGTCTAATGCGAGCCGTTCGGCTTGTTCGTGCTGGCGCTTGGTGCGCCTGCGGGGTAGTTGCAGAGCACGCCGTTCGCGACATTGTGCGCGTTCACCTGGTCGGTGTTGATCACCTTACAAAGCCACTGAGTTCCGTCGCCGCTTAGACCGGAGCCGTTGACCAGGATGCTCGCGGCCTCAGGGTATCCATCTGCGCTGCCGCAAGACCCGCCCAGAACGACTCCGCCGGGGTCGCAACTATAACTAGAAGTGTCGGAATTGTTGGCAGCTAGGCTGAAAACGGACTGATAGATCACCAAATTGGCGCTGGATCCGGCGGGTCCTTGGGGCCCCTGCGGACCTGCCGGTCCTTGTGGACCTGCCGGCCCTTGCGCACCGTTGAAACCCATGGGGCCCTGGTTACCCTGTGGACCTTGCGGACCCGGCAGGCCCGGAGTGCCTTGCTGGCCCGCCGGACCTGGTGCACCAGCGGGGCCTGCCGGGCCTTGCGGTCCGGTCGTCCCGACGGTTGCATCGAAGACGGCAGTCTCACCCGCCGAGGTCTTGAGCTTTAGCAGGAAAGTACCCGGCGCCTGGGTAGACGGCATTTGCGCAACGACGTTGGTAGACGTGTAGCTGATTACGGTGAGCGGCGTGTCATCCAGGATGACGCTGGGTAGACTCGATCCGAAGCCTGTGCCCGTGATCGTGAGCAACGGGTCGGTGGTAATGTAGTTCGTCGTAATCGATGCGATCGACGGTTTCGCCGTAGTCGCGTCCTGGGCGAAAGCCGTGGCGATGGCGCAGCCCAGTCCAATCGAAAGCAGGGTGGCCATCGGCCGAAAATGGCGGATGGCCCGAATCGTCTGAGTTTCGTGTGTCACTTTATGTCTCCTTAGTGGTGGCCCAAAGTTTCTGTTCCCTCTAATAGCGACATATGGGGAGCGATTCCCTCACGAATCGTATTATGCGCGTTTGTTTCTTTCCCGCCAGAGAGAAGACCTTGCCGCGGTCCCCACTGCCCACCCAGAATACCTGCCTGGATACCTGCCTGCCATCGATCTGGTCGCCTACCGTTACCCGCTGGCATAAGGGAACATACTTGCTCTCGAGAGTCATGACTCACATGCATGGCTGCGACCTGAGGGCGGCATCGTACCTGTCGGCATCGCGGCTGGGCCCGATGGGGCGCCTTGGTTCACGGAGGTGGGCGAATTTGCGTCGAATCGGACGGATGAGGAGACGATCGGTCCTTCGTCATGGCGGTTGCACAACCGCGTGGAGTTCCCTCGCGTAAGCATTCAGCTCGTCGCGAACACGGAGCAGTGCCTGGAGTTCCCGCTCCATGGCGTCGCCGTCGTGGGTAGCTCGCACGCCTCCAGCGCCAGTCGCCGGGCATGGTCATTGCTTTGAGCAGCGGGATGCCACTGCGCAAGTCAAGAAACTCTTGCCCACGCCGGCTGTGTGTAGTGCAGCTACGGACACCTCACGATAGGGTATTGTAGACAGGAGGGGAGATGCTATGTACCGATCGCTGACGACTTTATTAGTGGGCGCCGCACTGGTGCTGCCCGTTCTCGGGCAAGAGGGAGGAATGCCGCCGCAGTTCGTGGACCACTGGAAGACTTCCAAGAAGTACGTGCTGGCGCTGGCCGAGCAGATGCCTGCGGCCGATTATAGTTTCAAGCCGAATCCCGCCGAGATGAGTTTCGGCGAGCAGATGGCGCACATCGCCGGGACGAATTCGTACTTCTTCGCCACGCTTTCCGGCCAGAAGGATCCACTCGGAAAGCCGGCCAATTTTGAAAAGGCGACGGTGATCAAGATGCTCAACGATTCTTACGATTTCGTCATCTCCGCCCTGGGCACCATCAACCACGACACGATGATGAAGACCTTCGACGGCGAAGGCGGCAAGATGACCGGAATGGAAATGATGCTGCTGGCCGTCGATCACACTGCGCATCACCGCGGCCAGTGCATTGTCTACCTACGGGCCAAAAACATCAAGCCGGTGGATTATCAGTTCTGAGGCACCACGGGCGGCTTGGCGGACTGCGCCCGCGGCAGTTCTTCGCCGACTTGCGCCCGGAACTGGCGGCTGGCATCAGGCTGGCGCGAAGCGTCGGCCGTGCTCCTGGGCTGCGGGCTGCGCCGGTCGAGGCCGCCGCGCTCGCCTGCAGCAAGCCACGCGCCGTAAGCGCTACCGGCGCGCGGCCTAAATCTTTTTGCGGTTTGGTTGTTTTTCACTTGTCACGGAGTAAGCAAGTAGTTATATTTATAGAGAGCACTTACTCACTGTGGCCATCGATCCCAAACATCTCCCGGAAGATCCCCAGATCTTACAACGGATGGTGCAGGACCTGATGGCGCAACTGGATCGGGAATCCGCCGAGCGGAGCAAGATCCAGAATCTGTTGCGGGAACTGCTGGACGCCAAACGCACCCGCAAGAGCGAGCAACTCTCGGAGGATCAACTAGCGCTGTTCGCGGCGGTCTGGGAGGCACGGCAGACGGCTGCCGAAGCATCGCAGGGGACGGCCGCTACCTGTAAAACAGGGACTTAACAGGGAAGTTAAGATCACCAAAATCGCGCTAAGGCGCACATTATAAGCTCGTTGCGTACCCAAACATCGCCGCGCGACGACTGAAAAGAACAGGCAGGAACAGGGGCGTATCAGGGCCTGATACCGCCGTTATCAGGCCCTGTTATTTCCTGTTATTCGATGGCGCTCCTAGGGATACAAGTACCTTTGAATGTTAAGCTTGGCCCATATTTGGCCACTGCGTTTAGACGGCGTCAGTCCGGATTGGTTCTCCCTCTCCCAGCAAACACGCCGGAAGCCGCATCTCCGCGCCAGACGGCGTTTCAGATTCCGGTCATGCCCAGCCTCGGTCTCTTGTTGAGGAGTAAAATGGAAGCGAACTTCGGCACGTGATGGGACTGATCGTCAGGCCGATTCACAAGCCGGGAAACGGGTGCCAGGAGGGCAGATGGCCGAATCCAAGTCGGGCCGCAGACTCTCCGAGAAGGTGGAGTCAGCAACGGAAACGCAGGGCCCAGTCGGTGCAGCGGCGGTTGCGAAAAAGAACCGTCAGCGAGAAACCCGCCTCCACACTATCGAGGGATTTGCCCGCGTGGGTCTTTCGTACGATCAGTGGCCGGATTTCGTGCGAGAGTATTACGCGGATCCCGGTCAGCGCACTCAGTATCACCACGCCGCGTTTCCGAGTCCATTCCAGGCCTCCGCATTCGATCGCCTGAATCAGACCGCAGAAGACTGGGCGAAGGTGGCCGACCAAGAGTGGGAGCGGCATCGAAACAAATTCTTGGAACAGTGCGAATACTGGGCAAGAGCGGGTGTGGATGAAGAAATTGAGAAGGTGCAGGCCCTCCGAGGTCCGGGAAGCAGAAAGCCCTCCCAAGCAGGAAGTCCAAAACGTGGAACCAACGCACCCATCGAACGGCGATATGAATGGGCGGCCAGATACCTGGCTAGGGTACCACTGAAGGAAATCGCTGGCGAGAATGCGGATGCGTCCACGGTGGGGAGGATCGTCAGAAAGATCGTTCGCGGGGCTGGATGGAATACCAAATTGAGATTGAACAAGCTGGCCGCCCAAGCTCCGAGCACCCACCAGGAATTCCCGAAGTGCAAGTATCACCGCACCGAACCTGAACGGATCGTCCAAAATCGTGAGGAGGAATTGGCCTTGGGCGATGGCTGGGAGAATACGCCACCAGCAAGGTAGAACCGGACGCGAGGCTTTGGAGGGCGCCGCGTTTGCGCAAGCTGAAGTGGGCCGCCGGTTCAGAAACCCTGCCAAGCTGCTGTTTTTCTGCAAGATCCTTGATCCCGGCAACGAGCGAAAAACGGCAATAAGCATGATGTGCTTGTTGCCGTTTATTTTCATAGACTTAGCGTAGCATGTATCGTATTCTGAGGGAGCAGTGATTCGCGCCGACCATGTCATGTACAACGCAGCCGGCGCGGGCGCTACGGATCGGAAATGATATGGACGCACTCGTATTGGAGCAACCGAATGATCTCGGCGGCATAACGCACAGGAAGACTCGCTCTCGGCGCCCACTGCCGCCGCAAGAGACCCGGGACTGGCTGACGCCAGCCGAAACGGCCCTCGCACTCGGCTGTAGCGTCGCGACTGTGCACCGGATGCGGCGGGGAATGATCTCTGGAATCGAACCACTGCCGTTTTTCCAATACGGACGAAAGGTCGTCTTCCGCAAGCTCTCGATCGCCCGCTGGCGGGAACGAAACGAGACGGGAAGGCTGGCGGCATGATACAGTCGATCCAGATTCAGGAATTCGTGGCGGAGACGCGGGAAACGGACGCGCTCATGACCACTAGAAGGTATCAACGAGGCAGTATTTGCAAATCGGCGAATGGAGAGGTCTGGTACGGGAAATACTATCCCGCCCCAGGCGCACCTCAGAAACGGGTTCAACTCGGACGGACTGCCGAGCAGGACGAGAAGCAGGCCCGGATCGCGTTGGACGACATCGTTGCAGTATTGAACAGAAACCCTGCGCACGCGCTCGGAGCCGAGCCCGTGCGGAGGTTTGTGGAGCAAGTGTACATTCCGCAGAAGTACGAAAACGGAGACTGGCGCAAAGCCTCGGGGCAGGAGGCGGAGTACCTGTTTAGACGATCCATCCTGCCTGAGATCGGAGTATTGCGTTGCCGCGATCTGAAGGCGGAGCATCTGCGCAGCGTGCTGCGCAAGCTGGCGGCCGGCGGTCTGAGTTACGAGTCGGTCAGCCAGGTCAGGTGTGCGATGGGGGATATGGTGAAGAGGATGGTTGCCGAAGAATACCTGACATCCAACATCGCCGCGGGCCTCAAGACGCCAAAGGCAGCGCGGCGATCGGATCGTTCCCGCTTGCGTCGGGTAACGCTGGCCGAGTATTTTCGAGCGTGGACTGTTCTCGATGAGCGGGAACGGCTGGCGTTCGACCTGGTGACATTCTGCGGGCTGCGCGAATCGGAGGCTTATGGATTAAAAAATGGGGACCTGTTCGAAGAGGGAGCGATTCGCGTGGAGCGCTCTTGGTACCGGGGTGAAATCAACCCAACCAAGACGAATGAGACCCGTGACGTCGGGGTTGGCGCAGAGATTTTCCAGCGCCTAAGGGCTTGGATCTCCACGTTGCCCGATAGGGGTCCTGAGGGGTGGATTTTTCCGTCGGAGCGAATCGTAACACCGTTATTGCCGGACAATGTACTGCGCCGGTGTATCCATCCGCGGCTGGAGGCCCAAGGACTGGATTGGATCAACTTCGCGGTGCTGCGGCGGTCGCATTCTACGTTACACCAGGAAAGGGGCACGGACCCGAAGATCATCGCGGATCAGCAGGGGCACGGCCTAGGTGTACACCTGGCAAAGTACGTCGACTCATCGGTAGCTCGAAAGCGCGATGCGGTGTCGGCGCTATGGTCGGATTTTAAGGCACTGCAATCTGATCGGTTAATTTTCAATTGAGACAAATGAGACAAACGCTGGTTCGGGAGCCATGCAAGTTATTGAAAAGATGGAGCGGGAGACGGGACTCGAACCCGCGACGTCCAGCTTGGGAAGCTGGCATTCTACCACTGAATTACTCCCGCACGCGGGGGTCAGCATCACTATAGCACAGCGCGCCTGCCCTGCAAATCACGGAACTGCGCGTACGGTTCTCTCGTATCCATGCTGAGGCCATCTATGTTCAAGACTATCTTCTGGGCGTCTGCCCTCTACGCCGCGGCGGTGTTTCCGGCGCTGGCGGATCAGTGGAGCAAGAGCTTTAGCGTAGGCGCGGCGCCGGAACTGCGCATCGAGACCAGCGACGCCAACGTCACGCTCCGGGCCGCCAACGTGAAGACCATCGAGGCGCACGTCTACACTTCCGGCTGGCGGATCGGCCCGGGCGACGTGCACGTGATGGATCACCAGACCGGCGACCGGGTGGAAATCGAAGTGAAGGTTCCCACCGTGCATTTCAATCTCGGAAACCGGTGGGTAAAGATCGAAGTGCTAGTCCCCAGCGCGACTAAGACCGACGTGCACACCGGCGACGGCAACGTCCGCGCCGACGGCCTGCACGGGCCCGCCAAGCTGGTCACGCATGACGGCAATATCGACGGCGAGGGGTTCGAGGGCGCCCTTGAAGCCAGCAGCGGCGACGGGAACATCCGGGTGCGAGGCAAATTCAGCGAGCTAAGCCTGCGCAGCGGAGACGGCAACATCGACGCCGAGGTGGCTCCCGGATCGCACATGGCGGCCGGTTGGACGGTGCATACCGGCGATGGCGGAGTGACGCTGCGGCTACCGGACGGTTTCGCCGCGAACCTGGACGCCCACACCGGAGATGGGCACATCACCGTGGATCTGCCGCTCACGGCGGAGGGCGGCATCCACGAGGACTCCATCGTCGGGAAACTCAACGGCGGAGGGCCGGTGCTTACAGTTCGCACCGGGGATGGCTCGGTCCACTTGGCCCGGCTGTAGGCAGCCCTTAGGCGGCGCGGCGGCAACGGCGAACCTAACGGAAGGATCCCTCACTCTCCTGCGTGACGACGGTGTAATCGGCGGGCGGCTGGAACAAGCTCGGGTCCGGTTCGCCCCGGTTAATGTTGATCAATTTCCGTGTGGAGTCGCCGCCGATCGGGTCATTGTCCTTCGACAATACCACCACCCGCAATTCCGGCGACCTCCAGGTTTCGCTCACCGCGGTGATCGCCCTGTCGTTGCCCCTAGACCCCACCGGCCACGTCGTGGTGCGACGTGTACCTTCCAGCGGCACTCCTTCAATGTCCTGGCGTCCGAGCTTTTCGATCGTGGATTTTGGACCCGCGACATCGTTGGGCTCGTGGGACGGGCGCAGCGGCGGGCCCTCGCGGCCGACGACGGCGGAGCCGAACGGGGCGCTGGCCCGGGCGGCTGGCCGGCTTTCCGGAGCCTGCATGCCGCGCTTGTGCGCCACTTTATCGGCCGCACTCAATGTGTACATGACGTGCGCCACGGGGTCGGTGATCATAACAAAGACCGCCGCTTCCGTGCGGCCCCCCTGTCCCTGTCCCTGCGCCGGCGTTCCGGGCGTCGGACGCTCGGTGCGCGTGCGTCCTTCCGAATCGCGATAGATCTTCACCGTTACGGACGGCTGGGTGATGTGCGTCCCGTCTGCCAGGGTCTGTACCCGTTCAGTAACTTCTTCCGCGGAATAAGGGGCTCCAGTTACCGCCGTAGCGGCCATCGCCTCACCGCCAACGCTCACCGACCAGCCAATGCCGCCTCCGCTCACGGCGCCGGTTGGCCGCGAATCTTGCCCGAATGCAGCTATCGCGAGGAGCGCCCATAGCGCCAAAAGCCGAACACAAACGTTCATTTCCGCCTCCTCGTACGAGTCTAGCGGTACTGCAGGCGAGCGGCAAGCAGAGACAGGTAGTATAGTGGGCATTCGTACTCCGCATGCCCACCGCACAGATTCAAATACACCGGCCCCACCGCATACTCCGTTATATCAACATCGCCATCGGCATCTTGCTGCTGTGCGCGGCCGGCGCCGTGTACTGGTTCGCCTACCGCGTGCTGCCGCAGACCACTGGCACCGTGGCAGCGCCGGTCTCGCAGCGCGTCACGATTGCTCGCGACGCGCTGGGCGTACCGCACATTTCGGCGGCCAACGACGATGATGTCTTCTTCGCGCAGGGCTACGCGACGGCGCAGGACCGCCTCTTCCAGATGGATGGGCTGCGGCGCCTGGCGGGCGGGAACCTGGCGGAGATTGTGGGTCCGGCGGCCTTGGACCTGGACCGCGATGCGCGCGGGCTGCGCATGCGGCGCATCGCGGAAATGGCCTACGTCTCGCTGCCGCCCGAAGACCGCGCGCCCCTGGCGGCCTACGCGCGCGGCGTGAACTTCTTCATCCAAACCCATCTGCACGCCTTGCCCGTGGAATTCACGCTGCTGGGGTACGACCCGCGGCCGTGGAGCGTGGTGGATACCATCCTGATCGGGCTGCACATGTACCGCGACCTCACCACCACGTGGAAAGACGAGATTCTGAAGCGCGACATGCTCGCGGCGGGCGATCGCGCCAAGGTCGATTTTCTGTTCCCTCCGCGGAGCGGCGGCGAGCTGCAGCCCGGCTCCAACGCCTGGGCCGTCAGCGGCGCGCACACGGCATCGGGAAAACCGCTGCTCTGCGACGACATGCACCTGGAGTACTCG
>Ga0187887_10001792_pt1 | contig 17997 bp, 14 predicted proteins | sample June2016WEW_7_10_FD_132977 | JGI IMG/M metagenome (GOLD analysis project Ga0187887, IMG submission 132977) | Peatland microbial communities from SPRUCE experiment site at the Marcell Experimental Forest, Minnesota, USA - June2016WEW_7_10 | ecosystem: Environmental > Terrestrial > Soil >...
AAAGATACGATTTCCGTCGGGCGAGAGCGCAATGGCTTGGAGAACAGAGCCCCGATGTCTCCCGGCAGGATCGAACGGAAAGGAGAAACCGGATTTCAAATCCACCGCGTCCACGACATCGGCGTTCGCAAGAGCCACATACAGCGTCTTCTCATCCGGGCTCAACAGCATTGCCGTCGGATGCGAGCTCGGCAAAGAGGAGTCGCCCACTTTCTTGAGCTTGATCCATCGACTCACTTTGCCCGCTTCAAGATCGAGTTCCCCGATCTCCGCTGAGTTCCAAAGACTACACCACGCCTTCGTCCCCGCTTTGTTGATAACGACGGTATAGGGATACGCGGCGGGCACGTGGCGATCACGGCTCAGGTCGAACGACTTCAGGATTTCGCCTGAATTCATATCCAGCAACACAACATTGTCAGAAAGATTGTTGGCCACGACCAGTCGATCATCCTTCGCGCCCGGCAACACGGCGAATCCAGCCGGATACGGAATCGCAGTTCCCGCTGGAGTCTTGCGCAGGCCATACGCAACTTCCTTCCCTTCGGCTAGCCGCTGCGGCGGAATCTTGATGAACCGTTCCGGCGACACCTGCCCATCAGCAAATTTGTACACCGCGATACCGTTGCCCGTGCTCGTTGGCTTTTCTCCCGTTGGATCGGTAATCGATCCCATAGACGCGTAGAGGTGCTTTCCATCGCTTGAAAAAGCCAGTCCGATGAAATAGCTCTGACGAGTCGAGCGGGCATCGCCGCGCAAGCGATCGTCCGGGAAATCGCGCAGTTGATTATTTGCAAGATCGAGAATCGCGATCGACTGCCGCACCCCGCTCTCTTCCGTGCCATAGCCCTGATTCAACAGCGCGGCATAATGGCCGTCCGGACTCACCGCGATCCTCGCGGGGAAACTGTTCGTACGGGCAATGTAGCCCGGAACCGGAAGCGTCAGCGTCTTGCTGGTAGGAAGGTTAATCTTGCGGCGATTCTCAGTGGCGCGCGCCATAACGAATACAACGGAGAGAATGGAAAGTACGGCAAGGAGGGCGAGGGAGATATTTTTCACGAGCAGAGGCCTCGGATGGTTTGTACCATCGGGGCCGCAGATCAGGCAAACGACCGCGTCAGTTTTGCGACACGGCCGGTGCGCTCGAACCTCTTAGTTCCCTATTTCACGCCTGTCAGATGAACCTCAGCGACCGGCTCTCCCGAGCGCGATTTTTTCACGCCGATCAGTTCCACGGCTTTCGCGGCGATGTGCTCGGCGGACACTTCGAACTCTTTAATCAGTTCCCAGGGCGCGCCGGAGTCGCCGAAGCGGTCTTTCACGCCGATCGCGCCGGTAATTACAGGAATGCCATAAAGCTCGTGCGATTCCGTGATTGCGCTGGCTACCGGCCACGCCAGGGCACCGATCTGGTGCTCTTCGGCGGTCAGAACGATGCTCGTATCGCGCGCCGCCCGCACGATCGCTTCCTTGTCGAGCGGCTTCATGGTGTGCATGTTGATGATGCGCGTTTCGTAGCCGAAGTCCTGCTTCAGGATCCACGCGGCACGCATCGCCTCGGGGACCATGGGACCGCAGGCAACGATGGTCAGGTCCTCGCACTCGTCGCGATAATCGGATTCGAGCTTGGTTTCGAAGGCCTCGATAAAATTCGCCGCTTCTCTTCCCTCTTTCATTCGCAGGCGAATCACGTTTGCCTTGCCGAAAACAAACGGCGTCTTTTCGTCGGTGACAATGGGCGTGGCCTCGCGCGCGAACCGGATGTACTTCGGACCGACATGCTTGAGCAACAGGTAGTCGGTCGCCTTGCGGGTTTCGACCATATCGCAAGGAACAACGACAGTCATATTGGGCAATCCGCACATTGCGAAACAGTCTTCGAGCGCCTGATGAGTTGCACCATCGGGGCCGACGCTGACCCCGCCATGGGCGCCAGCAATCAGCACGTTGAAGTTGCCGTAGCAGATCGAGGTGCGAATCTGGTCGAGATTACGGGCGGCGGCAAACGTCGCGTAGGTGCCGAAGACAGGCAGCTTTCCTTCTTTCGCCAGTCCGACAGCCTCAGACGTGGCCGACTGCTCGGCGATGCCCATGCTGATCCAGCGCGATTTGCGCTCGGGCTTGTTGGCGTAGAACTCGCTGATGGTGATCGAGCCCGAAATATCGAGACCGAAACAGACTACGCGCGGATCGTCACCGTTGGCCGCGAGCGACTGGCCGAAACCCAGCCGCGTAGGCTTCATCTGGACTTTCATGGTGTCGGCGGCGTTCCACCAGTAGTTGCGATGGAATTTCGGCATCTTGGCGTCGAGCTTGCGCTCGACCTCCGCCTGATATTGCTTGGCGTGCGCGAACAGTTGCTCGACCGGAATCTCGCCTTCGAGGCCAAGTTCCTTCAGGGCTTTGTCCAGCTCTTCGACGTTGGGCGTCTTGCCGTGCCATCCGGCGATGTCTTCCATGAAGCTGACGCCTTTGCCCTTCACCGTATCGGCAATGATGACGGTGGGCTTGCCGCATCCGGCCTTCGTCTTCGCGGTTTCGAGCGCCTCGACTACCTGCTTCATGTCGTGGCCATTGATGGTGATGACGTGCCATCCGAAGCTGCGGTATTTTTCTTCGAGCGGCTCCACGTTCATGACGTCTTTGACCCAGCCGTCGATCTGCAATCGGTTGCGGTCGACGATGCCGACCAGGTTTTCGAGCTTGAAGTGGCCGGCTTCCATTGCTGCTTCCCATATCTGGCCTTCCTGCTGCTCGCCGTCGCCCATGATGCAAAACACGTGATGGCTCTTCTGGTCGAGCCGGGCGGCGAGCGCGAGACCGACGGCAATACTCAATCCCTGGCCGAGCGATCCGGTTGAGACTTCTACGCCCGGAAGCTTGAGCCAGTGCGGATGTCCTTGATATGGCGAGTACAGTTTGCGGAGGAGCGCGACATCTTCTTTCGGACAAAATCCGGCAAAGGCCAAACCGAGATAAAGACTGGGGGCCTTGTGGCCGGTAGACCAGACGATACGGTCGCGGTCCTCCCAGTTAGGATTCTTGGGATCGTGGTCGGCGACTCGAAGGTAGAGGGCCGCGGCGATATCCATGATGGAGAGCGTGCCTCCGGCATGGCCGGAGCCGGCCGCGCAGAGCGAGACCAGGTTGTAGCCGCGCATCAGATTAGCCTGCTGCTTCAGTTCGTCAACGTTGTAGGAACGCAGAACTTCGCCGGTGGTCGAATTCAGGATAGACATGGGGTTGCTCCTTCGCGGGCGCCAGGCATTGGGCAAAGCGAAAAGCGGCGCATAGGCTTGCCAGTCGAGGCTAGCCCGGGGTGTCGCACGGGTCTGTGAGGAAGGTCACAGCTGGGGGTGATGGGTGGCCCGGGAGAACCCTTTCACCGACTCCTCACCTCAGATCACGGGAACACAATCACATCGTCATCCAAAGGCAGTGCTTGTCGGATGGACTCTGGAGCAGGGTAGGCACTGAGCTTTTCTCCCTCCATTTTCCCCGCAAGACGAAACGAATCGATGACAAATGGGAGGCCCTCCGTGCCGAGTTCCGAGTTTCGATCGGAAATCTGAAAATGCAGGTGCGGTCCGGTCGCGTTCCCCGAGTCTCCTACGAGCGCCAAAACCTGGCCTCGTCTCACGTGGTCTCCCACCTTCACTCGAATGCTCTCCGGCTGCAAATGAGCGTAGAAGGCATATTGCTGCTGGCCAATGTCCAGGATGACGTAGTTGCCGCCCATGTTCGCAAGTGTCATCGGCGCGGCGCGCGTTTCGGCGTCGGGCGTATTTTCAACCAGCCCGTCCAAGAGAGACACCACGGTTCCATCCGCAACCGCGAGCACTTCCGAACCATAGCCAAAGTAGCTGGAGTTCTTCGTTGCGTCCCCTTTTAAGAGCTGGCCAGTTTCATCGACCTTCGCCCAATCTGTCGCAAAGCGTTCGGGGATCCTCGCTTTCCCATCGACCGCAATCAAGGTCCGCCTGTGGCCGGCGTCGTTCGAGGGGCCATCCGCCGCCCACCACAGCCCTCCCGTCAGCGGCGGCCCGATAACCCTGGGCCCCGTGGAGACATCCGTCGCTCCTCCCTCGATGCTCTGCATTCCAAGCTGAGTGAATCCCGAAGCAACCACCTGCAATCGATGACGGAGACGGTGCGGAATATTGCCTGTGTCGAAGTCGAGCCACACGAAGACAACCGACCATTTTCCACCCACGAGCATCGGATTCCCGGGCTGCTCTGACTTATGCATTAGCCTTTTCTCAAGGTCCGCGCCCGCATAGCTCGCCAGCGGCTTGCCGCTCGCATCGTCCAGAATCTCGAGTTGTTTCAATGCGAGATCCGCCTTGCTGAAGTTGGAAATATGCAACTCGTATGCGAGGTGGTCTTTGTGATCCGTACCGCGGAATGCCTGCGGCTGTGTCGGAATGGAAAAATCGACCGGTACACCTAACATGAAGGGATCGCTGGAAAAACTTGGCGCCGGAAATTGCGCGTACGCAAGCAGCGAACAAACTGGTGCGATGAAACACGCCATCAAAACAAAACAGTTCAAGAACGCCGCAAGCGCGGCCCTTGTCAGGTGGCAGGGCCGAACGCACTCTTGGAACATGGGAAGTCCCTCAGTCTGACTTACGCAAACCAAGAAGACTTAGTTCCCTTTAGGACAAGCTTCGGTTCCCCTCGTCCGCGTCTCTTTCAGCCTTACCGCGCCGACTTGAAGACCGCGAACACTGCGCCCTGGGGATCGGCAACCACCGAGAAACGTCCCACGCCTTCCATGCTCATGGGCGGCAGGCACAACTTCGCGCCCATGTCTTTCGCCTTGTTCGCGGCGACGTCAACGTCATCGACCTGAAAATAGGCAAGCCAGTGCGGAGGCACTCCGGGCTGGCGATAAGCGGCGGGCGGAACGCCTCCGATGAAGTGTTCTCCGTTCTTGATGTGCAGGTAGCCGGACGTATCTTTTTCGTCGCGCGTGAATTGCCATCCGAACAGGCCGGAGTAGAATGCCTCCGCAGTCCTCGCGTCGGGTGTACTCAGATCGGCCCAGCAGAGCGTTCCATGGACGCCCGCGATCCCGTTACCAGTGTTGTGTTTTGCCTGCCACAGGCAGAAATACGCGCCGGTGGGATCCTGGATGACGGCCATGCGGCCAAAATCCATCACGTCGAAAGGTCCGGCAATCACCTTGCCACCCAGTTGCGTGGCCTTGGCAGCGGAGGAGTCGGCGCTTTCAACGAGGATGTAGAGCATCCAGTGCGGCGGAACATGTTGCGCGCGCTGGTCTGGGCGGAGCGTGTAGGCGGCGCCTGCATCGCGGTCATCGATCTTGAAAATCGTATAGACATCGCTCGGACCCATTGGCATGTCGTTCGGGGTCCATCCAAAGATGGAGCCGTAGAAGTTCTTGGCTGCGGCTTGGTCACTGGTCGCGAGTTCAATCCAGCAAAACGATCCGGCGGGATGCTTATCGATGTTGGTCATAGCGGAGGAAGTTTACACCAAGTCGCGCCCGGGATTGTCAATGGATCATGAACTCTGACGTATTGGGCGAACGTGGGGCGATTCGCCTGCGCCGCAAGCAGTGGAGGCGCAGCTGGCTGCGGCTCTACAACATCTGAGAACTACCGCGCGCTCTGCGATTCATCGTTCTGCGACCAACGACACGCGGCTGACCACGTCCCAGCAGTCAACGATGCTAGACCAGATTCTTCTTTGTCCAGGCTTCAATCCAGGTCAGCGCCTTGTTCAGGTTCTCCAGCGAATTGGCCACGCTGAAGCGGAGATAGCCTTCTCCATAGGCTCCGAACGCGGTGCCAGACAGGCAGGCGACTCCGGCTTCTTCGAGCAGAGCGTCGGCTAGTTTCTTCGAGGGCCAGCCGGTCTTCTGAATGTTCGGGAAAACATAGAACGCGCCTTTCGGCAGGCGGCAGGAGAAACCTTTGATCTTGTTCAAGCCAGCGACAAATACGTCACGGCGATGCTTGAACTCGGCGTTCATCTTGTCGACCGAGGCCTGGTCGCCGCGCAGCGCTTCGATTCCGGCAATCTGCGTGAAGCTGGCCGTGCAGGAGTTCGAGTTCGTCTGCAGCCTTGCGACCTGCGCGGCGAGATCGGCTCGCATCACTCCGTAGCCCATGCGCCAGCCGGTCATGGCATAGGTCTTCGAGAAACCGTCAAGCACAATGGTGCGGTCTTTGAAGCCGGGAACGCTCATGATCGAGAAATCTTCGCCTTCGAAAACGAGCCGGCTATAGATTTCGTCGGAGAGCACCATGATGTTGCGCTCGCCGATCGCGTCGGCGATGCTGTAAATGTCGTTCTTAGTCAGCATTCCGCCGGTCGGGTTTTGCGGCGAGTTCAGAATGATCAGCTTAGTGCGGTCGGTGATCAGCGATGCCAACTCTTTCACGTCGATTGAAAAATCGCGCTCTTCGCGGAGCGGAATTGGGACGGCGCGGCCACCCAGGTAATTGATCATCGATTCGTAAATCGGGAAGCCGGGATTGGGGTAAATGACTTCATCTCCTTCATCAACCAATGCCAGCATGGTAAAGAAAATGATCGGCTTGCCTCCAGGGACCACGACAACTTCGTCGCTCGTGACCGGCACGTTGCGAGTGCGGCTCACGTACTCGGCGATGGTCTGACGAAGCTCGGGAAGGCCGGCGGAGGGCCCGTAGTGCGTCCAGCCTTTGCGCAGGGCGTTCACGCCGGCTTCGACCACATTGTCCGGGGTATTGAAATCGGGCTCGCCGATTTCCAGGTGGACAATATCTCTTCCCTGCTTCTCGAGGGCGCGGGCGCGGTTCAGTACTTCAAAGGCGGTTTCGGTGCCGAGCCGCGACATCCGGTTGGCAAGACGGAGTTCAAATTGAGTAGGAGGTTGTTCAATCATGGCGGTAGGCATTATACGGCCTCGGAGGCTTGCTTGGCCTTTCACCTGATTGTCACGCTAGGGACGTGGATGGGTCAATTGCAGAGGTCACGAGGAGCTGTGATCGACAACAGGCAAGAGGAATCAGGTCAGAGGTTAGAGGTCAGATTTCAGAGGTAAAAGCCAAAGATTTAGGCAGCATTTGGAACCCAAAGGTTCTCACCTCTGCAATCTGACCTCGGACCTCTTACCTCGCATTATTCTGAGATGGTGCTCTCTTCGCTCTGGGCGCGGAGGATGCGATCAACCGAGTAGGGGGCGCGCTGTGCCGGTTCGTGGTAGTGGCGAACCTGCATTTCTCCAAGCAGACCGACGGCTAGCATGTTCAGGCCAGCCAACAGCAGCACCATTGAGAACACCATGAGCGGACCGTGCTGGCTCATAACATCCGTGCGGTACACGAGTTTGTCGAAAATCAGCCAGCCGGAGATGGAGCATCCCGCCATAATGCTGAGCATCCCGACGGTGCCAAAGAAATGCAACGGGCGCGAGAGGTACTTCAGCAGAAAACGGATCGTCAACAGGTCGAAGAAGACGCGGAATGTGCGCGAGATTCCGTAATGCGAGACACCGCGTTCGCGGTTCACGTTCTTGATCGGCACTTCAATGATGGACGCACCATGCCACGAGGCCAGCGCGGGGATGAAACGGTGAAGCTCTCCGTAGAGCGGGACCTGGGTCAGAATTTCGCGCCGATAGGCTTTGAACGTGGTGCCAAAGTCGTGAATATCGACGCCGCTCAGTTTAGCCATGAGCCAGTTGGCGCAGCGCGACGGGATGCGGCGCAGCCAGAAATTGTCGACTCGATTTTTGCGCCATCCGCTGACAATGTCATAGCCCTCGGCAATCTTCTCGAGAAACAGCGGAATGTCGGCGGGATCGTGCTGCAAGTCGCCATCCATGGCGATGATGTATTCGCCGCGAGCATGGTCGAAACCGGCGGCGAGGCCTGCGGTCTGACCGAAGTTTCGGCGCAACTTGACAACCGTGACGCGGCTGTCGACGGCGGCAATTTCGCGTAAAAGCGCAAACGTGCCGTCAATAGAGCCGTCGTCAACGAGAACCATCTCAAAGGTCTCGCCGCTAGCCTCCATGACGGACTTCAGCCGCGCGTACAGATCGGTGACATTCTCCTGCTCGTTGTGGAGAGGAACTACGATTGAGTATTTGAGCACAGTAATCTGATTATACGGTAGCTGCGGGCGTGCACGAAGTGACTACGGTGGGACTTATTTCTAAACTTCCCTTGCTACGTTAAGCCGCTCCGCGGCGGCACAGGACTCGCAGCAGGATCAGCCAGTGCCGGAGATCAGTCGTCATCAGGAAATTCTCTTTCACGTGTTCGCGCCATTCTTGCTTCGTTGTGCTGTGGTGTTCATCCCTACTCCGTCTTATTCGTTTACGGCCTGGGCGACCCCGCCCTCCCCAAAGTTGCCTTCGCGGCAGCTTCTCAGCCACCCAGCAAGAAAATCGATGACATCCTCTGGAGGCTTCAGCCAGAGCTGCGCCGAAGTCGCGCGCCATTCCGGCCGCACTAAAATGCTGAGCCCCCGATCACCGAGCGCATGGAAAGCAGATTCGTCCGTCGTATCGTCGCCCAGACATGCCACCGGCGTTTCGAAGGTGATCTCGCGCAGCAGGGCGTGAACTGCGGCGCCTTTATCTGCCCGGTGCGCGCGAATTTCGATTCCGCCATCGAATTCGAGCAGATTGAGGCCGGTCTGCTCGATGATCGGACGCCATCCAAGCAGGACCCGGGCGCGAAGCTCCGCCGCATCCAAGGCGCTCAATCCGCGCCAGTGAACCGCGATGCCTCCGGACTTGAATTCCGCCCGATGCCGGAGATGTTTGTAGCTTAGCCACAGTTCGGCATCCGACAGGGCATTCAGGGTCTGTTCGTCGAGTTTTGGCATGTCCGCAGTGCCGTCGACTCCAAGCCGCTGGAACCCATGCATACCCCAGATTTCGGGCCGAGGATGAATATCGAGCAGCGGCACCAGGTCCGTTACGTCGCGGCCGGAAATCACAATCACCCGGGTGCGTGCATCGCGAACGATCTCCTGCACAAGAAGAGCAATACCGGGATAAGGCACCGCCTGATCGCGCTGGGTATGAAACGGAGCGAGTGTACCGTCGTAATCGAGCAGGAGCACCGATTCGCGCGCACCGGTCACGGTTTGCAGGAATGATTGGATTGCGGATTGCGCTTCCGGCGTCAACAGGCTCCCCTGGCTCCTTTTGTCGATGCGGGTTGTTGCGCTGGATTGGCCTGCGAGATCATGCCACACCAGCTTTCGTCCATTGCTGGTGCGCGTCTTCCAACGAATCCAACCGCACTTCGCAAAGCTCCGTAATCAGATCCCCGGCCCAGCGGTAGATGTTGTTCTCCCTGATAACGCGGCGCATGCGTTGGGTCCGCAAGCGCTTGTCCTCGGGATCCATCTCGAGGGCCACACGGATTGCCTCGGCCGTTTGTTCGATGTCATAGGGATTCACCAGTAATGCATCGCGAAGCTCGCGAGCGGCTCCGGTGAACTGGCTGAGAATCAGGACTCCGCCCTCGTCTTCCCGTGAGGCAAGGAATTCTTTGGCGACCAGGTTCATGCCATCGTGGAGCGAGGTCACCAGGCAGAGATCGGCGGCTCGGTAATAGGGCTCGATCTCCCGATGGCTGTGCTGACGATTGCGGAAGATGATGGGCTTCCACTTGCCATCTTGAAAACGCCAGTTGATGCGCTCCGCCTCGGCTTCCACCTCAGCCATCAGGTCGTGATAGCGCTTGATGTGGGTGCGGCTGGGCGCTCCTATCTGAACAAACGTAAACTTCCCCTGATAGTTCGGATATTTTTCCAGGAAGCGCTCGATGGCCAGGAAGCGCTCGAGGATCCCCTTGGTGTAGTCGACGCGGTCCACGCCGACCCCAAGATACGAAGCGTCAACCCCGAGACCGCGAATGAGGGCAGAGCGCTCTTCATAGATTGAGGATTGCGGGTCAGAATCCGTAGCGTCGTTGCCGGTGAAAGCAACGCTGATGGGGAACGGACGGACGAGCGTGCGATGTTCATGCCGTTGCACGGAGAAATGTTCCCAATCCACGCGGGACTCGACCGCCCGATCGACCGTCTGCAGAAAGTTATTGCAGTGCGACTGGATGTGAAAGCCGATCAGGTCGGCGCCGAGCAGGCCATCGATTAACTGGCTCTGCCAGGGACAAATTCCGAATGCTTCGGGGTTTGGCCATGGAATGTGCCAGAAGATGGCAACCCGCGCATCCGGCCGCTTCTCTTTGATGAGTCGCGGAAGGAGGGCAAAGTGGTAATCCTGCAAAAGGATGACCGGCTTGCTGACGGCCGCAATTTCATCGAGAAGCGCGGCCGTGAACTTGAGGTTGACATCCTGATAGTGCTGCCAGTCCGTGGCGCGAAAGAGCGGACGAGTGTGCGCAATATGGCAGAGCGGCCACAGGCCCTCATTGGCGAAGCCGTAATAGTACCCCTCTTCTTCTTCCTTTGTAAGCCAGACGCGGCGCAATGTATAGTGCGGGTCTTCCGGAGGCACACGTAAGCGATCATGGAGGTCGACAACCTCCGCATCAGCATCGCCGCTGCCGTGGGCGATCCAGGTCCCATCGCAGGCATTCAGGATGGGTTCGAGCGCGGTCACCAGGCCGCTTGGGGGAACGACAACTCCGAGATCCTTCCCATTGCGCCGATGCATGTAGGGCTCGCGATTCGAAACCACGAATAAACGGCTGCCCTCGAGTTTGGCGCGAACCTGCACGGAAAGGCGGTCCGCAGTCCACATGGATTCCGCCGCATCGCGCAGGCGGGCTTCATTCACCGCCGCACTGCGAGCCAAAGTCAGGCTTTCCGCCATCGTCGCGACTTCGCGCGCCAGGGGACGGAACATTGCCAGGTCCGGGATACCTTGGCGAAAGGTCACCTTGCCCATACGCAGGGCCCGCATCCACAGCGCGGCGCGCGCGATCGGGCCGGCAATGCTCCAGCGGACAATCAAGAGCGTAATCAGGACAATGATGAAAACCTGGACCAGTACGTGCAGAAATGACTGGCGCCAGACGCGAAGAATCTCCGTCCGGATATAGCCTGCGTCGTGCACTACAGCCAAACCGCCCAGGACTTCATCGTCGTGACGAATCGGCGAAGCCAGGATGTGGACGGAGTGGCTCCCAAGACGGAGAAACGAGCTCTCCTCATGATCTTCCGTGATTGCCTGATTCACCGGCGACGGGCTCTGGTCGAGCACATGATCAAGATCGGGCGTGATCGCAATCAGTTGTCCAGAACGGTCGTAAACAGCCACACCTAGAAGGTGCTCCCGATTTCCGAAGCGCTGCACCAGTTGCCGCAACTCCTTGTCCTTGTCGTGGCCGGGATTCCACGCCCGCTCCACATTCGCGACCAAACTCTCTGAAAGCACCGTGGCGCGATGGACCAGATCGTTGCGGAGCGCACGCTTCTCGTTCAAGGCTTCGAAGTACGAAAAAGCCGATGACACCAGAGTGATGCCTACAATAAGCGAGACCATCAGGCGAACACTAAGCAGGCGCATGGGCAGTCCCTTAGATGAAGGAAACGGAGGTGGAGTAGCTAACCCTGGCTCAAAAAAAGCCGTTGGTCGCGAATCCAACTAAATACTGAAAAAACGGAGAGAAAACGATCCTGCCCCGTTATTGAGGTCGAGGTGCGCTGGTCGGGCTAGATCGGATCGATCGTACTCCACCTTGATCGTTCCAGTCGACGGATCGAGAATGCCCGTGTTGGAGCGGATCGTTGTAGCTTCATCGCGCACCCCTTGGGAACGAAGTGGTGATTCTGTCGTAAGGAATAGCAACTGCGCTGCCACTCATCACTGCCGCTGTAAGTCGTTGAAAAGCCGTTTGCTATGCACGCCTGTGCGGTTTGACGCTAAGCAACGTTGACCAGCGAGCTGGCAGAATGTTCCGAACGAACATTGAAGACGAAGCGGCGCACACCCGCTCTTTATCTTTAAGATCTCCTTCATCTTTCATCTTTAGATCATGAGTCTATTCCCGGAAAAATCTCTGTCTAGGGATTCAATCACGCGTGCCGGACAAACGTTCCGGTGGACTTCACTGGAAACCCTCCGGCTGCGGTAAAGTAACAGAAGAGCAAGGCTCGCGCATTGGCCCCGTAGCTCAGTTGGATAGAGCAGCGGTTTCCTAAACCGTTGGTCGGCGGTTCGACTCCGCCCGGGGCCTCCACTCCAAAAAAACATTGGCGGACTTTGTCTGCTCCCCTCCGTTCCGCATGCGACTTTAAGCCAATGGCGGACAGACACGATCCGTCCGCCGTTGTTCTTTGCATTTCGATCGCGATTCCCTCTTCTTTGTCTGATCAGTGGAGGGACGGCTGTCGTGGTTAGATATAGAAGGCTCAAATGGGTTGAAGGGACCGACGCCGGGACACTTTCGTAACCTTTACCCAGGCACCTTCGGTGACTAGACTCAATCAGGTTTTGTCTCCGCCAACCTGCGCAAGACAACCCACTTTCTTCCCCCACCGGAGAGCATCTTGCGACAACGGCTCGATGAAATCAACCAGCGGTTGGAAGAACTTCTGAGTGGACCGAAGGATCCCGCCCTTTCAGAAGAGATCGTAAGTCTGTTCCAGGAAAAGCAGAAACTGCAGGCCCTGGAGGCAGCCGCTAAGAGTCCGCATAACGGCGCCTCGATTCAGATCCGGCTGCGTGACCAGCGCAAAGAAGATCCTCCTTCGGGCAGCATTCTCGGCAACATCAACAGCGAACTTGCCAAGTTGGAAAAACGCGATTGGGAATTGTGGTGGATCGTTTCCGCCACTGGCATTTTGTTGGGAAGCGGGCTGCTGGCATTTCTTCTGCCCGCAGCGCTTATGAAGAATGAGAGTCTCCACCTGGAGATTACGGTGCCCCGGCAACTGGCCGTCGGACTCATGGTGCTGCTCATTCTGCTGAACACCTATCTGGTATCCCGGCGCCTGGAGCTGCGCCGCATGCGGCAAAGAACGATCTCGAGCACAATTCAGAACGAACTGGTGCGGCTGCAATCGTTCACCGACCCGCTGACCGAGGTTTATAATCGCCGGTCGCTCGAGGAGCTTGCCCACCGCTTTATCAGCCACGCCCAGCGCCTCAAGCGACCTCTGACTTTCCTGCTCATTGATGTGGACCACTTCAAGCACGTCAACACCCGCTTTGGACATCTCACGGGTGATTTCGTGCTGGTTGAGATTGCCGGCCTGCTGCGCACCTCAGTGCGCGGCTGCGATGCCGTGATCCGCTACGGCGGAGATGAGTTCCTGACCATCGTGGCCGATGCTACGGCCGAAAAGGCGCAACGGGTCGTCGAGCGGATGCAAGCCAACTTAAGCGACTGGAACAAGTGCGCTCATCTGGAAAATTACACAATGAGCCTGAGCATTGGCGTGGCCGAATGGACCGAAGGGCAGACGCTGGACGAAGTGCTCGACATCGCCGACCAGGATATGTATGCCAAGAAAGCGCACACGGCTCGTTCATCGTCCGAAACCCCGAACGCCCAATTGCAATTGACCGAACGCCGCCGGTTACGTTTCGAGCGGCAGGCCGGAAGTTCCTACTGAGACCACCCGCCGCTGAGCGCTTCGCAAGGTGCCATTCCCGCTACGCGAGTTTTGAAGTCAGTGCGATTCCCACGCCCTATCCGCCACCCACGAAGTGCACGATCTCCAGTTGATCTCCATCCTTCAATGTAGTCTGAGGCCATTGGTCGCGCGCCACGATTTCGCGATTCAGTTCGATGGCCACACGATCCGGCTTCATACCAAGCTGGTCTACCAACGCCTTCAGATTGTCTGCCGAGACGACGCGGCTCTCGCCGTTGATAGTCAGGTTCATGGGATCAATCGCCAGTTCGCTTTCGTTCTCTGATCTTGCGGTCTCAGGTCTAGCAGGCTGCGGAAACACTCGACTTCGATTCTGTTTTGAAAGGGTGCGGCTTTTAACCGCACCGCAAGTGTCGTGTAATCAACGGCGGCTTTAGCCGCTGTGGGACATCTCGCCACGTAAACGGCTTTTTCCGCAACCTGCTAGGAAACCGATCGAAAAACGATAGGATCGGATTCTCGGCGGCACGTTGGATTAATAGGCCGGTCGCAGTTGAAATTTTCGCGTTACGGTACGGCCTTCCAAACTGGCCTGCACGATCACCGAAGAATCGGGCAGGGATTCCTCGCCCACCTGGACACTCATCTCAGCCTTGCCGTGGGCATCGGTGAGAACCTGCGCATAGTAAGGGGCGGAGCCGGGACGGGCAAATCGAAATGTGAGACGAGCAGCCGCGACCGGAGCACCACTGTCGGTAACGCGCAACTGCATGATCAACGCACCGTGCAAATGCACAGCATTTGCGTTCGTCCACTCCAGATCAAGCTCTTTGATCGCTGCCAGCGCTTCGGGCGTTTCGCGTTTGTCGAGAATGGAATCGAGGCGGCCCTCGCGAATGGCGTCCAGAACCTCGCGGTGCAGATCGCGCAGCAGCTTTTCCTTGTTCTGATCTTTGGTGGGATCTCCGGAGTTGGCACCCTCGCTCGCATCCGTGTTTTCCCGATCCGCGATCTCCCCTTCACCGGCACTCGCCGCGTAGGAAACCGCGCGCTTGCCGATGCAGCGGCCGCGAACAAAAACCTGCGTTTGCAGGAGCTGCTCTCCCTCGCGCGCTTCGCTCTGCACGTGGTAGACAGTGTCTTCGTGGCGAATATCGGTGTTAAAACCAAAGATCATGCGTTCGAAACTTTCACCGGACTCTGCGCCGCCGCGGGTTTCAAATTAATCTGGTGCGAAAAATCGCAGTTTGCTTGACACCTCAAGCGGCCAATAACTAATCTAGAGAGTTTACTTGTGCTTCGCGCGAATTATATATAGCTCGTCCTATGCCCGACAATCACTTTGCCGAGTACCTCCCTCTCCTGATGCATTTTGTCATCGCATTGGGTTTGGCGACCGCAATTGTCACGCTCTCATACTTCATCGGGCAGCACAAGGCAGGCCGGGCAAAAATGTCTCCTTATGAGTGCGGCGTTCAGCCCATCGGAGACGCGAGAGGGCGCTTTTCCGTCAAGTTTTACCTGGTCGCCATGCTCTTCATCCTGTTCGACGTGGAAGCGGTCTTCCTTTATCCCTGGGCTGTGATCCTGCGCGAACTGAAGATGTTCGGCTTCTGGGAGATGATGGTGTACATCGCGATCGTCCTGGTAGGCCTGTTCTACGTCTGGAAAAAGGGCGTGCTCGACTGGGGTCTGTCGGCAGCCAAGCGGGGGGACGTCTAGTGCCGCTCGCTCCCCCGATTACCGATATTGCGCAACTCCAGTCGCATCCAGCGCTGGCAACCCTCATGCATTCCTTCGCGTCGGCTGTTCAGGGCGCGAAATTTGATCGCGACGAGCTTACCATCTGGGTCGCAAAGGAATCGATTCGCGAGGTTTGCGCGATTCTCCGCGACGACACCGGCTGTCCTTTCAACTATCTGGCCGACCTCACGTGCGTCGACTGGTATCCGTCCGAGCCGCGCTTCGAGGTCGTCTATCATCTTTTGTCGATCCCGAAAAAAGAGCGCGTCCGGCTGAAGGCGCGCCTTGACGGCTCGAGTGCGGCCATCGAGTCGGTGACATCGGTCTGGCCGTCCGCCAACCACTACGAACGCGAAGTCTTTGATCTGTTCGGAGTGCGCTTCACCGGACACCCCAACCTGAAGCGCATCATGATGCCTGATGACTGGGAAGGCCATCCGCTGCGAAAAGACTATCCCGTGGAAGGTTACCGGTAATCATGGCGCAAGGTCCTGTCACAATCACGGAATCGGGCGACCGCACACTGGTCCTCAATATGGGGCCACAGCATCCGTCCACTCACGGAGTGTTGCGGTTGATTCTCGAAATTGACGGCGAGACGGTGGTCCGCCTGAAGCCGGAAATCGGCTACCTGCACACCGGCATCGAGAAGACCTGCGAGGCGAAGTTCTACCAGCAGGTTGTGCCGCTCACCGACCGAATCGATTATCTCTGCCCGCTGACGAATAACCTCACCTACTGCCTGGCCGTCGAAAAACTGCTTGGCTTGGAGATTCCTCCCAAGGCGCAGTGGATGCGGGTTCTGATGAACGAACTCACTCGCATCAATTCCCACCTGGTTTGGCTTGGAACGCACGCCATGGATCTGGGGGCAATGACGGTCTTCTTATATTGCTTCCGCGAGCGTGAAGACATCCTGCGCTTTTTCGAGATGGTCAGCGGCCAGCGCATGATGACTTCGTACTTCCGTATCGGTGGGCTGGCACTGGAACCGCCGCTGGGATTCTTTGACAAGGTAAAGAAGTTTGCCGATCGCTTCCCCGGCAATGTAGATGAGTATGAAGCGTTGTTGACGGGAAATCCGATTTTCCTGATGCGTACCAAAGGTGTAGCGAAACTAAGCGCCGAAGATGCGATTGCCCTGGGCGCCTGCGGCCCGACCCTGCGGGCGAGCGGAGTCGACATCGACCTGCGGCGCGACAGTCCTTACACAGGCTACGAGAATTTCAACTTCAAGGTTCCCGTTTCCGACGGATGCGATGTCTTCGCGCGGTATGTATGCCGCGTGCAGGAATTGCGCGAGTCGATCGGCATTGTGCAGCAGGCGCTGGCAGGTATGCCCGAAGGCCCTGTAAAAGCCGACGCGCCGAAGGTCGTGCTTCCCGACCGCGAAAAGATGAAGACGCAGATGGAATCGCTCATCTACCACTTTAAGATCATTACGGAAGGCTTTTCCGTTCCTGCGGGCGAAGTTTACCAGGCAGTGGAATCGCCGCGCGGCGAGATGGGCTACTACATCGTCAGCGACGGCACCGCCAAGCCTTATCGTGTACATATGCGCGGGCCGTCCTATGCCAACCTGCAAGCCCTGGCCAAGATGTGCGAAGGATATTTGATTGCCGATGTGGTTGCGGCCATCGGAAGTATTGATGTTGTGCTGGGAGACATTGACCGGTGAAGTTCTCAGAAGAATTCGAGACGCGTTTTGCGGAGATGATCACTCACTATCCGACGAGGCGGTCAGCGCTCGTGCCGACCCTTCTCTACGCACAGGATGAGGTTGGCTACCTGAGCGATGAAACCATCGCTGAACTTGCCAAACGCCTGGAGCTTACCGAGCTCGACGTCCGCAACGTGATCAGCTACTACTCCATGCTGACCACCAAGCCGCGCGGCAAATATAACGTGCAGGTCTGCACCAACATCGCCTGCATGTTGCGCGGGGGCGAAGAGGTTCTCGAGCACTGCAAGAAGAAACTTGGCATCGGCCACAAGGGAACGACGCTTGACGGGTTGTTTTCCGTGGAAGAAGTGGAATGCATCGGCGCCTGCAGTTGGGCTCCGGCCGCACAAGTGAATTACGATTTTCACGAGAACCTGACGATCGATAAGCTCGACAAGGTTCTCGACGAGTACAAGAAGAAGGGAACGCAGTAACTCGGGCGATCACCAGATCCAGATGGCTTATCTTGTTTCCCATCCCGATGAAGTAAAGGTCATCTCGAAGCGCTTTGGCCTGGGCGCGACGAACATCGACCGCTACCTCGAACTGGACGGCTACAAGGCCGTGCAGAAGGCGCTCGCCATGTCGGCGGACGACATTATCAATGAGGTGAAGAACTCCGGCCTGCGTGGGCGCGGCGGCGCCGGATTCTCGACCGGGATGAAATGGTCGTTTGTCCCCAAGCAGTCGGCGAAACCGAAATACGTCCTGTGCAACGGCGACGAGAGCGAACCGGGAACCTGCAAAGACCGTCTGATCTTCGAGCACGACCCGCACTCTGTGATTGAGGGCGTCATGATCGCGGCGCTCGCGGTCGGCTCGCAGAATGGATACATCTACATCCGCGGCGAGTATCGCTACCTGTCGGTCATCATGCAGAAAGCGATCAAGGATGCGTACGCAAAGGGCTTCCTTGGCAAGAACATCTTCGGCAGCGGACGCGATCTTGACATCTACTGGCACGGTGGCGCAGGTGCCTATGAAGT
>Ga0187887_10001796_pt1 | contig 17977 bp, 16 predicted proteins | sample June2016WEW_7_10_FD_132977 | JGI IMG/M metagenome (GOLD analysis project Ga0187887, IMG submission 132977) | Peatland microbial communities from SPRUCE experiment site at the Marcell Experimental Forest, Minnesota, USA - June2016WEW_7_10 | ecosystem: Environmental > Terrestrial > Soil >...
CGCTCGCGGTCGGCGCGCATACGGGATATATCTACATTCGCGGCGAGTATCGCTACCTGTCGGTCATCATGCAGAAGGCGATCAAGGACGCGTATGCGAAGGGCTTCCTCGGCAAAAATATTTTTGGCAGTGGGTACGACCTTGACGTTTACTGGCACGGTGGAGCGGGGGCGTACGAGGTTGGAGAAGAATCGGCGCTGATGGAATCGCTGGAGGGTAAGCGCGGCATTCCGCGCATTCGGCCGCCGTTTCCGGCGGTGGTTGGGCTGTGGGGCGGACCCACGGTCATTAATAATGCGGAGACGCTGGCGGCGGTGCCGCACATTATTCTGGGCGGCGCGGATTGGTACGCGAAACTGGGCACGCCGAAGAACGGCGGCACGCGGCTGTTTTGCCTGGCCGGACATCTCAACAAGCCAGGGGTTTACGAATTGCCGATGGGATACAACCTCAAGAAGATGATCTATGAGGTGGGCGGCGGAATTCCCGGCGGGCGCGATTTGAAGGCGGTGGTTCCGGGGGGATCGTCAACTCCGGTGCTGCTGCCATCGGAAATCGATGTTGCCATGGATTTCGACTCGGTGGGGAAAACGGGGTCGATGTTGGGATCGGGCGGGGTGGTGGTGCTCGACGATACGACCTGCATCGTGAAGTTCGCTTTGCGCACCATGAAGTTCTACCGGCATGAAAGCTGCGGCTGGTGCATTCCGTGCCGCGAAGGTACCGACTGGCTGGAAAAGACTTTGACGCGATTCCATGCGGGCGGCGGGTTGAAGAAAGATATCGACAACATCTATTACCTGGCGGAGAACATGTTGGGGAAGACTTTCTGTCCGCTGGGAGACGCGGCGGCGATGCCGACTATGGCGTTCGTTAAAAAGTTCAGACAGGAATTCGAAGCTCACCTGGATGGAAGGCCGTGCCCGTTTGAGAAGGCGGGAGCGGCGGTAATGGTGTAGAAGGAATTTTGTAATTTGGTAATCGGGTAATTTTGTAATTTGAAACCCAAAGACGGCGCGGTTTAGAACATAGACTTTCGAATCAGGTGAAACCTGATCTTGTCGCAGCAGGAAGACCTTCGGGATCGTACGAAGGCTTTCGCGGTCAGGATAGTACGAGTTTTCAGGTCGCTGCTCTTCAAGACAGATGCGCAGATATTGGGCAAACAACTGATGCGGTCCGGAACCTCGGTCGCAGCAAACTATCGAGCGGCTTGCCGCTCCCGATCAAAGGCTGAATGGGTTGCAAAAATTGGTATCGTAGTCGAAGAGGCAGACGAGACCGTCTTTTGGCTGGAGATGCTTTCCGATTGCGGCATTGTCCCGTTGAAGAAGTTGGAATCGCTATTAGCGGAAGCACATGAATTGAGTGCGATTTTTACAGCGTCGCATTTTACGGCGCGTAGGAATCGATAGAAGTCAAATTACAAAATTACCCGATTACAAAATTACAAAATGGCTGACGTCACTCTCACTGTCGATGGCAAGAAGATCACGGCTCCGGCGGGGTCGCTGCTGATTGAGGCTTGCAAGAGCGCGGGCATTGAAGTGCCTTCTTTTTGCTACTACCCCGGGCTCTCGTTGCAGGGCGCTTGCCGCATGTGCATCGTGAAAATCGAAAAGATGCCGAAGCTGCAAACCGCCTGCACCACGGGCGTGAGCGAGGGCATGATCGTCTCCACCGACAGCGATGAGGTGCGGCAGGCGCGCAAGGCCATGGTCGAGTTGCTGCTGGGGAACCATCCGCTGGATTGCCCGGTGTGCGATGCCGGCGGCGAGTGCGAACTGCAGGACATGACGTTTTCGTATGGCGCTCCCGAATCGAAGTTTGTGGAGATCAAGAACCATCGCGAGGAGCAGCAGTGGTCTCCGGTGGTTTATTTCGACCGGCCGCGATGCATTCTGTGCTACCGCTGCGTGCGCATCTGCGGCGAGGGCATGGATGTTTGGGCCCTGGGGGTGCAGAATCGCGGCGTCGGTTCGGTGATTGCTCCGAACATCAGTGCTCCGGATCAAGACGACCATCTGGAATGCGAAGAGTGCGGCATGTGCATCGACATCTGCCCGGTCGGCGCGCTCACTTCAGGTGCTTATCGGTACAAAACGCGTCCGTGGGAGATGAAACATGTGGGCACGATCTGCACGCACTGCGGAGATGGATGCAAGACTACGCTGGGGGTGCGACGCAGCGACACCGGCATGGAGATTGTGCGCGGCGACAATCGCGATAAGAGCGGAATCAATGGCGATTTCCTGTGCGTGAAGGGGCGCTACGCTTTCGATTTTGCGCATCACGCGGAACGCCTGACGCAGCCGCTGGTTCGGAAGAACGGCAAGCTCACACCCGCAACCTGGGAAGAAGCATTTGAGTTGATCGGAACGCGGTTTCGCGAGGCGCGGGACGGAGCTGAAGGCGGCGGGAGCACAATCGGCGTGATTGGCTCGAATCGCACGACTAACGAAGAAAATTATCTGCTGTCGAAGTTTGCCCGGGTCGTGCTCAAGACGAATAATGTCGATCATCATCGTACGGCAGACTTCCCTGCCCTGGCGGCGGCGCTGCACGGCAAGCCGGGAAAGACGGCAGCCATGCGCGAGGTCTTGAATGCGCCCGCGATTCTGCTGATCGGGAACGATCCCACGAATCAGCATCCGCTGCTGGCATGGCAGATTCGGACGAACGTTCGCTTGCGGCGGGCGAAGCTTTACGTGATCAATTCTGTGCCCATAAAGCTGCGGCGGCAGGCAGCGGGATTTGGTTTGCTTCCGGCGGGCGCCGAAGCGAAGGCAGTTGCCTTCCTCGGCGGCGATGATGCGCAACTTGATGCGCTGGTGACGGACGTTACCGCGCGCGAGGCATGGCTTGCGCTGCGCGACAAGATTCGCGCTGAGCAGAATATGGTCATTGCCTTCGGCTCCGAACTGCGCGGGCCGGACATTGAGAAATTGGCAAGTTTTGCCGCAACTTTGACGGGCGCCAAGCTGATCTGCCTGGGCGATTACTCGAATTCCCGCGGAGCGAGTGAGATGGGGCTTTATCCCGATCTGCTGCCGGGATACGAACCGGTGGCCAGCGCCGACAAATTCCAAAAGGAATGGGGCAGTCTGCCGACTGCGGAAGGCTTGAGCTTGCCGGAAATGTTCGACGCTGCGAAAGCCGGCAAGCTGAAGGCGCTTTACGTGGTGGGCTCGAATCCGGTTGGACGGTTGGGCTTGGATCCTTTCATCTTCGACGAAACATTTGTGGTGGTGCAGGAAATGTTCCTGACTGAAACCGCAATCATCGCCGACGTGGTTTTGCCGGCAGCCAATGCGTACGAAAAAACCGGAACTTATACCAACACCTGCGGCGATCTGCAGCTGCTGAAGAAAGCGGGCGAAGTCTCCGATACGAAACCGGATTTCGAAATGATGGTGCGCATTGCTGACGCCATGGGCTTCGAGGTGCGCGGCCTGGTGCCGTTTGGGAGCGGGACGCACTTCGACATGGGGCAGACGCGCGGGGCGCAGTCGGGCGAAGCGGATCGCCATGCGGTGTGGCTCGAGGCGCATAACCTGGAACCGAAGATGACGCCTTTCGATCCGATGGCGATTCTTGACGAGATTCAGCGGGTGGTTGCGGGATACGATGTTTCGCGCGTCAACCTGCTGGCGGGGAACGATGAGCATCTCGAAATTGCCGCGGGCGGGGCGGGTCTGGTGCAGAAGGCGGAGTTGATTGCTCCGGCCAACGACGATTTGTTCAGCTCGGGCACGCTGGGACGGTATTCCAGGACTTTGAACTCGGTTATTGAGAATAAATCCGCTGATGCAGAAGTTGCGGCGGACTAGGTACGGGCTGGGGAACGGCAAGAGCAACAACAACGGCAACAGCCGCGGGCGAGGGCGCCCGCGCCACACGAGCGCATGAGCATAACTACGTTTCTTATTATTTCGTTGATCAAGTCGGCGGTCGTGATTGGCGTTCTGCTGACGGTGGTGGCGTACAGCGTGTGGCTGGAGCGCAAGGTGTCGGCGCGCATTCAGAACCGCTGGGGACCGACGCGGGTGGGGCCTTTCGGTCTATTGCAGCCGCTGGCCGACGGCGCGAAGTTTATTTTCAAAGAAGATCTGACGCAGCCGCATGTCTACAAGCCGCTGTACATTGCAGCGCCCACCATCTCGCTGGTGTTTGCCATCACATCCATTTCGGTGATTCCATTTGGCAACTGGGTCAACCTGGGGCCCTGGGGCACCTATTTGCAGATTACCGACTTGAACGTCGGACTGCTGGTGGTGCTGGCGATTACGTCGATGGGCGTGTACGGAATTGCGCTGGCGGGATGGTCGTCGAACAACAAGTATTCGCTGCTGGGCGGATTGCGAGCGAGCGCGCAGATGGTGAGCTACGAAGTGTCTCTCGGGCTCTCGCTGGTGGGCGTGCTGATCATGGCGGGAAGCCTGAGCCTGCGGGATATTGTGGATGCGCAGCATGGAGTGTTCTGGGGATTTATTCCGCGCTGGAATATTTTTCACGGGCAGACGCTGGGATTTTTCATTTACCTGATTTCGGCGTATGCGGAAACCAACCGCACACCGTTTGATCTGCCGGAAGCGGAATCGGAACTGGTGGCGGGCTATCACACGGAATACAGCTCGATGAAGTTCGCCATGTTTTTTATGGCCGAATACGCCAACATGACGACGGCCGCGTGCCTGGCGACGCTGATGTTTTTGGGCGGATGGAATGGGCCGATCTTTGGTCCGGTCATTTTGCAGGATCTGTTGCCGGTATTCTGGTTCTGCCTGAAGGTTTTCTTTTTCATATTTTTGTACGTCTGGGTGCGCTGGACCCTGCCGCGCTTTCGCTATGACCAGCTGATGTCGTTTGGGTGGAAAGTTCTGCTGCCGCTGGCGATGGCGAACATTGTGTACACCGCGCTGGTTGTGGCTCTGCGAGCTCAGTACCCGGGTAAGTTCTTCTGAGCTTTATTTAGAACTGACGCAAACTATGTTTCATTTAATTTTATTTCTGTGTTTCGGCGCAATCTGCGTGGCGGGGGCGATCAACCTGCTGGTGCAGAGCCATCCCATTAACAGCGCGCTGTCGTTGATTGTGGTGATGGCCTCGCTGGCGGCCGAGTATCTGCTGCTGGGCGCGGAATTTGTGGCCGCGGTACAGGTGATCGTTTACGCGGGCGCGATCATGGTGCTGTTTGTGATCACCATCATGCTGTTGAACGCGGGCAAAGAAGAGCGCACCCAGGGCAGCCGAATCGCGACGCTGGTGGGCGTTCCGGGCGTGGCCATCGGAGGATTGCTGGTGGCCTGGACGCTGCTGCATGGCAGCAACGGGGAGACGGTGGCGATCGGGGCGCTGCCGGGCGATCCGAAAGATATTGCGCGGCTGCTTTTTCATGATTTTCTTTTACCTTTTGAAGTGACGTCGGTGCTGATTCTGATCGCCATCATGGGCGCGGTGGTGCTGGCCAGCCGTCCGGAAGCGATTGCGCGGCCTCATCCTCATTCCAGCGCTCCGGCGGTTGAGGAGCCTGGCGAACTCGTCGCGCCAGGGAAGGAGCGCTGATGGTTCCTCTTTCTTACTACCTGATGCTGAGCGGGATTCTGTTCGTGTGCGGCGTGCTCGGGTTTCTGATCAAGCGCAACATCATCACGATTTTCATGTCGATTGAGCTGATGCTGAATGGGGTCAACCTTTCGTTCGTGGCCTTTGCGGCGCGTTGGCACGCGCTCAGCGGACAGGTTTTCGTTTTCTTTGTGATGGTGGTGGCGGCGGCCGAGGCGGCGGTGGGCCTGGCAATTATTATTGCCGTCTATCGCACGCGTGAGACTTTGAATGTGGACCGGGTGGACCTGCTCAAGCTATGACGCAGAATCCTTATCTCTGGATCATTCCCATCCTTCCCCTGGCGGGGGCGGCGATCAATGGTTTTTTTGGCCGGCGGTCGTCGAAGCGGGCGATCACTTTGATCGCGCTCTTCTTTTGCGGCGCTGCCTTTGCCATGGCGCTGTTTGTGGCGGCGGGCTTTTCTTCGGCATCGGCTCCTTATTATTATGATCTGGCGCACTGGCTGCGCTCGGGAAGTTTCCAAGTTGACTTCAGCTTTTATCTCGATCAACTTTCGCTGGTCATGCTGCTTGTAGTCACCGGCGTCGGCTTCCTCATTCATATCTACTCGGTCGGCTACATGTGGGACGACGATGGCTACTACCGATTCATGGCGTACCTGAACCTGTTCATGTTCTTCATGCTGACGCTGGTGCTGGCCAAGAATTACCTCGTCATGTTCATCGGGTGGGAAGGTGTGGGACTGGCGTCTTATCTGCTGATCGGTTTTTGGTTCATCAAAGACTCGGCGGCGGCGGCGGGGAAGAAAGCATTCATTGTTAACCGGATCGGCGATTTCGGGTTTCTGATTGCGCTTTTTTTGATGATTAAGCATTTTGGCTCGCTGGACTTTACCCGCGTCTTTTCCGCGGTGCAGACGATGCCGACGGAGACTGCCGGCGTCGGGTTGCTCACGGCAATTGGGTTGCTGTTGATGGTGGGCGCGGCGGGCAAGTCGGCGCAGATTCCTCTTTATGTCTGGTTGCCGGATGCGATGGAAGGCCCGACTCCGGTTTCGGCGCTGATTCATGCGGCGACCATGGTAACGGCGGGCGTGTACATGGTGGCGCGGTCGCATGCGATTTTCGAGCGCGCGCCGACAGCGCTCACGGTGGTCGCGATCATCGGGACGCTGACCGCCTTGTTTGCGGCGACTATTGGTATTGCGCAAACCGATATTAAGAAGGTGCTGGCTTACTCCACGGTTTCGCAGCTTGGATATATGTTCATGGCCTGCGGCGTGGGAGCGTTCTCGGCCGGCATTTTCCACCTGATGACGCATGCGTTCTTCAAGGGGTTGTTATTCCTGGCGGCCGGTTCGGTAATTCATGGCGTGGGCGGCGAGCAGGATATGCGCAAGATGGGCGGGCTGCGCGTGTATATGCCGTGGACGTTTATGACGATGGGGATTGCGACGTTGGCGATTGCGGGGATTCCGCCGTTCGCGGGCTTCTGGTCGAAGGACGAGATTCTTTGGAAAGCGGCGAATGCCAGTTGGGTGTATTGGGTGATCGGCGTGACCACGGCTTTCATTACATCCTTTTATATGTTCCGGCTGATGTATATGACTTTTGGCGGGGAATACCGGGGGGCGCCGGTGGAAGCGGCGCATGGGCACGACGCTCATGGTCATGACAATCATGCCGCGGGACACGGCCATGGGCACGGAGATCCGCATGAAAGTCCGTGGGTGATGCTGGGTCCGCTGGTGGTGCTGGCGTTTCTATCCGTGGTGGGAGGATTCGTCGGGTACGGACATCACTTTGAACATTTTCTGGCTCCGGTGTTTGAGCAGGGAGCGGAGGTGGCGCAGGAAACTTCTTCCGCGGCGGAGAAGATCACCGAGTATCTGCTGATGGGGATTTCGATAAGCGTTGCGGGACTGGGATGGCTGCTGGCCTATTTGCTGTATAGCCGCCGCCCGGAACTGCCGGCGCGCATCGCCGCCAGACTTGGCGGACTCTATGAGGCGGTGGTGCACAAGTACTACATTGACGAGATCTACGCTGCGCTTTTTGTGAAACCGCTGGTGGAGGGCTCGACCACGATTCTGTGGCACGGGATTGACCAGGGAGGAATCGACGCCGCGGTCAACGACTCGGCCACGGCGGCCCGCCACGTGTCGGACAACGTGCGCCACATGCAGTCGGGCAATCTGCGGTCGTATGCCGGATGGGTGGCGGCGGGGGCGGCGGTGGTGATCGGTTATATGGTTTGGATGGGAGTGCGATGAATATGGGCGTAGGCGTTGTTTCGATGAACATGGACGGCCTCAGTCCCATGATTTTGTCGCTGGTGACGTTTATTCCTCTCATGGGCGGGCTGCTGATTCTGCTGATTCCACGGCGCGATCGCGATATCAAGCTGTTTGCGCTGGTTATTTCGCTGCTGACATTTGTCGCTTCGCTGCATTTGCCGGTGCATCTGCACCGCGATCCCAGCGTTTTTAAGTTCGAGATCGACAAAGCCTGGATCACCACTCCGAACATTCATTACCACATGGGAATCGACGGAATTTCGATGTGGCTGGTGGTGCTGACCACGTTTCTCACGCCGCTGTGCGTGCTGATTTCATGGACTTCGATTCAGTCGCGGGTGAAGGAATTTTTCATCCTGCTGCTGATTCTGGAAACGGCTTTGATCGGCGTTTTCACTGCGCTCGATTTGTTCCTGTTCTACTTTTTCTGGGAAGCGACGCTGATTCCGATGGCACTGCTGATCGGCATGTATGGCCATGGACGGAAGGTTTACGCGGCGGTGAAGTTTTTTCTGTTCACCATGATCGGCTCAATGTTTATGCTGGCGGCGATTGTGTGGCTGTATGCGAAGACGGGCAGCTTCGATTTTGTCGTCATTCAAAATGCGATTCGCAGCGGCGGGGTGCCGGGTTTTGAAGCGGCCTCGCTGTGGCTGTTTCTCGGCTTTTTTATTGCGTTTGCGGTGAAGGTGCCGATCTTCCCTTTCCATACCTGGTTGCCGGACGCGCACGTGGAGGCGCCGACGGCGGGATCGGTGCTGCTGGCGGGCGTTCTGCTGAAAATGGGCACCTACGGTTTGCTGCGTTTCAATGTCGGACTCTTTCCCGATCAGGCGCATCGCAATGCTTCCTGGATCATGGTGCTGGCGTTGATCGGCATTATCTACGGCGCGCTGGTTTCGCTGGTGCAGCCGAATCTTAAAAAGCTGATTGCGTATTCTTCGATCAGCCACCTGGGTTTCGTTGTTCTGGGAATCTTCAGCTTCACGACGGCCGGCATGAACGGAGCGGTTTTTGTGATGCTGGCGCACGGCGTCGCCACGGGCGGGCTTTTCATGCTGGCGGGTCTGCTCTACGAGCGGCGGCACACTTATGAGATTACCGAGTTTGGCGGATTGGCCACGCCCATGCCGAAGTACGCCACGTTTTTTCTGGTCACGGTGCTGGCTTCCATTGGCCTGCCGCTGATGAACGGATTCATCGGGGAGTTCCTGGTGCTGAGCGGAGCGTTCCAGGCCCGGCCGATTTATGGAATTCTCGCGGCGACGGGCGTGATCTGGAGCGCCTGCTATCTGCTGTGGATGTATCAGCGTGTTTTCTTCGGCAAGGTTACCCACGACGTGAATAACGCGCTGCTCGACCTCAACTTGCGGGAGAAGACGGCGCTGGCTCCCATTGCGATTGCCGCGCTGGTGATGGGCGTCGCACCGCTGGTCTGGCTCAACGCGATTGATCCGGCGGTGCAACGGTACGCGCTGGCTCCGCTGGCGCAAATGGCCAGCAAGGTGGTGGGGCAATGACGACGACGGTGATCGCGACGACGATGACCGGCATGGCTTCGGTCGCGCATTCGTTCCCTGCCCTGCTGGCGCAGGCGCAGAATTTTCAAACGCCGCCGTTCGCCGACTACATGCGCATTCTGCCGGAGCTGGTGCTGTCGGTCTTCGGCATGCTGATCATGGTTGTCGATCCGCTGCTCGACCCGGAAAGCAGCCACAAATCGCTGGGCACAATCGGACTGATTGGCGCTCTGGCCGCGCTGGCGTCGACGGCGTGGATGGCGCAGTATCCGGGCACGGCGTTCTCGAACATGGTTCGCGTCGAGGGCTTCAGCGTTTTCTTTCACTTCCTGGTCATCGCGATTGCAGCGGTGAGCATTCTTAGTTCTTACGAATATCTGGCGGTGCAGCGCATCCGGGCGGGGGAATACTACGGGCTGATTCTGTTTGGCACGGTGGGCATGTGTCTGATGTCGTCGGCGATCGAACTGGTACTGATTTTTATCGCGCTGGAAATTTCTTCGATCTCGACTTACATCCTGGCAGGCTTTCGGCGGCGTGACGCAGCGAGCAGCGAATCGTCGCTGAAGTACTTTTTGCTGGGATCGTTTGCCACGGCATTTTTTCTGTATGGCGTGGCTCTGATGTTCGGCGCGACTGGTTCCACGAACATCGATGCCATCAGCACGGCCCTGCGTGCGGGCGAAGTTCACATGCCGGTGCTGGCCTATGTTGCGACGGCGTTCCTATTCGTGGGCCTGGGATTCAAGGTTGCATCGGCGCCTTTCCACGTGTGGACTCCCGACGTTTATGAGGGAGCGCCCGCTCCGGTGACGGGGCTGATGTCGACCGGTCCCAAGGCGGCGGCGTTTGCGGTTTTGCTGCGGGTGATGTTTGAAGCCCATGCTCCCGGACGCTTCTGGCTGATCTGGGTCTCGGCGGCGCTGACCATGACGCTGGGAAATATTTGTGCGCTGGTGCAGAACAATGTCAAACGCCTGCTGGCATATTCTTCCATCGCACACGCCGGATATATCCTGGTGGCATTTGCGGCGCGGCCGGAACTGGGCACATCGGCGGTAATGTTCTACACTGCGGCCTACGCGGCGATGAATGTGGGAGCGTTTGCCATTGTGAGCCACCTCGCGGGGGCGGAGGAAAAGTACGTCACGCTCGAAGATTACGCGGGGCTGGGCAGAAAGTCGCCCGTGCTGGCGGCGACGCTTACGTTTTTTCTGATGTCGCTGATCGGAATTCCCATCACGGGGGGATTCTTTGCGAAGTTCTACGTTTTGACGGCGGCGCTGAGGTCGAACCTGGTTATCCTGTCCGTTATACTGGTGATGAATAGCGCGGTGGGAGCGTACTATTACCTGCGCATTATCGTGATGATGTACATGCGCGAGGCGCGGAGCGAAGTTCGGGTTGCTCCTCTAAGTGCGGCTACGGGGTTCGCCATTGCGGCTTGTTTGCTGGCTACACTTTTCCTGGGAGTGCTGCCGGGGCGCGTGCTGGATTATGCCTCCAGTTCCGCGGTTCAGTTGGTGGGCGACACGGGGACTGTGACGGCATCTTCGGGTTCGCTTGCTACCGGGCCTTAATTCTTATTTCGCGGTTCTCATTTGACGGCGCGCCCGAGAAAAGCCTGAACCACCAAGGGCACGAAGGTACACGAAGGAAAACACACACAAGAGCCTAGGCGCTACTTCGTGCCCTTCGTGGTGGTGTTTGATCAAATGAGCCACTACCCAATCTTCGGGTAGTGGGTCAATTGACCCACTACCAATTTCGCACCCGATTGACAATCGCGGTCCGAGTCGTCATTATTACGTACACAAGTTTCCCAGAAATTCTGTTCTAAATGCCGGAGGATGTATGGTTCAGCTTTTGCGCAATCTTTGCAAAGACGAGCATGGGCAAGATATTGCTGAGTACGCGGTCATGCTCGCGGTGATCCTGGTATTGGTAATTGGCACGGTGAAACTAATCGGGAGCAACGCCAACAACGCGTTCTCTACCGTGGCGAGTTCTATCGGGACGCAGTAGGGCCGCCTATTCGGCGGTTTTTTACCATCATGTTGCCAGATTTCGTTGTCAGATCTTGTTGCCAGATTGCGTTGCCAGGCCTCTATGACTGGACTATCAGGACTCGATTTACCAGCTTCGATCTGTTTAGCCGCTTTTCGTTTGCAGGGGCGGCGGAGGCGCAGAATTGGAGCCAGTCATCTGGGTAAGGCATCCGGGTAATGAGACAAAAGGATTCCGCCGAAGCCGCGATCACGATCGCGGCTTTTGTTTTTGAGGTCATCACCAATAGTGGACTGTGGCAGCTTCGCGGCCCGATGGCGGAACGGGTGAAGAGGGTTGTCAGTTCTCAGTTCTTCAGTTCCGGGCCAAATTGTCCCAAAACGACCTTTCTTCTGTCTCTCGATTTGTTTCCAACGACATAGGGGTGCCAGGCGGGGTTCAAGTTGCCGCAGTGGGCCAACTTGTCCCCTTCCGGCACTGGAACTAATCTTTTTAAGTTACTGAAAATGATTGGGTTATGGACATGGCGGTTGGCAGGGCGATTGCCTATTTAAGTCCAGGCAGGGAGCGTGTCGATAAGGCACGGCCCCCAAAAAATGCCGCCAAAACATTATGAACAACGACCATAACTCGCAAACACCAAAGGGACCGATTCAGCGTCCACTCGATTCTCCAAGCTTGGGTGCTGCTTGGGGCCGAGTTCTTGGGGTGGCTTTGCTGGTGCTTTCGGCAATGCCGTCTTACGCTGGCAAAACTGCTAAACATCCTAATTATTCGCCCGACCTTGCGGCATGGGTAGCGGCGTCAACCAACGGCATGGTGACGGTGAACGTTCAATACAAGACGTTTCCGACCAAGACCTACCTGAAGGGCCGGCAAACGGCTGGCGCGACCATACGGTGGCAACTGCCGACGATCGTCGGAGTGAACATGACGGTGCCGGTCAGCATGATTCCGACACTGGAAGGCGAAGCCAACGTTGTGTACATTTCGCCGGATCGCCCGGTTGGGCAGTTTTCGAATCCGGCGAATCCAATGACCGAGGAATATGCAACCGCGGTGCAGGCGGACCTGGCGGCATCGCAATATGGCTTTACTGGCAGTGGCGTTGGCGTGGCCGTGATTGACAGCGGGATCGCGAGCCATCCTGACTTGAACAATGCCAGCGGCACGAGCCGTGTGGTTTATAGCCAGAGCTTTGTGGTTGGCGATACGACCACGTCGGACAAGTTCGGACACGGAACCCACGTGGCCGGCCTGATCGGCGGCTCGGGCGCCAATTCTGGCACCGGCAACGGCTATGCGGCGACGTATGCAGGCGTGGCGCCTGGCGTCAATCTGATCAACCTGCGCGTGCTCGATCAGAACGGCTCAGGCACCGACAGCCAGGTGATCGCCGCCATCCAGGAAGCGATCGCGCTGCAGAGCAAGTACAACATCCGCGTCATCAACATGTCGTTGGGACGTCCGATGTTTGAAAGCTACACGCTCGATCCGGTGGACCAGGCCGTGGAAGCCGCCTGGAAGGCCGGCATTGTGGTGGTGACGGCGGCGGGCAACGAAGGCCGCTATCTTCCGACGGACGGCTTCGGCACAATCGTGGTGCCGGGCAACGATCCCTCGGTCATCACCGTGGGAGCAACCATGACCGAACTGACGCCGACGCGGGCCGACGATCAGATCGCCAGCTACAGTTCCAAGGGTCCGACCGCGATCGATCACATCGCGAAACCCGACCTCGTCGCCCCGGGAAACCGGCAGGTGTCATTGCGGGTTGCGGGCAGCACGCTGGATTCGACCTATCCAGGCTATGAGATCTGGCCGACCAGTGGAACCTCGATGTACTACGAACTGAGCGGCACCAGCATGGCGACACCGGTAGTGAGCGGTGCGGTGGCGCTGATGTTGCAACAGGACTCCGCGTTGACACCCGACCAGGTGAAATCGCGGTTGATGAAGACGGCATGGAAGGGCTTCACGCAATTCACGTCGTCGCACGACAGCCAAAACAACCTTTACAACAACGAGTACGACCTGTTCACTTACGGGGCCGGATATCTGGACATCGACTCCGCGCTCGGCAATACGAATCTCTCAACCGGAGTAGCACTTTCTCCGACCGCCGTGTTTAACACGAGCAACAACACGGTGACTCTCGTCAGTACCACGCCGGATTCGGAGTTCGCCGGCAGCAGCGTGGTTTGGGGAGTCAATTCGGTGGTTTGGGGAACTTCAGTGGTTTGGGGTTCGAACGTACTTTCCGCAACCTCGGTAGTGTGGGGAGCCACCAGCGTTGTCTGGGGGGCCACCTCCGTTACTGGTGACAGCGTAGTCTGGGGTGCAACTTCAACGGTCGAAACCGCGTGCGCAGCACTCAGCGATGGCGACCCAGGAGACAACTAGACAACCGACTGAAACCATATTCGGAGACTACCATGACAAATACACTACCAATCAAAGCCAAAGTCATGATCGGAATGGGGGCCGTTGCGAGTCTGTGCGCGCTGTCGTTCGGCGTCGTCAGATGGCAAGCGCAAGCCTGGCCACAGTTGGTGCTCCTGTTAGCGGCAGCCGCACTGAGTTCGCGTTTCAAGGTGAAGCTGCCTGGAATGACGAGCTCGATGTCGGGGAATCTGCCCGTCATTCTTCTGGGAGTCACGCAACTGGGATTGTTCGCGAGTCTGCTGGTAGCAGTTACGGCGGCGATCGCGCAATCTTATTCCGGCGGGAATAAAACCAACCCTGTCCAATTTGTATTTAACGCCTGCACCCTGCTGAACGCGGCCGGGCTCGCCTACCTGGTTTATCACAGCCAGCTATTTGCGGGCGGGGCCAGCTCGACAGCGCACACGATGCATCTGGTACTGGCGGCCGCCACTTACTTCCTGGCGAATACGGCGCCGGTAGCGAGCATCATCGGACTGACGGAAGGCGGGAATCCTTTTGCCCTGTGGCATAAGGTTTTCCTGTGGTCGTTCCCGAACTACGTAATCGGTGCGGGATTGACTGCGATTGCCTCTGCCTTCAGCGCCATGGGCGGGCTGACTACGGTGGCCTTGCTGATGGCGGTGTTGTTCGCGGTTTATCAGTCGTACAAGATGTACGTGGATCGCTCCGAACAGACTCAGCCGAAAGTAATGGCGGTGGCTGCCGGACATTAACTCTCCAACGCAGTTCTCTCGGCGCGCAGCCTTCGGGCTGCGCGCTTTTTTCTGCATTTCACGAATCTCGAAATCCAAATGGCGCGGGCGAGCGTACCTACTACGAGCAAGCAAATTCGCACCGAAAGGGATTTCGCATATGAAGCGCAAGATTTTAGTAGTGGTGACGGTGATGGGGCTGGCTGTTATGTCCGCTGTGGCGGGGGAGAAAGATCCAATGGTGGGCGGCCAGCAGATGTATCCCACGAAGAACATTATCGAGAACGCGGTGAATTCAGCCGATCATACGACGCTGGTCGCAGCCGTAAAGGCGGCGGGACTGGTGGATACGTTGGAGGGTGCAGGGCCGTTCACGGTGTTCGCTCCCACCAACGAAGCATTCAACAAATTGCCGGCGGGAACGGTAGACACGCTGCTGAAGCCGGAAAACAAGGCGATGCTAACCAAAGTGTTGACGTATCACGTGGTGGCGGGAAGGTTATCCGCGCACGACCTGATGCAAAAGATTAAAGAGGGCAACGGCACAGCGGAATTGACCACGGTGGAAGGCGGCAAGCTGTGGGTGATGCTGCATGATGGCAAGCACCTGGAACTGAAAGACGAAAAGGGCGGCACCGCCATGATCACCATCGCCAATGTGTTTCAGTCGAATGGGGTGATCCACGTAATTGATTCGGTGGTGATGCCGAATTAAGGGCGGCTGTTCGCTGTTAGCTTTTCGCTCGCTCGGGCTCGACGCTGCGGGTGTCGCAGACAGAGTCATAGCCCCGCTCTCGCGGGGCTTTTTTCGCAGGGCGCAAAACTCTACTTGACGTCTCCGCAGGCTGGGCCCAGGTATTTGGAGCTGGTGGTGAAGTCCATGGTGATGGCGTTCTCACTGGTCTTGGTGACGAAGTGCATCGTGCCCTTGACGGTATCCGAACTGATGGCCTCCATCACCGCCGTTCCGTCGGAGGTCGTGTCGTTATCGACGCAATGAATCTTCAGCTCCAGCTTGCGGCCGGTGGAACTGACAACGGTGCGGCTACACTCGCCGCGCTCGCCGCGGTTCTTCGTGAAGGCCAATCGCTTCTCCAGTTTCTCTTTTGTGATGCACTCCTTGCGCACATCGGTGCTCGGTTTCCCGCTCATCATGGCTTCGATTTTGGCGCGCTGGTCGGGAGACATTTTGGCGAGAACGTCGGGAGGGATGTTACCCATTTGAGCGGTCGGCATGCCCTTCATGGAATGCGTGGTGCTAACTTCCCAGAGCCCCTGCTTGACATCGAGGAACGGAACATCGTCGGCGGCGCAAAGAGTCAGCGAGCCAACAAAAAGCAGAGCAAGCACAAGTGTATTTCGCATTAGCACTCTCCGGTGTTATTTGATTTCGCCGTACCCAATAGCATTGCACACCGGAAATCGCGCAGCAAAGGAATTGTGCCGCAAATGGTTACCGAGTGGTGCCCGGCGCTGAATCGGCTGAATGCCGCCCATGACGCCATTCACCAGGGCGATGAGCGCGAGGAATGCAATCAGCATGACGGCGATGTTGAGCGCAAGGCCCAAACCGTCGGTCGTGCCCATGCCCAGCACGACGTGGCATTACTTCGACGTTTGTCAGCAAATGCGGCTTGCTCTTGCAAAGGCACTCGCAGGCAGTACAATTCGAGTGATCCAGAGCTGCACAACCTAAGGAGGCCTGGATGCCGCCGAAAAGCTCAGCTAAAACCGCGGACAAGGCAAATTGGGCCAGCATCATCAGCCAAGCCGATACTCCCACGAAGCTTCTGGCCCTTTTTGCGCTGGTTGCGGACGCGTCATTTCTCGCATCGTTGGCAGTATTGCCCAAGGAACAAGTCCTGAAAGCTCTGATTGTCTGTGCGACGTTTCTGTTGTTGTCGATTGTTGGAATCCTGCTCGTCGAGTTTTTCAAAAACAAGAGCGCAGGTGCTTTACAGCCGCAACTCTCCCCAAGTCCTCTAACTCCCGATTCCCCGCCCTTGAGCGAACTGGTTAACACGGCAATTCAGGCGGTTTGCAGGGCAGTGAGTCTGCCTCAGAGTCCAGACATTGCCCGGCTGCGCGTATTCATCTTTCGCAAGATGTCTAATCAGCTCGTATGCAGTCACTACTGGGCGCAAAATCCAGTGCAGGAAATGGTAGGCAGGCTAAGATTTGAGATCAACTCCGAAATGGCGGAAAAGGTTGCGGTAGTGCGGGCGGTGGTGGATGGAAAGATCTGTCGCACTAAAGTGGAGCCGTTACCCAAGGATATGAGTGGCTACAATGGCAAGGTGTCCGATGAGGTGAGATTCGTCTTGGCGACACCCATCTATACAAAAGAGGGAGATATCTGGGGGACGGTAGACTTCGATGCTGGGAATGAGATCGGGGTAGCCTTATTGAGCAACGAAGTCTGCGACGCGACAATGTTCCAACTCGCACAGCACCTTCAGATCATCTTATCGGTTCCAACCTGGGGCCGCGCCGTAGTTGTGCCAAACCTGGCAAGCTCGTAACTCCGACCTATGAGAGGATCACGCAGAAAAAGATCTCAGGCGCATCCGAGTAAGAGCAGCCGCTAGAAGACCACGGCCAACGCTGCTAAACTAGAAGCAATGTCCACACAAGTTGCAACCTTCCCTGCAACCGCTCCCGCATCGGCCGGAGTTTTGCTGCCCGCTTTCACGCTCTGGTGGCGCGAAGTGGTGCGCTTCTATCGTCAGCGCGCGCGCGTGGTGGGCGTAATCCTTTCGCCGCTGCTGTTTTGGATTGTCATCGGCTCCGGCTTCGGAACCTCATTTCGCTCGGGACAAGCCGCCGGCCAGCAGCACTATCTGGATTATTTCTATCCTGGCACGCTGGTGATGATCATTCTTTTCACGGCGATTTTCACCATGATGTCGGTGATCGAAGACCGCAACGAAGGTTTCCTGCTCTCGGTACTGGTGGCGCCGGTGCCGCGCGCGGCTATTGTTTTGGGAAAGGTTTTGGGAGGCACGACGCTGGCCGCCGCCCAGGGATTGATTTTTCTGATTTTCGCGCCGTTCGTGGGCGTGCACTTCACTTTCGCCTCGTTTGGGCTCATCGTGCTCACCGTGTTTCTGGTCTCGTTTGCCCTGACCGCGCTTGGCTTTGCCATTGCCTGGCCGATGGATTCGACACAGGCTTTTCATGCCATCATCAATTTGTTTCTGATTCCGCTGTGGCTGCTTTCGGGAGCGCTCTTCCCTCTTTCCGGAGCCTCGGGATGGATTCGCTGGCTGATGTACGCTAACCCGCTCACCTATGGGGTCGAAGCACTGCGCACGCTGATGTATCCCGAAGCGCCCAGCGCGTTCTCACTGACCGCATCAATGTTGACGTTGCTGCTGTTTGCCATGTTTATGTTCGGGCTGGCCTTTGTGCTGGCGAATCGGCGCACGACAAAGCCGGCAGCGTAG
>Ga0187887_10001800_pt1 | contig 17948 bp, 11 predicted proteins | sample June2016WEW_7_10_FD_132977 | JGI IMG/M metagenome (GOLD analysis project Ga0187887, IMG submission 132977) | Peatland microbial communities from SPRUCE experiment site at the Marcell Experimental Forest, Minnesota, USA - June2016WEW_7_10 | ecosystem: Environmental > Terrestrial > Soil >...
ACGATTTCGTCGTTGACGCTGATGCAGCTGACGCCGGGAAACTGGTAGACGGTGACAGGGCCGGAAACGGCGCCGTTCTGGCGCATGACCTCGCCACCGATCTCGTCGAGTTGCTCGGTGGTAATGCCGGAACGGACGGCGGCCTTCATGGCTTCGAGCATGAGGCGGACGATGTGGCCGGATTCGCGCATGGCGGCGAGTTCTTCGGGGGTGTGGATGGACAACGGGACGTCCTCTTGTCTCTATTTTCTCAGGAGGAGACGCTTTGTCACAGCGGCTGGCGCAAATTTCGCTGCTACTCGCCCAGCAGCAGGCGTTCGGTGGAGAGGGCGTGGCCTGTGGCTGGGTCGGCTTCGATGAGGAGGGCGGCCATGCGGGGGTCGTCTTTCGCGGCTTCGAATTTCGACGGCATGCTGGTGAGAAAGCGCTCGAGGACCAGCTCTTTTTGCACGCCGATGATGGAGTCGTAAGGGCCGCTCATGCCTACGTCGGTTTGGTAGGCAGTGCCCTGGTTGAGGACGCGGTTATCGGCAGTGGGGATGTGGGTGTGCGTGCCGATGACCGCCGTGACGCGGCCGTCGAGATACCAGCCGAGGGCGCATTTTTCCGAAGTGGCTTCGGCGTGGAAGTCGACGACGATGATCTTCGCCGTGATCTGAGCGAGGAGCGTGTCGGCGGTGCGGAACGGGTCTTCGTTGTTGGCCATAAAGACGCGGCCCTGCAGAGAGAGGACGGCATAAGCGAGGCCGGATGGGAGCGTGCCCTGATAAATGCCGTAGCCGGGCGTGTCGGGCGCGTAATTCGCAGGACGGAGGACCCGGCGTGGGCGCTCATGGCTGTCGGCAGGGACGGACTTGAGGTAGTCGATGATTTCCTTTTTGTCCCAGACGTGGTTGCCGGTGGTCAGCACGTGAGCTCCAAGGTCGAACAGCTCGTCGGCAAGGGGCGGGGTGAGGCCGAATCCGCCAGCGGCGTTCTCAGCGTTAACGATGACCAGGTCGACGTTGCGTCCGGCGATGATGTGGCCGATGTGCTCGCGCACGATGCGGCGACCGGCGCTGCCGAAGACATCGCCGACGAAGAGAATGCGCATGGAATTCAGGGTACCAAGAGACAGGGATTAGAGATTGGGGATTTGGAGATTAGGGAACAGGGCGCAGGGGACGGGAGGCGCGGGGCGGGAGACAGGAGGCGGACGATCCAGGGCATCGTTGCGGGCGTCCAGACAGGGCACGGAGATTGTTACAGATTTTCATACGACGGCAAAAAAAAGCTGTGGTAGGTTGAAGCAATGGCCGCAAATACCCGCTTCGCAACTGGCGTTCACGCCATGGTCCTGCTTGCCGCCGAACCGGATGAACTGCAGACCTCGGAAGATGTAGCCGGCAAGCTCAGCATCAATCCTGTCGTTATTCGTCGCGTCTTCTCGCTGTTGCATCAGGCGGGGCTGCTGCAGAGTCAGAAGGGTCCGCATGGCGGGTCGAAACTGGCGCGCTCGGCGAAAACGATCACGCTGAAGGATATTTACAGCGCGCTGGACGGCGGAGAGCTTTTCCACACCGCGTCGCTGTCGGGGGCGCACACGGCAAAGCTCGGATCGGTACTGAAGAAGGTGTTCGGGGAAGCCGAAGCGGCACTGCGCGAGGAGCTGGAGAAGACGACGCTGAACGACCTGGCGAAGAAGGCGGGGAAGAAGGGCAAGAAGTAGGTCAGACCGCGGCGTGTCGGGCGAGAGGCTTGCGGGAATCGGCGAGCCACCGCATGATGAGCACCAGCGCGATCAGAATCAGGGAGACGGTGAGGCCGGTCCAGAGGCCGGAGAGCCCCCATTTGAAGTGGAAGCAGAGCAGGGCTCCGAATGGGAGTCCGAGGATCCAGTAGCCGGCGAAGTTCATCAGCATGGGGAAGCGGGTTTCGCCGAGGCCGCGGAGCGCGCCGGTAGAGACGGTCTGGATGCCGTCGAAGATCTGGAAACCGGCGACGATGGCAAGGATGTGCGCGCCGAGGGTCAGCACGCGGGCGTCGCGCGTCCAGATACTGATGATGGGCCGCGGAATGACGACGAGCAGGACCGCCATGAGGGCCATGAAGCCTGCGCCGATAGCGATGGCGAGGATTCCGGCGCGGCGAGCGCGGGCGGGATTACCAGCTCCGATGGCATGGCCGACGGCGACCGCGGCGGCTGCGGAGATTCCCAGCGGAACCATATAGGTGTAGGCGGCGCAGCTGAGCACGATTTCGTGGGTAGCGAGCGCGATGGGTGTGAGGTGCGCAGCCATGACGGTGACGGCGCCGAAGGCGGCGACTTCGAGGACGACTTGCGAGGCGGCGGGCAGGCCGAGCTTGAGAAGGGCGCGGATGCGGGTCCAGTCGGGTGCGGGCCAGTGGGTGAAGAGAGCATGGCCGCGATCGGATTCGTGTGCCCAGGCCGCGTAGACGAGCACACCGGCCATGTAGATGCGCGCGAGGACCGTGGAGAGCGCCGAGCCGCGCACGCCCATGACAGGGAAGCCGAAGTGGCCGTAAATGAGAATCCAGTTGAAGGCCAGGTTGACGAGGTTGGCGGTGATGAGGGCGAACGCGACGGGGCGGACTCGGCTGACGCCCTGGAGATAGCGGCGGAATCCGCCGTAGACGAGCAGCGGGAACGTGCCCCAGTTGAGGATGCCGACGTAAGAGCGGGTGAGGACGGCGACGGTGGCGTCGACGCCGCGGCCCGTGAAGATCCATTGCGCGGCAAGCATGAAGACCATGAGCACCGGCGTAAAGGCGAGGGCAATGTACATGGCCTGCGCGAGGGAGCGGTGGCAGTCGTCGAAGCGGCGCGCGCCCCAGGATTGCGAGACCAGGGTGTCGAGACCGAGGAGCAGGCCGATGCCGAAGAGGGAGGGCGCGTAGTAGATGGCGTTGCCGAGGCCGACGGCGCCGATGGCGTCCGGTCCGAGACGGCCGACCATGATGAGGTCGACGATGGTCATGGTCATCCAGCCGAGCTCGGAGAGCACGACGGGAATGGCGAGGGTGAGCAGCGCGCGGAGCTCCTCACCGATGTGCGTGGGGTGCTGGTGCTGTTCGAAGATCTCGACAGCGGGGACCGGGATTTCGGGCGAGCGAATTTCGTTCGCCGGAGTTTCAGGGTCCTGCATTTGGCCTTCGGAGGACATGGGGATGGGTCATTGTAGCCGGGCGTCGAGGCGGAGCCTGCGTGGTAGATTTGAGGTAGCTCGCGCTGGTTTCATCGTTAGGCGCGGCGCTGGAAGCAATTGCGCGGAGAGATGGCCGAGTGGCTGAAGGCGCACGCTTGGAAAGCGTGTTTAGGGGAAACTCTAACGTGGGTTCGAATCCCACTCTCTCCGCCAGATCACGCTTTGCTGTGCGCACCGCTGGACGGCAAGACAGCGGCGATTTCCTGAGGCGATCAGGATGGCCTAAGACTCCTGATCCGGGCTGCGCTGTCGCGAAACGGCACTCTGCATTACACTATCCGCACGTGTCTCCAGCATCGATGACGTCCCCAATCAGTGAGTCGAACGGGAAACGGGTCTGGCGCCTCGTCGCTCTGATCGCAATCCTGGCGGTTGTGATCGGGACGACGGCAGGGGAACTATGGCACCGTCACGTCAATTGTTCTCCGGAGACATGTCCCATTTGCCACCTGAGCCACCAGGTGGTTGAGCTCCCGGTGGCCGCGGCCAGCGCGCAGATTCTGGTTCCTGCCGGACGGCAGACAGAGCCGCCCAGGCCAGTATTTACTGCCCGGTTTGTCGTCTCTCACCTTCCGGTACGAGCCCCGCCCGCCTAGGGTCCGCGCTCGTTCCGTGCCGCCCCGGCGGCATGCTCTTCCATGAAGTGCCCCGTCCCAAAGGCTGCGAGACTATGTCTGCAAAGCTGTTGTGTATTCCATTTCTCCTGGTGCCGGTACTCCTGACCGTGGGTTCCGGCGCGCAAACTGCCCCTGCACCGAGCCCGCCCGCGCAGGCCAACCCGGGAGGACCGACTCTTTCGCTGGATCGAGCCATTCAACTGGCGCTCCAGCATAATCACAGCCTGCTGGCCGCGCGCTCCACGATCCAGCAGAGCGAGGCGGAAGAAATCACCGCCAACTTGCGGCCCGATCCGGTACTTTTGGGCGACGCGCAGTTCCTGCCCGTTTTCCAGCCCAAACAATTCAGTTCGGAGTACATCGACGACACCGCGCAGTTCGACCTGGGATTGAGCTATCTGTTTGAGCGGGGCAAAAAAAGGCAGCATCGCCTGCAGGCGGCAAAAGATACGACCGCGGTGACCCGATCGCAGGTTGCCGACGCTGAGCGGACCCTCTCCTTCAACGTTGCTACGCAATTCGTCGCGGTCGAGCTGGCGGAGTCGACCCTGGCTCTGGCGCAGGATGATCTGAAGAGTTTTCAGAACACCGTCGACATCGCTCAGGCGCGCTACAACGCCGGCGACACCAGCGAAGACGACCTGCTGAAAATCCAGCTGCAGATGCTGCAGTTTCAAACCGACGTATCGTCTGCGAATCTGGCCAGGGTGCAGGGTCTTTCCGATCTGCGCCAGCTGCTGGGGTACGAATCGGTCCCCGCCAACTACGACGTCGCCGGAACTCTGACCTATGAGCCGGTGAACGGGAACCTCGACGATTTCGAGGCGGCTGCCCTGCGGAATCGGCCCGACCTGCTCGCAGCCCAGCGGGGAGTGACGGCGGCCAACAGCCAATACCAGTTGCAGAAGGCCATCGCCAAACGGGATGTTACGGGGCAGATCAGTTACACGCATATCCAGTACAGCGAGATTTCGCTGTTCGGCCAGATTCAGCTCCCCATCTTCGATCGCAACCAGGGCGAAATCGCGCGCTCCGGGTACGCGGTCGGCCAGGCCCGGCAGCAGGAAGAACTTGCCAATGGGCAGGTGCTGACCGACGTGAAGGACGCTCTGGAAAACCTGCACAGCAACGATCAGATCGTAGGCCTCTACCGTTCCGGTTATCTGAACGAGGCGCAGCAGTCACGAGATATCAGCGAGTACGCCTATCGGCGAGGCGCGGCGAGCCTGCTGGACTTCCTCGATGCGGAACGCAGTTATCGAGCTATACAACTCGCATACCGGCAGGCGCTTGCATCGTATCAACTCGCGGTGGAACAGCTTCGCGAAGCGGTGGGAACCAGGAGCTTACCATGACGATCACATCGGACCCTAGCCGCTGGCAAAGACATGGGGGCGCATCAGCACTAGCCTGCCTCCTGGTTCTTACCGCGTGCAGTTCTAAGGATCGCGAAAGCGCGGATCAGATGACCTCTTTTTCGGCGAAGGCCGCGGCGTCCGCAACTCCGCGGCTCTTTACCATTCCCGAGGATCAGATGGGGCACGTCCAGGTGGTCACGGTGCAGCCGGCCACGCTCACGCGCACACTGCGCCTGACCGGAGCGGTAGCCTATAACGCCTTCAAAACCACGCCCGTCATCACCCAGGTGGGCGGCCCGGTTACACGGATTCTGGTGGTCCCAGGCGAGCATGTTAGAGCGGGTCAGCCGATGCTGGAAGTGAGCAGCCCCGATTATTCGCAGTTACTAGACGCCTATCTCAAAGCCGCCGATTCCTCTCGGCTCGCGGAGCAAAATTACACCCGCGCCCAGGATCTGTATCAGCACCACGCCATCGCCCAGCGCGATCTGGAACAGGCGGAATCGGATCGTAATCAGGCCCGCGCGGATCTGAACGCCGCCGAGGAAGGAATGAAGATTCTCGGGATCAAGAATCCGGCCAGCCTGGCCACGTCCCCCGCTTCGGCGCAAATTCCGGTGCTGGCTCCCATCGGCGGCGAAGTTGTGGAGCGTCTGGTCTCGCCGGGACAGGTGGTGCAGGCCGGCCAGACGCAGGCCTTTACCATTTCCGATCTCAGCACGGTCTGGGTCCTCGCCAACGTGTATCAGGCTGACCTGGCATTTGTCCGCAGCGGACAGGACGTCTCTGTGGAAACCGATGCGTATCCCCAGGCCTTTCACGGAAGGATCTCCTATGTGGCGCCTGCGCTGGATCCGAGCACCCGAACTCTCCAGGCGCGCATCGTGGTCGATAACCCGGGAGAAAAGCTGAAGAGAGATATGTATTGCACGGTTACGGTGACTGCGGGAAGCCTGCAGAATGCTATTTCCGTGCCCGATGCATCGGTGCTGCGCGACGATAATAACCAGCCTTACGTGTATGTCGCCGTCGGCGCGAATCAGTTCGGCCGCCGAGATATCGACATCGGCCAAAGCGAACATGGTCTGACTCAGGTTCTGAAGGGACTTTCCCCGGGAGACAGGGTGGTAGGCGACGGCAGCCTGTTTCTTCAATTTGCCAATTCGCTGCAGCACTGAGGAGCCGACTCCGAATGATCAATCGCATCGTCCAGTTCGCGCTGCGGCAACGCATGCTGGTCCTGCTGATGGTGGCCTTCATCGCCGTCGGAGGCGCGATCGCGTTCCACCACATGCCGGTGGACGCCTATCCGGACCTTGCTCCGCCCATGGTGGAGATCATTACTCAGTGGCCCGGCCACGCCGCGGAAGAAGTCGAGCGCCTGGTGACGGTCCCGACGGAAGTGGAGATGAACGGCGTTCCGCAGATGTCGGTGATGCGTTCCATCTCCCTTTACGGATTGTCGGACGTCATCCTGACCTTCCAGGATACTGCCGATGACTATTTTGCCCGCGAAGTAGTCTTCCAGCGCCTGAGCGAGGTGACTTATCCGACCGGAGTAACGCCGACTCTTGCGCCGCTGGCCAGTCCCTCGGGACTGGTCTATCGCTATGTGATTCAGAGTCCCGACCGCACGCCGCAGGAGCTGAAGGTCTATGAAGACTGGGTGATCGAGCGCGCCTACAAGCAGGTGCCCGGCGTCGCCGACGACTCAGGGTTCGGGGGCACGGTGATGCAGTACCAGGTGCTGCTCGATCCGGCCAAGCTCTACTCCTACCATGTCAGCGTCCCGACCGTACTGCAGCAACTCACCAACAATAACGCCAATGCCGGGGGCGGATTCTATTCGCAGGGCGGTCAGTTCTATTACGTGCGCGGCCTCGGTCTTGTCCAGAATACCCAGGATATCGGAGGTATCGTCGTCGGCAGCCAGAACGGCGTGCCGACGCATATACGCGACATTGGGGAAGTGACCATCGGACACGCGCCCCGTCTGGGAGAATTTGGCTTCAATCAAACGGATGACGCCGTGGAGGGTGTCATCATGATGCGGCGCGGCGAGCAGACGCAAAACGTGCTGAAGGGCGTGGAAGCGATGACCAGCCAGCTCAACCAGCATGTCCTGCCGCCCGATATCAAACTCCGCCCCTATTACGACCGCAGCGATCTGGTGCAGCTGACCATCGACACGGTCGAGCATAACCTGGTGCTGGGCATGGCACTGGTTCTCGTCGTGCTCATCTTTTTCCTGGTCAGCGTTCGCGCCGCTGTGATCGTCGCGATGACGATTCCTTTGTCCCTGCTCTTCGCGTTCATCTTTCTGCACGCGCAGGGAGTCGCCGCCAATCTGCTTTCGATCGGCGCAATCGATTTCGGAATTCTGATTGATGGCACCCTGGTCATGGTGGAGAACGTCTTCCGCGAACTGGGCGCCCGCGAGGGCCAGACCTACAGCTTCCACGAGGTGCTCGTGGACGCGGCTAAAGATGTCGATCGCCCCATCTTCTATTCGGTGGCCGTGATTATCGCGGGGTACTTGCCCATCTATGCGCTCGTCGGGCCCGCGGGCAGGCTGTTCCGGCCGATGGCGGACACGGTGTCGATCGCGCTCGTGGGTGCACTGATCCTGACTCTCACCTTTGTGCCTGTCATGTGCGCTTACTGGTTCAGGAAAGGCGTTCACGAGCGCGTCAATAAGCCCTTCGAGTGGGTACGCAGCATTTATGCGGTCCAGCTGGAATGGTGTCTGAACCATCCGAAAACGACCATGTTCGGCAGCCTGCTGATTTTCGGCGCCACGCTTCTGCTGGTTCCTTTCATCGGCGGGGAATTTATGCCGCACCTGGACGAAGGCGCGCTGTGGATCCGCGCCACCATGCCCTACACCATTTCCTTCGAGGGAGCGAGCAGCTTCTCGCCTCAGGTGCGGGACATTCTTATGAAATACCCGATGGTGACCGATGTCGCCTCGGAGCTTGGCCGCCCGGACGACGGCACGGACCCCACCGGATTCTTCAACGACGAGTTCTACGTGGGGCTGAAGCCTTACAGCGATGGCTCCTGGAAAGCGGGTTCGATTCATAACAAGTCCGAGCTGACCGCCGATATTCAAAAGCATCTCCAGGCATTCCCGGGCGTCATCTTTAACTTCACGCAGCCCGCCGAGGACGCGGTGGACGAGGCTCTGACCGGACTGAAGAGCGCACTGGCGGTCAAGATCTATGGTCCCGATCTCAACGTTCTCCAAAACCAGGCGCTGGAGATCAAGCGCCGGCTCGAACAGATTCCAGGATTCACGGAGTTGACCGTGGTCCGCGAACTGGGCCAACCCAGCCTGCTGATCGACGTCGACCGCGACAAGATCGCCCGCTATGGAATCAATGTTTCCGATGTCGAGGCTATTGTGCAGGCGGCCATCGGCGGCCAGGCGGCAACCCAGGTGATTCAGGGGGAGAAGCTGTTCGATCTCGTGGTCCGCATGCAGCCTGAGTTCCGCGAGGGTCAGCAGCAGATCGGGAATCTATTGGTTCCCACTCCGGCAGGGCAGCAGATTCCCCTGCGCGAGCTTGCGGACATTCACGAGGCCGGCGGCGCCTCTTTCATCTATCGCGAGGACAATTCGCGCTATATCGGCGTGCAGTACAGCGTGGAAGGGCGTGACCTGCAAAGCGCCGTACTCGCCGGCCAGCGAGCCATCGCCAGCATCACCAAATCCCTTCAACCCGGCTACCGTATTACGTGGGGTGGCGAGTATAGCGAGCTGGTTGAATCCCGGCGCCAGATGGAACTCATTGGGCCGCTGGCTCTGCTGATCATTTTCATGATCCTGTTCGCGCTCTACGGCAATTTCAAGTTTCCCATCACCATTGCTCTCGGCGTGATCCTGACCGAACCCGTCGGAGCCCTGATCGCCCTCAAGCTGGCTCATGTACCGTTCAGCGTTTCGTCCGTTCTGGGCCTGCTTGCGCTGATGGGGGTCTCAGTCGAAACCGCGGTCATCCTCGTCTCCTACATCAATAAGCTCCGTCTCGAGAACAAAGACATCCGCACCGCGACTCGGGAAGCTTCGCTGCTGCGTCTGCGGCCCATCATGATGACCGCGCTGGTCGCCTGTCTGGGACTGTTGCCGGCCGCTCTTTCCACCGGCATCGGTTCGGATACGCAGAAGCCCTTTGCCATTGTGATCGTTGCGGGCCTGGTCTCGCGGCTCTTCCTTGGCTTCTTCGTCAATCCGGTTCTGTACGAGATGGTTGCGCGCGACGGCGATGTCCTGCAGGTCTGACCAGCAGTTCAGCGCGTGCGTTATTCCCTTCGCGGCAACCGGGGTTGGGCGCGGTTCGCCAGGAATGCGGTGGCCGATGCTGCCGGCATGAGAATGGGGTCCCTTAATGAAGCTGCGCCGCGAAGATGAGGCATCGACTGGGAATCAGAATCCGCGAAGGTAGCTGCGTCCTGCTGAACGAATTGGGGAGACCATGCGTTGCGCCGATTGCCTGACTCGGGCGGCCGCGACAATCCTTTCTACTTTCCCGCGATCGAGCCGGTCTCTCCCACAGCTTCGCGAGCATGCAGCACCTGGGGCAGCTTGGGGTCGGCGGAGGGCCAGGCTTTCAGGAAAGCGCGATACTCCGTCTGCGCCAGAGTGGTGTTGCCGGCGAGTTCGTCCGTTCGCGCGATTCCGTAGAGTTCGAAGCCGGAAGCGGGCCGCTCCACCAGCGCCGCCTGATAGGCCGATCGGGCGTCGCCATAGTCCTTCGCGCGCAACAACGCCTCGGCCTCGGTTTCGGCAACCGGACGGATGTAGAACGGCGGCTCATGGTAGCCAAGTTTTTTCTCCGCCAGCACGGCCTCGTCGTATAACTTCTTTGCCGCATCGGTTTTCTGATCGAGCAGAAGCACGCCCGCACGCAATTCCATCGAAGCAACGGTCAGCGTGCTCACCACAGGGCCTGAGTCGGCGTCGGGGTTGAGAGGCGCCATGGGCGGCTGCGTTGCCGCATCGGGTTTCGTCGCAGCGGCGGTTGATTTTGCCTTATCGGCATCGGCCTTCGCTTTTGCGGCAGCTGCGGCCCGGGCGTCCTGACCCTGCCGCCAAAGCCCGGCGTCCATTTCAGCAGAGGACATCTTCGCCGATGCGAGGTCGCCACGGTCGAGGGCCTGCATTCCAGCAGCAAAACTGCGCAGCTCGTCGCGGAGGAAGCGCAAATGGGTGGTCTTGTCGTTGTCAGTAAGATTGGCATCGTCGAGCATCGCCAGCACCGCGGTCCAGTCGCCGACGCGCAGCGCGACCGGCAGGCGCCGGCTGACGCGGGCGACCTGGTCGCGCGCGCTCCAGATGTAGAGCGTCGCCGAGAGCTGGCCGCGCGCGGCGGCGAGATGATCCGACAGCGCATTGGCATCCTCGAGCCGGCCCTGCTCCATCAGGTTGGCGATGGCGTACATCATGTTGTGGACATAGTTCCAGTCGTCGTCGACGCTCACGTGCTGCTCGTGCAGGTAGCGCTCATCGGCCGCGGTGGAGGCGGCAAACCAGTGGTCGGCGCTGGCGTAGTCGCCGACCCGGTAATAAATGTGGCCGGGCATGTGCACCATGTGGCCGCTGTTGGGCGCGAGACTGGCCAGCAGCGCGGAGCTCTGGATCGCGCGCTCCGGGTGATTGCTCGGCTCCATCGCGTGAATCCAGTAGTGATTCGCGGCAGAGTCATTGGGAGCGTCTTTGAGCACGGCTTCGAGGATCGCGATCTTCTCTTTCATGCCGGGGTTGGGGTCGCCCTTATCGTCGAAACCATCGCCGAGCGCATTCGCGAGGAAGATGCGTGCCTCAATATCGCGCGGTTCTTTCTTGACCAACTTGCGATAGAAGGTGATCGGCGACCCTCGCTTGCCGGAGTCCGCGTGCGATTCGGCCGCGGCTGCCTGGATATACAGCCGGTCGGTCCCGCTGGCTTTGCGCTCCAGCTTCACGGCTTGATCGAGGGCCTTTGGTGCGTAAACCTTGTCCTCTTCACCGCGGAACTCGAGCGCTTGCGCAAGCCCCCAGTAACACATGGCGCACTGCGGGTCGGTGCGGATGGCCTGCTCAAAAGCCTTCGCAGACTCGTAGTCCCAGAAGTCGTGAAGCAGAGTGAGGCCCTGGTCGAACCAGGCCTGCGCTTCGGGAGAGGCTCTGATGGTGATATGAGAATTGCCGATGCCGGTCATGCGCACCGGGACCGGCAACTCTTCGGGCGGCGGAAATGCGTGCATTCCACTCATGGGAGGCATGGCTGCTCCCGCATTCATGCCACTTGCCTGCGCACTTGCGCCCATGGCTCCAGCCAGGAGCGCACCGGCGACCGACATCCAAACGGCTGCTTTCACCATGCAGACGAATTTACCTTGCCGACGCGGTCCTGCGCATCCCGCAACGCTACTCGGCGCGCAAAGTGATGGAGGGGTCGACGCGCGCGGCGCGCCATGCCGGAAGCCAGCAAGCGGCGCCGGCAACGGCGGTGAGCAGGGCGACGACGCCAAGGTAAGTCATCCAGTCGAGACTGGAAATTCCATAGAGCAGGCTGACCAACGCGTGGCCCGCGACGAATGCGCCGCAGAGTCCGATGAGGACACCGACGGCGGTGAGGCGCATTCCGTCGCGCAGGATCATGGCCAGGATGTTGCCTCGCGAGGCGCCCAGGGCAGCGCGCACGCCGATCTCGCGGGTTCGCTCTGTGACGCTGCCCGCCAGCACGCCATACATGCCGACCGCTGCGAGCGCCAGCGCCGCAAGGCCGAAGGCTTCGAAGAGGATCAGGACAAAGCTTCGCTGCGCGTCGGTGACGGCGAGCAGAGTGTCCATGGTGGCGACGCGGACGATGGGCTGATTTTTGTCCACGGACCAAATGGCGTTCTTGACAGCGGGCGCCAGCGCCGAGGCATCCCCTCGCGTGCGGATGACGAACGAGAGAGTGTCGTCGGCGAACCAGGTCTGCTCGGTGGAGAGATAGACATCGTTCGGCTCGTTGATGGCCAGAGATGTTTGTTTCACATCGCCGACAATGCCGACGACGATATACCACGGCCGGTCGTCGGGGCCGACATGCAGACGCTTGCCGAGCGGATTCTGGCCGGGGAACTGGCTCCTGGCCAGCGATTCGCTGAGCAGCGCGGCCTGGGGCGACGTGGCAGTGTCGTGTTCATCGATGCAGCGGCCGCTGAGGACGGGGATACCCATGGTGGCGCAGTAGTCCGGGCTGACGGCGTAGCGAATAACATTGTGGCCGCCCTGGGGCTCGTCATTCTCGAAGCGCGAGCCATAGGTGATGACCCAGGAGGGATCGTCGCTGAGCGGTAACACGCTGGTGAAGGCAGCTTGGTCGACTCCAGGAACCTGGCGCACGGCTTCAAGGGCCTGCCGGAAGAAGCGGCGCCGCACGCTGTCGCCCACGCCGGGCGCGGAGGGCAGGTCGTCGAACTGATGGCCGGAGGTCTGGACCTGCATGGTGAGCAGGTGCGCGGGATTGAAGCCGGGATCGACGGCGAGCAGGCGACGCATGCTGTGGAGCAGCAGGCCTGCGCCGACAAGCAGGACCAGAGCCAGGGCGACTTCGGTGACGACGAGGGCGCGACGGGTGAAGGCGTGACCGCCGGCGGTGCGGCGCGAGGTTTGCTCAAGTCGCGGGCGCACCTCTTCGTGGGACACGTGCAGGGCGGGAATGAGCCCCGTGACTATGCCGATGAGCGTGGTGACAGCGAAGGCGAAAGCGAAGGCAATGGCGTCGACGGTGATGGCGTCGACCCGCGGCAAGCCTGGAGGACTGAGCGCGATGAGCGCGCGGACGCCGGCCACGGCCACCCCGAGGCCGAGAGCGCCGCCCAGCGCGGCCAGCAGCAGGCTTTCGGTGATGAGTTGGCAGACTATGCGTTGCTTCGACGCGCCGAGCGCGCCACGAACAGCGAATTCACCGCGCCGTTGTGCGCTGCGGGCGAGCAGCAGGTTGATGACGTTGACGCAGGCGATGGCGAGGACGAGGAGGACCGCGCCGAGAACCGCGAGCAACGCGGGCCTGACGGTGTGGGCAATGTCATCCTGCAGCGAATCGACGATGAGGCCGCGGTTGAGGGAAGCCCAGCGTGGGCGTGGGAAATCGGGCCATGGAGTACCTGCGATCTGAGCGAGCTCCTGGATGGCTTGCGCGCGCGAGACGCCAGGCCGGAGACGGCCCGCCATGCGCAGATGATTGCCCCACGCGCCGCTGGTAAAGTCTTTCGCGATCTGCCGCGTGTCATATTGCGCGGGAGTCCAAACGTCGGTCGATGAGGACAGCACATCCTCAAAAGAGTGCGGCATGACTCCGATGACGGTGAAGGTGTCGCCGTCGAGTTTGATTGCGCGGCCGAGAATGCCGGGATCTCCGTGAAACAGACGCTGCCACAGGCGATCGCTGAGGATGACAACTTTGGGTCCGTTAAACACATCTTCAGACGGCTGAAAATCGCGGCCGAGAACGGGAGCGACGCCGAGCATGTGGAAGAAGCTGGCGCTCACGCCCTGGCCTTCGAGCCGTTCCGCCTGTTCGCCGCCAGTCAGTGCGGGCTGCCACGGCTCAAAAATGGTCATTGATTCAAAGGAGCGGCTGCGCTGGGCGAGCTCGCGATACGTGCCGAAGGATAATTCGGAGCGAGCGCCCTGGTAGGTATTCCAGATTGTCAGGACGCGGCTTGGGTGGGGGTAGGGCAGCGGCTCGAACAGGATGGGATCGACTGCACTGAAGATCGCGGTGCTGGCCCCGATGCCGAGGGCGAGCGTGAGCACGCTGACGATGGCGAATCCTGGGTGGCTGCGGAGCTGGCGGGCGGCATAGCCGAGGTCGGAAGCGAGGGTGCGGAACGCGTTTTCCCATCCAAACGAGCGGACCTGCTCGCGGACGACGGTCATGTTGCCGAGTTCGAGGCGAGCTGCGCGTCTCGCGTCTTCGGCGGTGAGGCCGCGTGCCTGCCAGGCCGCGACAGTCTCTTCGAAGTATTGCCCCACTTCGTCGGTAACGTCGTCGTCGGCCTTGCCGCGATGCAGAAGGCTGCGGAATCCGTAGGTGAGCTGGCGCCAGAGAGACATCGGATCAGCCCTCCTGACGGAGCAGGCGCGCAATGGCGGAGGCGCGGCGCGACCAATCCGCAGTTTCGAGGTCCAGCTGCCTTTTCCCGGCTCGGGTGAGCCGGTAGAACTTTGCACGGCGCGCGTTTGTCGTTTGCCGCCACTCCGAATCGAGCCATCCGGCGCGCTCCAGGCGCTGCAGGGCGGTGAGCAGCGATCCGGGGTTGACCTTGAAAACGCCGCGCGAAATCTGCTCGACGCGGCGCGCTATGCCGAAGCCGTGCAGCGGCTCGAGGCTGAGGGTCTTCAGGATCAGCATGTCGAGCGTGCCCTGGATGACGTCGGTGTTGAGATCGTCCATGGGAAGACACTAGCAAGCCTTCCATATGACTGTCAAGATGTGACGATCAACGGAAGGCAGATGTGGGCCTGCTTAGCGGGTGAGGTGTTATTGGTAGATGAGAAGGGCCAGGAGCCGCTGTTTCACCTCAGGCCACTCTGAGGCGACGATGGAAAAACGCGCGGAGTTGCGGGCCGTTACGTCCGACGCCAGGCGATGGGCGCGGAGAATACCTTCGAATTTGCCGCCGATCCGCTCAATGGCGGCGCGAGAGCGCTCGTTACGCTCATCCGTATGGAGACAGATACGGAGCACCTGCCACACCTCGAACGCGTGACTCAGCATAAGCAGCTTGGCTTCAGTATTGGCGCCGGTGCGAATGGAGGAGCCGGCCAGCCAGGTATAGCCAATCTCGCAAACGTCAGGGCGGAGGCGGCCGTGCCGGTCGTGCCCCTCGGGCCAGGGGAAGCGCTCGATGTCAAAGAAGCGCGTGGAGCCGATCACCACGCCGTCGGACTGGCGCACGGTGGCAAAGGGAACGGCTGTACCGGCGTCGCGCCAGCCGATGGCCGTGTTCACATACTGCGTCGTCTCGTCGATTCCGCGCGGGACAAAGCTCCAGCGATAGAGCTCCGGATCGCCCGAAGATGCCTCTGCTAAGGGCTCGATATGGTGCGTGTCGAGGGGTTCGAGTCGAATGTGCTGACCGGCAAGCTGGAAAATTTCCTGACTCATGGTTGCCTCGAATTGTGCCTGGAACCGCGCGGGGAAGGTTCGCCATAGAGTACACCGCGACCGTGAGTTCCGACATAGACGCGTCCGTAGATGCGTGGATCGCCGGCGATTTGAAGGATGAGTCCCCACTGGTGCTGGTCGTCGTTGATGCGAACCCACGAACGGGCTTCGTCGATGGAGCGGAAGATGCCAGGCTGTCCGCGGATGGTACCGGCGAGGTAGAGCCCGGGGTAGGTTCGTCCAGGAGCGGCTTTGCCGAAGCCGAAGGCGTGGATTTCTGTGATGCCTGGCAGGCGCGTAAAAAAGACAGTGCTTGTGGGGTTGCTGAAGTTGAGGGATGGGGCGTGATAAAGGCCATCGAAAGCGGCGAGCCAAAGATCGCCGGTGCGACCCGGCGCCCCGTAGAGGCGATCCTGACCGCCACGAGGATCGCCGCGCGGAGCAGTGGATGCGGGCCCGGCACTTTGCAGCGTGAAGGGTCGCGAGGTGAAGGTAGCCGTGGCGTCGGTGATGAAGAAGAGCGTGTGGTCCTGGAGGGAGATGGCGTAGAAGTCGCCCGGCTCAACGGGATCGGCAAGCACGCGCGTTCCGGCGGGCAGTCCGTCGATGGTTTTCCAGCTGACTCCCATGTCGTGGGTGAAGGAGGGTGGTTCATGTTCGGGAGTCCAAACCCAGGTACCGCCCTCGGCGGAGACGGCAACGGACCCGGCGCGGCTGTCGGGCGTGGGCGCGGCGGAGGTGGACTTCCAGTTGTGACCCGAATCGATGGAGTAGCCGATGTTCTGTGCGGGCTTGTGATCGGCGCTCACGCCGACACGCACGACGATGCGCGGACGAAGCGCGGCGGATGCAAGCCCGGTCGTGTTGCCGAAGCGTGGCGGCGCCGAGGAGCCGTCGGGGGAAGGATGATCGAGGTCCCAGTGCACGAAACCGCCGTAGTCGCCGATGGCGGTGATGAGATGGGCGCCGTCGTTGGGCGAGTCGAGCTGGAGGGCAACGGTTTCCTCGATGCCGCTGGAGAGGATGTTCCAGTGCGTGGGCTGGCCGCGATCCACGGCTGTGAGGTCGAAGGTTTCCCAGCCTCCATAGCCGGTCGTAAACACAGCGTGATTGGAATTGGCGGGATCGATTTCGATGTCGAACAGCCAGTGGATGGGCGTGGGCTTAACGTAAGGCGCGAGGGAGTAGTCGTAGACGCCGCTATGAGCGCCACCAAAGACGGGCTTCCAGGTTGCGCCGGCATCCGTGGAACGGAATATGTTGTCTCCGCCTTCAGGCCAGGGATGGCCGAAGGTGCTGGCGATGAGGGTTTGTGGATGATGCGGATCGACGGCAACGGCGGCGTAGCCGAATTCCTTGCTGCCGGGGACGGGATGCTCGGGCGTGATGTCGGTCCAGGCACCGGTTTGCGTGTTGAGCTTCCAGACCGCGCCGTTGGTCATGCGCGAGGGGCCGGGCGCGGTGCCGTACGCGATGTAGAGGAATCCGTCGGAGGACAGAGCAGCGCGCGTGGGGCGGTATTGCGTTGGTGAGCCGGCGACCGGCTGCCAGCTCTTGCCGCTATCGGTGGAAACGAAGAGGTTGGGTCGGTTCATCAGCGAGACGCCAACGTAGATGGTCTGCGTCGCGGAGTGCCGTTTGTTCGGTGTGGCGACGGGAACAAATTTGACGAACACGATGCCGCTGCCGCGAATCGGCATGCGCTGCCGGTGCTGCTCGGGTGTTTCGCCGGGGATGGGCACGGGCGCGGGAGGCGCGGCTTCGGTGACGTCGGGAAAACTGGCGACGCGCATCCAGGTGACGCCGCGATCGCCGGCGCGCCAGAGGCCGTCGTGGCGCGTGCCTAAATAAAGGATGCGGCCACCCTGGGGGTCGATGGCGAGGCGCTCGCCATTGCCGCGGCCGTCTTCATTGCCACCAAATTTGATCGGAACGTTGGTGCGCTGAAAAGTCCTGCCGCGATCGCTGGAACGGAGGATCGCTCCCGTTGGTGTGTCTTCGCTGGTATAGGTGCCGCAAGCGAGGTAGACGCGATTGGGATCGGAGGGATCGATGGCGATGGACTCGATGCCCATGAGGTTCCGGTCCTTGTAGGAGATCCAGTCCAGGATCGGTTGCCAGCGGTGGGCGTCGTTGTCCCATCGATACGCGCCGCCGATGTCGGTGCGGGCGTAGCGAACGCCAGGCGCGGTGGGATGGAAGACGATGCCGTCGACGAAACCGCCGCCGACGATCTGAACGTTTTTCCAGGTGTAGTGCTCCGGTGCGGGATTTTGCGCGGAGGCGGCCAGCGCAGTGGGCAGAAACAGAAGAGCTGCGAGTCGGGAGAGCTTCAAACGGCCGCGTTCCTTTCGTGGCAGGCCAGAGGACTTGTACGGTCTAGTCTAGTGCACCTCGATGAGACGAGCCTGGCGCGTGGAGTGGTTCGAGCAAGAGAACCGTCAGACCAGTCCCGGCGATGCGGAGCGAGTCTCAGGGAACAGGCAGAGCCATGAGGGGTCGAGACAGAGCCAGCGCTGCGTGCTGAACCAGCTGGTGGGCAGTTCGGGGATGTGCAGGAAGCCGTGCCCGCGGGCGCAGAAGAGCCCGGTGCCGTTCCACGAAAGGAAATTGCAGGAAGCC
>Ga0187887_10001802_pt1 | contig 17942 bp, 16 predicted proteins | sample June2016WEW_7_10_FD_132977 | JGI IMG/M metagenome (GOLD analysis project Ga0187887, IMG submission 132977) | Peatland microbial communities from SPRUCE experiment site at the Marcell Experimental Forest, Minnesota, USA - June2016WEW_7_10 | ecosystem: Environmental > Terrestrial > Soil >...
GCTCGCAACCGGTTTCGTGAAACTCGGCCAGCCGCAGCCGGAATCAAATTTGTCCAGCGAGCTGAACAGCGGTTCGCCCGACACCACGTCCACGTAAATCCCCGGCTCGTGATTGTCCCAGTACGCGTTGTGAAAGGCCGGTTCGGTGGCGGCGTTTTGTGTTACGGCGAATTGTTCCGGGGTCAGTTCTTTTTTCAACTGCGCCGCATTGGGTTTCTTGAAATCCTTCATATCCATGGGTTGATTGGTTGCAATGGCCGCCGTTTGCGCGTCCACGATACTGCGCGTAAACGCCGCGACGCCCGCCGCCAGCAACACGGCCGCCGCAATTTTGATGACCTGGGCTGATCGCACGTGGGTTCGACGAATTTTATCCGGTTTGTGTTCAAAATTCCAATGGTTTAGATGAATTCCCAGCGGTCAAACATCGCGGCCTGACCGCAGGGTTTGCCCTCGGCCGTCACCAGATTCCATATCGTCGCGCGGGCGATGCGAAAGCGCCGGCCGCTCTTCGAAATGCGGACGCCCGAATAATCGTCAATGAACCCGCGCTGCGTCACCGCCGCCAGCAACCGCGCCCGCGCTTCGCGGTTGGGCGCCTCGGTGGTGAGGCGTGACGGCGTGCGGGTCAGTTCCGCCCATGACATTTCCCAAAGGTTCAGTGCGATATGGTTGCCGTAATTTAAAACAGGATCGGCCTCCGTGCCATGCGACACAACCACGAAGGGCGCGGCAAAAACCTTCTGCGCCAGTTCCGCCGGCCCGGAAACGCCAGCCAGCAATTCGCGCCCGGTCCAATGTTTCAGACTGCGCGCGAGACAGGCCGTCTGCGCGATGACGAAATCCGTTTTCCAAATCATGTCCATGCTCGCCGGGGAGCGGCGGGGCTTATTTTTGGACCACCAGCCCGGGAGGGAAAGCCAAATCAGCCGTCCGGGCCCATTTTGGTTTTTACTTTTCGCGCCGGCTCGTTTAGCAACTGGCAAGACATGCATCCAACACTGGCTCCGGTTCGAACCGACCATTCCCTTTCCTGGTTCGACATCCGGCAACTCGGCGTCGAAGGCCGCGGCTGGAGTGAAACGAAGGTTTTTTACGACCGTCTGCCGGCCAAAGCCGAAGGCGTGGTGCGCCCGGAGGTTTGGGATTTGAGCCGCCACTCCGCCGGCATGCATGTCCGCTTTTTCACCCATGCCACCGCCATTCACGCGCGGTGGTCCTTGAAGCTCCCGGCGCTCGGCCTTCCCAATATGGCCGCCACCGCCGTCAGCGGCCTCGACCTCTATGTCCGGACCAATGGCGGTCGTTGGCGCTGGCTCGCGGTCGGCATCCCGGAAGCGCGGATCAATTCAGTGGTGCTTGCGGAAAACCTTGCGCCCGGCCAACGGGAATATCTCGTCTACCTGCCGATTCACAATGAGGTGGAATTGGTGGAACTCGGCGTTCCGCAGGGCGCGACGCTCGAACTGGCCGGCCCCTGGGGAACGGGCGAGCGCAAGCCGATGGCGTTTTATGGCACGTCCATTGTGCATGGCCTGTGCGCTTCCCGGCCCGGCATGACACATAGCGCAATTCTGGGCCGGCAATTCAATCATCCCATCCTGAATCTTGGTTTTTCCGGCAATGGCAAGATGGAACCGGAAATGGCCGATCTGTTCGCGGAACTGGATCCCTCGGTGTACGTGCTGGATTGCCTGCCCAATCTGGTGGACCGCGAAATCCGGGAGCGCGTCGAGCCATTTGTGCGCCGATTGCGCGCCGCGCATCCGCACACACCCATCGTGCTCGTGGAAGACCGGCCGATGCAGGACGGTTTTCTGGTCACCATCCGGTACCCGCATCATCGGGCCGTGCGCGCGGAATTGAAAGCCGCTTACGACCGCCTGACACAATCCGGGGTCCCGGACCTTTATTACATCCCCGGTGAACATTTGCTGGGCGATGACGGCGAAGGCAGCGTGGATGCGTCGCACCCAACCGATCTTGGCTACATGCGGCAGGCGGAGATTTTTGCTCAAACCCTAGGTCCGCTGCTTCCGGCGCGGTAACACTGCTGCCATCCAACCCAATTCTCATGCCGGCACATGACTTAGTTGGTCGCCCGATAAATTGCGTAAGTCTGGCCCGGAACTTCGATTTTGAGCGTCTGGCCTTCCCGGGTCGAATGAATTTCCTTTCCCGCGAGCAAGGTCAGCCCGCGATACGCTACCGGAAAGTCAAACGCGGCGGTGGTGTCGCGCGCCGCCGGATTGAAGATCAACAACAGGGTTTCGTCGCCGCTGGCCCGGGCATAAACAAACGGATAGGTGTTTTCCCGGGCGTACAGCGGGACAAAATTTGCGTAAGCCGCCAGCGCCGGCTCGGTGTGCTTGAGCCGGATGAGTTTCCGGACCCGGTTCAGCAATGAGTTGGGGTCCTGCTCCTCCGCCGCCACATTGGGAGCGTCGGGAGCCGGATCCACCGGCAGGTAAAGCCTGGAAGGGGCGGCGGTCGAAAAGCCGAGGTTTTTTCCGCCGGTCCATTGCATCGGCGTGCGGGCGCCGGCGCGCGGTTTGTAGCACCCCTCGATCTGTGGCAGGTTCTCCAGCTGGCGCATCCCAATTTCATTGCCGTAATACAGGAACGGCACGCCGGGCATCGTCAAGCCCCACGCGATGATCATTTCGAGGTCATCCACGCTCCGCCGGTTGTTCAGCCGCGCGATGTCGTGGTTGCCCAGCGGCAGGCAGATGTAACCCTTGGACCGCGTGTCCTGCCAGGCGGAATAGTAGCCATCCAGGAAATACTTGATGTTCCCCTTGCCTTCCCGGTCGAAAAAGCTGTGGCCGTCGGTCATCCCGTTGCCGATGCGCCAGCTTTCCTTCTGGTAAATGTCGTTGAACCCATCAACCCAGTGATAGAAATCGGCGTAAAACGCCCCGTCCAGCGCATCACGCGGGCCGGACCATTCCGAAACGGTGAAGGCCTGCGGATAATTGGTGTTGAGGATTTGCCGCACCTCGCGCCAGAAATTCAGGGTCTCGTGCCGGGGATCATCGCCCTTGACCAGCGCTCCGGCCATGTCGGCGCGAAAACCGTCGGCACCCATGTCCATCCAGAAGCGCATGACCTTGATCATTTCCGCCCGCATCGCGAGCACGTCGGGATTATCCGTGGGCAATTGCCATGTTTTCTCCGGATCCGGATTGCCATAACCCCAGTTCAACGCGGGCTCGTTCCAGAAAAAATTGCTCAGGAAATTGCCGTTGCGCTGGCCGTAGCCATGGACCCATTGGTTGCCGCGCTCGTTTTTCCAAACGTTGTCGGTCCAGATGTACCAGTTGGAGTGGGGATTGGGCGTTTGCCGGGTCGAAGCGACAAACCACGGATTATCAATGGACGTGTAGCTGATGACGTAATCGAACAGGACCTTGAGGCCGCGTTTATGCGCCTCGGCAAAGAGCCGGCGCGCGTCGGCGTTGGTGCCGTAACGCGGCGCGATCTTGTAATAATTCCGGATGTCATAACCCGCGTCGTTGAACGGTGAATCAAAGAACGGATTGATCCAGATGGCGTCCACGCCCAGGCTCTTGATGTAGTCCAGTTTCCCGATGATCCCCGGTAAATCACCGATACCGTCGCCGTTGGAATCGTAAAACGTTTGGGGATAAATCTGATAGACTACCGCGTGATTCACCCAGTCGGGGCATACGGGGATGATGTCCTTGCCGGAGATCGTGACCTCTTGCGCGCGGACGGCGCAAGCGAGCAAAGTGGAGAGAAGCAGGAAATAAACTTTCATAGGAAGCCCAAATCTTAAGAAGAATGCGCTTCAAACTCCAATCATTATCCGGCCCATCAGCCCGCCGGCTTCACAACGCCTGGCGCAGGGTTCCGGCCAGTTCTTCCGGCGTGAGCGCAACCGGATTGGCTTTCATGCTGCTGGCGTTCATGGCCTTGGTGACGAGGTCAGCGACATGTCCTTCGCGGATATCATAAGCGCTGAGCTTTGGAATTTGCAGGTCGGAAACCACTTGCTGAATCCATTGCACGCCGGCATCCGCCGTGGCCGATGCATCGCCGGTAAGCCAGCGCGCCACCTGATCGAAACGTGGTAATCCCGCGCTGTCCGGCGCACGTTGGCGAAGCGCGCGGAGGTTGGTACCCATGACGTGCGGCAGCAGCGCCGCGCAAATCGCGCCGTGCGGCGCGGCAAAACTTCCGCCAATCGGCCCGGCGAATCCATGCACCGCACCCAAGCCCGCGTTGGCCAGCGCCAGGCCCCCGAACAAACCCGCCATGGCCATGTCTTCACGGGCTGATTTGCTCCGGCCGCCGTCATATGCAATCCGCAGGGAGCGCGCGGCGCGCTGAAGCCCTTCCCCGCAGAATCCGTCGGTCATCGGGTTGGCCCGCAAACACACGTAAGGTTCGATGAGTTGGGTCAGTGCATCGAGACCGGTGCTCGCGGTAAGCGCAGGCGGCAAATCGTAAGTCAGTTCGGGGTCAACCAGGGCGACCTTCGCCAGCATCAGCGGACTGCGCAGGCTGACTTTCAATTTGTGTTCCGGTGACGCCAGCACGGCGTTGCGTGTAACTTCCGAACCGGTCCCCCCCGTCGTGGGAATCGCGATGAATGGCGCGGACGGCTTCATCAACATCCGGCCGCGTCCGATAATTTCGACGTAATCGAGCAACTCGCCGCCATTCGCCAGCATGGCCGCGATGGCTTTGGCCGCATCCAATACGCTGCCACCACCGGAGCCGATGACCAGTTCGCAACGCCCGGTTTTTGCCAATGCGGTCCCCTGCTCCACGGTTGCCAGTTCCGGTTCACCGGCTACAGGAAAAGTCGTTGTGCCCACGCCGCTATCGTGGAGCATTTTTAGCAGAGGTTCGGCACGTTTGGTATCACGTCCCGTCACCACCAGTGCGCGCGAACCGAATTCTCTGGCCAAGGCGCCGGCTTCGCGCAATCTGCCGGCGCCAAAAACGATGCGCGCGGCGGTGGCGAATTCAAAGTGCATAAAAAGTTTGGTAGGGACGCCGCGCTGCGGCGTCCGGACAGCGCGGCGCGCTGTCCCTACCATGCTCCATTCTTCGGAAACACATTGACGAACTTCACGCTTTGGCGGGGCGCAGCCATCATCGGCGCGACCGCGTCGCGCCAGACCGGATAATGCGCCGTTTCCTTGTGCGCCGCGGCGGCGGCGGCATCGCGGTAGACCTCCACGAACACGAACCGCGCGGGATCGTCCTGCTGCTGGACGACATCGAACCGGACCACGCCCGGTTCCTGCAGGCTGGCGCGCGCATTCGCCAGGGTCGCCTGTTTGAAAGCATCCACGCATTCCGGTTTGACCTGAACATGAATGTGTATCACCAGCATATTTTACCTTCCGTTTGAGCCGCCTCTAAGTTTTTTCTTCAGCGGTGTCAGCGAGCACCGCGAACGGATGGTTCACCAACCGATTGCCGCGCATAATGCCTCAATCATGAAATCCGACGGCCGATTAATACCGCCTTTGCTCCGGGCAGGTCAAACTCTCAGGCTGCTGAACCGGCCGTACGCTGAGTCAAACGAAACTTTCCCGAAGCCGCCGGCACCAAAACCGGCATGGCCTCGGTTTTGATTGCATGGCGGAGCGCGAGCAGCCCGCCGAGACGCGAACTGACCCGTTCCAATTCCCCTTCACCCGGCCCGGCGCCGTCCGGCACGAAGCGCAAAAGACAATCGCCGTTTTCGGCCTGTCGCACTTCGTAATGGGCAATGCCGTCTGTACCGTCAAAACACCGGTCCACCTGCCAGGTCGTAACGCGGCGCCCGTCCCGCGCCAACAGCGCGTCGCGCGCCCGCCCATGAACCATAAAATGGGTTCCGTAGGGACGTTCAATCCGTTCCGCGAGATCGCCGATGCGATAGCGGACCAGCGGCATGTAATTGTTGGTCAGGGTCGTGACCACCAGTTCGCCGACGCCGCGTTCGTCCGCGTCCACAATTTCCAGAAACGCCGTCTCGTAGCTGGGCTTCATTTCGCCGCGTTCATTTTCCATGAGCAGATGGCCGGTCTCCGTCGAGCCGTACAAATTGAACACCGGCACCCCGAACACGCGCGCCAGGATCCGGCGATGCACCACGCTGACAAATTCATAACTGCACAGCACAAACCGAAGTGACGGAAATCTGAGACCCTGTTGTTCGCAGTAAAGCGCAAAGCGGACGCCGTGCACCGGGTCCAGGTCGAGAAATTGCGGCGACCATTCGGCAATCTCCGCCGCCATGCGCGCGAGATCCGCGTCGCTCAACAGAAAGGGTATGCGCGCGAGATTCACGAACAGGGTATTGCCCAGGGTCCGCTGTTCGCGCGACATCCAGACCGTCGGACACGTCAGGCCGTTGCAGGCCGGCGGCACGAGCGTGGCGCGCCGGGCGTGGGGATATTCGTCCAGCACACGGGCGACCAAGCCGTTCAACCGCAGCGCGCTTGCTTCCTGCGCATTCCACCAACCATGTCCGAAGAGCACCGGCAGCCGTTCCTCGGAAGTGCCGGAAGTGTGCTCCAGTTCCACCAGGTTTTTCTCCAGCAACGACTCGAGCGATTGTCCGTTGGGAAGAAAATTTTGGGGAAAGCCATTCCGCATGTCACGCTTCGCCAGCAGTGGCAGGCCCTTGAATCCAGCCAAACCCGGACGCTCGGACCCGGCCTGCTCCAGCGAGTGACGATAAAGCGGCACCTCCTGCCAATGGGCAAGCAGTCCCTCCAGTTGCGGGATTTGCGCCGCTTCACGAATCAGTTCCGGTGTCGCAAGCATGGCGAAATATACACGCTTTTTACGGAATGCAAATTCGATGGACGGGAACGGAGGAATCCTGCGGCGCGACCGCCGACGCCGGCGCCCGGCAGATGCCGCGGTAAAACTCGCCGACGCGCGTCATTTTGCGCGGCAGATTCCCGTCATTAAAGTCCACTTCCAGCAAACCGAACCGTTTCGAGTAGCCGAATTGCCACTCAAAATTGTCGAGGAGCGACCAGTAGAAGAATCCGCGCACGTCCACCCCGCTGTTCACCGCGCCGTGCAGCTCGCGCAGATGTTCCGTCAGGTCGAGGATGCGAAAATCCTCGTCGGCCGACGCGGCGCCGTGCTCGGTGATATAGAGGGGCAGGCCGTACCTCCGTTGAAAATTCCTCAGGACGGTTCCCAGACCGCCGGGGTGGCGCTCAAACATGTCGTCGCACACCACCCCCAACTGCGCGAGCTGTTTCGGACAGGCGCCACCGGCCGGAACCATGGGCTCAAAATTTTTGAACCGCGTCAGCCCGTAATAATTCACACCCAGAAACGTGGACGCCGCCCGCCGCGGACCGCCCAAAAACGCGTCCAGCACAAAACGATTGAAGGCGTGATGGGAAATTTCCGCGAGCAGATGGTCCCACACCGCGTGCTTATGAAATGATCCGAAAAAGGTCCAGTTTTTCGCGATGCCGATTTCCGGGGTTTTGCCGCCATTGCCCGCCCGCCGGATGACTTCGCTCGCACGCCCATGCGCCGCCGCCATGTGCCGGATGGTTTTCCGGTAGGACCCCAGCCGCCATTTGTGAAACGGCGGAAATCCTCCCAGCAGATAGGTCAGGGACGCATACGTGTCCGGCTCGTTGAAGGTGTTCCACAAATAAACCCGTTCTTTCAAGGCTGACACCAGCTTCGTCACATAATCCTCAAAGACCAGGACCGTGGCTGGATTCAGCCAACCGCCCGCCGAAGTGATCCAGGGCGGATTGGAAAAGTGGTGCAACACGACCATCGGCGTGATGCCCACCGCCTTGAGCCGGTCCAGCAGATCCACGTACCGCTCCAGTTCCGGCCGGTTCAACGGCGCGAACGGCGCGGCTTGCAGGCGCGACCATTCGATGCCCATGCGGTAGGCGTTGACGCCCAGCTGCGCCATCCACTCGACGTCCTCGGCGTAGCGATGATAATGGTTGCAGGCCACGCGACAATGCCCGCCGTCCGATGCGACATACTCCGTCCATTCATTGGTGATATGGCCCTCCACCTGCGTTGGCGACGTGGCCGTGCCCCACAAAAACCCGTCTGGAAATTTCAAAACACCTGACATGCTTACGGACACTATGAGGCAAGGTTAAACAAAAGAACAGTCTGGAGTCGTTGGGAAAGTGGTGGAAGAAATTCAGCGAAACCGGGGACGTGCAAACAAGTCATGGACTTTCCCGCCTCCATCAACGATACTGACCTTGCTCCCGCCTAGCGGGCCGGACCAAGGTTTAGTTCGATCCAACAATTTTATGGCCAAGAAACCAGCAACCAGTGCGCCGATATCTGACCCACCTCCGGTCAGTGAAACGGTGGAGGAACATTTTGACCGCGTGCTCGCGCGCGACCAGTTCAAAACCCTGAAGGCCGTCCTCGACGAGCTGAAAATGGACACCACGGCGATGCACGCGGCGATTGTCACCACCAATTCCTATCAGAATTTTTTGACCAAGCTGGGTTACCGCGTCATTCTCGTGCCACAGATCCACGAGCAGGATTGTTACTCGCGGTTGGGGCCGGCCGGCGGCATTCGCGCCGTGCTGCCGGTTCACGACATTGCCACCTACAGCACCCTCGTGACGCTCGTGAACTACGATTCGACGGTGACCACCACCACCAAATCCGTGGACTTCTATGACGACCGGCTGGCCGAATTCAAGACCCAGTTGATGAAATAGAGCCGAAGACGGCGGCAACCGGAGCGCCTTTACGCCATGGCGCGCCCGGCAATCCAGCCGGTGGTCCAGGCCGCCTGGAAGTTGAAGCCGCCCGTAATACCGTCCAGGTCCAGCAGTTCCCCCGCAAAAAACAGCCCGGGACAAATGCGGCTTTCCATGGTTTTGAAATTGACCTCGCTCAGCCGGACTCCGCCGCACGTCACAAATTCATCCTTGTTCAAACTCTTTCCGCTCACCGAAAATTCCGTGCGCCGCAACTGTTGAACGAGCCGGTGCTGCGCGGACCGCGACAGTGCCGACCATCTCGTCGCGCGGGTGACGCCCGACGCCAGCACGAGTTGTTCCCACAGGCGCGCCGGCAGCGGCGGGATGGGCGCGTTGACGATTTGCCGGGCCGGTTGCGAATGTCGCCGCGCTTCCAATTCCGCCGCGATTTTCTCCGCGTCCAGGTGCGGCAGCCAGTTCACATGGAGCGAAAAGGAATAATTTGTCCCGTGCAATTTCCGTGCGCCCCACGCCGACAGCCGGAGAATGACCGGACCGCTCAGGCCCCAATGCGTGACCAGCAGCGCGCCGCGTTCGCCCAGTCCCGCGCCCGGCACCGAGGCCTCAACCGAGGCCACCGAAATCCCGGCCAATTCCCGCAGCCATGGGGTTGTGACGTGAAACGTGAACAACGAGGGCACCGGCGGTTCCAGGGTGTGTCCGATCGATACCGCCAGTTGACCCAGCGCGGGCGTCCGGCAGCCGCCCGTGGCCAGCAACAACTTGTCACAAACAAGGTCGGGACAGCGCGCTGCGCTTTCCGGACGCCGCAGCGCAGCCTCTCTACCTTTCTCTCGATTCGAAAGTATCATCCCAAAACGCCCGTCCGGCGTTTTGGTGGCGCTCTCCACGCCGCAATTCGTCTTTAACTTCACACCTGCCTGGTGCGCCGCACTGAGCAGACAATCCATGATGGTTTGCGACGAATCCGTCACGGGAAACATCCGGCCGTCGTCCTCGGTTTTCAGCTTCACGCCGCGGGCGGCGAACCACGCCACAGTGTCGCGCGCCTGGAACCGTTTGAACGGCGCAATCAACGCCCGTTCGCCCCGGGGAAAGCGGGCGGCGAATTCGCGTCCGTCGAAACACGCATGCGTGACATTGCATCGGCCACCGCCGGAGATTTTGACCTTGGAAAGAAATTGCGAGGTTTTTTCGAGGATGAGAATTTCCGCGCCGCTCTGCGTGTCCGCGCATGCCAGCGCGGCAAAAAATCCCGCCGCGCCGCCGCCGACGATGACTATGCGCCGCGAACTCATCATCGTTCAAGCCATGGCCGACAATTTGCCGGCCTCGGCCTCCCAGGCGGGGTTCAATTCCGCCAGACGCTCCTGCACATGCACCATCTCGCGATTCACCTGCGCGGCGCGGCCCGGCTTTTCGTAGGTCGCAGGAAGTTCCAGTTCCGCGGTGAGTTCAGCGAGCTGCGTTTCGAGTTGCAGGATTTCCGCTTCGAGCCGGGTGACGATCTCCTGCTGTGCCTTCCGCCCGCGCGAGCGGGCCTGTCGCTGCTCGGCCTCGAGGCGCTTTTGATCCTTCCGGGAAACGGTGGGGCCGGGCGGCGGCGCGGCCTGCCCGCGTCCAGCGGAATCATGGGCGCGCGGTACTGCGTCCCGACCAGTTGCCGTCAACGCCGCGCGTTCGGAAGAGGCCTTTGTTTTATCGAGATAATACTGGTACCCGCCGGGATAATGGGTGAGCTGGCCGGCGTTCACGTGCACGACGTGATTCGCCAGCGCGCGAATGAAGTACACATCATGGCTGATGAACACGAGCGTGCCTTGAAACTGATCCAGCGCGTAGGCCAGGGCGTCGATGCTCGCCATGTCGAGGTGCGTGGTCGGCTCGTCCATCAGCAGCAGGTTCGGCGGGTCGAGCAGCAGTTTCACGAGCGCCAGCCGGCTTTTCTCGCCACCGCTCAACACGCTGACCGGTTTGAACACGTCGTCGCCTTGAAACAGGAAACAACCCAGCAACGTGCGGATGAACTGCTCGGTGACGCGTTGCGGCGTGTCCATCGCCTCTTCGAAGGCCGTGTGGCCGGGGTTCAGCATCTCGACGCGGTTCTGCGAATAATAACCGGCCTTGACGTTGTGGCCCAGCGTCCGCGTGCCGCTTTGCGGAACGACCACCCCGGCGAGGATTTTCAGCAGGGTGGACTTGCCGGCGCCGTTCGGCCCGACGAGCACGATGCGTTGCCCGCGCTCGGCCTTGAAATTCATGCCGCGATAAACTGTCTTGTCGCCGTAGGCCTGGTGAATGTTTTCGAGCGTGATGACCTTCTGCCCGCTGCGTTGCGGCTGCGGAAAACTGAATCCGATCTTCCGCTCGTCGTTCGTGGGCGCGGCGATTTTGTCCATGCGCTCGACCTGTTTGAGTTTGCTTTGGGCCTGGGTGGCCTTGGACGCCTTGGCGCGGAACCGGTTGACGAACTCCATGAGCTGGCCGATTTCACGCTGCTGATTTTTGTAGGCGGCGAGCAGTTGTTCCTCGTAGGCGGCACGCTGGTCGAGGTATTCGTCGTAGTTGCCGCGATAGCGGAGCAGTTTGCTCTGGCGGATTTCCACAATGCTGCCGACGAGCCGGTTGAGAAACTCGCGGTCGTGCGAGATGACCAGAATCGCGCCGGGATAATTTTGCAAATACCCCTGGAACCAGAGCAACGCCTCGAGGTCGAGATGGTTGGTCGGCTCGTCCAGCATCAACAGGTCCGGCTCCTGCACGAGCAGCCGCGCGAGGTGCGCGCGCATCACCCAGCCGCCGCTCATCTCGCGGGCCGGCCGGTCGAAATCGGTTTCGCGGAAACCCAGGCCGGCAAGAATCTGCTTGGCCTTCGCCTCGAGCTGGTAGCCGCCGAGTTCGTTGAACCGGTCATGTACGTTGTCGTGGATGTCATCCGGATGCAACGCCTCGACGGGATGATCCGCTTCCCAGGCCTTGATGATGCGGCGCAGTTTGACGAATTCCGGGGTGATGGACGTGGCCAGTTCGACGACCGTTTCATCGCCGGCCGGCGCGGTTTCCTGGGGCAGATAACCGACCGTGACGCCGCGTTCCCGGCTCAACTTGCCTTCATCCGGCGATTCCGCGCCCAGGATGATGGAAAAGAGCGTGGTCTTGCCCGCGCCATTCGGACCGACCAGCCCGATGCGGTCCGCGCGATTCACCTGCAGCGTGGCCTCGCTGAACAAGACCCGCCCGCCGTACGCCTTGCTGATGTCGGAAAGAGTCAACATGAAGCGGTAGAAGTTAGAATGAACGGGCAGAAACTCAAGAACCGGTTGCACCATAGCCGGGGCCAATCGCCGCCGGCAACAGCTCAATCCGGGAGCAGGCGGCAGGTGTGCGCGCCGGAAATTTTCTGCAGATAGTTCTGGTGGTAAGCTTCCGCCGGGTAAAATTCCGTGGCCGGAGTGATTTCCGTGACCACCGGACTGCTCCATTTGCCCGATTGACTGACTTTCTGCTTCAGGCGCTCGGCGATCCGGCGTTGTGCCTCGCCATGGTAAAAGATGGCAGACCGATATTGCACCTTCATGCCGCTGGTTTGATGACGGGGCGAGGTTGGGTCGTGGATGCTGAAAAAACGGTTGAGCAATTCCTCGTAACTCAATTGAGTCGGGTCGAATACGACTTCCACCGCTTCCGCATGGCCGGTTTTGCCGGTGCAAACCAGCTCGTAGGTCGGGTTCGGCGTGGTGCCTCCGGTATAGCCCACGGTGGTCTTGATGACTCCGGGAACCTGGTTCAGCGATTCCTGCAAGCCCCAGAAACAGCCGCCCGCCAGCGTCGCGGTTTCGTAACGTGCCGCCGGCCTGGCCGTTGAAGCAGCTGCGGCCGGCTTCTCCTGGGACCAACCAAAAGCCAACGCGGCAATTAAAACGGCGGCAACCGACGACGCTCGCACCAGGTTTTGCATGAAGCTGAAGCGTAATCCACTTTCAACCGACTGTCGAATGAACCCTCGCGCCGACATCAGCGGCGGGAGTTCGGCGGATCAAGATCAACCTACTCGCCACCTTCCATGTGATAATACATGGATTGGAGCGCGATCTTCCCCGGCCCGCTGAAACGGTTCCAGCAAAGTTGCCCCGCGCTGGCAAACAGGCCCGTTGAAAGTTTCTGGAACATTGTTTGCATCTGCACCGTATGCTCCTTGTAAATCCAGCCGCCTGGTTCGATGTCAATTTCCTCGCCCGCCGCCAGCATCACTTCAAAGACATTGCCGAAGCCATGCAACCAGAGAATGCCCTCCCGCGCCGGACATGAAAACGAATCAATGAAAAATCCCGTACCGCCCAGCAGCATGTTCGCCGCGCCTTTTACGCGCTTGAATGTGTATTCCACAGGGTCCGTCGCCGCCAGCCATTGATGTTCCCGCACATCCACGCTCATGCCCGGCTTCAGGTGCAGGCCAAAGACATGACCCGCGCCGTCGCGGCTGAACGCGATGCGCCCCGGCCCATTCGCACCGGTCAGCAAAAACGGCATGCCCGCAAGCATCCGTTTGAACGCCCCCTTCATCGGGTGCAATACGACCTGCACCGCCGGATCCTTCCAGAGCAGGATGTGATGTTCAAAATAAACGCCCGTGTTGCTTAATTCCAGATGCAACGCCGGCACCAGCTCGCCTTCGATATGATAGGTGACGCCGCCAAAGGTTTCGTGCTGGACGTTCGTAGTCAATTGAACCGGGACAGCCATAATTTTAATTTGGTTGATGATTAAAAAGTTCGGATGAATCTGGGCGCCGCCCTGCCCTGCCGTCAAGATTTTCCAGGGCAACCGTGGCCGGCACCTCACCAGGGACGCGAACGATCGGGCCGCCGTTTCGGGGCCTTCGACACCGTGCCGGCGGGCTCCGGCAAACCTTCAGCAGAAACCGTTGCGGGTCCCGACGCAGCCCGGATCGCCGTCATTTGCTCATCAATCACCCCGAGCAACTCCTGCCGGCCCTGCTCCGTGGTGGCGGAACAGGTAAAAATCGCCGGTAACTTCTCGAACCCGGCCGCAATACGCGCCGTGAAGGACGCAATGTTCGCCTGCACCGCGGCGGACGTCACCTTGTCGATCTTGGTGAAGACGAGGACGAACGGGACGGCATGGCGGGCGAGCCATTCGACGAATTCGACATCCATTTCCTGCGGTTCCAGCCCGGAATCAATCAGCGCGAAGACCAGGCAGAGATTGGTTCGGTGCTTGAGGTAATGGGACACCGCGTGGTTGAACCGCGCGCGGTCCTTCTTCGCGCCTTCGGCGAAACCGTAGCCCGGCAGATCCACCAGGCGCCAGCACCGGTTCATCGTGAAAATATTGATGAGCTTGGTGAAACCCGGCTTGGGCGAGACCCGGGCCAGACCGTCCTTGCCTGCCAGCGTGTTCAACAGGGAGGATTTGCCGACGTTGGACCGGCCGATAAAGGCGAATTCCGGCAGGGACTCGTCCGGACACGAATCCAGGTCCGGCGCGCTGCAGTCAAAAATGGCGGATGAAATGTGCATGAGTGGCAACCTACCGCCCATTATCGCAGCAAATCTGCCGCACCGATACACCTATTTTCCGGGAATGTTTGGACGCCCGCCCTCATCCCGGCCTTTCTCCCCCAGGGAGAAGGAGAATCGTCCACCGCCCCAATAAGAAGCCTGCGACTGGATTGATCGAACGGTCATCAAGCAACCAGCAGACAGACGAAAGCTGTTCCCTCTCCTTGGGGAGAGGGTCAGGGCGAGGGAGGTCGTGACACATTCTTTTGGAGCGCGCGGATAAAGCAGAGTTGAAAACTCCCACGATCTTTTTATCCTTTGCCCGTGCCTAAGAAAAACCCGCGCATTGATGCTTACATCGCCCGGTCCGCCGATTTTGCGAAGCCGATCCTTGATCGAATCCGCCGGCTCGTCCACGCCGCGTGTCCGGATGTGCAGGAAACCATCAAATGGAATTTGCCGTTTTACGAATACAAAGGAATTCTGCTGGCCACACCGGCGTTTAAACAACACTGCGCGCTGATTTTTTGGAAAGGCAGATTATTCCTGGGCAAAGACCAGAAGGCCACGCTTCGCCGGCTCACCACCCTTTCCGAATTGCCGGGCGATAAAATTCTGACCGGCTACATCAAGAAAGCCGCGGCGCTCAACGAGGCCGGAATCAAGGCGGCGCGTCCCAAACCAAAGGCTAAAAAGGCCGTCGTCGTGCCGGATTATTTTCTGGCCGCGCTCAAGAAGAGCAAAAAGGCGCTGGCCGTGTTCGAGAATTTCAGTCCCAGCCACAAGCGGGAATACGTTGAGTGGATCGCCGAAGCCAAACGCGAGGAGACCCGCGCCAGACGCATCCAGGCCGCCCTCAAGCTGATGACCCAGGGAAAATCGCGGAACTGGAAATATGAATAGATACGAATGAAGACTTCTGAAAAATGCCCCTTGACCGTGGCGGCGTCCCGGCAGAGCGCCGCAAACTCCAAAAGATTGAATAGTGCGACTTTCTGCCGAAAGCCGCCACGCTGGTTCTACGCCGCTGCGTGGCTTGGCGCCTTGGTGTGTTTGCCAGCAGGCATCAATCCCGCGACGGCCCAGTCCACAACCAACCGCCCGACACCGCCCATCCGCGATCCGCACACGCCCGGATATGTCACGGCCACGGAATTGCCCGACGGTGACATTCCGCCGGCGAATGCCGACGGAAATTTTATCATCGGCCCGACTCACAATCGCGCACCGGAAATGATGGTGCAGACCAATGTGCCACAAGGAACGGTCTATAACTTCACCATGAATTCGGCCGACAGCAAAATTTATCCCGGCATCGCGCGCGCGCCGAAAACGTTTGGCACAATGGACCCCAGCGATCCCGCATTACTGGTGGTGACCACCAGTTACCCGGCGCCCTACATCCGGCACGTGTCGGTTTATGTTCCCAAACAATACGTCCCTGGTACGGTCGCAACTTTCATTGTCGGGGCGGACGGACCGGACCAGCCGTTGTTCACGGCTTTGGACAGTTTGATTGCCGAGGACAAGGTGCCGGTAATGATTGCCATCTCCATCGGCAACGGCAGCGGCGACGCCCAAGGCAGCGAACGCGGACTGGAATACGACACCATGTCAGGACGCTATGCGGAATTCGTCGAGCAAGAGGTGCTGCCGCTCGTGGAAAAGCAATGCCACGTGACCCTGACCAAAAATCCCGACGGCCGGGCGACGATGGGCGGCAGTTCCGGCGGCTCATGCGCCTTGATCATGGCGTGGTATCATCCCGAGCTTTACCATCGTGTCCTGACGTATTCGGCCACCTACGTGAACCAGCAGTGGCCGTATAATCCCGTGACCCCACATGGCGCGTGGGAATTTCATGAACATCTCATCCCGAACAGCCCGGTCAAGCCGCTGCGCATCTGGATGGAAGTCGGCGACCACGACCTATTCAATCCGAACATCATGCGCGATAACATGCACGATTGGGTCCTCGCCAATGAGAACATGGCCCGCGTGCTGGCGGCCAAGGGTTATCATTACCAGTTTATTTTCGCCCGCAACGCCGGGCATGTGGACAGCCGGGTGAAACAACAAACGTTGGCTGAAGCCCTGGAATGGCTGTGGCAGGATTACCGGCCGGATATAAAGTGAAACCAAGTTGTCACAATCAAGTGATTGCCAAGCACGGCATTATCAGTTAGAAGCCTCTTTAATTGCAGGAAAGGAATCTTCTTCTATGAAAACAAAAACTGTTACGGTCACAATCACGTGGGCTCTGATTCTCCTTGCCGGGCGGGCCCAAGCCCAAATTTACGATACCAACAACGACATGGTTTCGACGTTCGCCGGGTATGGCATACCGGCCTATGTTGACGGGCAGGGCCTGCTCACGGCTTTTAACAATCCGACTCAAATCGTCTCCGACACTTCCAGCAACCTGTATGTCTGGGACAGCAACAATCAAAGGGTCCGAAAGATCACTCCCGACCGGACGGTCTCCACTTATGTCGGTGGCGGAAGTTACTTTGACGGTTACGGAACCAACGTTTCACTGGGTTGGGGACAAGTCAGCGCCATGGCAATTGATAATGCCAACCAACTGTGGCTGGTGATGGCCAACAGCTACTATGGGGGAAATACTTACCTGCTGAGCATCGACACCAACGGCTACGTCGCCATGGTCAACGGAGGTTTGACCAACCTGACTTCTTCCAGCGGCATCTGTTTCGATTCCGCAAACAATCTCTACTATTCGGGAGGAAACCGGATCTACCGTTACAGCCCCGGCAACGGAACCGTTCAACCGTTTGCCGGAAGCGGAATCCCGGGATATTTCGACGGACAGGGAACTCTCCTCACCGCCTTTTCCAATCCCACCGCCCTGGCTTGTGATCAGGCTGACAATATTTACGTCTGGGATTCCGGCAATGAGCGGATCCGCCGGGTTGATCAACTCCAGAATGTGACGACCGTCGCCGGTGGCGGCGGGTATTATGTCTATTATCCGGCCGATGGCGTCGGCACCAACGCCACCTTTAGCATGATAAACTCCATGTTTTTCGACCATGCGGGCATTCTCTACATGGTCTGCGGCAGTTGCGTGCGCAAAATGGATGCTCAAACCAACGTGAGCACCCTGGCCGGTGCGTTTTACCAGACAGGCTATAACGACGGTCCAGGCAACATCGCCCTTTTCAGCTCCGCCGACGGGGGCTGTTTCTCGCAGGGGATGGTTTTTGTCGCCGACGGCGGCAACAACCGGATTCGCAACATCACTTTCAACGCGCAGGGCCAACCCGTAGCCCCGGCGAACCTGCAGTTGAACACCTATCCCGGAGTGCAAATCACCGGCGCCATCGGACGCACCTATCAAATTCAGTCCTCACCCAACATGAACACCTGGAACCCGGTGGCCACCGTGCTGCTCAACTCCAGTCCCTACCTGTGGATTGACCGGAACCCGGTTGCCGGAAATAAATTCTACCGCGCCGTGTTGCTGCCGTAAACGCTGGGGAAAATCGGTTGGACACTTACTTGTTTGTTTTCGCCCGCAACGCCGGGCACGTGGACGGCCGGTTGAAACAACAAACGTTGGCTGAAGCCCTGGAATGGCTGTGGCAGGGTTCCGCCCTCGTGATAACACCATATCAATTGTCCTTCGATGTCATCTGGTTGTAACGACTCCAAAAGGTCCATAAGCGTGTCATCATTCTGCGCC
>Ga0187887_10001804_pt1 | contig 17940 bp, 16 predicted proteins | sample June2016WEW_7_10_FD_132977 | JGI IMG/M metagenome (GOLD analysis project Ga0187887, IMG submission 132977) | Peatland microbial communities from SPRUCE experiment site at the Marcell Experimental Forest, Minnesota, USA - June2016WEW_7_10 | ecosystem: Environmental > Terrestrial > Soil >...
GCTAAGCCGACCCGGCCCCGCCGTCGTAGGCGCGCTGTCCTGGTCCGCACATGACAAATGTCATGGCCGCCGCCACGCGCCGGTCCGCGCCTCCCGGCCGCTGAGCTGGGCCACGCCCCCGGCCTCGCTCAGTCCGGCAGCGTGCGGGGCAGGCCGAATCCCGGCAGCACACCGTTGTCGAACCGGGTCAGCGCGCAGATCTCCGGGCCGGCCAGGGTGGCCACCAGCAATCCGTTGGCGTGCGCCACCCCGGCGTGCGGGTCCCGCGCATAGAACGCGAACGCCGGCTGGCCGTTGGCCCGCGTGGGGACCAGCCGGTACCGGCGGTCCCGCCATACCGCGGTGAAGAACCGGCGCGCCAGCTCGCGGCCCTGGTACTCCAGCGGCAGCGGAGGCATCGACAGCAGCACGTCCTCGGTGAGCAGCGCCACGACGTCGTGCACCGCGCCGTTCTCGAAGGCGTCGGTCAGCCGGGCCACGAGCTGCTGCTCAGCTGGGGAGCCGGGTGGCGGCGCGGATTCCCGACTCCTCGGCGGACTCCAGCATGCCCGCCACCTCGCTGGCCCGGAAGGCCAGCACGTCACGCAGGATGAGCACGGCCCGCTGGCGCGGCGGCAGCAACTGGAGTGCGGTCACGAACGCCAGCGAGATAGCCTCCCGCGTCTCATACCGGGCCTCGGGGCCGGGCGCGCGGTCTGCGAGGCCCTCGATCAGGGCGTCCGGGAACGGCTCGAGCCAGGTCACCTCGCCCAGCCCGGTGGGCTCCAGCGGTTCCGGCCAGGGGGGTGGCGATCCGGCCCGCGGGCGGCGGCTACCCGAGCGCAGCGCGTTCAGGCAGCGGTTCGTCGCGATCCGGTAGAGCCAGGTGCGAACCGAGGATCGCTCCTCGAAGCCACGCAGTCCCTGCCACGCCGCCAGCATGGTTTCCTGCAGCGCGTCCTCGGCGTCCTGAGTGGACCCGAGGATCCGGTAACAGTGCACCAGCAGTTCCCGCCGGTACGTACCGATGAGCTGGCGGAACGCCTCGCCGTCGCCGGCTCCCGCCGGCCGGACTGGCCGGACTGGCGATGGCCTCACCCGGGGCCGCGGCTGCGGTGGATGAGCCAGACGTTGGGCTCCCAGTACCGGCCCGTGTCCTGGTCCCGGTCGATGTGCACCGGGGCCAGGCCGGCCGGGAACACGTAGTCGCCGGTCTCCGGGAATCTCATCCGGGTCCAGGACTCCCAGTCCGCGACGCTTGCAGTGATGCGCAGCGAGCGGGGGAGGACGGGGCCCAGCCGCCCGCCGAGCCGGGTGTGCACCCGGATCCACGGGTCGAACATGGCAGATTCCTGCACGTCGAGTGCGCTGTCTATGTGTGCTGGCCGGACCTGTGGGCGGCTGGGTGGGCTGCAGTGTCGCGTTTCGATGTTGGGGTGGATGAGCCAGACGTTTGGCTCCCAGTAGGTGCCGCGGTCGGCTGCCCGGTCGATATGGACGGTTGTCAGGCCTTCGGGGAAGACGTAGTCGCCTGACTCGGGAAAGGCCAGGTCAGTCCACAGGATTCCCAGTCTGCGACGGTGCCGGTAATCCGCAGCGAGCGTGGCAGGGGGGTGGCGACCCGGGCGCCCAGCCGCTCGTGGGTCCGGGCGGAATCTCGATGCGGGGGTCGCCATGTCCAGCGACTGGTGCCGCCGGTCGCGGTTGTATTCGGCCCGCCACGCATCGACCGCAGCCTGTGCCGCCTCAACCGCAGCGAACGGCGCCGCGTCATTAAGGAAATCGGTCTCTGCAGGGTCTGGTGCCAGCGTTCCACCTTGGCGGTGGTGGTGGGCGAGTATGGCCTGCTAAGCAGTTGGCGGATGCCGTTCTTGCGGCAGATCGCTCGAAGGCCGGTGGGAGTGATCAGCCAGCCCGCCTAACCCTTCCCGCTCATACCGGCCCAGCCAGTCATAGACCGCCTGCCGGGACACCCCATACCGGCCGGCCACCTCAGTGACCGGCGACCCGGACACGACCTCCATCACCGCGTGATAGCGCTGCTCCATGACGCTCAACTCCACCAGCATGGCCCGGCCACTCCCCGCCGCAATCAGTTATCACGACGGGCCATGCCCGAGCGGGCGGTGTCAAGCATCAGGTGAAGCCACTGTGGGCGTATTCAACCATTAGTCCGATTCGGACACGCCTGTCCGAGCGCCTGCTGTGAGAACTTTCTTTACAGCTTCCGAGCGGCCCGCCGGGCCGCTCGCCGCCAACACGGCGCGCACGCCTCCGCTCCCGCTGGCGCTCCCGCTGCGGCGGCGCCAACGCCGGTCGGCTGGCGCGAAAATACGGAAGCCGAGGGCCGCCAGACATGCAGCCAGTCATCGGGTTCCATCCGTGGCGGGGGCGGCGTCCCTGCTCCCGCTGCGAGATTGTCCAGGGCCACGCAGAACCCGTCAAGCCCGTCGGTGACCGCAGGGCAACCGGCACCTGTCAAATTGCCTGGCGAATGTACACGCGAAGACGAGCTTGACTGAACCTGCCTAGCCAAGGAGATGGCAGCGATCGGAAGCACGGACACGAGTGGCCAGGGCACGCTGTCTGACACTTAGCTAATAGTTGCCTGAATCCTCGAGATGCAGTCCAATGGGGATAGGTCACCCAGATCAGCGTTGTGCGCCCCCCGACATCCAGGGCTAAGGGTGCCCGCCGCGGTATCTCGAGGTGGCGTCCATGGGGGAGGAAACCATGCAGATCAGTATTGCGCCAGCATCGGATCAGGCAACAATCGACCTCGTCAGGTGTCGTCTCGAAGAAGCAGGTCACATTGTGACCGTCGGCCTCAGCGCCGCCGCCGCGCCGCCAAGCGATAGCACAGGAGCCCCACGGGACAGCTCCGCCAAGATAGCGGCCGTGGTGATTGCCGTGGCGGATAGTGACATCGACCCGGCCAGCGTAGTGCGGCTGTGGACGGAACTGACAGAAGCGGAGCGCCAGGACTTGCCTATCCTGGCCGTGATGACATCGGACTCTGATATCCCCGCCGCCGTGGCCACGCTGCCGCACAGAGGCGAGTGGATCCGCGTCCAGCCGGCTAAGGATCCCGGCTGCACAGAGCTACTCGGCGCCCTTACGGCCGTGAGCCACGGCCTAGATGCCGAGGCTCACCTCGACATTGCACGGCACGCACGCATCTTGACCAAGGTCCGCTCACGCGCGGAACGCATCCGGCACCCCGTGCCCCAGCCAGACAGCGACCGAGACGCCGAGGATGAGACGGCAAGCCGTGGACGCGTGTTCGTAGCGTACTCGCGGGAGGACAGCGTCATCGTCGACGACATCTGCAGTCGGCTGGATCGCGAAGGCTATGACGTCTGGCTCGATACCAAGAGCATCCCAGGCGGAACGCGGTGGCGCGACAAGATCGGGGAGGCGATCTCCGAGGTCGACTTCGTATTGATGCTGCTGTCCTCCAATGTCACTAAGAAACCGCACTATCCGAAGATCGAGCTGGATCTCGCGGACAGCCACCAAAAGAAGGTCATCCCGGTACTCCTCGAGAACATTCCGCTACCGCCGAAGGGCTTCGAGTACATCCTCGATGGGCTGGAGTGCATCGACCTGCATCGCAACTTCGATGAAGGCATGCGCCAGCTGCTCGCCGCCCTCGGGCAGGACTCCGGGCAACGGAAGCGGGGCGCGCGAGAACGCGCGCTGGACGTGCTGACGGAAGTCCGCAGCTCAGCTCGCCGGAACGAACTCGGCAAGAAGGCCAAAACTGCTGCCACGGTGACGGCCGTCGCCGCGGCAGGAGTCTTCGCCGCGGCCCTTGCTGCGCAGCAGGAAAAGCAGCGGCGCGATGAAGCGGCGGCCAAGGAACAGCAGGCCCAGAGGGAGCGCGCCTACCGCGACAAGACGATCGAGCTCGTCAACCGCATCCTGAAAGAGATCGAGCTGGTCCAGGGCATGACGCCACAGGCCTACAGGCAGGAGTTCGGGCGCAACGTGAACTCCCTGCTCGGCCAGCTCAAAGCGACACCACCGCCAAACCCCGCCGTCGTGTCCGCGCACGCCAAGGTAGTGGAGGCCCTGGACGAACTGATCCGCGAGCTCGACGATGCGATCGCCCAGCAGGAGCGTGGGGATAACGCGGCCTGGGCGCGCGCCATAGAACGGGTCAACCACAACTGGGCTACCAGCGTTAGGTCCAGTATCAACTGGCTGATGCAGGTAGTGGGCGCTAGCGATGAGACCCCCCACAATGCGCCCGGAAATGGTACCGGCTCAACGGGCGGGGCCACTGGTTAGGTCCGGCGGCGCCGACGGGTCCACGAGATTCGGCACGCCGTAGAGCACGCCTTCGGCACGTTGTACGTGATTCGTTCCGTTCACCCTGCGCGTGATATTCCCTGCCACCTGATCGCGCCTGCCGGGAAGATGACCAGGAAGGTCTGCCATCCGCCGAAAGGTCCCGGGCGGCCCGGCCGGTTTCCGCGATCTCATGTGCCGCCGCAGCGATAGCAGCTGTCAGGTGCCGCCGGAGTCCGGGGGCAAGACCGCAGCCTCCAAGAGGTCAGGGACGCCGCTGGCGTCGGCCATCAGCCGGGCATATTGGGTCAGCAGGTCACGGGTGGCCTCCAGTGCGGCCCGCAGGTCATCGGCGTGGTCCCAGGCGCGCTCGTGCTCGCCGCGGGAGACCCGTTCTGGGCGGGTGGCTTCCCAGTCCTGCAAGGCGGGGTGCCAGCGGGCCAGCATGGGCCGGAGCCCGATGTTTAGCATGGCCACCGCGAGGGTCCCGAAGCTGTACTGATCACTTGGCTTGGGCTCGGCGACATCAGGCCCGTAGCGGCGCAAGATGTCGCGGGTGGTGGCAAACAGCGAGTACAGGCTCGACAGCGCCTCGCGCAGCAGGCCTTCCCCGGGCCCGAGCGGCACCACCGAGATGCGGGTCACCAGCTCGACATACAGCTCCCAGGCGGCCTTGCGCTCGTCGTCGTTGGGCTCCCAGGTTCCGCTGATCTGCAGCACATGCAGATTCAGGCTCACCTGCACGCTCTTGGGTCCGCGCAGTCTAGCCATCGGCATCACCATCCTGAAGTGGACGTCTGTGTCTCGCCATATCCTCCTCCAGCTGCCGGGCAGCCTGATGCTCCCCCAGGCTGGCCAGGTTACCGGCGAGGTTGCCCGCCGAGACGAGGGTTTCCGGGTGGTCCTCGCCCAGCACCCGGCGACGGCGGGCCGGCTGTCCTCGTCGATACGTCGCGCTTCGATGTACTCGACGGCCTCGGCGAGGCTGCTCGCGGTCCCCATCGCTCACGCGCGCGCTATCACCGTTCTGGCAGATCGGTCCGGTACCGTCCTGATCAACGGCACCCATTAGTCCACGCTAAGGTGGCCTGCCGAGGCAAACCCACCAAATCGTCCACAGGGCGCTTGCGTTTCGGGAGTCTGCAAGGCCTTCGCCGGGTCGAACATGGCAGATTCCTGCACGTCTAGGGCACCGTCGTAGACTGGGAATCCTGGACTGACCTGGCCCTTCCCGAGGCGCCCGGACCAGGAAGAGCCGCGCCTCGGTAGTGACATCCCGGCGCTCGCGGACATTACCGGCAAGTCTTCGTTACATGGCCGGGCCTGGCTGGGGGAAGCGGCCGCAGTTGGGGCAGACCTGGCCGGGGGCCAAGGAACGGTTCAGGTAAAATCCGCACCAGTAGCAATTCAGGCCCATTATTGCCGCTGTCCATTGTGGGCTGCCTGGTCCCGGTCGCCCGGCAGGGATACCGCCTCCTGCGGGCGGAAGTCGGCCCTGCTGACCCAGAGAATTCTCGTACAAGAAACGGCTGTTATAGGCAGACCTGAGGATTTCCAGGGCCGACAAGATTTTCTGGATGACTTCCTGGAGCCGCTTCGCGCACGCGTCTCCCGTCGCTGCCCTGACCCAGGTATTAACTTCGGCAAAGAGGTTGTTTAGTTCCTGGATATAAACCTGGATCTGCTGCGAAGAGAGACTGCTCGAATTGAGCGTGAAAGACATCTGCCGTTGGTTTAGAGTTTGCTCGGCTTGGTCGGCCTGTTGCAAGCACTGCTGCTCATCTCGCGCTAGTTCATTTTGGGAAGAGGACCGAGCTTCCCATAGCGGCGTGAAATACTCGACCCACTGTTGTGCTACGCGCTGTTGCTGGCTCACCCAGGCTAGGGCGTTTACGTACCCTTGGGCGGCAGTGGAGGCCGGAAACCCCCGGCCGGCCGGTCCATTTGGACCGAAGTATTCGGCCCATGCCCGCGCATTATCGAGGGCATTTCCTATTTTATTGTCGGGGACAGCTTCGCCTCGGTTTATCGCTGCCTCAAGCTCCAGGGCATGAGAAGTGTAAAGTTGAAACTCTTTCCCAGCGTTATTGATCTCCGTTGCCGGCGTCGGCGCGGTTGGCAGCTTAGACGCCATCAGCTCCTTCCAGGCGTCCATGGAGTCAGCGGATCGCTGCGGCTCAGGAGGTGTGATCTCCACATCCAAGGAGTTTACGCTCCACGTGCGCTTGTCAGAAGGGGGCAAGTTCAGCCTTTCGCTCTAACCCCGCGACCAGCCCCGACAGGTACTCCCGCACCCGGGTCCGCGGCTCAGCCCGTGCGAACCGGCCCGCGATCCGCCCGTGCACCGCATCCAGCTCCGCCGCAGCAACGTCTGCCGCCATGCAGGCGAGCGGGCACGGCCACGGCCTGGCGGCGCGACGCGCGCGGGCCGTTGCAAGGTGGTTTGGGAAGTTGAGGGGGCGTCTACTCTTGTCACGCAGGTTTCATTTACAGATCCAAATGGTCATAGCTGGACCCGACCAATCATCGGACGGCTGACGAAGGAATCTCGCTGCCTTCTTGGAGTTCCTCTTCCGAACTGTTAAAACCCGATCGGCCACAGGGTGCGCTTGACATCGACCGCCATCGGGCCGCATGAGAGGCGCTGGGAGCTAATGTGGGAGCCACGCGGACGTATGACTTCTGCGTCAAGGGGACGGGTACGGACAGAAGGCTTGCGATCACGCCAGCGTGCGGACCAATCTCTGGCGGTGCTGAACTCGGGCATTATTGCTGCGATCTATAGACACTGGGCTTACAGCCCTGCTATGACTCTCAAGAGGCGCGCCCGCAGCAAGGGCTTCGAGCCCCTCAGCTCCACCAAGCTAAATACCTCCACCAAGATCGCCAGATAGGTAGGTAGCATCCTTAAGTGATTTCCGAACAGGACGCGCCAGGCTTCTGTCTGGCTATGGCGCAGATCATCCCGACTCTCCTGGTCGCTGTATTGAGGGTTATTCAGGGAGTGCCCGCCTAGCGACTAAATAAATTGAATAGCGGCGCGCCTACGTGAAAGGCGGCCTGCTTCTCGAAAGGATTGGGTTACCACACTCGATCCAAGAAGAAACAGGCCGCGCATGTATAATACCACGGGATTTACCAGAGCCGAGATCGCGGAGTTGTGCACCAGGATCGAAGCCCGAAAGCTAGCGCCGGCGATGCGCGGATGGCCGCCGGTACTGGGATTGCGCAATGCACTTACGGTAACATTAACGTACATGCGCAGGAACCGGGTTCAGGCGGAAATAGCCGAGGCCTACGGCGTCTCGCAGCCGACGATCAGCCGCGCTATCTCGGCAATTACCCCGCTGCTCATGAATGTGCTGCTTGACTTCGTGCCCATCGCTGATGAACTCGACTCCAAGACGTGTTACATCGTGGATGGCACGCTGCTCCCATGCTGGTCATGGGCCGCTCACCCGGAACTCTACTCCGGGAAGCATAAGACCACCGGAATGAATGTGCAGGTCGTCTGCACGATTGACGGTTGCCTGGCGTGGATTTCTGATCCGCTTCCCGGGAGCCGCCACGATAGTTATTGCCTTGGCGAATCCGGTGTCCTCGCGGCACTCGATCCACGGATGTGGGCAGGCGACAAAGGTTATGTCGGGAATAACATGATCACGCCCTTCAAGAAGCCGGCAGGCGGTGAACTCCTGGACTGGCAGAAAGAGGTCAACACGCAGGTCAACAAAATCCGCTACGTTATTGAACAGGTCATTGCCAACTTCAAGACCTGGCGGATCATGCACACAGATTACCGGCGGCCGATCGAGACGTTCCCCACGACCATCTCAGCCGTCATCGGCTTGCACTTCTACAAGTCGGCCTGAATAAGCCTCATTCGTCGCTGAGTCGCTGTATTCGTCGCTGACAGGACGCTCTCGCTCGCCCCGGACATGCGGGAGGACGAAGAAACCAAGCAGAGGCGGGCAGAGCTTGTGGAGCAACGCGACGGTTCGATCCGAAGGCTTGCACACGTAACCCAGCAACGCGCTGATGTGATCGGCCAGCGCGCTGACCGGATGGAGGACCGGGCGCAACTGCAGGCCCGCTCGTCGGCAGGCACTGTGGACGAGGAGACGTCCAAGCAACTGGCCAAGGTCGACGACGCGATCAACCAGGCAGATGGGCGACTCGAGGAAATTGACGCTTTTATCGTCAGTGAAAATGAGCTAATGGCATTGCTAAATAGGCAGATGCGGGAAAGGGCTACCCTGATTCAAAGATGGTACAAATACAGCCTCGGGATTCTGGTGATCGTCGGGCTGTATGGTGAAATCTGGGCGCTGGTCGGAGGCCTTCGCCTGTGGCCTGACAGCTACCAGATACCTGTCTTTATGTCCACCCTAGCTATCCTGTGGATGCTCTGCCTAATGGCTCAGGGAGCATGGCTTCGCATAGGACCTGAATTCTCCATAAAGACCGACGGCAAGCCGGGAAAGTCCACAGGTGTCGCAGGAACGTTGACGATTGCCACGATCGCAGTTGTGGGGATGATACTCCTTTCTTTCGCCGTGTATGGCTAGGCCGCAAGCTGGTTCGATGGATCGAACGGCGTCCCGTCCTCCCGCGTCCAGCGGGCGTAACGCTCGATCGGGATGGTGGGGTAGCGCTCCTTCAGGTTCGGCCGGACCGGCGCGATCAGGTGGGCCAGCCCGGCGCCGGAAGCCAGCCCGGCCATCGCCCGCAACACCGTGTCCGACAGCCCGCGGCCCTGGTGGCGCGGCAGGATCTCGGCGGCCAGCGCGCACAGCGCCGTCGGTGTCCCGCCCGCCGCCCGCAGGGCGAACCCGGCCTCAAGGGACGCGTCGATGCCCGGGCCGAGGGCCACGTCGGTGCCGTCCCAGGCCACCGGGATGGTGTGGCCCTCGGCGAGCACCTGCCCCGCGCCGGCGTCGTACAGCACGAACTGCCACTCTGGGAACGTGCTGTAGAGCTGATCCCAGTACTGATTGAGCACATCGCCGTGGCGGTTGTACTCGGGCCAGATCTCGGCCGACAGGTCGCCGATGCTGTCCCATAGTTCCGGCCGCTCGCTGTACCGGATTACCTCGGGATTCATGATGTGCCGCGCCGTGTCACCGGGCGCTCCGCTGTCTCACCGGGCGCTCCGCTGTCTCACCGGGCGCTCCGCGCGGGCCGGAACACGTCGCGCAGCGTCTGCGCCAGTAGCGCGGGCTCGGCCACCGCCGGGAAGTGCCCGCCCCGGTCGTACTCGGCCCAGGCGGTGACGTGGAAGTACCGCTCGGCCAGCTCGCGGGGTGGCTTGGGGAACGGGACCCGCTCGCCGCCGAAGATACTGACCGCGGTGGGCACGTCGGGCGGTTCCCCGGGCGGCGGCGCCGCGGCGGGGTTGTGGTTGTAGGCCCAGTACGGCAGCAGCGACGAGGTGATAGTGCCGGTGACCCAGTACAGGGTGAGGGTGGCGAGCAGCAGTTCCCGGCCGAACGCGGGCTGGCCGTCGCCGGTGATCGCGCTCCAGGCGGTGACCTTCTCCCCGATCCAGGCGGCCAGGCCGGCCGGGGAGTCGTTCAGCGCGGCGCCGAGCGTGGACGGCTTGGTCGCGTGCTCGTGGGCGTACCCGCCTTCCGCCGCGGTCCAGGCGGCGGCCTCAGCCAGGAACGCTTCCTCCGCCGGGCTCCACGGCCGGGGCGGCGCAGCCAGTCCCGGCGTGGCCAGGTGAATGCCCGCGACCGCGGCGGGGAAGTCCCGGGCCAGCCACGCGGTGACCCCGGCGCCGAGGTCGCTGCCGTGCGCGGCGAACCAGGGATAGCCCAGGCCTTCGGTCATCAGCCGGTGCCACAGCGCGGCGACCGCGGCGGCGGTGAGGCCGCCCGGCGGCGGGCCGGCGGAGAAGCCGAACCCGGGCAGCGAGGGCACCACCACGGTGAACGCGTCCGCCGGGTCGCCGTCGTGCGCGGCCGGGTCGGCCAGCAGCGGGATCAGGTCCAGGTACTCGCAGAACGAGCCGGGCCAGCCGTGGGTCAGCAGCAGCGGCAGCGGGTCCGGGCCCCGGCCGGCCACGCGCACCAGATGGATCCGCTGGCCGTCCACGGTCGCTTCCTGGTGGGTCAGCCGGTCCAGCCGGGCCTGGAAGGCCGAGGTGTCGAACGACTGCCAGTCCGCCAGCAGCGCCTCCAGCCAGGACCGGGGTACCCCGCGTTCCCAGCTGTCACCGACCGCCGCGGGCAGCCGGGTCCGGCGCAGCCGTTCCCGCAGGTCGTCCGCCGCGTCTCCGGTCAAGGTCACCCGGACGTCCCGGATGCGCACATCGCCCACCTAACCAGCATGGCAGGCCACTCATATCGATCATGGCCAGCACCCACATTTCCCGCGGACGGTGCACTTTTCCGGGGTGTTTTGTCCGGTCCAGCGAACGGTGCGCGGGAAATGTGGGCTGGAGGGGCCAGTGTGACTGGTAAGACCAGGAGCTGTGCCGCAGCAGGCTAGGGATGGGGGGCACGGGAGGGCCCCGGCGCGCTGGGGGCGCGCCGGGGCCTTAGGGGAGTGGGGGAGGGCTAGCTGTCGGTACTGGCGTCCTGGGGGTCGAGGGATTCGGGGGACACCGTGGTCCGGGCCGGACCCGGCTGGTTCATGACCTCGGCGGACACCGTGGCACCCGGGACCGCCATGGCCGCGTCCGGGGCCGGCGCGTCCGCGCCTGCCTCCGGCCACTGCTTCAGCTCCACCTGGGGGATGAGCCAGGAGGCGAGGAAGGCCAGCGCGGCCACCGGCACCGCCACGAGGAACACGGTCTGGATCGACTCCGCGTAGCCCGCCACGAAGCCGGCGTGCACGACAGCGGGCAGCTTGTCCAGCAGGGCCGGGGTGGCATCGGCGGCGCTGAAGCCGGATGGCAGGGTCACCCCGTGCAGGTGCCTGGCCAGGTTCCCGATGAGCACGTTGGCGAAGATCGCGCCGAAGATCGCGGTGCCGAACGATCCGCCGATGGAGCGGAAGAACGTGGCGCCGGAGGTGGCGACGCCCAGCTCGCTGTGCGGCACCCCGTTCTGCACGATGATGACCAGGACCTGCATGACGCCGCCGATGCCCAGGCCGAGGATCAGCATGTAGAACGCGTCCAGGGCGGTGGAGGTGTGCACGCCCATCAGGTGCAGCAGGAACAGGCCCACGGTCGTCAGCGCGGTGCCGGCGATCGGGAAGAACCGGTACTTGCCGGTCCGGGAGATGATCTGCCCCGATCCGATCGACATGACCAGCAGCCCGGCCATCAGCGGCAGCAGGTACACCCCGGAGATGGTCGGCGAGATGCCCCTTACAACCTGGAAGAACGCGGGCAGGTAGGTGATCGCGCCGAACATCGCGAACCCGACGATGAACCCCACCACGCTGGTCACCGAGAAGGTGCGCAGCCGGAACAGGTGCAGCGGCAGGACGGGTTCGGCGGCGCGGCGCTCGACCAGCACGAACAGGCCGATGAACACGACCCCGGCGACGCCCAGGATGTAGATGGGCGCGGACTTCCAGGGGTAGGTGGTGCCGCCCAGGCTGGTCAGCAGGATCAGTGACGTCGCAGCCAGCGACAGGACCAGGGTGCCGAGGTAGTCGATGACGTGGTGCACCCGGGTCAGCGTGCCCGGCACCTGGCTGGCCACCACGACCAGCGCGACCAGGCCGATCGGGACGTTGATGTAGAAGATCCACCGCCAGGTCAGGTTGTCCACGAACACCCCGCCCAGCAGCGGCCCGACCACGCTGGCCAGCCCGAACACCGCCCCGAACAGGCCCACGTAACGACCCCGCTCGCGGGGGGAGACGATGTCCCCGACGATGGCCTGCGCCCCGACCATCAGCCCGCCACTGCCCAGGCCCTGGACCGCGCGGAACGCGATCAGCTCGAACATCGACTGGCTGATGCCGGACAGGATCGAGCCGATCAGGAAGATTACGATGGCGGCCTGGAAGAAGATCTTCCGCCCGTACTGGTCGCCTAGCTTGCCCCACAGGGGCGTGGACACCGTGGTGGCCAGCAGGTAGGCGGTGATCACCCAGGCGATGTGTGATCCGCCCTTCAGGTCACCGACGATGGTCGGCAGCGCCGTGGACACGATGGTCTGGTCCAGCGCGGCCAGCAGCATGCCGAGCATCAGCGCGCCGATGATCAGGAAGATCCGGCGCTGACTGAGCCCCGGCAGTGCGCTGCCAGGATCCACCGCGGTGCTGTCTGGGGATGTCATTCCTCGTCCTTTCCGGGCGCCGCCGTCCGGGTGACGGGGCGCAGTGAGCAGTGTTCGGGCAGTCCGTCGGCCAGGGCCCGGAAGGCCCGGTCGGTGAGCTGGTCCAGCGGCTCCGCGCCGCCGCCGGCGGCCCAGAAGACCGTGGTCGCGCGGATGACCGCGCCGGCGATGCTGGCCAGCAAAGCTGGGTAGGGGTCACGGGCGGGATCCGTGCCGAGCCGTTCCGCGAGCGCCTCGGCCACGGCACCCTCGAAGGCTGCCATGTGAGCGGACTGGGCCGCCCGCAGGTGCGGATCCGCCCGGACCGCCTTCATCCGGCGCAGCATGTCCTGGGGGTCGCCGCCCAGCTCGCTGAGTTCGCGGGTGATCACCCGGGCCTCGGCCACCATGGCCTGCCGCAGTGCGTCCAGGGCCGGTTCTCCCGGCGCCTGGTGCAGGACCCCCTCCCGCAGCGCCGCGACCCGTTCGGGGTCAGCCCCGAACAGCGCGGCTTCCTTGGACGGGAAGTAGTTGAAGAAGGTCCGCGGGGAGACGTCCGCGGCCTCGGCGATGTCCTCGACTGTGACGTGCGCGAAGCCGCGCTGGGCCACCAGATCGAGGGCGTGCCGGCGCAGCGACCGGCGGGTGGCGAGCTTCTTGCGCTCGCGCAGTCCGGTGTGCGGCTCGGCCTCGGGGGCGGCATCGGCCACCGGGGCGGCATCGGCCAGAGTCATGTTGCGCTCACTGAAAGCTGGTAATGCATCGAATGTTGCGGACGCGTCAACATTACACTCTGCGCAAAAATTCCGGGGCTCAGGGGCCGCACATCAGAATCGCCGTGGATCAGCACCAGCGGCTGCCCGGTACCGCCGCGAGTGATTCCGCTCACGACCCTGCCCGGTTCGGCTCACGGGCCGACAACCAGCAAGGCGCCATCTGCCGAATACCGGGTGTCACCTCCCATGCGAGACTCGAGGACATGTCCACTACTTCACTTCGTTGCCTGGTCACCGGCTCTTCCGGGTACATCGGCGGCCGCCTGGTGCCCGAATTGCTGGCCGCGGGCTACCGGGTCCGGTGCATGGCCCGCGACCCCGGGAAGCTGGGCGACCGGCCCTGGACCGGCGACGTGGAGATCGCGGCCGCCGACGTCATGGACCCCGCGGCGACCCGGCGGGCGCTGCAGGACGTGGACGTGGCCTACTACCTTATTCACTCCCTCGGGACCGGCGCCTCGTTCGAGCAGCGGGACCGCGAAGCGGCCGGGCTGTTCGCCAGGGCGGCCTCGGCCGCGGGCGTGCGGCGCATCGTCTACCTGGGCGGGATCGTGTCCGGCCCGGCCGGGGACCTGTCCCCGCACCTGCGCTCCCGGGGCGAGGTGGGTGACATCCTGCTGCGCAGCGGGGTGCCGACCGCCGCGCTGCAGGCCGCCGTGATCATCGGCAGCGGGTCGGCGTCGTTCGAGATGCTCCGGTACCTCACCGAGCGGCTGCCGGTCATGGTCACCCCGAAGTGGGTAGAGACGCGCATCCAGCCCATCGCGGTCAGCGATGTGCTCCGCTACCTGGTCGGCTGCGCGGCGCTGCCGGCCGGCGTGAACCGCCGGTTCGACATCGGCGGCCCGGACATCCTCACCTATGCGGAGATGATGCGGCGGTACACCGAGGCGGCCGGGCTGCGGCCGCGGGTGCTGTTCCCGGTGCCGCTGCTCACCCCGCGGCTATCGTCACTGTGGGTCGGCCTGGTCACTCCGGTGCCGTCCGGGCTGGCCAAGCCCCTGGTGGAATCGCTGCGCAACGAGGTGGTGTGCGCCGAGCACGACATCGCGGAGTACGTCCCTGACCCGCCGGACGGCCTGTTGCCCATCGGCCGGGCCATCGCCCTGGCGCTGCGGCACACCCGCGAAGGCGACGTGTCCACCCGCTGGTCCTCGGCGGGCACCCCTGGCGCACCGAGCGACCCGCTGCCCAGCGACCCGGCCTGGGCAGGCGGCTCCCTGTTCGTGGACGACCGGAGCAGCGTGGTGCCGGCCTCGCCCGGGGCGCTGTGGCGGGTCATCGAGGGCATCGGCGGCGAGACGGGGTGGTACTCCTTTCCGCTCGCCTGGGCGGCGCGAGGGCTGATGGACCGGCTGGCCGGCGGGGTCGGGCTGCGCCGCGGCCGCCGCGACCCGAAGCACCTGCTGGTCGGGGACGCCCTGGACTTCTGGCGGGTCGAGGCCATCACGCCCGGGTCCCTGCTCCGGCTGCGCGCGGAGATGAAGCTTCCCGGCCTCGCCTGGCTCGAACTCTCGGTCAGTCAGGACGACCAGGGCCGGACCATCTACCACCAGCGGGCCATCTTCCAGCCCCGCGGCGCGGCCGGCATCGCGTACTGGCGGTCTATCTCCCCGTTCCACGGCATCGTCTTCGGCGGTATGGTCCGCAACATCGCCCAGGCGGCCGAGCGGGCCGGGGAGCCTGTGCTCACCAAGCACTGACCGGGTGCCCCGCGGCGTTGCTGCCGCGGAACACCCGGTCGTGGCCGCGTGGCCTCCGCGGGTCAGACGGTGCTGCGGCCCCGGCGGGTCAGCGCGTCCACCGTGACCGCCGCGACGAGCACGAGTGCCGTCCACATCAGCTGGGCGGGAGCGGTCAGGCCCAGCAGTTGCAGCCCGTTGGCGATCACGCCGACGACGAGACCTCCCAGCACCGCGTCCAGCATCTTGCCCCGGCCGCCGAACAGGCTGGTCCCGCCGATGACCGCCGCCGCTACAGCGTTCAGGACGTTCGCGCCGCCGTTGACGCCGCTGGAGATCGACCCCAGATAGGACGAATAGATGATGCCGGTGATGCCGGCGGTCATGCCGCACAGCGCGAACGCCGCCACCTTGATCCGGTTGGTGTTGACGCCCGCCCGGCGGGCCGCCTCGGCATTGCCGCCGATCGCGTAGATATAACGGCCAAACCGGGTCCGTCCGAGAAGCGTCGTGTAGACGACCAGGATGCCCAGCACTACCAGCACGACCCAGGGCAGTCCGCGCACGGCCAGGAACAGTGTGCCCCGGTTGCTGTTGCCCACCAGCACCACCACCACACCGGCCACCGCGATCGCGGCGACCTTCAGCAGGGTGACGGACAGCGGCGGGGCGACCAGGCCGTTGGAACGCCGGCGGTGGTCCCGCAGGTACATCATGACGCCGGCCAGCAACACCAGCGCGATCATCACGATCCAGCTGGCGGCCGCGCCGAGCGCTCCGGCCTCGATGTCGTTGAGGATGTTGCTGTTCAGCCGGATGACGCCGCCGTTGCCGATGCTCCCGGTGGAGTCGATCAGGAAAATCAGGGCGCCGGACAGGAACAGGTAACCAGCCAGCGTAACCACGAACGAGGGCAATCGCAGCCGCGTGATGATGAACCCCTGGAGCGCCCCGTAGGCCGCGGTGGCCGCCAGGCAGGCCAGGATGGCGACCCACCAGGGATAGTTCTTGGCCACCAGATACAGGGCGATGACCGCGCCGCAGGCCGCGGTGAAGCCGGCCGCCAGGTCGATCTCGCCGAGCAGCAGCACGAAGACCTCGGCCATGCCGAGCGTGATGATGAACGCGGCCTGGGTCATCAGGTTGACCAGGTTGCCCGCGGACAGGAACACCGAGCTCTTGACCTGGAAGAAGATCACGATCACGACCAGGCCGATGATGACCGGCAGCGCGCCGCTCTCCCCGCTGCGGATCTGCTTCAGCCAGATCCGCACGTACTCGCCAATCGAGTTGGCCATCAGTTCCGGCGAGGCACCGGTGCGGACCGCGAGGTCTTCCGCGCTAGCTGCCGCGTTCTCGGCGCTGACCGCACCCTTTTCGGGTGCTGGATTCGTGGAAGTCAAGGGTCAGCCCTCCCGGCCGCTGTCAGGGATCCGGGCCCCGTCGTCCACACGGCCGGTACGTTTCGAGGCGCCGGTGGTCATCAGGTCCACCGCGGAGGCGGTGTCGTAGTCCGAGGCAGGCCCGGTCGAGACCAGTCCCCCCAGGTACAGCACCGCCAGCCGGTCCGCGACCTGGAACACGTCGATGAGGTTATGGGAGACCACGAGGACCGCGATGCCCCGCCGGGCCAGGCGGCCGATGAGGTCCAGCACCAGCGCGGTCTGCGATACCCCGAGGGCGGCGGTCGGCTCGTCCATGACGACGAGCTTCGCGTCCAGCATCACGGCCTTGGCTACCGCCACGGCCTGGCGCTGCCCGCCGGACAGCGAGCCGACCGTCTGGCGGATGTTGCGGACCGTGGTGACCCGCAGATCGCTCAGCGTCTGCTTGGCTGTGGTCTCCATCGAGACCTCGTCCAGCAGCAGATGGCGCCGCACCTCGTGACCGAGCAGCATGTTCTGCACGATGTCCAGATTGTCACAGAGCGCGAGGTCCTGGTAAACGGTGGCGATCCCGGCGTTGGTGGCGTCTTTGGGGGTTTTGAAGTTCACGGGCTGGCCCTGCCAGATGATCTGCCCGTGGGAGGGTTCCCAGATCCCTGAGATGGTCTTGATCAGAGTTGACTTTCCGGCCCCGTTGTCGCCGACCAGGGCAGTGACCTGCCCGGCCGGGATATCGAGGTCGATCCCGCTGAGCGCCTGCACCGGGCCGAAGTTCTTCCCGATGCCGCGCAACTGCAGTAGCGGCCCGTCCATGTGACTTCCTTCACTGATGCCGGACGAAGCCCGGCCCGCGGTGGCGGGCCGGGCTCCGTCTGCCGAGCTACCTGTCACTGTTCGTGTCCCGGTCGGCTATCCGACCGCAAAATCAACCCGAGATGCCAGCGGCCGAGCACGGCTGGGCGTACTTGCCCGCGCACAGCTGGGAGGCCGGCACGAACTTGTCCGCGATCACGGTCGAGTTCATGTTGGACGTGGTCACCCATTTCGGAGCCAGCAGCACGGACTTGACGGCCACCTTGGCCTGCGTGTCCTCGGTGGTGCCGTTCACCAGACTGGTCGGCGGCACGACCCCGGCCCGGATGTACATGGCCAGCGCGGCGGCCGCCTGGGCCTCCAGGTAGATGGGCTTGTAGACGGTGCCGCACTGGTAGCCGGTCAGGATGTTCTGCAGGCCGGTCAGCGTGGCGTCCTGGCCCGTGGTCGGGAAGGTCTTGGCCTTGATGCCCTTGTTCTGCAGGTAGTGGATGATCGGCGCGCCGTTCTCGTCGTTCGGGATCAGCGCGGCGTTGATGTTCGGGTGCGCGGTGTACTGCTGCTGGAACTCACTCAGCGCGGTCGGCGGGTCCCAGGTGCCGGCCGGGTTGCTCACGTCCTTCCAGGCACCCGAGCTGAACTTGGGCGCCATCACCGCGTTATAACCCTGGGCGAAGAGTGTCGCGTTGTTGTCGGTCGGCGCGCCCTTCATGACGATGAGCTGGGGCTTCTTGACCCCCCAGGCGGCGACGCAGCTGACCATGCCCAAGCCGATGAGCTTGCCGACCTGCAC
>Ga0187887_10001805_pt1 | contig 17927 bp, 9 predicted proteins | sample June2016WEW_7_10_FD_132977 | JGI IMG/M metagenome (GOLD analysis project Ga0187887, IMG submission 132977) | Peatland microbial communities from SPRUCE experiment site at the Marcell Experimental Forest, Minnesota, USA - June2016WEW_7_10 | ecosystem: Environmental > Terrestrial > Soil > Wetlands...
CGTCGCGACCGTCCCGGTGGGCCAGTCGCCGGACGGAGTCGCCTACGACCCCGGGCTCGGGGAGGTCGGGGTGGCGAACGGCGCATCCGGTGACCTGACCGAGATCTCCGATGCGACCAACTCGGTCGTCGCCACGCTTCCGATCGGCTCCGACCCCCGAGAACTGGTGTGGGACCCCGCCCTCGAGCTGTTCGAGGTCAGCGACTACTCCCAGGGGACGATGTCGCTGATCTCCCCCGGCCCGACGACCTACCTCTTCACCGTGAACGAGACCGGCCTTCCTCCGAGCCAGCCGTGGTACCTGAACGTAAGCGGGTCCCTGCCGGTGGTCTCCCCGGCGCCGTACGCCGTCATCAACCTCACCAACGGGTCCTATACGTACACGGTCTCGACCCCGAACACGGTCTATCATCCCTCCCTCGCCGGTGGGAAGATCAATGTCTCGGGCGCCCCGGTCCTCAACCGGACCCGATTCCTCGCGACCTCGTACACCATCCCGTTCATCGAGAGCGGCCTTCCCTCCGGCACGAACTGGTCGGTGATCTTCGACGGGGTGTTCGCGTCGAGCATCTCCTCCTCGCTGTCGTTCCGGAACGTGACCAACGGCTCCTACGATTTCGAGGTGGATCCGGTGGTCGGCTTCGTCGCATCCCCTCCGGGGGGGGTCGACGTGATCGACGGGCCGCCGACGGAAGCTCAGGCCGTGATCTTCGCCCCCCATGTCGCCACGGTCGCCCCTCCGCCGGCAGCGCAAACCGACGCGCTCATCGGCGGGGTGTTCGCCCTCGTTGCGGTCGTGGCGGTGCTGGTCTCCTGGGCGGTCTGGCGTCGGATGCGCCGCAAACCCGATGACGACTGGTACTCGAGCAACGAGTGAATCGTTTCCAGGCCACCGGAAGGACCGAGGGGCTGGTGGCCCGTTGGAAGCCCGGCCCGAGCGCCGTTGGGGCTCAAAGGCCAGATAATGGGCACGCCCTTGTAGGGTAGTGCACCACCCCGGGGCGGCCACGATGTACGGACCGGGTTGCCGGACCTCGCGCCGACGGATCTCCCCGGCGGCCGCGCTGGTCACCGTCAGTGTGGTCGTGCTGAGCGGACTCGCGGTCGCCATCCTGCTCGCTCCCGATGCCGCCGGATCCCGGGCGGGGACCACCTTCCGAGTGGGGGCATCGAGCTTCTCGGGTTCTGGGGCGACCGGGCTCCAACCCACTCCCGGGCCCACACCGCTCGTTCCCCGGACCTCGGTAAGTCCTCAGCGGCCGTATGTCTCGGACACCCTGGTGCTGTTCAACAACACGCTCGTCCCTGGCGACTTCCTGGCGGAGAACGGGGCCTCCCCGGAAGGGATCGCCTACGACGGGATCACCGCGCAGGTCTTCGTCGCCAACTACTACTCGGCCAATGTGGCCGCCTTTTCGGCGGTCGCCGCGCCGGTCGTACGCACCATCCCCGTGGGGACCGACCCGACGAGCGTGGCGTACGACAGCGGCCGGGGCGAGATGTTCGTCACGAACAGCGGTTCGTCCAGCGTGACGGTCCTCTCCGATGCCCTCGACTCGGTGCTCCGCACCATCCCGGTCGGGGGCTCGCCGGTCGCGGCCGTGGCCGACCCCGCCGCGGGACTGGTGTTCGTGGCCAACGGGGCTAACGACACGGTAACCGTGATCTCGGACTCGACCGACAGCGTCCTTCGCTCCGTGACCGTCGGAAGTCAGCCTTCCGGGATCGCGTTCGACAACGGAACGGGGGACCTGTTCGTCACCGATTCCCGCGCGAACAGCGTGAGCGTGGTCTCGGAGAGCTCGGACGCGGTGCTCGCCACGATCCCGGTCGGGTCCGACCCCGCCGCCGTGGCCTACGACGCCGCGCGCGGGGAGGTCTTCGTCGCGAACAGCGGATCCGACAACGTGAGCATCCTCTCGGACTCGAGCGAGACGGTCGTCGGGAGCATCCCCGTCGGCAGCGAGCCCGCCAGCCTGGTGGTCGATCCTGTCACCCACGAACTGGTCGTCGGGGACCGAGGCTCCAACAACCTGACGTTCATCTCTGACGCGACCGACGGGGTCGTCGGGTCGACCACGGTCGGGAACGCGCCGGCGGGCGTCGCCCTCGACCCGGGGAGCGGCCGGATGTTCGTCTCGAACTCGGATTCGAACAACGTCACCGAAGTCTCCGGGGCCAGCGGAGAGGTCGTCGGCAGCGTTTCGGTGGGGGCCGAACCGGTCGCGGTGGCGTACGACACCCACATGGCCGAAGCGTTCGTCATCAGCGCCTTCTCGAACACCGTGAGCGTCCTCTCGAGCGGTTCGAACACCGTCGTCGCCACGGTCTCGGTCCCCAGCTTCCCGGACGCGATCGCGTACGACGGAGGGACGCACGAGGTGTTCGTCGGGTATGCGGCCTCCGACGTGGTGAGCGTGATCTCGGATGCGTCGAACGCCGTAGTGGCGACGATCCCGGTCCGGGGGGGGGCGGACGGGCTCGCGTTCGACCCCGGGCACGGGGAGATCTTCGTGAGCGACGGTACTTCCAACGAGGTCAGTGTCATCGCCGACCTGACGAACACCGTGCTCGCCCGGTTCACGGTCGGCGACCATCCGGAAGGGATCGCCTACGATTCTGGCCGCCACGAGGTGTTCGTCGCGAACTACTTCTCCGACAACGTGTCGGTCATCTCGGACTCGACGAACCGGGTGGTGGGGTCCATCGGGGTCGGCCAGAACCCGGTCGCCATCGCCTACGACAGCGGGCAGAACGAGGTCTACGTGGCGAACTACCTCGACGACAACGTCAGCGTCCTCTCCGACCGGACGAACACCGTGGTCGGGACCATCCCGATGCCGGGCCACCCGGAGAGCGCCGCCTACGACCCGGGTACGGGAGAGGTCCTCATCACGAGCAGCCTCGTCCTGGACGACGTGAGCGTCATTTCGGACTCGCTCGGCGCCGTGGTCGCGACGGTACCGATCGGCGGGGGTCCCGCCGACCTTGCCTTCGACTCGGTGAGCGGACAGGCCTACGTCACGAACTACCTCCAGGGGACGGTCTCGGTACTCTTCATCGCCCGGACGTACCCGGTGCTGTTCCAGGAGTCGGGCCTCCCGGCCGGGACCCGGTGGTACCTCAACCTGACCGAGAACGCGCCGGTGAACTCCACCGGCAGCGCCGTGCTCCTGAACCTGACGAACGGGACGTACGAGTACTTCGTCGAAAGCTCGAACCGGACCTACGAGGGGGCGGTCGAGGCCATCAGTTTTGTCGTCAACGGCGCCGGTCCGGTCCTTCCGGCCACCTTCGTCAAGACGACCTACCGGGTGACCCTGACCGAGAGCGGCCTCGCCCCCGGAGCGATCTGGTTCGTCACCGTTGACACGGTCCAGCAGTACTCGAATACGGCGAACCTGGTTTTCCTCGAGCCGAACGGGACCCACTACTTCCGGGTCTCGAGCGTCTCCGGCTACGCGTCGGCCCACGACTCCGGTTCGTTCGGGGTGTACGGCAACCCCACGACCGTCTACGTCAGCTTCATCGCCCTCTCGACCGTCCCCTCCCCGTTCGCGTTCGGCCCCATCGACTACCTCCTCCTCGCGATGGACGTCGCGGTGGTCGTCCTCGGGACGATCGCGGTGGTCAACATCCGCCGACGGTCGAAGGAGCCCCCCCGGGCGGAGCTGTACGAGGAGAACCCGTTCCCCACCGGGGGTACGGGCCCGGGGAACGGCGGCTTCGGCGGTCCCGGAGGCGGGACGCCTTAGGTGGGTGCCCCGTCGATCGCCGAGGCGAGGGTCGTCGGTCCGGCCGCCCGCCAACTCTCCAAGATGTCACGAAGCGTCTGTTCGAACGGGATCGTGGGCGACCAGCCCAGCGCGCGGAGCTTGGAGACGTCGGCGAGGTGGATGGGTTCATCGACGAGCCGCATCCGTTCCTGCGCGGTCTCTACCTGGATGGGCACCTTGGCGAACGAAAGCAGCGTCTCGAGATTCTTGCGGACGTTGCGGGGGACCCCGCTGGCGATGTTGTACGCCTCCCCGGGCGTCCCCTTCTCCACCACGGCGACCATCGCCCGAACCGCGTCGCGGACGTCCTGGATGTCGCGTTGTTTGTCGAGGTTGCCGACCCGTAGGACCCGGGGTTCGGGTTGGCGTTCCAGCTGGGCGATCTGACTCGCAAAGTCGTTCGTGGAGTCGCCCCGCTTGCCGGGGCCCGTGGTACCGTAGATCCGGTACCGGAAGACGGAGACGCCGAAGCTCCGGAAGTACTGGTAGCAGAGCAGGTCCGCGCCCGCCTTGCTGGACGCATACGGGCTGGTGGGACGGAGGGGCGACTCCTCGCTCGTCGGGATGTGGGGAGGGTCCCCGTACTCGGTCCCGCTACCGGCGAAGGCGAACCGTGTCCGGGGAAAATGGTGGCGGAGCTCTTCCAGCAGGTAGAGCGTGCCGGTCAGGTTGGTCGCGAACGTCCCCGCGGGGTCCTCCCAGGACGGGATGACGAACGCCTGCCCCGCGAAATGGTAGATCACGTCCGGGCGGACCTCGGCGACCAAGCGGGTCACCTGGGCCCGGTCCGTGACGTCCAGGGGCTGGATTCGCACTCCCCGGGGAGCCGCCCCGGGGGGCGGGGCGAGCCGGGGCAGGTGAGTGGCGGTGACCTCCACACCCTCGCCGGCGAGGTGCGACGTCATGTAGCTGCCGAGGAACCCCGTCCCTCCCGTCACCAGTGCCCGCATCGGACGCGCCCACTGCGCCGTAGGGAGCGCCCTCATTAGGATGGTGGCCGTCGTGACCGCGGCGCCCGCTCCCAACCCCCCACGGACGCCGTCTCGCTCGGAGGTGAACGGAATGCCGGAGCTTCTTCGGATGGCCCCGGTCGACCGCCGGTGCCGTCCCTGGTCCCTCGACAATCCGCTGCGGCGACGATTCGCGCCCGCGGCCCGGGAGCTCGAGCTCCTCGACCTCCGACCGGGGTTCTCGGTCGCGGACCTCGGAACGGGAGTCGGGTTCTTCCTCCCGGGACTCCTGCAACGGCTCGGACCGGGAGGACGAATCTACGCGGTCGACCCCGACTCCCGGAACCTCGAGGCAGCCCGAACTCGGGCCCGGGGGGACCCCCGGGCGACATTTCTGGTCGGATCCGCGGCACGAGTCCCGGAGATCCCGGACGCCTCGATCGACCGTGTCGTCCTCTCCCTGGTGTTGTGCTGCATGGCCGACAAGGAGGGCGCGCTGGACGAGTCGTGGAGGATCTTGCGGCCGGGTGGACGCGTCTATGCCTCCTGGCCCCGCCTTCCGAGGCCCTTCCGGCAACGCCGCGCGGTCTCCCTTCGAGTGACCCCCGAACGCTGGAACTCACTGGTCCACGCCCACCCGTGGAGGGAGCTCCCCGTCCGCAGCTCCTGGACGACCGCCCGGCGCATGCTCAAACGGCCGGCGGTACCGGAGTCTGGGTAGGACCTAGGGCCAACCCGGGGGGAGGGTAGTCGACCCTCCGCGCCATCGAAGTGGGGCCCCCGGGGGGTGGCTAAGACCTTGGTGGCGGGCTCTGCCGAGCGGGGGGCACGGCTCCCCTGCCGGGCAAAACAACTCGATTTATATACCAAAACCCAGCAGTCCAATTATGCGCGTGGGTTTCGATGAGTCGGCGACCGTACCGTTCCGCACTCCTGCTGGCCGTCGGCCTCGTGGGGTTGCTCCTCATCGGAGGATGGGCCGGGGCTGAACTCGGGCCGGGCTCCCTCCACGAGAACGGCGCCTCACGGTTGACCTCGGACGGGCTCCGATCGGTCCCGCACATCTCGCCCCTCACGGGAGCAGGATATCCGGTCAATTTCTCAGAAACCGGCCTTCCTGCGGCCACCAACTGGTCGGTAACTCTCGACCTGGTCGCGAACTACTCCACGACGAGCCAGGTATCGTTCGAGGAAGCCAACGGAACGTTCGCGTTCTCTCTCGGTGACGTAGCGGGGTTCGTGGCATCGCCCAGCATCGGCAACGTCACCGTGGCCGGGACGTCGCAGGCGGTCGCGATCACGTTCACCCCCTTCCCGTTCGCCGTCACGTTCACGGAATCGGGCCTTCCGGGGGCGACCAACTGGGCCGTCAACCTATCCGGGACCCGTTATGCGAGTTCCACCTCGGTCATTGTGGTCAATGAAGGGAATGGCACCTATCCGTACGTCGTAGAACCCCAGGCCGGGTTCACGGTCATCCCGGCGAGCGGCAATGTCACGGTCAACGACGCTCCCGCCTCCGTTCCCGTCGCCTTTTCGCCGATCCTCTACGCGGTGGTGTTTTCGGAAACGGGGCTGAACGCGAGCACCAACTGGTCGGTCAACCTTTCCGGAACCGTCTCGGTGAGCAACACGACCAATCTTACGTTCGAGGAGCCCAACGGCACTTACGCCTACTCGGTCGGCGCCGTCTCCGGGTTCCATGCGCTCCCGACGAGCGGTCCGCTCACCGTTTCCGGCGCCGCCGTCACCACGGCCATCAACTTCACTGCCAACACCCCTGGCGACTATCCGCTCTCCTTCAACGAGACCGGGCTCGCCCCGGGAACCTCCTGGACCGTGCGACTCATCAGCCTCCACGGATCCTATTCGAACAATACCTCCACCGGGCCCACGATCGTGTTCCTGAAAGCGCTGGACACGATCGAAAACTTCACGATCGACCCCGTTCCGGGTTACAATGCCACCCCGGCCTTCGGGAACAACATCAAGATCCGCGGGCCGACCTACGTCCCGATACTGTTCACGCCCATCCTGTATTGGGTCAATTTCACGGAGACCGGTCTTCCCGGTGGGACGAACTGGTCCGTGGAGCTCGGTGCCACCCTTCACTCGTCGACGACCACCCGCATCAGTTTCGAAGCGGCGAACGGAACTTGGGCCTACGCGGTGGATCCCACCCCCGGGTTCCGGGCCAGCCCCCTGAACGGGTCGGTCGATGTAGTGGGCGCATCCGTCGCGGTCGCGATCACCGAGAGCGCGGTCACATACCCGGTTACGTGGACCGAGACGGGACTGCCCTATGCGACCCACTGGTCGGTGACGATCGCGGGAACCCCCGTCAGCGGGAACGGGACCCAGCTCGCCCACTCGGAATCCAACGGGACGTACACGTTCGAGCTGGGAGCGGTTCCTGGGTTTGTGGCCATTCCGACGAGCGGCAATGTCACGGTCGACGGGAATCCCGTCGCGGTCTCCGTCGCCTTCAGCGCGTTCGACTATCCCGTGACCTTCGCCGAATCCGGACTTCCGAGCGGTACGGGTTGGTCGGTCACACTCGCCGCCCATACGGAGAACGGCACCGGGGCGACCCTCGGGTTTGAGCAACCCAACGGAACCTACTCCTACCGGATCCCCACCGTCCCGGGGTTCACGGTCGCGCCCTCTTCCGGGAACCTCACCGTCGCCGGAGCGGGAGTGCGGGTACCCCTGACCTACTCCCCCCTCCCTCCCGGGATGTACGCGGTGACGTTCACCGAGACCGGCCTTCCGAGCGGGCTCTCGTGGTCCGTCAACCTGAGCGGTACCGTCACCCGTTCGACCACCGACCAGGTGGTCTTCGACGAAACGAACGGGTCGTACACCTACTCGGTCGGTCCCCTCTCAGCCTACCTGGCCTCCCCGTCTTCCGGCTCCGTGACGGTCGCCGGCTCGGACCAAGGGCTCTCGATCGCGTTCTCCGCTGTGGCCGCGCCGAAGTACTCGGTCACCTTTGCGGAGGAGGGCCTGCCGACCGGGACCAACTGGTCCGTCGACCTGGACGGCGTGCTCCTCGCGGGGACGACCTCGAACCTCTCGGCGAACGAGCCGAACGGAAGCTACCCGTTCACGGTCCCTTCGCTCGCCGGGTTCAATGCGTCGCTCGCCTCCGGGACCGCGGACGTGCAGGGAGGGCCCGTGGTCGAGTCGGTCCAATTCTCCGCCCTCCCCATCCCCCGATACCCCGTCTTCTTCGTCGAGACCGGGCTCCCCAACGGAACCAACTGGACGGTCACGCTCAACGGAACGGCCCAAACCTCCAACGCCGTGGAATTGGCCCTGGGGAGCCTGCCGGCGGGAACCTACAGCTTCACCGTCCGGGCCGCAGGGTACACCGCCACCCCGTCGGGCGGAACGGTCCAGGTCAAGGCCGGCCCGGTGACGGTCGACGTCCTGTTCACCTCGGGCCCGAACCGGAGCTCGACCACCCCCGGCGACCTCTCGGTGCCCACCCTGGTCTTCCTCGGCGCGATGGGTCTCGTCGTGGTCGCGGCCATCGCGATCGCCCTGGCGACCCGAGGCAACCGCCGCGGCGACCAGTAGCCCCCAGGATCGATCGGGTCGGCGGAGTGTGCCCTACCCGTCCCGCGGGGACCGAAGGTCTTGTCCGTGCTCCAGCACGGAGCGGAGGTTGACGAAATAGTAGGCCCACCCCGACTGGGTGCCCCCGTACTGCTCGATACCGACGGGGGTCGTCGGAAAGCCGGTGTGCTGGACCGTAAGGAACGTCCCCGTGCCGGCCCGACGGAGGGTGAATGTCACGCGGGTGAGGAACCGTCGGTTGGCGGGGCCGTTCGGCCAGCTCAGGGTCAACCGGCGCCCCGGGATCACGTCGAGCACCTTCCCTTCGTGCGAATATCCCCCCGGCCACTCGAACCGGTAGGTGGTGCCCTTCTTGGGAGTCAAGTCGGCCTTCGCCAGGAACCAGCGGACGATCTCCTGGGGGTCGCTGAGGGCCCGGAAGACCTGGTCCTGTCGGGCATTGAAAAAGTACGCCTGCTTGATCGACAGACCCTTGGGCGGCATGGGCTCGCGGCGACCTACGTATCCAGGCCTCAAGAGGGCAACGGCTCGCGAGCCCGAAGGGCTCCCGGAGACGTATCTGCCGCCATCGCTCACCCCGTCCGATGAGCGTCCCCATCTACGTGGTCGATGCGTTCGCCTCGGGCGAGTTCACGGGAAATCCGGCGGGGGTGTGCCTTCTCGACCGGCCGGCCCCGCGGGCGTGGATGCAACGGGTGGCGGCCGAGATGAAGCACGCCGAGACCGCGTTCATCGTGCCCCGGACTGAGGGGTTCGGTCTCCGATGGTTCAGCCCGACCGTCGAGGTCGACCTTTGTGGCCACGCTACCCTCGCCTCGGCCCACGTCCTCTGGGAGTCGGGTCGGCTCCCGCGCGCCCGTCCGGCAAAGTTCCGCACGCTGAGCGGAACCCTCACCGCCGTGCGGCGGGGAGCCCGCATCGAGCTCGACTTCCCCGCCCAACCGTGCAGCGCGGCATCGCCTCCGGCCGCTCTCACCGAGGCGGTCGGAGATCCGTTCCGCTACGTCGGACGGAACCGGTTGGACTACCTGGTCGAGATCGCCTCCCCACGACGATTGCGCACGCTCGCGCCGGACTTGGACCGCCTGCGGGCGGTGGGGGGACGAGGCGTGATCGTGACATCGCGCTCCGACGTTCGAGGGTACGATTTCCTCTACCGGTTCTTCGCGCCGAACGCCGGGGTCCCCGAGGACCCGGCCACCGGCTCCGTCCAGTGCGCGCTCGCTCCCTACTGGACCCGGAAGACGGGAACCCCCCGCGTGACCAGTTTCCAGGTCTCTCCGCGCGGCGGCGTACTGGCGGCTCGACTGGTGGGGGACCGCGTCCGGATCCTTGGAAAGGCGATCACCGTGCTCGAGGGAAAGCTGCGTTCTTCGCCCCGGTAGGCGGCTCGACCGTGCCCCTCCTCCGCGGGGAGCCACGGGAACGTTCATAGAGCCGGCCCCGTTCGGCCCCTTCGGAAGGTTGCCGCACGATGATGCTCTATCCTGGCGAAGTCCCGATCTGCTCCGAACAGATGTATGCGTGGGCGCCCCCCCAACAGGTCCCGGGGACGCTCTACCTCACGAACCTCCGGCTCGTCTTCGAGGCCGCCTCGGGAGCCTACGGGCAGCAGTATGGCCTCGAGCTGGAGCAGGCCCTGGGTCTCTCGGGACCTCCGGCGGCCCAGGCCATGCTGAACCTCGAGGTCCGGTCGATCACGAACGTCGCGGCCACTCCCGCCCCTTCGGGGTGGCATACGCTCCGCGTCGAGGCGAACGGCGGAGCCTTCGTCTACAACTTCCAGACCCCCCGGGCGGACTCCTGGGTCGCCTCGATCCAGGGCGCGCGGGGCGCGGCTCCGCTCCCCAGTTCGGCACCGCCGCCGGCGCCAGCACCGTACGCGGCTCCGACGGCTGCCCCCCCGGTCGCCTCCGCCCCGCCCGCGGCGGCTCCCCGGCCGTCGTCCGCACCCCCGGCGGCCGCCGGTGGCGGGGGCGGCACCGCGTGGTGCATGCGCTGCGGAAAAGGCAACCCCGCGGGCGCCCCCCAGTGCGCCGGCTGCGGCGCGAAGCTCGGATAGCCGGCGGTTCCGCGCGAGGCGCCACCCCTCCGACGGGCGGACATGCGCGAAAATCGCGCCCGGCGGGGGTTCCGACACGCATCCGCACGCATATACCCCCCGCCCGCGAGGGGAGCGCATGGCGCTCTACGTCGCTGAGCATACCCACCCCGCCGAACGATGCCCCGCCAACAACCCGCAGATGGCCCAAGGACTCCTGGCGATCATCCACGGGGCCGGGAAGGCCGGTATCAAGGTCCATGGGGACGCCGTGACCACCGGCGGCCACCACCTCTACCTGATCGTCGATGCCCCGAACGAAAAGGCGGTCCGGGACTACTTTGCCCCGTTCGGCCAGATGGGGACTCTCGCGGTGTCCCCGGCGTCCCACTGCGAGGAAGTCGTCGCGCGCGGCGCCTGCTGACGGCGGCCGGCCTCCCCGACGGCGCTCCCTTCGAAATCGGGGGAGCGTCAACCCCTTTCGACCCTCTCCCCCTCCAATCAGTTTGGCCCCGACACGGTCCCTGACGCCGCCCGGTGGGAAACCAAAGAAAAGGGAGGAAAGGGTTGGCCCGGGTTCCTTCCGGGGAACTAGGGGGAGCTCCCGGGGGGCGACTCCTCCGACCAAGGCGCCGGGGTGGACGTCGTCTCCGAGGTCGAGGTCGTCGTCGTGTCGGTGGTCGCGGGGGTGCCGGACCCGCCGCGTCCGCGCATCACCAGGGCCACGATCAGCGCGATCACGATGATCGCGATGACGATCCCGATGATCGCCCAGTCGAGGGTCGAGAGGCCCGACGACGAGGACGACGTGCTCGAGCTCGAGAACGCGATGGTCACACCGGTGGACGCGCCGCTCAGGGTCACCGACGAGCTCGACGGGGAGGCCGTGTAGCCCGATACCGAGCCGATCGAGTAGTCGTACGTCCCGTTGGCCTCGGTGAACGTCACGGTCGTGCCCCCGTTCGAGTAGTGCGTCGTGGTCCCGATCGAGACCGACCAGTTGGTGCCGCTCGGCAATCCCGTCTCGGTGAAGGTGATCGTGTACGACAGCGGAGCCGCCGCGAACGTCACCGTCACCGACTGGGCCTGTCCGGCCACCTGGACCGATCCGGTCGCCTGCTCGATCTTGAAGCCCGAGACGGCGTTGACCGTGTAGGAGTACGTCCCGTTCGCCTCGTTGAACGCCACGCTCGTGGTGCCGTCCGAGTAGTGGGTCGCCACGCCGATGGTCACCGACCAGTTCGTGCCCGCCGGGAGACCGGTCTCGACGAAGTTGACCAGGTACTCCGACACCGGGGTCGTCGAGAATACGGTCGAGACCGACTGGGCCGACCCGGCCACCGTGACCGTGCCCTCGCTCGGGGTCGCGGAGTACCCACCGGTGTTCGGGATGGTGTAGCTGAACGTCCCGTTCAGGACCGAGAACTCCAGGTTGCCCGACCCGGTCTGCGTCGTCGCGTCCAGCGTCACCGACCAGTTCGTACCGGACGGAAGCCCGGACTCCGAGAAGGTCACCGTGTAGTACACGGGAACGTGGGTGAACGCGATCGTGACGATCTTGTCCCCACCCGATACGGTCACGCTGCCGCTCGACGGGAGGGCGGTGTACTCGGGCACGGTGCCGACCGTGTAGGAGTAGGTCCCGTCGTAGACCGAGTAGGTGATCGACGCGGGGGCCAGCGCCGAGTTGGCCGTGCTGTTGAACGTCACGCCCCAGCTCGTTCCCGCGGGCAGTCCGGTCTCCTCGAAGACCACGTTGTAGTGCGCCTGGGCGAAGGAGATCGTCACCGTCTGGTTGACCTGCGTATCGTAGACCACGTTGCCGCTCGCGGGGCTCGGGGAGTACCCGCTGGGCGGGTTCACGACGAAGCCGATGGTCGAGTTCTCGAGGCTCCAGCTCGGGATGTAGACCAGCGGGACCCCGGTCGAGTAGACGGCCGTTCCGAGCGTGAATCCCCACACCGTGCCGGCCGGAAGACCGGTCTCGTTGAACTCGAGCCAGTTGCTGACGAACAGCGCGTAGGGCGCGGTGTCCGAAACGCTGCCGTTGATCACGTAGGAGCCCGTGCCGGACCAGTCCGACCAGTAGTTGCCGATCCCGAGGTAGTCGAACTCGACACCGACCGACGAGCCGCTGACCGCGGCCTGGACGTGGGCGGCGCTGAAGGTGCCATCCGTGCTGGCCCCGTTGTTCGCCACGAAGTTGTCGCCGTAGAAGATGAGCGAGGATCCCCCCGTGACGTCCACTCCGTAGCTCGAGGCGCCCTCAAAGGTGCTCGCCGCGACCATCACCGAGTTGGCCGAGACGAAATCGGCCCCCAGGGTTCCGCTGTAGACGAACACCTGGCTCACGGTCGCGACGTTGGTCGCGTTCAGGAGCAGGCCGTCCGCCGCCCCCCAGATCGTGGCACCCGTCACCGAGAGGGTGGAGGTAGCGTTGTCCCAGACACCGAAGTTGTAGTCGGTCGCCGAGATGTTGTTCTCCACGAGGTTGGAGTCCTCGAAGGAGGCCACGGCCGCATTCGGGTTGTGCAGGATGAATGCGTTCGTGACGTACGGCGATCCGAGGGACGTCGACGTCGAGGTCACGTTCCAGACGTTCACGTCGGTCGCTTCGACCGTATACACCCCGACCGCGTCCTGGCCGGACGTCACGTTCCAGATGTTCAGGAACTGTCCGCCTTCGGTGAGGACCGCGACCGAGTCCGATCCGACCGACACGTTCCACTGCGAGATGGTGTAGAAGTCGACCGTCACGAGTGCGGCGGTCGAACCGACCGCATCGATGTTCGACTCGTTCACGAACTCCGCCCGGTAGGCGAAGACCCCCACCGCCCCGTCGAACGCCGAGAGGTTCGTCACGTTGACCGCGGCGACGAAGAAGGTCGTGAACCCGGTGAGGCCGAAGAGTCCCCCGAGTCCGTCGAAGTTGAGTCCGAGGATCGCCGCCTGGGGCGAGGATCCGGGGACGAACCCGGACACCGTGAAGTTGTTCACGATGACGTCCTGGACCTCTTCGAGGTCGACGGCGATGCCGATCCCGTAGTCGGGGCTCGAGCAGTTAGCGAGGTACCAGTTCTCCAGTTCGATGTCGATGCCGCCGACGATCAGTGCCGGGAACCCGAACTCGCCGTCCGCGGGGTCCCCGATGAGGTTGTTCACGGCCCGGACGTCCAGGACGAACAGGAGGTTGGTGCCGTTGTCGAAAAGGAGCACCGAGCCGTTGGAGGCCGTCAGCCCCTCGATCCCGACCTCAAGGTCGTAGGAGAGGTAGACTCCCCAGGTCGGCACGGGGGTCACCCCGGCGACCCCGCCGCCGCCGTCGGTCCCGTTCGCGACGACGTTCTCGATGAGGACCCCCTCGGAATAGAGCACAGCGACCGCATTGGCGCCGCTCTGCCCGGTGATGTTCCAGAGCGTGGCGTAGGTGCTGTTCTCTACGTCCACTCCGAACGAATCCTGACCGGTGGTGATCCAGCCCGCGCTGCTGTCGGTAGTCTGCCAGAATTCGACCGCGGCGAGGGGCGTAAAGCTCGCGTCATGGGTGAGGTACGCACTGCCCGTCACGGTCGTGTTGGTGACCGTGAAGACCCCGGTTCCGAAGTTGAAGAAGTAGCCCTGGGTGAGGCCGATGTAGTACGGTGTGACCCGCACGGAGTTGTACTTGTAGTATTGGAACGTGGTCGGGTTCTGGATGAAGTGATTCAACGAGACGTTGACCGAGAGGTTCAGCGCCGCGAAGATCATGAACTCCGGGAACCGGAAGTCGTTCAGGAGATTGAACGGAACTCCGAGGCTCACCACGCTCGAGTTGACCCAGAGCGCGTTGTGGACGGAAGAGTAGGTCACGCCCGTGATACCCGCCGCACCGAAAGTGGCCACCTGCGCGGTCGTGCTCAGGTAGACCGGCGTGTAGAATGCACCGGCTCGGGCGGTAAGCGAGAACGTCTCGGTCCCCGTCGCGTTGTCCAGGACCGTGAAGTTGCCCCAGCCGTAGCCGTTCGCATACGCCCGGAAGACGTAGGGGTCGCTGCTCCACGCCGGCGGGAGGTGGGTGATCGTCACGCCGTTCACGTCCGAGGGGGCGTAGGAAAGGTTGCCCGTCGGTCCGCGGATGAAGTTCAGCGAAGACTGGTTGGTGGCGAACACGAACCCGTCGTTGGGCATCCCGTTCAGGTCGACGTTGATCCAGCCGGGCCGTGCGGCGGGACCCCACGTCGAGTTGGACGTATTCCAGAGTCCGTAGAGGAACGACGGCCCCTGGCTCAGTAGCTCGGTGGTGCCCTGGTAGGCGAACGCGGCCCCGTCCGCGGTCTCACCGGTGTTCACACCGTAATCGTACGCGGCGCGGACGTTCTCGTAGGCTCCCGCGGTCGCGGACCAGTACTGGAGGGTGGAGGTTCCGCTCAGGTTCGTGATGACCGCATTGGCCCCGCCGCCGTTCCCGCCGAAGATGAGTTCGGCGTCCCAGTAGAGTCCGAGCGGGTTGTTCTTCTTCCCGTTGACCTCGAACGAGGGGGGCGCGGAGTGGGATGCGGTTCCGTTGAACGTCACGTAATCGAACGATCCCGTGTGTCCACCGGTCGTCGTGTTCGTGAGCGTGTAGTTGAAGTACACTCCGGGGTGGCCACCCGCGGACGTGATGTTGTTGAACAGGTCGAGCGTGAAGGGGTACGTCACCTGGTAGGTGGGCCCGTAGACGTAGTAGTAGGCGCCGGGGACGAGGGTTCCACTGTAGGTGAGCAGGGTCCCCGGGTTGAGCCCCGTGGTCGCGCTGGTCATGTTCCAGATGTTGTTCTCGAACTGGAGCGAGGTCCCGTTGAAGTGGACGACGTTCTGGATCCAGAAGACCCCATCCGTTCCCCCAGGGTAGGAGACGTTGACCGTGACGGTGTTGAGCTGCCAGGTCATGTAGTTCGGAGGGGCGACCCAGCCGGCGTATCCGGGGTTGTAGTCCTGGAATGAATTGAGGGAGATCGAGGCCTCGAAGCTGCTCGTGTTGTAGACGTACGGTCCGCTCGAGCTCTGCCCGAGGTCGGAGATACCCATGGGGGAGGGGTTGGTCGTGTAGGCGGATGGGGTGATGAGCCCGCCCGGCGCGACGTTCGGGTTGGGGGTGGCCGGGAAGAACACGCTCGAGGGGTTGATCTTCTTCTCTGCGATGAGTTGCTTGGCGAGGGCCACCGCGGGATTGACCCCTTCGGTGGGCGCGACGGTCGCAGTGGTCGGGGGAGCCGTGAGTCCCGAGGTCTGGAGTACGGACGGTTCCGAGGGTTTCGGTGCGGCGGGGTGGGCACTGACCGCCGGGACGACGCTGGCACCAGCACCGGACGTCGCCGGGGTCGGGGCCCGCGCCCCGGAAGCCAACAGTCCCATGGAGGAGAGGACCATCACGAAAGTCACCAAGGTCACTGCCAGGAGCATCACTCGTCGGTCGGCCATTTCAGCCGGCCACACCGCGGGTGCTACTTAAAGTCCCGCCGTCGGGACCCGACGATTCCTGCCCTGAATGTCCGTACGGGACCGCGAGCCGTCGATGGGCGGTCCATTACGCCGGAAGGGGTTGGACGAGCTCGCACCTGGTCCGTAGGCTTACGGGGAGCCCCCGGACGGAGGTTCGGAGGGACCTTCGGGGGGCGCCGTCTCCGTGGCAGAGTACTCCGACGGGGCGTACTGGGTAGACCCGCCGCGTCCCCGCCGGCTCAGCGCGTAGACCGCCGCGATGACGAGCAGCAGGATCACGACCGCGATGATCGCGTAGTCGAGGGTCGAGAGCCCGCTGCTGCTCGAAGACGACGATCCGCCGTTCGCGGTGAACGTCACCTCCACGTTCTTCGCGGCCCCCGCCAGCGTCACCGATCCCGTGGCCGGGGAGGAGGAGTAGCCGTTGACCGCACCGACCTGGTAGTTGACCGTCCCGTTCGCCTCGTGGAAGGAGACCACGTCCCCGCCCTGAGAATAGACCGTGCTGGTGCCGATGGTGACGGACCAGTTCGTCCCGGATTGCAGGCCGGTTTCGGTAAAGGTAAGGGCGAACGTCCCCGGGGGCACCGCCGTGAAGACGACGGTCGCTCCCGTGTTCTCCCCTGCGACCTTGATCGAGCCCGAGGCCACTCCGATCGTATAGCCGTTCACCGCTCCGACGGAGTACGAATAGGTCCCGTTCATCTCGGTGAACGCGATCGTCGTTCCGGTCGAAGGAGTCGTCGTCGTGCCGAGCGTGACCGACCACGAGGTACCGGTGGGCAGGCCGGTTTCGGTGAAGATCACCGTGAATTCGCCCGAAGCGAGCTTGGTGAACGCCACCGGAACGGTCGTGTTCGAGTCGAGAACCGTGGTCGACCCGCTCGTCGGGGACGAGGTGAATCCTGCGATCGCACCGATCTCGTACCCGTACGTGCCGGGCGCCTCCGTGAAGTTCACCCACGCTGTGGTCGAGCTCTGGATGGAAGTGCCCACCTGGACCGTCCACTGGGTCCCGGCGGTCAGGCCGCTCTCGACGAACGACAGCGTGTAGCTAGACGCTACGGCGCTGAACGCGATCCCCTGACCCTGGGCCGAGCCATCCACCGTGACCGATCCGCTGGCCGGTGAGGGGGCGTAGCCCGTGACCGCCGGGATCGAAAAGGGGTACGACCCGTTGGCCTCCTCGAAGACGATCGCGCTCGTGCTCGATGGGAGCGTCGTACCGTTCAAGGTGACCTGCCAGTTGGTCCCCGCGGCGAGCCCGGTTTCCGAGAACGTCACGGCATACTTGGGGGGCGGGGGGTTGGCCGAGTACGCGATGAGCACGGTCACCGGCCCTCCGGAGATCACCGCCGTCCCGTTCGCGGGCACGCCATGATAACCGGTGATGGCGACCAGATACCATGGATAGGACCCGTTCTGGACGAGCACCTGGATCGAGGAGGTCGTCCCCGGGTAGCTGACTCCCTGCACATGAACCGCCCAGTGCGTCCCGGAGGGTAGACCGGTCTCGCTGAACGTCAGGGCGTAGGTCACGGTCGGGGGTGGCACGAGGGGCCAGTAATCTCCGCCCGTGAAGATCTGGCTCTGGCCACTGACGACCTCGGTGTAGGGGAGGGTCCCGAGGGGGTTGGACGTGCTGCCGTAATCCCACCAGTAGTTGCCGCCCTGGGTCGCGTTCCCGACGATCGTTCCCGTGAGCGGGAAGTCGGGGAAGTTCGTGGCGTGGTTCACGGTCGCGGCGGGCGTGGGAGTGATGTTCCAAGTGTCGACCGGTACGATCGGGGCGCCGGAGTACAGGTCGAAGGGCTCCGTAACGGCCGTCGTGGACGTGTCGAACGCGTTGTTGTAGATCAGGTCCCCGCTCTCGGTCTCTTGGAGGCCGAGGCTCAAGTTCAGGGGGCTCACCGGACCGGGGAAGTACGGGAAGGGCGCCATGGTGAAGGTATTGCCAAAGACCGTGTTGTTCGACCCACCGTACAGCGTGAGGCCACCCGACTGAGTCTCGAACGTGTTGTTGTCGATCAGGTTTCCCGACGAGTTCCACAGCACGACACTGAAGGTCGCGTAGTAGTTGCCGGCGAAGGCCGGGTAGGCCACGGGGTTGTAGAG